>Ga0209476_10000679_pt1 | contig 23448 bp, 33 predicted proteins | sample KloWWTrecipitate_FD_187179 | JGI IMG/M metagenome (GOLD analysis project Ga0209476, IMG submission 187179) | Active sludge microbial communities from Klosterneuburg, Austria, studying microevolution and ecology of nitrifiers - Klosterneuburg... | ecosystem: Engineered > WWTP > Aerobic digester... | reverse complement strand
TAATTATCCAAACTGGTGTAATTGGGGATATCCGTTTTCTTTTGATGGTCATGTATATTCAAGTAAAACACTACTTGATATCTTAAAAGATAAAGATTTTAAAAATACTAATGAAATTGAAGGAATGTTACATTCGCAAAGAAATAAGATACAAAAAATAACATCAAACATTCATAGTTCTTGCGTTAATATACCCTGTAATAATTTAAGTGGTTTAACAGGATTTGGTAGTAAATACGAATATAGTATGCCATTCTTAAAAAATAAGTTTGATCAAGGTTTTAGAATTAAACCGATTCAAGAATCAAAAGTACCAATTATGGCTTGTCATCAAGAATTTGAATTTTCTTTCTATAATAAGGAATAGAGAATGTATAAGGGTTATTATGATTTGTCTGGAAAATATTGGTATGATATTAAATATCGGGCAAATAAAAAAAATATAAGTTTTTCCAATCATCTTACCATTGAATATGCCTGGAATTTATTTATTAAACAAAACAAGAAATGTATTTTATCAGGATTAGATATAGCTCTTTATCCAGACATTAAAACAAGAAATACAGCCTCTCTCGACAGAATAGATAGCTCAAAGGGATACGAAATAGATAACGTACAATGGTTGCATAAAAAAATCAATAATTTAAAATGTAACTTTACAAATAAAGAAACTGTTGATTTATGTAGAAAAATTTTCATTAACGATATATACTGTAATAGGCAAAATTGGCCTGAGTATTTCATTAATATGGCTTATTTGGTTGCTTCTAGATCAAGAGATCCATCCAGTAAATGTGGATGTGTTTTTACTGATGAAAACCATAGAGTAATTTCAACAGGATATAATGATAATTTTCAAGGCATTAAAGATGAAAATATGTCTTGGGAAAGACCTGGAAAATATTTTACAGTAATTCATAGCGAAATGAATGCTTTAATATTTGCTAAACAAAGTCTTAATAGTTGTTATGCTTTTATTACTAGTATTCCGTGTAGTAATTGTTGTAAGCATATGATTCAAGCTGGTATAGTTAAAATATACTATGGTAGTAATAGACCAAAAATGTGTAATGACGAGGATGAGATTATTGTCAGGAACTTATGTAAATTAAAAAATGTAGAATTAATCAAGATAGATATATAAACAAGATGTATACATATGAAGAAGCTTTAAATGATAGTATTAAATATTTTAATGGTAATGAGTTAAGTGGGAAAATATTTGTTGATAAGTATGCTTTAAGAGATAATGATAATAATATATTAGAAAATACACCAGACTCTATGCACAAAAGAATGGCTAAAGAGTTTGCTAGAATAGAAAAAAATAAATTTAAAAAACCATATTCAGAAGAATATATATATGAGTTGTTTAAATATAATGAGCACATTGTTCCACAAGGTTCTCCATCTTTTGGTATAGGTAATAATTACCAAATAGCTAGCATTAGTAATTGTTTTGTATTGGAGTCACCTAAAGATAGCTATGGTGGTATCTGTAAAACCGATGAAGAATTAGTACAATTATCAAAAAGGCGTGGCGGGGTTGGAATTGATCTTTCTAATTTAAGACCAAGGGGATCACAAACATTAAATTCATCAAGAACTTCAACAGGGATTAAGTCTTGGATGAATAGATATTCAAATAGTATTAGGGAAGTTGGACAAAATGGTAGAAGGGGAGCATTAATGTTAACCCTTTCAGTACATCATCCAGATATTATAGATTTTATTACTGCTAAGAATAACGATACTGATGTTACTGGTGCAAATATTTCAACCAGATTAAGCGATGAATTTTTAACAGCTTTAGAAAACGATGAAGAATATGAATTAAGATTCCCAGTAGATTCTACTAATGTTGTTAGAAAGATTAAAGCTAAAGAAATTTGGGATTTAATTATTCATAATGCTTGGTCTAGGGGAGAACCAGGAGTATTATTTTGGGATAATATTTTAAAAGATTCTGTTCCAGATTGCTATGGCGAATATCAGAGTGTATCGACCAATCCTTGTCAGCCATCTTGGGCTAAAGTTTTAACTAAAGACGGGATAAGAGAATTTAAAGAAATTAATATTGGAACAGAAATCTGGTCTAAAGAGGGATGGGCTACCGTTATTAATAAGTGGTCTACTGGACTTAATAAAGTTTTTAAATATACCACTACTTCTGGTATCTTTTTTGGTACAGAAAACCATAATTTAATTTCTAATAATGAAAAAATTAAAGCTAAAGATTGTGATTCTATTGATATCTTTACCGGTCCAGAAATTAATAACGTTGTATTAGATAAGCAGGATATTATTGACGGTTTAGTTATTGGGGATGGATTTAAACATAAGGCATCAAATAATTTAGTTTTATTATGCATTGGTATTGACGACCAAGATTATTTCAATTCAGAAATTAAAGACTTAATTCTAAAACATAGGCCAGGAATAACAGAAGAAGCCTATGAAGTATTAACAACGATTAAACCAGAAGAATTAGATTTATTACCTAATAGAACTATTCCTTATAGATTTTTAGAAAAGAGTAGAATTTGTGGCTTTTTAAGAGGGCTATATTCTGCTAATGGATCTATTTGCGGAAATAGAATAACATTAAAATCATCTTGTCTAGAGCTAATAGAACAAGTTCAATTAATGTTAAATTCTATTGGGATTAGGTCTTATCACACAACTAATAAACCTAAAAAAGTAACATTTTCAAATGGAGAATATTTATGTAAACAGTCTTATGATTTAAATATATCTACCGATAGGGAAAAATTTGTAAGAAATATAGGTTTTATACAAAGTTATAAAAATGAAAAAATAAAAATTAAAAATCACAATAAACCTAAAATAAATTTTGATATTATATCTAAAGAATTTATTTCAGAAGAAGAAACATTTGATATTACTGTAGATAATATTTCTCATACTTATTGGACACAGGGTTGTAATGTTTCAAATTGTGGTGAAATTATTTTATCTGCTTATGATTCTTGTAGACTTTTAGTGTTAAATCTAATGAAGTTTGTTAATAAACCGTTTTCTGGAGAGATTGGTAATTGTTTTGATTTTGCTTCATTTTATGAATCAGTACAAATAGCCCAAAGATTAATGGATGATCTTGTAGATCTAGAATTAGAAAAAATTAATGCAATTATCACTAAAATTAAAAAAGATCCAGAAGATAGTATAATAAAAGCAAATGAATTATCTCTTTGGAAAAAGGTAAAAAGTGCTTGTGAAAATGGTAGAAGAACCGGTTTGGGTATAACTGCTCTTGGTGACGCTATTGCTGCTTGTGGAATCACTTATGGAACAGATGAAAGTATAGAATTTACAAATAAGATCTATAAGGTTTTAAAATTTGGTTCATATCAATCGTCTGTAGATATGGCTAAAGAACTTGGAGCATTTCCTGTTTGGGATTGGGAAAAAGAAAAGAATAATCCATTTTTAAATAGAATTAAAGATGAAAATATTTATTTGGGCGAGGAAGGGGTTTTTGAAACCTGTCAATTAAGTGTTTTTGAAAAATGTAGTGTTTCTGGTAAAGACTTATATGAAGACATGGCTAAATATGGTCGTAGAAATATTGCTAATTTAACTACTGCACCAGTCGGAACAATTTCAACACAATGTTCATATATGGTTAATGTAAGAAGATATTTTAATACAACCTCTGGTGTAGAACCAAACTATACAGATAATCCTTTTACAAGACGTAAAAAGGGAAACCCTGGAGATAATAATTTCAGATCAGACTTTGTTGATCAAAGTGGAGATCATTGGATGGAATTTGATGTTTTTCATACTGGTATTCAAGCCTGGATGGAAAATAATCCTGGAGAAGATGTAAAAAATAGTCCTTATAATAATGCTAATGCAGACCAAATAGTTTGGACACAAAGGGTTAAATTACAAGCTGCTGCACAGAAGCATGTAGACCATAGTATTTCTTCAACTGTTAATTTACCAAATGATATTAAAAAAGAAGAAGTTGCTAAAATTTATAATATGGCTTGGAAAAGTGGTTGTAAAGGTATTACTGTCTATAGGGATGGCTGTAGAACTGGTGTTTTGGTTAAAAAAGATACAAAAGAAATAAAACTAGAACAAAGTCTTACAAATGCTACAAAAAGACCGAAGATCTTACCTTGTGATATTTATAATATATCTGTAAGTAATAATAAATATACTGTTGTAGTAGGATTACTTGATAATAATCCGTATGAAGTTTTTTGTGTTGCTAATTATATTGATAAGCACAAACACGGAGAATTAATTAAAGCTGGCAAGGGTAAATATGTAATTAAAACTTCTGATGGAGATTTAGAATTATCAGAATATTTAGAAGATGATACTCAAAATGCTTTATTAAGAATGGTTTCTACTAGTTTAAGACATGGCGCTAGTATTAAGTTTGTTACAGAACAATTACAAAAAACAAAGGGTGATCTTACAAGTTTTACTAAGTGTGTGGCAAGAGCACTTAAAAAATATATTAAAGACGGAGACAATTCTAGCGAAAAATGCGAATGTGGAAATCAACTTGTTTATCAAGAGGGTTGTTTAACTTGTAAATCATGTGGATATAGTAAGTGTGGATAAATGACAGATAAGACAATAGAAGAAATTTTAGAAAAAGAATTAAATAAACATGTGCTAGTTAAATATTATCCAGAAACAAAGACTTTATTGTTTCTTGGACCAGAATTAGAAACAAATTTAGAAAGGTTAAAATTGAATAAAGAAATTAAAGTTTTTAAACTAAGCGATACTGCTAAGCTTCCTACTAAAGCAGATGGAGACATGTGCTATGATATTTACGCTAATGAAGATTCTTTTGCTCAAATGGGAGAAATTGCTGTTATTAAAACTGGAATAAAAATGTCTCCACCAGAAGGCTACCATTATTCAGTAAGAGATAGAAGTGGTATGGCAGCAAAGCATGGCTTACATGTTGTAGCTGGTCAAATTGATAATTCTTATAGGGGAGAATTATTAATAGCTATGACAAAATTAAGTATTGGAATTTATCAAATTAGCAAGGGTGATAAGATTGCTCAAATCAAATTTGAAGAAGATACTACTTTTCCTATTATAGAAGTAGAAACGGAAGATGAATTAGGATCTACAATCCGAGGCGAAAAAGGCTTTGGAAGTTCAGGACTTCAATGACTCTTAAACGAAAGAAAATAGAAATGGCTAAAAAGAAACCAATGTTAGAGAAAGCTTCTAGATTAATGGTTGAGGATTTTGAGCCAAGGACACAAAATCAAGAAAATTGTGTAATATCTATTGCAGAAAATGTTGTTACTATTATTACTGGCCCTAGCGGTAGTGGTAAAACAGCAATATCTTGTGGTATGGCCTCAAGCTATTTGTGCGATGGTAAAGTAGAAAAAATATTTATTACTAGACCTATGGTACAAGCAAGTAAAGGCAATAATACTCTTGGTGCTCTTAAGGGAGATTTAGATGAAAAATTCTTACCATATATGACTCCACTAATTGAAGAGTTAGAAAGATTTCTTGGAAAAGAAACTTTTAGAAAATATATTATGCAAGAAATTATTCAAATAGTACCAATAGAGTTATGTAGAGGTAGAAACCTAGCTAATACTTTTATTATTGTTGACGAATCACAAAACTGTACTTATGAACAGATTGTATTAATGCTAACAAGAATTGATAAAGGTAGTAAATTTGTTATGGTTGGAGATACTAAACAATCTGATATTAAGGGTGGTGGTTTTGCTGAAGTTATTAATAAGATTAAAAATGTTAAGGATTTAGGAATATGTTTTTTAGATATTAACGATATTCAAAGACATGAAATTGTTGGAAATATATTAAGAGCATTAGAGGAATAAAATGAAAGTAGTGATAGTTGGACCAAAAGATTGTACTGATTATAATCTTTTTAAAGAAGTTGTGGATAATTCATCTTTTAAAATTAAAACAATTATATATGATGGATCAAATGGTTTTAATAAACTTAGCGAAAAATATGCAGAAGATTTTGGTTGTAATATTGAAAAATTTCCAATAAAATGGAAAGATATCAAAAATAAACCAGAAAATGAAATCAAAGAGAATAAATTTGGAAAATATTGGGTAAAAGCTGGATTTGCAAATAATGAAAAAATGATTAACTCAGCAGATTGTATTATTTCAATTAATATTAATAATTGCTGTTCTAGTATAATAAATATCGCTAAAAAAGCTGGTTTAAAAGTATATGTTTATAGCCCAGAACAAGAAGAATGTTTTGGGTTTGATTTCTAATAAAAGAGTTTAAATATGGTAACTAGACAATATTATTGCAAGGGTTGTGAACATGAATTTGAAACTTCTCAACCAATGAATGAAGAACTTTTAACAAAGTGTCCCAAATGTAAAAAGAAAAAATTAATTCAAGATTTATCTGGAAATTTTCATGGTTCTGTAATACAGTATAATACTGTTGCTAGTATAGCTGAGAAAAACTCTAGAGATCTTGGTAATTATGGTAGGCAAGCAAAAGAACAAGAAATTATAGAGAAAGAAAAATCTATTAAGAAAAATAGAGCAGATGCGATTAGGGCAAAAGGTTTAAACCCAATAGAAACTAGAGATAAAAAACCTAGTCAATTGCCAGATCATGTTCTTTTAAGTATGAATAGAGGCGACGAAAAAGCCGTTGAAAGATATATTTACGAAGGAAGATAATGTATAAAGCTGTTATTGACTTAAGAATAGAAATTCATGAATGTGAAGACAATATTTGTTCTGGCAGTATAGTTCCAGAGTCAGAAATGAAATCATACGATCTTAAGAATAATTTTTTGGTTTCAATAGAAGGTGTTACTAAAAACGATTGTTTAACTAAATTAAAAGATTGGATAAATCATGTCAGGGTTTAAGTTTTCACAAAAAGAAGTAGTTAAAGGTTATGAAGAACCTATTACAAAAATTAATAAAGATATTTGTTGCGCAATGTGTGAGGTAGTTTTATTAAGAACTGTGCAAATAAAAGAAATTCCAGAAGAAAATATGTATAAATTTACTTGTCCAACCTGTGGTGGTAAATCTTTTATTAATAACTTTTCATATAAAACATTTTTTGAACCAGTAAATTGTAGTATTAAAAATATAGAGAAAGATGGTGAAATATGGGTCGTCCAGCTAAGCAAAAACTAGGTATATTATCAAAAGATGAAAAAATATATATTGCTGAACATTTTTTATGGTATGATAACGAATGGATTGCTAAAAAATTAAAAAGAGGTATTAGTTATATTAATACATACGTTGATCGTCTTAAACATTCTGAAAAAGAAAAGAAAATAGATGAAACAAAACGCCAAGAAGTTAAAGAAGAAATAGAAAAAAGGTTTAATACTACAACCGGAAACGCAACCGTAATGAGCCCAGATGCTTCTACTATAGAATATAGACCTAAAAAATATGAGAGTCCATTTAAAGTATGAATACCTTCTTATTAGAAAATCCAATATGGAAAGTTTGTTTATCAAATTCTGAATCAATAATATCTGACTCTCAATATATTAATGATAAAAGTGATTGGGAAAGACTTAAAGATTATTGTATATCTAATAATTTAACAATAGATGAAATGTATATTGTTTTTAGAGATAATACAATTAAAATTCCTAAAGCTAATAGATATTTTTTTAGAAGAATGTCTCTTGCTAGATTTGGCAAAACAGGAAGAGTTTCTGATACATATGAATATTTTATTGTCGGATCTACTAATGATCCATTATTGATTGATTTAAAATTTTACCTAGTTCCAGAACTACAGGTTTTAGATCAAGAGTGTAGAACTTTAGAAAAGGATGAAATATCTCTAATATGAATAAGAAAGAGATAAGAGGAAAATTTACTTATAAATCTATATTTACTGGTGAGTATATAATGCCTCACCAATGGGTAGCTGAAGTACTTGTAAAACGTAAAGCAGCAAGGGAAGAGATTGTTCTTGCTGATAGATTTTGGCTTAATAATGATGAATGGTCTAAAGAGTTTCGTAAACAAGTACAGCAAGCAGGTAGGCTAATAAAGAAATATTCGGAAGAAGCGGTATTAAGTTTTGTAAAAAATAATCCTTGGAAGTTTTCATTGTTTACAAAGGCTAATATAGAGTTTATAAAAGAAGAACAAACAATAATAGATTCTAGAGTTGTTACTACGGAAATAGTAGTAGAAGATGCTTTTCAATTTATTAGTAGAAAAAGCAGTAAGAAATCACTTTTAGGTAAATTAAATGGCAAAAAAGAAAATTAAAGATAGTGAAGAAGAAGTTGTTTCTTCTGGATCAAAAGCTAATAGAAAAAAATTAGAAAAAGATTTTGGCGAAATATTTATAGATCCACAATCAATTATAGACAAAAAGAGAACAATATTTACTCTTTCTCCAAAACTAGACATAGCTTTATCCGGTGGTGTTCCTAGTGGTTGTTGGGGAATACTTTCGGGATTATCCGGTGCTGGTAAGTCTTCTCTAGCTCTATCTTTATGTGCAAAAGCACAACAATCAGAATATGGTTCTAGAAAATGTTATTATTTTGATGTTGAGCATAGATTAGAAAAGAAAAATTTATCTGGTATTCCTGGACTATCATTTGATAAGGATAAATTAGAAATTATTTCTTCTACAAGAGGTAATATCTTAACAGCAGAAAAGGTCTTAACAATTGCAGAAAGACTATTAAAAGACGAACCTGGAATTATTATTGTTATAGATTCTTCCTCTTCTCTATGTACTTCTAAAGAATATGATGGAGATATTAGTGCAGTTGGTAGAAATGAAGGACCAAAACTATTAGCCCAGTTTACTCGTAAATTAAATAGTGTTGTATCTGTTCAAGATTCTGTAGTTGTTATTATTCAGCACTTAATAGCAAATACTTCTGGATACGGTAGTCCTTGGTTAGAAGATGGTGGTAATAAAATTGTTTATCAATCAGATTTTAAACTTAGAGGCGTATCATTTTCAAAATGGGAAGATTCCGATAAAAAGCAAATAGGTCAATCTACAAATTATCATATTATTAAATCTCCACTTGGACAACCTGGAGCAAAAGTCGAAAGCTATATTAGATATGGTTCTGGTATAGACATGGTATGGGAATTAATAGAACTAGCTTGTGATGTAGGATTAATTACTAAAGGTGGAGCATGGTTTAATCTAGATTTTCTAGATACTCCTATTAAACTACAGGGACAACAAAATGTTTGGGATTACTTAGATAGGAATCCAATAGATTTAAAATTATTAGACGAGAAAGTTAAAGAATTTTATGTTAGTTAAAGGTTTTGACAATAAAGAATATAAACTTAAATTATCAACAAAACAAAGAACTAATTGTTCTAAAGGACATATAAGAGCAAGAATCTTATTGAAAAAAATCTTCCCTAACGATATAGTATATGAGGAAGTTACGCTTCTTGGAAGTAAAAGGGCTAATAAAAATATACTATATTGTGATTTTTTAATACCGTCTCATGATATATTAGTTGAAGTTCATGGTAAACAACATTATGAAATGGGTTATTTTCATGATAGTAAATTAAGTTTTATAAAATCTAAAAGTAATGATCTTAGAAAAATTGAGTGGTGCGAATTAAATAATATTTCGTATATAGAATTGCCAGATGGAGAATCAGATGCAGAATGGGAACTTAGAATCTTTAATAGATACGAAAGTGAAGAAGTATGAAGAAGAACTTGAATCTATTATTGAAAAAATTGGAATATCTTTTTATAAAGATGAAGCTTCTATTGAGGCTTTAAAACTTTCTTATCAACAATTAAGGGATATGGACCAAAGAGAATGTTGTATATTAGCATATCAATTACAACAATATGGTTTATATATTCAGTCTGTAACCAATAGATTAAATAGTATATCATATTGGTTAAATGAATCTTTAAATAAGATTGTTGGAAAATATTGTAAAAACTATGGTGGAGATAATGGTTTTACAAAATTTGAAGAAAAGAAAGCTTCTATTATTGCTGAAAATGAAGCGGCAGACTATTTAATGAAACTTCTTATTAAGTCTTCTGGCAAAAGTAAAGAGCTATATAGTATATCTGGTAAAATTGCTACTATGGCTTCAACATTAATTGAATTATCTAAATCTAAGAGGGTCCATAATGGATAATGATGAAATTGAACTATTGAGAAAGCTATTGTCTAATAATGATGTTAAGGAGACTCTTAAAAAAATATTATTAGAAGATGAGCCTAAAAAGAAAATAGTAAAACCAAAAGTTGTTAAAGCTGCTACTGTTAAAAAAACGTCTGTTAAAAAATCTTCTACTAAAAAAATTCCAGCAAAAAGAGCAGAATCAAAAGGATTTAATACAAAGAAAAAAGAGAATAATTCTTACGAAGATAAAAAAAATACATTTAAGGATGATTTATCTCAATGTATAGAAGAAGAAGTTGATGGTAAAATAATAAACTTAATAGAAGAGAGTAAAAGTATTGCTAAAAAGTTTGTTAAAAAAGACCCAAGACCACCAAAGAAGATTCCAATTTCTGTTTGTCAGCAATGTAAAACTAAGTTTGAAGGTGTTGGTTATTTGTGTAGAGGTTGTTTAGGAGGCAGAAATGCTGAATGATAAAGGTTGTGAAAGAGCAGTTTTAGCTGGAATATGTCAATATGGTTCCGATGGGTTTTTTGAAGTAAATGACATTTTAGAATCTTCTGTTTTTACTGATATATCAAATCAATTAATTTTCTATTGTTTAGAATATCTATTTGCGGCAGATGTTAAAAAAATTGATATTCCTGGCATATTTTCTGCTGCTAATTCGCTAAAATACGAGAAACAAATTTGTGAATCAAAGGAAAACCAAGAGTTCATTAGGTCACTTTTTAATTTCCCTATAGAGCTGTCTAATTTGCGTTCTTACGCTATCAAAATTGTTAACCTGTCTGTGGCCAGAAATGCTCAGGGCAAGCTACAGAAGGCTTACAAAGAGCTTGAGGGGGTAACTGGCGACGAAGATATTAATAAAGTAATAGATATTACAGAATCCCCATATTCTTCTTTAATGAAAGAGTTAGTAAAAACTGATGATGGCGGCGATATTGGGGAAACTATTGAAGACTATGTGCAAAATAAATTTGATAATCCAGTAAAAAATGTTGGTATTCCTTCTCCTTTTCCAATATTTAATAGTGTTATTGGCGATGGTATGAGAACAGGTGTTCATCTTTGTTGTGCTAGATTAAAAGCTGGTAAAAGTACCTTTGCTAAAGAAATATCTATTCATGTTGCTAAAGATCTTAAAATACCAGTTCTTTGGGTTGATACAGAAATGAGCGTAGAAGAACAGCAAGATAGAATATTAGCTGGCGTTTCTGGTTTAGACATAAGAAAAGTGGAAAAAGGAAACTTAAACCAAGCTGAAAAAGATAAGCTTTTATATGCCGCTAAAGAATTAAAGAATATACCACTAAAACATGAAAAAGTATCGGGTAAATCTTTTAATGATATTTTATCTCTAATGAGAAGATGGATTAATTATAAGGTTGGATATAATGAGTCTGGACAAAGAAATCCACACTTTGTTGTTTATGATTATTTTAAGCTAATGGATACTGGTGATCTTAAAAATATGCAAGAATATCAAGCTATGGGTTTTCAAATAGCTGCTTTACACGATTTTTGTACAGAGAATAATACTCCTGTTTTATCATTTGTTCAAGTTAATCGTGATGGTATTAATAAAGAATCAACAGATGTTATAGCTCAATCAGATAGGCTTGGGTGGAATGCTATTTCTCTATGTATCTGGAAAAGAAAAACACCAGAAGAAATTGGACAAAACCCTAAAGCTGGTACTCATAAGCTTGTTCCATTAGAAGGTAGGTTTATGTCAAAACTTGATCCTGGAGATTATATTAATTATTATTTTGATGAAGCCAAATCTAAAATTACTGAATTAAAAACGAGGTTCCAAAGTGAATCACCAGATTTCGGAGAGAATTGAGGATATATTTGATAAACTTGGAATTGATTATACAAAAAATAATGATAGAATAAATTTTAGTTGTCCTATTCACGGTAGTTCTTCAAACTCTGCATATGTTTATACTGACGATAGCTTATATCCTCCAAATTGGAAATGTTACAGTCATAATTGCCATGAGGAACATAGGGGTTTGGTTGGGCTTTTAATGGGAATATTAAAAGTTGATTATCAAGGTTGTATTAAATGGTTATCTGAATTTGATATAAATCCAAGTCAGGTTAATACAGGAAAGAAATTTATTCAGTCTACCAAGATAATAACACACAAAAGACATAATCCCGAATATAAGATATCTTTAAATAAAATTGATTATATTAAGCCTAAGTTCTATCTTGATAGAGGATTTAAGGAAAATACATTAAAACATTTTGGAATTAGTTATTGTAACAATAGAAAAAACCCATTTTTTGGTTATATAACAGTACCAATTTTCAACGATGATAAAAAATCTATAGCTGGATTTATAGCTAGAAACCCAAATCCAAAATGTTTAATTTGTCATAGATATCATAAAGAAAATGATCCATGCTCAAGTAATGGAACAAAATGGAAAAATACAGCGGGATTTCATAACAATGCCTATTTTTATAATTTATGGAATGCAAAACCATATATAGAAAAGTTTAATGAAGTAATTTTAACAGAAGGTCCAGCGGATACATGGAAAATGTATGAATCTGGCATATATAATTGTTTATCCATGTTTGGAACATCAATAACAATGGATCAAAAAGTTATATTAGAGTCTTTACCAATAATTAATATAAAGCTATTTTTAGATCCAGACGAAGCCGGAAAAACATCGTCTATTAAATTAAAAAATTATTTAGATAGATTTTATAATGTTGAAATTATTAATTATAATAAACAACCATCAGAATGCTCTAAAGAAGAATTACAGAAAATATTTAAAAATGAAAAATGATAATATTTATGGCTATGTTTATCTAATTACCAATTTAGTTAACGATAAACAGTACGTTGGACAAACTGTTGAAACTATTGAAGAAAGATTTAGTAATCATTGTACATGTAAAACACAAGTAATATCAAAAGCAATTAAGAAATATGGAAAAGAAAATTTTACAGTTCAAGAATTAGCTATAGCTTATAACCAAAAGAAATTAAATTTTCTTGAGGGTTTATATCTTTCGTGGTTTAATACTTTAGCTCCAAACGGGTATAATATTAAAGATATAATTGATGGAAAAGGTAAAAATAGTAAAGAAACTATAGAAAAAATGAAAATAGCTCAAAACAAACCGGAAAGATTAACTATAGCTTCTAATATTGGTAAAAAAACAAGGGCTAAAAGAAGAAGCGGATCAGCTTCTAAATATTGTGGCGTTTGTATTAAAAATAATAAATATTTATCTAAAATTAATTATAATAACAAAAGAATAAATATTGGTTATTATTATTTAGAAGAAGATGCCGCAAGGGCATATGATATTAAAGCTTTAGAACTTTTTGGTAAAGATTGTAATTTAAATTTTCCTGAACTAAGACAAGATTATATTAATGGAAAAATTATAGTTAATAAAAGTACTTTACAAGATAGATCTAAATCTAGAATTAAAAATATAACTTTTAATAAAAAAAATAATAGATGGATATGCTATTATAATAATAGAAAAAATACAAAAACTTTTAAAACTATAGAAGAGGCAAAAGAGTTTTTATTTAAAACAACCATCAGAATGTAACATAGAAGATATAAGGAGTTTATTAAATGTTTAGAATTTTATTATTTTGTATATTTTTATCATTTTCGCAAAATTTATTTGCTCAAAATAGCTATTGGTGTTCAAAATGTAATACTTATCATACTATTTTAAAATCTAATATTGAAAGCAGAGAAATTGTAATAACTTTGTCAGATGGAACATTAAGAAATATAAGAGATTTACCTCAAACTTGGCCAACTTGGTCTTGGCCAGGAAATTTAGAACAACATCTAATAAGAACACACAATGTAAATACTCAAGGTTGGAGTCATGCGGAAAGAGTTAATTTACATAATTATGCTCATAATACAGCTAAAAATGAAGCAAGAAAAAATTTCACAATTTCGTGTAATGTAAGATATTAACATAAAGGTAAATTAATGGATATTTCGTTTTTAAGATCTTCTTCAATTGGAACTTGGCAAGGATATTGTCAGCATAAATATTTTTTAGTTTATGTATTAGGAATGGAAGATGCTAGTAATATTAAAACAGAGGTTGGTACTGTTGTACATGCTGTTCTTGAAATATTAGCAGGAATGAAAAAATCATATCAAGACAACAAGAAGTATGAATTTACTCATGGTGCTGGAACATTTACTTGTAGTCCAACAATGTTTATGAAACCATATACATTAACAAATGAAGAAGTTGATAAGATTAATAAAAGTAAAATTAATAAAGACACATACAGAGACAGGGAAAAGTCTCAAATAAAATATGGCCATAAAAGATATGGTGTCAAAAATGTTGAGAATATCTTAGAAAAGGTTTATGATTACTATAGTAGTAAAAGTAAACACGATTGGGGAAACATAGAGAAAAGAAATTGTTTAAATTTTACATGGATGGAACTAGATTGGGAAAATGGCGAGTTTGATCCAAGGAAACGTAGTATTATTCATCCAGAATTACCATTTAATATAGAAATTAAAAAAGATTGGGCAAAATTAGATAATGGAGAATATCTTAGAATAAAGGGAACTATTGATCTTGTAACAGAAATAGATAAAGGTGTTGTTGAAATTATAGATTATAAAACTGGAGCAAGATATGACTGGGGTAAAGCTAAAGAAAAAACATATGAAGATCTTATGGAAGATCCACAATTAATGCTTTATTATTATGCTGCTAGGAAAGCTTTACCAGAATATGAAGCTATTATGTTAACAATATTTTTCATTCGTGATGGTGGACCATTTACTCTAGCTTTTGATGACTCAATCTTAGAAAAGGTTGAAAACAATCTTAGAAAAAACTTTGAAGAAATTAGAGATTCTAAGAAACCTAAAATGAGAGATAGATTGCATAGAGATTTTCAATGTAATAAGTTATGTGGTTTTTATAAAAATAAGATTGACGGAACTACTGTTTGCGACTATATTGGTAACGAGATAGATGTTTACGGGATAGAAATTACTACTGATAGAAATAGAATAGATGGTTTTAAAGTAGGTAAATATCAAAGTCCTGGAGCTTAGTATGTTATATATTAGAATTAAAAATATAATTGAAGGTATAAATTTAATAGAGGTCGGAAAAATTTGTGGAATATTATTTTCCAATATTAACGAAAAACTAGATAATTCAGAGTTTAGCACTGTTATCAATCTAATAATAGGATTTTTAAATATACCTTTTGGTTTTTTATATTTATTTTGTGTGTCTATTGGTGTATTAATAATATTAGGGGGTTTTAATGAATAATTTATCAATAAAAGAAAAAGATTTGTGTAAGTATTTTGCTAATAGTTTTATAGATGCAATTAACATTAAAGTTAATAAAGATTTTAGTAATATTAGTAAAATTATTCTTACGCTTGATAAAGACAACCAAAGTCTAATAAAGCAAAATAAAATAGGATTTTGTTGCACTATGTATATAAACGATAATAAATATGCCTCTTCTCTTGATCTTTATAAAAAAGACTTTTATTCTAATACTGATATAAAAGATATGGAGAGAGTTTACGAAAAGGAAATTAATAAAATTTTAAATTTATATATTGATAATCTTGTTTTAAATGAATCCTTATAGCCCAAACAAAGATCCAGATGAAGAGTCTGACAAACCACTTAATTATGATATAGAAATAGTTATTGGTATGTCTTTTGTAGCGGGTATCTTTTTAGGTATCTGTTTAGTAATATTTTTGAAATTATAACAATTTAACAACGGAGATAGAACCCGATGAATGAATTAAGAAAATTAGTTGAAGCAATGATTAACAAAGCAGCTATTAGTGAAAATGCTGATCAGGCTCTTAAGTTTTCTCAAGCAGCTTGTAATGCTTCTAATGCTATGGCGATATTATATAATATTGAACGAGGTAATAGTGGAAAATAATTTTTTAGTATATCATATTCATACTTCTATGAGTTTGTTAGACGGAATTATTAAGCCAGAAAAATTAGCAAAAAGATGTAAAGAGCTTGGCTATTCTCATGTAATGATTTCTGATCATGGGAATCTTTCTGGATTTATTAAATTTGCAAACGCTATGAAAAAAGAGGGTATCATAGCTTGTCTTGGAACAGAAATGTACTTATGTCATCAAGATCCAACTGTTCAAAATGCAGATAACAGAAAACTATTTCATATGGTTGTTTGTTCAAAAGATAAAGATTCTTGGATTAAACTTGTTAAAGCTGTTTCTGAAAGCAATAGACCAGAAAATCTTTATTATAAACCAAGACTAAATCACGAAAAACTTGCTAACATTATTGGCGATTCTTGTTTTATTTTCTCCGGTCATCCTGGATCTTATTTATGGGATTTTAAAACTGTTTCAGAAATAAAAGAAGGTATTAATTATCTAAAGGGCTTGTTTGGTAATAATCTATGCCTTGAGCTACAAAGATTTATAAGAGATCCAGAAGTAGATTCTCATATTGATTTATTAATACAAGCTGGAAAAGAAACAGGAACACCGGCAAAAGCGTGTATAGATGCCCATTATACTTCTAAAGAAGATGTTGAAATACATAGAATAGTTTTATGTTCTAATTTACATAAGACTTTACCACAAATTAATAGAATGAAATCAGAAGATAAACCTATGGGTGTATTTTTTGAAAAGGATTACTTTTATGTTCCTTCTATAGAAGAAATGAAAGAATTTGGTCATACCGATGAAGAATTAGATATGTCAGATATTACTAGTAATATTAAAAGTTTTGATCTTCAAGAAAAACCAAGATTGCCACAATTTATTGATAACGAAAAAGAATATTTTACAGAACAGTGTAGGTCCGGTTTTAGAAATAAGAAAAAAGTAACTTGGGGAAAAGATTATGTTGAAAGAGTTAAATATGAGCTTGATGTTTTAAATAATGCTGAACTTGCTGGATATTTTTTAATTGTTGCTGATTATATTAACTGGGCTAAAAATAAGGGAATATTAGTGGGTCCAGCTAGAGGCTCTAGTTTAGGCAGTTTGGTTTGTTTCTTATTAAATATAACCTCAATAGATCCAATTCCTCATAATCTAGACTTTGAAAGATTTTATAACGAAAGCAGAAATACTCCAGGTAATATTTCTCTTCCAGATATTGATACTGATTTTCCAGCTAATAGACGAGAAGAAGTTATTGAATATATTAGAGAAAAGTATGGTAAAGACAAAGTTTGTCAAATTGCTACTTTTGGTACTTTAAAAGGTAAAGCCGCTTTAAAAGAAGTTTTTAGAGTTTGTGAAGTATGCGATTTTGAAACAATAAATTTGATAACTAAGCCCATGCCTAATGAAGCAGATATTGCTGATGAATTAGAAGAACAAGGTGAAGAATCAATTATCTCATGGTGTTTAAGAAATCAGCCAAAGATGTTTCAGGACTATTGTTATATTGAAGGTGAAGAATTTAAGGGAGAATATGCTAAGTATTTTCAAATAGCTATTGAATTAGAGGGTATTCATAAATCTCAGGGAAAACATGCTGCTGGTCTTATCGTTTCTGGTGAGCCACTAGCAGATATTGTTCCACTAATTTATGATAAGAAAACAGGAGAAGCTATTGTTGCTCTTGATAAAAAGGATGCTGAAAAAATTGGTCTTGTTAAATTTGATATATTGGGACTTTCTTGTTTGGATAAACTAATGAGTATAAATAATTTATTAAAAACTGGTAAGATATGAAAAAAGAAATTTATGGCAGAGTATACTTAATTACAAATTTAGTTAACGGAAAACAATATGTAGGAAAAACGACACTAACTATTAAAGAAAGATTTCAAGCTCATACTGGGAGATCTAATTCTAAAGATTTTTATAAAATGGCTATTTCTATGGCTATTAAAAAATATGGTAAAGAAAGTTTTAAAATCGAAGAATTAGCCATATCTTATACTAAAGAGCAATTAAAATTTAGTGAAGGTTTTTATATTAACTATTTTAATAGCTTAGCACCAAACGGTTATAATATAACAAAAATAATTAATAGTTGTGATAAGCATTCTGAAGAAACTAAAGAAAAAATTAGAATAGCTCATAATAAATTGGAAAATTTAAAAATAGCTTCAGAAAATGGTAAAAAATATAGAGGTAGAAGCTTAGGAGGATCTTCAAAATATTGTGGAGTTCATTTATGTAATAATAAATATATAGCATATTTAAGTTATAATAAAACAACTTTTCGTCTTGGTTATTATAACGTAGAATCAGATGCGGCTAAAGCATATGATATTAAATCTATAGAATTATTTGGCCATGAAGCTAAACTAAATTTTCCAGAATTAATACAAGATTATATTAATAAAAAAATTATAGTTATACCAAATAAAAGTAATAAAACATCTGGAATAAAAGGTATACATTTTTGTAAAACTAAAAACAGATGGATTATTAAATTAAAAGGTTTTCCATGTAAACAATTTAAAGAACTTTCTGATGCAAAAGAATATGTAAATATTTGTAAAAATAATGACAAAAATAACCAATAATTTAACAGAAATATGTCATAATTATAATTTAATATTAGATTCTAGAGAAATATTTCTATCTGGAATAGATAGTGAAGACTCTGAAGTTAATTATAAAATGTCTATGAGTTTTCTTAAAAATTTAAGAATACTTGAAAATATTAATAAAAAACCCATAATAATTCATCAACAAACAATTGGTGGTGATTGGTCTAGCGGGATGATGATATATGATTTAATTAAAAATAGTCAATGTAATTTTTTATTTATTTGTCATGGTATTTCTGCTAGTATGGGTTCTATAATACCGCAAGCTGTTTTAAATAAGGGTTATAGAGTCAGTATGCCACATACAGATTTTCTAATACATGAAGGAGATTTATATTTAGAAGGTATACCAACTCAGGTTTCATCAAATCTTCTATATATGAATATTAATAAAGAAATAATGTATAATATATACTGCGATTCATGTATTAGTGGATCATTTTTTAAAGGATATAGTAGATCAAAAGTTAAAGCTTATCTTAAAAGAAAGATTAGAGAAAAAACTGATTGGTGTTTACAACCATTAGACGCATTAAATTATGGTTTTGTTGACGGAATACTTGGAACCAAAGGATATGAAGATATTAAAACAATTTTAGAGAGCTTATAGAAAAATTAATAGAATTTAAAACAAATATAGAAAAGTAAAAAGATGCCAAGATTTAGAAAAAAACCAGTAGAAATAGAAGCTCGTCAATTTGAAACAAATAATGATGATGGAACATGTTTAAACAATCTTGTTAATTGGATTAATTCAAACGGTGGAGAATCTAGTCATAATGGAACAGATTTATACATAGAAACACTAGAAGATAAAATGAGAGCAGATTGTGGCGATTTTATTATTAAGGGTGTTAGTGGAGAATTTTATCCATGTAAACCAGATATTTTTGAACTAACTTATGAAGCTGTTGAATAATTATATTAGAGATTTTGAGCAAAAAGAGTATTTATTATTATGTAACTTACTCAAAATCGGAGATAATAATGAGAAAACGCTTTAATAAAGAAAAATGTATAGAATTATTAAAAAACCACAGTAAAAAAGAAGTAGCTGAAATATTAGAAATTCCATACCAAAATTTAATTCAAAGTCTTTATTATCACAAAATTAAAACAGTAAAAAACTACTATGTTAACCATGAGTATTTTAAAACAGAATCTCATTCAATGTATTATATTCTAGGTTTTATAACCGCCGATGGAAACATTCATAATAAAAGACATTATTTAGCAATAGAATTACAACTAGGAGACGAAGAGGTTTTAAAATTTATTCTTGAAGAAATTTCCCCAAAACAAAACATATTATATTATACTCATAAAGACAAAAGAAATAATAAAGAGCATAAATCATGTAAAATAGCCATATATTCAAAAACAATTAAGGAAGATTTAATTAATATTGGAATAGTACCTAATAAAACTAAAGAGGGTATATTTATTGATGTAGAGAAAATTCCAGAAGAATATTTTTACGATTTTATAAGAGGGTTAATTGACGGAGATGGATCTATACTTAAACACGAAAACGGTATATATACCAAAATTACATGTTCTGATAAAAATTTTCTTATAAAAATACAAAAGAGAATAAATTTACCATCAAGCATACAGCACGATAGAAATCATTCAAATTTAATATATTGTCACAATTCTTCAAAAATACTACATGAAAAAATTTATAAAGATTATAAAAAATCATTTACACTAGAAAGAAAAAGAGAAAAATCTTATGCCTGTATCTAAAAATATTATCATTCATTATGATTTAGAGACTACGAGCGCAAATCCACATACAACTCAACCAATTGAAATTGCTGCTGTGGCTATAGACAATAGAACTTTAGAAATAATTCCAAATAGTGAGTTTTATTCATTAATTAAACCAATTGAAGATCCAGAAGAACAAACTAAATTAGGATTAGGACAAATTGAGCAGGGCGCATTAGATGTTAATAAAAAAACTATGGAAGAACTTAGGATAGCACCAGCTTTAAAATCAGTCTGGAAATCTTTTGAGAAATATGTAATGGGATTTAATGCTTCTGGTAAAAAATGGGACGCTCCAATACTTTCTGGCTATAATAACCAAGGATTTGATGATATAATTTTAAATAGAATAGCTGGACCGGTTTGGAAATACGGACCTTGGGATGAAGATAGAAAATCTTGTCCATTATTTCATCCAATCTACAATTTAGATGTTATGAAGTTACTTTATCCTTGGTTTGACTCATCTTATGAAATAAGTAATTTCAAAATGGATACTTTTAGATCATTTTTTGGATTAAGTATGGAAGGCGCTCACTCGGCAGATAAAGATGTAAAAGATCAAGCAGAAATTCTTATACGCCTAATGAAATTAACAAGAAAATACTCTAAGATTACGAATTGGAATAAATAATGTTTTTTAAAAAGAAAAAAGAAAAAGAGAGTAAATATACAGAAGGTTTTAATACTGCATATTTCCAAAATGGTTCTTCTAGAAATCCTTATAACTTTATTAATGAAGCAAAAGAATATAAAGAATGGCTTACTGGGTTTACAGATGGTGTTAATAGTATGAATATTAGTATAAATAAGAATATTTTTAATTATAAAACTCCAAAGGGTAGTGGATAATAATAACTTTAAGGTAATAAAATGTTAACGATTTTATTTTGGGTGCTTGGTACTATTAACGGATTATTGGGAATTTTAAATTTAATGGTTGCAGCATCAGATGACCCAAGTGGCAGAGGAATGGTGCAAATGTTTTTAATTCCATTTACAATATTTGTTGGTATGATTTCTTTGATAATTATTGGTTTTGCTACTTAAGGATTAAAATGTATTATAAGTTTGATTGTGGCTGTAAATTTAAACAGCTAGATACCGTTGTAAAAGATTGTGATGGTTTACCACCAATTGAGATTGATTATTATAATTTGCCAGAATGTAAAGAGGTTTGGCCATTATTAGGTTCTGGTAAAACTAAAGGTGTGTTCCAGCTTGAAAAGTCTCTTGGAAAACATTGGTGTAAAGAGTTATATCCTGAGAACATTAGTCACTTGGCAGCTTTGGCGGCAATTTTGCGTCCAGGTATTATTGGCGGAATATTAAATGATAAAAGTTTAACACAGCATTATTGCGACAATAAAAATAAAAAACAAGAACCAATATTATTACATCCTGCTTTAGACAAAATTCTATCTGATACATATCAAGTATTAATTTTCCAAGAGCAAATTTTATTAATTGCTAAAGAAATGGCTGGTTTTACCGGTGTTGAAGCGGATACTTTAAGAAGAGGTATCGGTCACAAAGATCCTAAAGTTGTATATGAAATGGAGAATAAGTTTATAGATGGTTGTATTAGAGTAGGAATTATAAATGAGCAAGACGCAAAAATGATATTTGAAATTATTAAAAAAAGCGCAAAATATTCGTTCAACGCTTCTCACGCATACGCATACGGTACAATTGGTTACTGGACTGCTTATTCAAAATGTTTATCAGAAGATACTATTGTTGAAACTAAAGATGGTAATAAGAAAATTAAAAATATTTTAATAAACGAATATGTTAAAGCACCAAGTGAAAACGGTGATGAATTCGTTCTTGTTACAGACAAAATTAATCAAGGTATTCAAGAAATGTATGAAATTACATTAGAATCTGGTAAAAAAATAGAATGTACAATGAATCATAAATTTTTATGTGAAGATGGTATTATTAGAGAGCTTAAAGAAATAATAGAATGCGACCACAAAATACAAACCCAGAATTAGTTAATATTACAAAAGATCAACTATTTGGTTGTAAAATTTGTAATAAAACACTAAAAGATATTAGGAAAGAACAGCTAGACTGGTTTCAAAAATCAAAATATAGAAGATTTCAAAGGATAGAAAGACATTTATTAGAAGACCATAACGTTTCTTTTGAATTTTATTTAGAAAAGTATTTAAATATTAAAACTCCAAAATGTAAATGTGGTTGCGAAAAACCTGTTACTGTAAGATCTAATAGTTCGCCATTATTATGGAATTGTTTTTCATGTGGTAAAAATGGTGGTTGGACAAAGGAGAATAAAGAAAAAAGATGTGGAAAAGGAAATCCAAGTTTTGGAAAAACACCAAAACATAAAAACAAAACTAAAGAAAATTGCGAAACGTGTAGAAAAATTTCTAAAAACAATAAAGGTAAACCAAAGTCTAAAGAGCATATTGAAAAATCTAGACAAACACGTTTAAGTAGATATAAATCAGGAGAGATTAAAAGATTTTATGGTAAAGATCATTGGAATTACGGAAGGGTTGTTAGCGAAGAAACTAAAAATAAGATTAGAGATGCTACTATTAAAAATCTAAAACTTGGTAAGTTTAAAGAAACTAATACTAAACCACATAGAGAATTTAGAAATATTTTAATAGATATGAATATAAAATATGAAGAAGAAAAACGTGTTAGTTATTGGCTGGTAGATTTCTATTTAATAGATTATAATATTTATATCGAGGTTGACGGAGATTATTGGCATTGTAATCCAAAAATTTATCCAAACGGTCCTAAGAATGAAATACAACAAAAAAGAATTAATAATGATCTTAAAAAGGATAAATATTTTAATGGTTTTGGATTAAAACTAATTAGATTTTGGGAGTTTGATATTTATAACAATGTTGAAGAAGTTAAGGAAAAATTACAATGCGTTTTG
>Ga0209476_10000678_pt1 | contig 23472 bp, 18 predicted proteins | sample KloWWTrecipitate_FD_187179 | JGI IMG/M metagenome (GOLD analysis project Ga0209476, IMG submission 187179) | Active sludge microbial communities from Klosterneuburg, Austria, studying microevolution and ecology of nitrifiers - Klosterneuburg... | ecosystem: Engineered > WWTP > Aerobic digester... | reverse complement strand
CTCGACGACCCGGCGCTGATCGCCGCGCTGCAAAGCCAGTGTTTCTACATCGGCGCGCTGGGCAGCTCGCGCACCCACGCCAGGCGCGTGGCGCGGCTGACCGAGGCCGGGCTGGCCGACGCCCTTCCGCGCATCCATGCGCCGGTCGGGCTGGACCTCGGCGGCCGCTCGCCGGCCGAGATCGCCGTCTCGGTGATCGCGCAAGTCATCCAGGCCCGCTATTCCAAATGATCTTCGGCGAATTCCGCTGCGAGGAGGCCGAGGGCGTCACGCTCGCCCACACGCTCAACCTCGGCGCGAAGACGCTGAAGAAGGGCCGCGTCCTCGGCGCGGACGACATCGTCCTGCTGAAACAGGCCGGCATCGAGCGCATCACCGGCGCGCGCATGGGCGAGGGCGACCTCGACGAGAACGCCGGCGCCGCCGCCATCGCCGCGCTGCTGGTCGGCCCCAATGCCGAAACGCGCAAGCCGTATACCGGCCGCTGCAACCTGCACGCCTCGGCGCGCGGCGTGCTGCGGGTGGACGCCGCGCGCATCGATGCCCTCAACGAACTCGACGAGGCGATCGCCGTCGGCACGCTGCCCGACTATGCGCTGGCGCGCCTCGGCCAGGTGCTCGCCACCATCAAGATCATCCCCTTCGCGGTGACGCGCGAGCTGGTCGAGCGCTGCCGCGCCATCGCCGCCGGCGGGCCGCTGCTGCGCCTGGCGCCGCTCGCGCCGCGCCGCGCCGCGCTGATCCTGGGCGAGCTGCCGGGCATGAAGGAAAACGTCTTTCGCGGCACCGTCACCGCCACGCGCAACCGCCTCGAGGGCCTCGGCAGCCGCCTCGCCCTGGTGCTGCGCTGCCGCCACGAGCGCAGAGAGTACGAGGCGAAGCTGCGCGAAGCGCTCGCCGCCGGCTGCGACCTGCTGCTGGTCGCCGGTGCGACCGTGACCAAGGACCGCCTCGACACGGTGCCCGCCGCGGTAACGGCCGTCGGCGGCGCCGTGGACCATTTCGGCATGCCGGTCGAGCCGGGCAACATGCTGCTGCTCGCCCACATCGATTCGGTGCCGGTGCTGGTACTGCCCGGCTGCGCCCGCTCGCGCCGCTCGAACGGACTCGACTGGGCGCTGCAGCGCCTGCTTGCAGGATTGCCGCTCGGCCGCGCCGAGATCATGCGCATGGGCGTCGGCGGCCTCATCCGCAGCCCGCTCGAACCCGAGGACGAGGAGGAGGGCGAGGTCGAGAGCGTGCCCGCCGTGCCGGCCGGCACGGCGAACGTCGCCGCGCTGGTGCTCGCCGCCGGACAGTCCTCGCGCATGGGCGGCACGAACAAGCTGCTCGCCGGGGTCGATGGCGTGCCGATGCTGCTGCGCGCGGTGAATGCCGCGCTGGCCTCGAAGGCCTCTTCGGTGACGGTGGTGCTGGGTCATGAGGCAGAGCGCGCCGAGGCGCTGCTCGCCGGCCGTCGCGTGAACTTCGTGCGTAATCCCGATTTCGCCGAGGGCATGTCCACCTCGCTGCGCGCCGGCATTGCGGCGCTGCCGGCGGAGGCCGAGGCGGCGGTGGTGCTGCTCGCCGACATGCCGCGCGTCAGCGCCGTGCATGTCGACCGCCTGATCGACGCCTTCGAGGCGCAGCGGCCGGCCATCGTCGTGCCGCAGCGGAACGGCCGGCGCGGCAACCCCATCCTCTGGCCGCGCGCGTTCTTCGCGGCGATGCAAAACGTGGCCGGCGACCAGGGCGCGCGCGGCGTGCTCGAGGCGAATGCCGGGCGCATCCGTTTCGTCGACATCGACGACGACGCGATCCATGCCGATGTCGACACGCCGGACGACCTGCACGGGAGCCGGCCATGAGCTTTTCCGCGGCGAAATGGCGCGACCACTTCCCGCTGCTGGCGGCCCACCCCGGGCTGCATTACCTCGACAACGCCGCCACCGGACAGCTCTGCGAGGCGGCCTTCGATGCCGTCACGCACCACGAGCTGACGCATCGCGCCAACGTCCTGCGCGGCACCTACAGACTCGCCGAACAGGCCGACGCCGCCTACGAGAACGCGCGGCGGCAGGCCGCCGCCTACCTGAACGCCGCGAGCCCGGAAGAAGTGGTGTTCACCGCCGGCACCACGGCCGCGATCAACCTCGTCGCCCATGCCTTCGGCGAAGGCCTCGGGGCCGGCGACGAGGTGATGCTGAGTCTGGCCGAGCACCACAGCAACTTCGTCCCCTGGCAGATGCTGCGCGCGCGGCGCGGCGTCGTGCTGCGCATCCTGCCGCTGGCGCCGGACGGCCGCCTCGACCTCGCACGCCTCGAAGAACACCTCACGCCGCGCTGCAAACTGGTGGCCGTCACCCATGCCTCCAACGTCACCGGCGCCGTCACCGAACTGGTGCCGATCGTTTCCGCGGCCCATGCCGTCGGCGCCCGCGTGCTGGTCGACGGCGCCCAGGCCGTGCAGCACGGGCCGGTGGACGTGCAGGCATTGGGCGTCGACCTCTACGCCTTCTCCGGCCACAAGGCCTTCGGCCCCACCGGCGTCGGCGTGCTGTGGGGCAAGGCGGAGGCCCTGGAGCAATTGCCGCCCTTCCTCGGCGGCGGGGGCATGATCGGGCGCGTGACGCCCGGGGAAACGACTTTCGCAATGCCGCCGCGCCGCTTCGAGGCCGGCACGCCGCCCATCGCCCAGGCGGTCGGGCTGGGCGCCGCGCTCGACTGGCTGCAGGCGCAGCCGTGGGCGGACATGCACGCCCATACGGCGCGCCTGGCGCAGCGATTGCTGGAAGAACTCGCCGTGCTGCCGGGACTGACTTTTCTCGGGCCGCGCGATTTGAAGAATCGCCTGCCCATCGTTTCCTTCAATCTCGACGGCCTCCATCCGCACGATGTCTGCCAGGTGCTCGACTGCCACGGCGTCGCCGTGCGCGGCGGCCACCACTGCGCCCAGCCGCTGATGGATTTCTTCGGCGTGGCGGGCGCCGTGCGCGCCAGCCTTGCGCCCTACAACAGCGAGGCCGACATCGATGCGCTGCTGGCGGGCCTGAAGGATGCGATGAGGAAGCTGGGATGAGCGAGGACCTCTACCAGCAGGCGTTGCTCGAGCTCGCCAGGGCTGCCCACGGCGCCGGCACGCTGCCGTCGTCCGACGGTGAAGCGCTGCGCGACAGCCCGCTCTGCGGCGACCGCGTGCGCATGCAGGTGGCGCTGGAAGGCGGCCGCATCAGGGCCATCGCCCACGACGTCAAGGGCTGCCTGCTCTGCCGTGCCGCCGCCTCGCTGGTCGGCCTGCACGGCGCCGGCCTGGATGCAGCAGGGGCAGGCGCGCTGCGCGACCGGGTCGCCGCCACCCTCGCCGGCAGCGAGCCGCCCCCCGGCTGGCCGGAACTCAAACTCTTCGAGCCGGTGCGCCCGCACCGCAACCGCCACGGCTGCGTCCTGCTGCCGTTCGAGACGCTGGCGGCCGCGCTGGACAGCCACAGCCGCGCTTAGCATACTGCCGTCATGGCATTCGAGTTCGTCAAGAAGCCGCAACAGCAGCCGGCGCAACCCGTGCAGGAAAAATCCCCTGCCGGGATCAAGGCCGAGCGCCTGCGCATTGCCCGCGAGGCGGCCGAGATCGCCCGCCGCCGGCGCGGGCGCATCGCGATGGTGCAGGCCGGCCGGCTGTCGCGCCAGGAACTGGACGAGAGCGAGCGGATCCTGCTCGAATCCTACGAGCGCAAGGAGGAGGCGGAGCAGCGCCCCGGCTTTTTCGAAAGGCTGTCGCGGCGCATCGCCGGCAGCGCGCTGGGCACGCTTGTCGCGTCGATCATCACGGCGGCCTCCGCCGCGCCGACCAGTTGCGGCGGGGCCTACAACCCGTTCCTGATCCGGGTGGCTGCCGTGCTGGGCGGTCTGGGTCTGGTCGTGCTCGCCGCAGCGGCCGCCGTGTGGCTGTTCCGGCATCTCTTCCTTTGACGGAAAACGAGCCGATGCTTCGACAACTGTTGATTCTCCTGCACCTGGTCGGCGTGATCACCTGGGTCGGCGGGATGTTCTTTGCCTACTTCTGCCTCAGGCCGGCGGCGGTCGAGGTTCTCGAGCCGGCCAGGCGGCTGCCGCTCTGGTCGGCGACGTTTGCGCGCTTCCTGCCGTATGCGGCCATCGCCGTACTGGTCATCCTGGCGACCGGCCTCACCCTGCTCGTGCAGGTCGGGTTTGGCCAGGCTCCCGTCGGCTGGCACGCCATGCTGGCGCTGGGCCTGGTCATGGCAGCGGTGTTCGCCCATGTCTATTTGAGACTGTTCCCGCGGCTGCGGGATCGGTCTGCCGCCGCCGACTGGCCGGCGGCCGCACAGGCCCTCGACGGCATCCGCCGCCTGGTCGCGCTGAATCTCGTTCTGGGCCTGTGCACGGTGGTCGCGGCCATCTCGGCACGCTGAGCGGAACTTCGGCCTTGATTGAAATGACAGAGAGTCGCACGCGCAACCTTGCCGCGGCGACGGCGGTGCTGGTCGGACTGCTCGTCTTTTCCGGCCTGAATCCCTACGACCGCGCCACCTGGGCGCTGGAAGTGTTCCCGGTCGTGATCGCGCTGCCGGTGATGGCGTTCACGTACCGCCGCTTTCCCCTGACGACGCTGCTGTATGCCGGCATCTTCCTGCACGCGCTGGTGCTGATGCTCGGCGGCGCCTACACCTATGCGCGCGTGCCGCTCGGCTTCCAGATCCAGGACCTGCTGCAGCTCGACCGCAATCCCTACGACAAGATCGGCCACTTCTTCCAGGGCTTCGTGCCGGCGCTGGCGGCGCGGGAGATCCTCATCCGCGGCGCCTACGTCGAGGGGCGGCGGATGCGGGCCTTTGTCGTGATCTGCATTGTGCTGGCAATCAGCGCCAGCTACGAGCTGATCGAGTGGGGCGCGGCGGTGGTGATGGGGCAGGGCGCGGAGGAGTTCCTCGGCACGCAGGGCGATCCCTGGGACACGCAGTCGGACATGCTGCTGGCGCTGATCGGCGCTTCGGCGGCGTTGCTGCTGCTGTCGCGCTGGCACGACCGGCAGATTGCCGGGATGCAAAGCCGGCGCTGAGGCTCAGTCGACGCCGCCCGAGCGCGGCAGGCTCGGGCGAACGAGCATCGCGCCGAACACCGTGAAGTACACCAGAAAAGTCAGTCCCCAGAGCACGGCGGCCAGGGCGATCGCCCAGTCGCCCAGGCCGTGCACCGTCGCCGCCAGGCGGAGCAGCGCGGCGGCGAACATCATCCCGTAGGCGAGCTTCATCGACGCCGGCACGACCAGCGGCCGGCCGGTGTGGCGCAGGCTGACGCGCGTCATCAGGCCGAGCATCATCAGGCCGAGGCTGCCGATGGTGAAGGCGTGCACCCAGGCGGCCTCCGGCACGAGGCCGGCGAGTTCCGCTGCCGCCTTCAGCGCGAAGGCGAAGATCAGCCAGGCGAAGCCGAGGTGCATGACGAACACCAGCGGCACGTCGTGCAGGCGCCAGCCCTGCCAGCGTGCCGCGCGCGCGGCGTGCACGATCGCGCAGGCCAGCGCCGCCAGGCCGATCCACAGCGGGCGTGCGCCGGCGAGGTCGAGCGCGGCGAGCAGCAGCACGACGCCTGCCGCCAGCATTTCCAGTTCGACGTTGAACGGCGCCTGCTGGCCGCGGCCTTTTTCGCGCAAGGCGTTGCCGGTGAAGATCGGCGTCAGCACGCCGCCCTTCAGCACGTACAGCACGATGATCGCGTAGAGCGCGCCGCGCAGACCGAGGCCGGCGAGATGGGTGTGGGCGGCGAGGATGCCGGCGTGGTAGACACCATTCGCTGCCGCCAGCGCCAGCAGGATCGGCAGCAGCAACAGGTACAGCCGGTTCGAGGCGCGCGCGAGCTGCGGCGCCAGCATCAGGAAGGCGGCGGGGAAGAGCAGGATGTCGACGAGCGCCGGCGCCAGCGGCGGCAGCCAGGGCGCCGCCCAGAAGGCGAGGCGGCCGGCCAGCCAGAGGATCACGAGCAGGGCGAGGCGCTTGCCGCGGATCTCCTCGGTGCCGGCCCAGCTCGGCAGGGCGGTGAGCACGATGCCGGTGACGATGGCGGCGGCGAAGCCGAACAGCATCTCGTGGCCGTGCCACAGGCGCAACGGCGTGCCGACCGAGGGCACGTCCCAGGCGCCGAGATACGCACCCAGCCAGGCAACGGTCAGCAGCACCGCGTAGAGGGCGCCAAGAAAGTAAAAGGGGCGGAAGGCGCTGGAGAGGAGGGGGGCAGGCATGGCGGCTGCCCCGATTCTAGCGCGTGAAGGGGGCAGCGGACGCGCAACGGGAAAGTTGTAACGAATCGTTTCGCCGGCTCTGGTCAGGAAGCCAGGAAGCTATAATGAAATCAGGAGTCGGTTTGCCCGCAGAGGGTGTGCCGAGGCAAGGAGAAAAGCATGAGAAAACGCGGAGTTGCACTGCTGTTGATGTTCGCCGGGGCGATGGCGGTTGCCATGCCTTCCTGGGGCAGGGGCTATGGCCATCATCATGGCCATGGCCATGCGCGAGTGGGCGTGTATCTTGGCATTCCCCTGGGACTGGGCTACTCCTGGTATGGGGCGCCTCCCTATTACGCCTATCCATCCTATTCCTATCCGTCGCCGTACTACTATCAGCCGCCGGTGGTCATTCGTCAGGAGCCGCAGGTGTATATCGAGCGGTCCGCTCCCCAGGCGTCGCCGGCGGCCGAGGCCTACTGGCATTATTGCAACAGCCCGCAGGGTTATTACCCCTATGTCAAGGAATGCCCGGGCGGCTGGATGCGCGTGACGCCGACGCCGCCGAACTAAGCCATGTCCAGCGAGACCATCATGCAGCCATCCAAACGATTCGCGCTGGTCGCCCTGCCTTTCGCGCTGGCCGCCTGCGTTTCCCTGCCGAGCGGTCCCAGCGTCATGGTTCTGCCGGGAACGGGCATGAGCTTCGAACAGTTCCGCCTGGACGAGACAATTTGCCGCCAGTACGCCGGCGAGCAGGTTGGGCTAACTTCGGAGAGTGCGGCGACGAGCGCTGGCGTCGGCAGTGCCGCCATCGGCGCGACGGTCGGCGCGGTGGCGGGTGCCGCCATCGGCGGCCGGCATGGCGCCGGCGTCGGCGCCGGCACCGGCCTGATCGTGGGCAGCATGTCTGGCGCCGGCGCCGCGCAGGTTTCCGCCTACGAGGCCCAGCGCCGTTACGACAATGCCTTCGTACAGTGCATGTATGCGAAGGGGCATCGTGTGCCGGTGTCGGGCCATTACCCGCCGGAGCGGGCACCCCAGCCGGCCGCCCCGCAGTATCCGCCTCCGCCGCCGCCTGCTTCGCGCTAAGGCGAGCCGTCATCCCCGCGCAGGCGGGAATGGCGGGGAGCCAGAAGCTGCGACGGCGCAGGTGATTTACTGGAGCATTTTCCAGGCGCCACTTTCCACCTTGACCATCACTCGGGCGCGCGCATCCATGCCATTATGATTGGCCGGCGACATTGTATATACGCCGTGCGTGCCAGCTACTTCGCGCAGATTTTCCAAGGCGTTGCGCAAAGCCGCGCGGAAGGCGGGTGTGCCGGGCTTGGCGGTTTTCATCGCCTCGGGGGCGGCTTTTTCCAAGAGCACATTTGCATCGTAGGCGTAGCCGGCGAAAGCGTTGCGGTTCTGAACTCCATAGGCGGCATCGTAGGCTTTGACGAAACTGCTCGCTATGGATTTTACGGGGCTGGAATCCGGCAATAGTTCCACCACAACCAGCGGGCCGGTAGGTGCGATCAGGCCTTCCACGCTTTTTCCGCCGACGCGAAGAAAGTCGGGATTGACCATGCCGTGGTTGCCGTAGACGGCACCCTTGTAACCGCGCCCAGCCAGAGAGATCGCGGGCAGCGCACCCGGCGTGCCCGACCCGCCGATGAGCACGGCATCCGGTTTCGCCGCCAATATCTTCAATACCTGAGCCTCGACGCTGGTGTCCGCGCGGGCGTAGCGTTCGTTGGCGACGATATTGATGTTCGCCGGGCCAGACAAGGCAGTGAATGCCTTGTCGATGCCATCGCCCCATGGATCGTTGAAGCCGATGTAGCCCACGGTTTTAACGCCGCTGGCCTGCATGTGCTTGACGACGCCTTCAACCATGAGTGGAATCGATTGCGGTACGACGAAAGTCCAGGTCATCTTCTCCGGCGGCAGGGACATCGGCGCCAAGGCAATCTGAACTACCTTCTGCTCAGCTGCCACTTCGGCGATGGCATGATTGTTTGGAACCGAGGAAGAGCCGAATACGATATCAGCGTTCTCCTCGCTGATGAGTTTGCGAGCGTTCTTCACAGCCTGGGTGGGATCGGAGGCATCATCGAGAACAATGTAACGGACAGGCTGGCCAGCAAGTGTCTTGGGCAGCATATTGAAGGTGTTGCGGTAGTGCACGCCCAAGGAGGCGCCGGGACCGGTGGTGGATACCGTTACCCCGACAGTAATGTCAGAGACAGCCGGCAAGCTGAATCCAGACAATGCGATGCAGGTCAATGCAGTGCGGAATTTCATCGTTTCTCCTCCTGTTTAGACTTCCGGAAAACGCTTGGAAAGCTCGGCGAAGGTCAGCAACTCACGCTTCTCCTCCGAGAGATAGTCGTTGCCAATGCCATACTCATGCCAGCGCGACCGGACCTTTTCCTCGAGCTCGACAGGGAGTTTGTTGATGGGCGGGAAGCGTCTGTTGCCCCAGGACGGATTGCGCTCGAATTCCCAGCTGCGCGTGGCATCGATTAGCGTGCGGGTCCAGCAACCAGTGCCGTACTTCATCGGATTGGCCTGTTCGCGCGGCGTCGATGGATCGAGGACCGAGCCGAAAGTGGGTCCGAAGTGGGTAATCTGCCCCAGGGCAGGGTTGACCCTGAAGGCCCAGGCCCATTCCAGCGCTTCGCGGTCCCGGATGTCGATATCCTCCTCGACGACCATGACATTCTTGAAAAACCATTGCCCGGCACTCGTGCCCCACAGCGCACTGGCGATCTGCTGCGCATGGCCGCGATATTGCTTGCGGATTTGCACCACGACATGGGTTCCGGTGACGACCGGGGGCATCCATACGTCCGTGATGCCGCCCACGCCTACGTCTTCCAGCATGTTCCAGGCGATAGCCGACCAGCTGTACGCGCACAGAGGCGAATCTTCGCTGGGGAATCCGGGGCGCGCCCCTTCCAGGGTGCCGCGCAGGATCGGGTCCGGCCTGTGGGTGATACGCGACAGCCGCAGCACTGGCTTGGGCGAGGGCGTTCCGCCCGCGTAGCCCGGGTACTCGCCGAAGGGGCCTTCCATCTCAAATGTGGCGGGATTCGGATCGATTGTGCCCTCGATGACGATCTCGGCGCTCGCTGGAATCAGCAGATCGCTGGTTTCGCAGCGGACAAGCTCCACGGGGCGCCCGAGAATCGCGCCCATCATGTCGTACTCGCAAATTCCTTTCGGAAAGGGACTGCCTGCGCAGAAGGGAAGGACATCGTGCCAGCCATGCACGACTGCAACAGGCATGGGCGAGCTTGTTTCCCGATGCTCGGCAAAATGGCTGCCCCAGTGCTGGGTGGGAATCAGCAGTTTGCCGATCTTGTCAGGAGCAATCACCTGGCCGCGATAGATGCCCACATTCATTTGACCATTCTTGGGATTGCGGGTTACGACACCGCAAAAGGTGTCGATAAAGCGTCCGCCGTCCAGGTGATGCCAGTGGGGCACAGGGAATTCGCCCAAATCGAGATCCGCACCGGCGAGCTTGTGCGTCTTGACGGGTCCGGTAGCCACCTCCACCGGTGGAATGCCGCGGCGATAGCAAGCCCTCAGGTGCTGGATGATTGCCTTGTCAGGTGTACCAGTCGGCAGGCCCAGCAACAGGCAAACCTGACGCCGGTTCCCCAGAGTGCCGGTGAGGAATTTCGTGCAGCGGGTGTGTTTGTGGTCGCGGATGTTCTCGAATAACAGCCCCGGACCGTCGAGGCTGAGGTTGATGCGGGCAACGGCACCGATCTCTTCGCGCCAGTCAACCTCGGCGCTGATGCGCCTGAGTTCGCCATGCTTTTCAAGGGTCTCCAGCCAGCTGCGCAGGTCGATACTGTGATTTTCACCCTGAGTCATCATGCCATCGATTCCTAAAAGAGAGCGGCTTCAGTGGATTGGCCAGATCCTAGGCTACGGCGGCGTCCTCGCTACGGTGGGGAGCCACAATATAGCCTTTCATTAAATCGGCCTGTTTCAGTCGGGCTGCGGCGGCGCTGCGCTGCTTGATCGGGCCGAAGCCGCGGACGGTCTCCGGCAGGCGGGCAATCTCGGCGGCGGCCGCCAGGTTGTCGGCGCGCAGGCCGGCCAATAACGTTGCCACCGTCCTCTCGTAGTCGCCGATCAGTTCGCGTTCAAGCCGGCGTTCTTCCGTACGCCCGAACGGGTCGAAGGCGGTGCCGCGCAGGAACTTCAGCTTCGCCAGCGGCTTCATCGCCAGGCGCATCCAGCCGCCGTAGGCGTGCTTCCTCGGCATGCCGGTGTTCGGGTCGGTGCCGCTGAACATCGGGATCGCCAGGTGGAAGCGCAGGCGGTAGTCGCCCTCGAAGGTGGAGGCCAGGGTACGCTCGAATTCCGCGTCGCTGAAGAGGCGCGCCACCTCGTATTCGTCCTTGTAGGCGAGCAGCCTGAAATAGTTGCGCGCGACGGCCTCGGCCAGCGCCTCGCTGCCCGGCAGCACCGCCGACTCGGCGGCGCGCACGCGCTCGACGAGCGCGGCGTAGCGTTGCGCGTAGGCGGCGTCCTGAAAGTCAGTCAGTACGGCACGGCGGCGGGCGACGATTTCGTCGAGGCTCTTCGATAGTTCGTGCGTCGGCAGCAGCGGTTCGCTGGCGGCGACCAGGCGCTCGACTGCCGCCGGATCGTGGGCGGCGCGGCGGCCCCAGAGGAAGGCCGCCTGGTTGTCCCCGACGGCAACCCCGTTCAGCTCGATGGCGCGCAGCAGGGCGTCGAGCGACAGCGGCACGCCACCCTTCTGCCAGGCATAGCCGAGCATGAACAGGTTGGTGCCGATGGAATGGCCCAGGAGCAGCGTCGCGAGGCGGCTGGCGTCGAAGAGGTCGGTGCATTCCGTGCCGACGGCTTCGCGCACCTGTGCTTCCATGGCGGAGAGCGGGAAGGGATGGTCGGGATTGCGCACGAAATCGCCGGTGATGGCCTTGCCGGTGTTGACGATGGCGCGGGTGCGGCCGGTCTGGGTCTTCACCAGGGCGTCGTTGCTGACGGCGACGACGATGTCGCAGCCGAGGAGGGTATCGGCCTCGCCGGTGGCGATGCGCGTGGCGTACAGCTGCTCCTGGCGCGCGGCGAGGCGCACGTGCGACATCACGGCGCCGCCCTTCTGCGCGAGGCCGGTCATGTCGAGCACCGAGACGCCCTTGCCCTCGAGGTGGGCGGCCATCCCGATCAGGGCGCCGATGGTGACGACGCCGGTGCCGCCGACGCCGGCGACGAGGATGCCGAAAGGCCTCTCCAGGCTGGGCAGCACCGGTTCGGGCAGGTCGGCGAAGTCGCCGGCGCCGGCCTGCAGTGCCTTGCCGCGCCGCAGCTGGCCGCCGTGCACGGTGAGGATGCTCGGGCAGAAGCCGGAGACGCAGGCGTAATCCTTGTTGCAGGTGGACTGGTCGATGGCGCGCTTCCTGCCGAACTCGGTTTCCACCGGTACGACGGAAAGGCAGTTCGACTTGGCGCTGCAGTCGCCGCAGCCCTCGCACACCTGCTCGTTGATGAAGACGCGCACGGCCGGGTCGGGGAACCTGCCGCGCTTGCGCCGGCGGCGTTTTTCGGCGGCGCAGGTCTGGTCGTACACCAGCACGGTGACGCCCGGCGTGTCGCGCAGTTCGCCCTGGGTGCGCTCCAGTTCGTCGCGGTGGCGGATTTCCGCCCCTTCGGCGAAGCCGGGGCTGCTGCCGTACTTGGCGGGATCGTCGGCCAGCACGACGATGCGCCGCACCCCCTCGGCGGCGATCTGGCGCGTGATCTGCGGCACGGTCAGCGGGCCGTCGACCGGCTGGCCGCCGGTCATTGCCACGGCGTCGTTGTAGAGCAGCTTGTAGGTGATGTTCACCCCGGCGGCGACGGCGGCGCGAATCGCGAGCAGGCCGGAGTGGTAATAGGTGCCGTCGCCCATGTTGGCGAAGACGTGCTTCGTGCCGGAGTGCCCGGCCATGCCGAACCAGGTGGCGCCTTCGCCGCCCATCTGGCTGATGGTGACGGTGTTGCGGCCCATCCACACCGCCATCAGGTGGCAGCCGACGCCGCCGAGCGCGCAGGAGCCCTCCGGCACGCGCGTTGACAGGTTGTGCGGGCAGCCCGGGCAGAAATAGGGCGTGCGCATCATCGCCAGTTTCGATCCGGCCAGGGCTTGGTCCTTGGCTTCAAGGAAGGCCAGCCGCTCGCGGATTTTTTCCGAGGTGTGGAAACGCGCGATGCGCGCGGCGATGGCGCGGGCGACGATGGACGGCGTCAGCTCGGCCGTCGGCGGCAGCAGCCAGGCATGGTGCGGCGCCGGCCATTCGCCGGTCTCGTCGAACTTGCCGACGATGCGCGGGCGCACGTCCCTGCCGTTGACATCCGTCCAGTTGTAGAGCATTTCCTTCAGCTGGTACTCGATGATCTGGCGCTTCTCCTCGACGACGAGGATTTCCTCCAGGCCCTCGGCGAAGTGGCGCACGCCATCGGCTTCCAGCGGCCAGGGCATGCCGACCTTGTACAGGCGCAGGCCGAGCTCGGCGGCGAGTGCGGCGTCGATGCCGAGGTCGTCGAGCGCCTGGCGGACGTCGAGATAGGCCTTGCCGCAGGCGATGATGCCGAGGCGCGGCCGCGGGCTGTCGAAGACCAGGGTGTTGAGGCGGTTGGCGCGGGCGTAGGCGAGGGCCGCATAAATCTTCGACTCCTGCATGCGGTGTTCCTGCGCCAGCTGCGGATCGGGCCAGCGGATCGAGACGCCGCCGGGCGGCAGGGCGAAGTCCTCGGGCAGGCGGACGACGACGCGGTTCGGGTCGATCTCGACCGAGGCGCTGCTCTCGACGGTATCGGAAGTGGTCTTCAGCGCCACCCAGCAGCCGGAGTAGCGCGACATGGCCCAGCCGTGCAGGCCGAGGTCGAGGTAGTCCTGGATGCCGGCCGGCGCCAGCACCGGGATGCCGCAGGCGGAGAACATGTGCTCGCTCTGGTGCGCCACGGCGGAGGAGCGCGCCGAATGGTCGTCGCCGGCGATCAGCAGCACGCCGCCGTGCTTCGCCGTGCCGGCGTAGTTGGCGTGCTTGAAGACGTCGCCGCAGCGGTCGACGCCCGGGCCCTTGCCGTACCACATGGCGAAGATGCCGTCGACCTGCGGGTCGGGAAACAGGTGCAGCTGTTGCGTGCCCCAGATGGCGGTGGCGGCGAGGTCCTCGTTTACCCCGGGCTGGAACTTGATGTTGTGCTCGGCGAGGAAGCGCTGCGCGTCGTGCAGCGCCGTGTCGAGGCCGCCGAGCGGCGAGCCGCGGTAGCCGGAGACGTAGCCGGCGGTGTTCAGCCCGGCGGCGCGGTCGCGTGCGTGCTGCAGCATCGGCAGGCGGGCGAGCGCCTGTACGCCGGTGAGGAACACCCGCCCGTGATCAAGCTTGTATTTATCTTCGAGCGTGACAGCTGCCAGCGTCATGGGGCGCCCCTTCTGCGTACAGTATACATTCCATTCTAGTGCAAGGCCGCCAGCCTGCAAGCGCAGGCGGCGGGGCGTTTTACTTCACGAACTGCGTCAGGTAGAGCGTAATCGCCGGAAAGGCGACCAGGATGCCGAGGCGCACGATGTCGGCGACGATGAAGGGCATCACGCCGCGGAACACGGTCTGGGTCGGCACGTCGGGCAGCACGCTGCGCAGCACGAAGACGTTGAGGCCCACCGGCGGCGTGATCATGCTGATCTCGGTCACTACCACGACGATGATGCCGAACCAGACCAGGTCGTAGCCGAGGTGGGCGACGAGCGGGTAGAACATCGGCACCGTGAGCAGGATCATCGACATGCTCTCCAGCACGCAGCCGAGTGCGACGTAGATGACGAGGATGGCGAGGATGACCAGCAGCGGCGTCTCGCGGAACTGCTCGGCGTAGGCTGTCAGTTCTGTCGGCATGCCGGTCATGTTGATGAAGTTGGCGAAGATCAGCGCGCCGATCAGGATGGTGAATATCATGCCGGTGGTGACGGCGCTCTCGACGAGGATGGTGCGCAGCATGCGCCAGTCGAAACCCTGGCGTGCCAGCAGGAATACCAGTCCGCCGCCGGCGCCGATGCCGGCCGCCTCGGTCGGCGTGAAGATGCCGCCGTAGATGCCGCCGATGACGACGAGGAAGAGGATCAGCACACCCCAGACGTCGCCGAGGGCGACCAGGCGCTCGTGCCACGAGACCCTCTCCCCACGCGGCCCCGCCTTGGCGTCGATGCGCACGGTGACCGCCACGGCGGCCAGGTAGCAGGCGATGGCCACCAGGCCGGGGAGGATTCCGGCGATGAACAGCTTGCCGATGTTGGTTTCGGTCAGGATGCCGTAGATCACCATTACCACGCTGGGCGGGATGAGGATGCCGAGCGTGCCGCCGGCGGCGATCGAGCCGGCCGCCAGGGCGTCGGAATAGCCGTACTTGCGCATCGAGGGCATGGCCACCTTCGACATGGTGGCGGCGGTGGCGAGGCTGGAGCCGCACACCGCGCCGAAGCCGCCGCAGGCGAGGATGGTCGCCATCGCCAGGCCGCCGCGGCGGTGGCCGAGGAAGGCATAGGAGACGCGGTAGAGTTCGGCGGACAGTCCTGCCCGGGTCACCAGGTTGCCCATCAGGATGAACAGCGGCACGATGGACAGGGTGTAGGACATGCCGGTCTCGAAGGCCACAGAGCCGACCATCGACAGCGCCGCGTTGAAATTCACCACGTAGGCGAATCCGAGGAAGCCGACCAGCGCCATGGAAAAGGCGATGGGCAGGCGCAGGAACGTCAGCCCCAGCATCACGGCGAAGGCGATCAGTGCTTCTTGCATTCTTGTTTACCTAGACTTCGCCGGAGCCGCCCGCAGCATCCTTCTGACGGATCATGAGCAGCAGTATCACTGCCGTGACGGCCGCCAGCACGCTCATGAAATACACCAGCGGCCAGACCTTCAGTTGCAGCACCGCCGTGGTGTCGCCCTGTCCGATCATCTGTCCGCCCTTGACCCACAGGCGCCAGGAGATCACCGCCATGCAGAGCCCGCTGGTGACCTGGATGACCGCTTGCAGCGCGGGTTTGACGACGCTCGGGATGAGGTGCGCGAAGAGATCGATGGTCACCTGCTGGTTGCGCAGCGTCACCAGGGGCAGCGAGGCGAAGATCAGCGCGCCCATCATGATTTCGGTGGCTTCCAGCGCGCCCGGCACCGGCATGCTCATCACGTAGCGTCCGGCGACGTCCACACAGGTGAGCAGCATGATGCAGGCCAGGATCAGCGCGGTGGCCGATCCCAGCAGCATCTCGAAGGGCTTTTCCCAGCGGCCCAGGAGCGGGCCGCCGGGGTTCGTCGACAGACCGGACACGTTTACTTCTTGGACAGCTTCTGGATCTCGGCGCGGAACTCCGCCATCACCGCGGCGCCATCGACGCCCTTGGCCTTGGCCTCGTTGTACCAGGCCTTCTCAAGCGGATCGGTCTTCGACTTGATCTCGGCCACGAACTCCGGGCTGGCAGTGCGGATGATGATCTTCTCCGCCTCCATCGCCTTCAGGCCGGCAGCGTCCTCGCGGTCCCAGACCTTGCCGGCCATGCGGGCGTAGTGCTCGCCGGAAACTTTCATGATCGCATCCTGGTCGGCTTTCGACAGGCCCTTGAACTTGGCCTCGTTCATGACCAGGAAGAAGCTGACGTTGTAGAGGCCGCCGGGCACCACCGTCATGTGGTTGACCAGGGGGACCAGCTTGAAGGCCGGCACGGAATCCTTCGGAAACAGGATGCCGTCGGCGATGCCGCTCTTCATGATCTCGAAGGTCTCGGAAGCGGGCTTCAGCAGCGGCACGGCGCCGATTGCCTTGGTGATATCGACCACCAGGCCGCCGCCGACGCGGATCTTCTGGTTGTTGAGGTCGGCCAGGCTGGCAACCTTCTGCTTGGTCATGTAGATCTGGCCGGGGCCGTGGGTCATCAGGCCAAGCAGGACGACGCCCTTGTGCTCGTCGAGCTTGACCATGTGCTTCATGTAGGTGCGGTAGTAGGCCACCGAGATGGCTTCCGCCGAGTCGCCGATGAAGGGGAACTCGGCCATCTTGGTCATCGGGAAGCGGCCCGGCGTGTAGCCGTGCACCGAGATCGACACGTCGGCCAGGCCGTCGCGGATGGCGTCGAAGGTGCCGGGCGGGCTGGCGACGGCCTTCGGCAGCAGGCGTGACTTGACGCGGCCCTGTGTGGCTGTCTCGACCTCCTTGGCCCAGCCCATGAGCATGTCCTTGGTGATGATGTGGCTGGGCGGCAGCCAGGAGGAGATGGTCAGGGTGGTCTGCGCCTGGGACGGGGTCCAGGCGATGGCGCCGGCGAGCAGAGCGGCGGCGAGCGATGCGAGCTTCTTCATGTCGATCCTCCTTTGGTTTGAGCGGATGATTTATTTAAATGTTACGTAATTCATTTTCCGCAGACTGCATTGTGTAACAGATTAAATCCCTGTCAAGCATGTGGGCTCAGGATGTGCGGCTAAAATCCGGTTTTCTGCCTTCCTGGAAGGCGCCGATGCCTTCTCTTGCAGCGGCGGTGCACGCCGATGCGCCGAAGGCACGGTAGCCGATCTCCAGAGCGGCGTCGAGCGTAGTGGCCGCCGCGGCGTCGCGCACGGCGCTTTCCAGAATGCCCATGATCTCCTGCGACAGCGGCTGTCCGCTGGCAGAGGCCGGGGTGATCGGCTCCAGCGGCGCCAGCGGCACCGCGCCCTGGGCGATCGGCGATGGTTTGCCCGCCAGTGCCTGCACGCGTGCCAGGGCAGTGACGATCAGGCCGGGCAGATCGTCGGCGAGGGCGTCCACCACGCCCAGTTTGCGGGCCTCTGCGGCCTTGAGCTTATCGGCGCGGCGCAGCATGCCGTGAAAGGTCGCGGCGGCCTGCGGCCAGCGGCGGTAGGGTACGACCATGGCGCCGATGCCCGGCACGATGCCGAGGGTGATCTCCGGCAGCTGCATCCAGGCGTCCTTCAACGCGACGATGCCGTGGCAGCGCATCGCCAGCTCCAGCCCGCCGCCCAGTGCCATGCCGTTCAGCGCGGCGACCACCGGCTTCTTCATGGCATCGAGGTGTACCAGCAGGCGCGAGCAGTCGCGCGCGTACCGGGTCGCCGCGGCGGCGTCGCCGAGCATGGAGGGGAAGCGGCCGATGTCGGCGCCGGCGCAGAAGGCGCGCGCGCCGTAGCCGGCGAGGACGAAGCCCTTCACGGCCGGGTCGGCCTCGAACTTGCGTATTACTGAAAGCACCTCGTCGGTCAGCTCGTCGTGCAGGGCGTTCATCGCCTCGGGGCGACGCAGGGTGATGACCTTGACACCATCCGTGTCATCGACGAGGACATGGCGCCAGAAGTCCTGGTAGGCGGCCAGCGGCTGCTTCGGCATCGGCATGCCGGGGCGCTCGGCCTTGAGGCGATCAAGAATGCGGCGGGTCTCTGCGTCACCGAGATCGCGCATCAGTTCCAGCGGGCCCTTCCTGAAGCCGAGCGCGGTGCGGCAGCCGAGGTCGAGGTCGGCCGGCTCTCCTATTGAACGGTCGAGGATGTCCACCGACTGCGAGAAGAGGATGCCGAGCAGGCGGTCGCGGATCGCCGCGGCCGTCTCCGGCGCGATGTCGACGCGCTTGCCGGGCGGCACGGTGAGCCAGGTGTCGACCGAGCGGAAGACCGGGGCGGGGGTGTAGTGCGCGCCTTCCTCCTCCGCCTGCAGGGTGTTGGTCTCGGTGATGATCGGGTTGCCGCGCGCGAGGTTGAGCACGAAGAAGGGGCCGGCGTGCACGAACTCGGCGGCGACGCTGTCGATCTCGGCGGCAGTGGCGCGATCGAGCAGCAGCGCCGCCTCGTTGCACCAGTTGTCGAAGATGCGGTCGAGCATGAAGCAGACGGCGTCCGCCGTGACCAGCGGCACCTTGCCAGTGAGGCAGAACAGCCAGCGCAACCAGTCGACCACCGCCGGGTCGGTCTTCTCCCAGGCGATGACTTCCACCGCCGGGTTGCGCCAGGCCGGCGCGAAGAAGTGGGTGACGGTGGCGCGGCCCGGGTGCTTCAGTTCCGAAAAGATGCGCGCTGCCGGCAGCGAGCTGGTGTTGGAAGTGATGAGGGCGTCCGGCCGCACGACGCTCTCGACCTGGGCGAAGATGCGCCGCTTCAGCGCCATGTTTTCCGTTGCCGCCTCGATGACCCAGTCGCAGTCGGCGAGCTGGGCGTAATCCGTCGTGCCGGCGATGTTGGCGACAACGGCTGAAGCCTGCGGCTCGCTCATCTTGCCTTTGGCGACAGCCTTCTTCGCATAGTCCTGGCAGCGTTGCAGGGCCTTGTCGATGGCGGTTTGATGGACGTCGACCAGGGTCAGGCGGATCTGCGGCAGGGCACTCTTCAGGTAGTAGCCGATGTCCGGGCCGATGGTGCCGGCGCCGATGATGGCGACGTGCTTCGGCAGGGGACGGGCGGGCGTGTGCAGGAGCGGGTTCTGTGTCGTCATGATTCAGGCGATGATGCGTTCGTTTTCGAGCTTGGCGATTTCTTCGGGCTTGCAGCCGGCTTCCTTCAGCACGGCGCGGGTGTGCTCGCCGTACTTCGGCGGAAAAGTCAGTTCCTGCGAGACGGCGGGAAGATCCACCGCCATCGGCTGCATGTGCACCGTCTTGCCGCCGGGCATGCGCGTCAAAGTCAGCCTGCTGGATACGGCGTCCAGCTTGCGCACGGCCGGGATGTCGTGGATCGGCGCGTGCGGGATGGTGGCCTGGCGGAAGTCCGCGGCGATCTCCGCCGTGGCGTACTTGCGCGTCGCCGCCGCCATGTCGCGATGGATGGCCTCGCGCTCCTGGTGACGGCCCTCGTTGGTGGCGCGCGAGGGCGAGCCGACTGAAGCGAACTTCGGCAATTCGGTCAGGCGCTTCCACTGCACGTCGCTGCCGATGGCCATGTAGATGAAGCCGTCCGCGGTCGGGTAGACGTTGGTCGGGATGAACTTGCGGTGCTCGTTGCCGCAGCGGGTGATCTCGTTCGGCTGGCAGTCGAAGTCGAGCAGCGGCAGGGTGGTGATCAGCCAGGAGGCCGCCGCCTGCAGCATGGAGACGTCGATGCGCATGCCGCGGCCGGTCTCGGCGCGCTCGGCCAGCGCCAGCATGACGTTGGCGTAGACCTCGTCGCCGGCCTTGAGGTCGACCAGCGGCACGCCGGAGAGCGTCGGCGGGCCGTCGGCCGGGCCGGTCAGTTCCATGTAGCCGGCCATGGCCTGGATCACCGGGTCGTAGCCGGGGGCGTCGGGATACTCCGGCCCCATGGCCGAGATGCCGGCCCAGATCAGGTCCGGCTTGGCGGCGGACAGCGTCTCGTAGTCGATGCCGAGCTGCTGGTAGCGGCGCGGCACGGTGTTGCAGCAGAAGACGTCGACGTCGAGTTCCACGAGCAGCTTGCGCAGCAGCGCCTGGCCCTGCGGGTCCTTGAGGTTGAGGGCGATGGCTTCCTTGCCGACGTTGGGCGCGATGAAATAGGTGCGCCGGTCGTCGTCCACCACCTTGCCGCCGATGTAGCGGTTGGGGTCGCCCGGCAGGCCGTCGCCGGCCGGCGTCGACTCGATGCGGATGACGCGCCAGCCGAGCTGGGCGAAGCGCAGCGTGGCGTAGGGCAGGGACAGCGCCTGCTCCATCGAGAGGACGGTGCGGCGCTTCATGCGGCGGCCTTCTCCTTGGCGGCGTGGAGCGCCCGGTAAACTTTTTCCGGGGTGAACGGCAGCGCCATGATGCGCACGCCGGTGGCGTTCTCGATGGCGTTGGCGGTGGCCGCTGCGATGCAGATCGCCGGCGCCTCGCCGACGCCCTTGGCGCCCTGCGGCCCTTCGCCGTCCATGGTCTCGATGAAGCGCACATCCATCTCGGGGATTTCCGGCGCGGTGACCAGCTTGTAGTCGCGGAAGCCGGGGTTCCTCACCACGCCGTTCTCGACCATCAGCTCCTCGGTCAGCGCGTAGCCCTGGCCCATGACGATGCCGCCCTCGATCTGGCCCTCGAGGCCGAGGCGGTTGAGGATGCGGCCGACGTCGTGGGCGCCGGTGACCTTGAGCAGGCGCACGATGCCGGTGTCGGTGTCCACCTCGACCTCGACCACCTGCGTCGCCCAGGCATAGGCGGCGGAGACGTCGCCCTTGAAGTGCTTGTCCTGGTGCTTGGAGGGCGGCTCGTAGTAGAAGGAGGTCATCACCAGCTCGGCCTTGTCGCTGAAGTGCAGCTGTCGCAGCAGCTTGGCCAGGGTCATCACCACCTTGCCGCTTTTCGTTTCGACGATGTGGCTGCCGCGCAGATCGAGCTCGTCCGGATTCAGGTCGGCCATCTTGCCGGCCGCGGCGAGGATCTTGCTGCGCGCCTTCTTCGCTGCGCCGATCGCCGAATTGCCGGCGATGAAGGTGGTGCGCGAGGCGTGCACGCCGACGTCCCATGGCGTGATCTCGGTGTCGTTATTGATGACGCGCACGGCGGACATCGGCAACCCGAGTTCCTCGCAGACGAGCTGCGCCAGCACCGTCTCCGAGCCCTGGCCGATTTCGGAGGCGCCGGTGATCAGGGTCACCGAGCCGAAGTCGTCCATCTTGAGGATGGTGCCGCAGCCGTCGGACGGGTAGATCTTGGCGCCGCCGCCGACGTGCAGCATGGAGGCGATGCCGATGCCGCGCTTGAAGCGTCCCGGCTTGCCGCGTTCGGCGGCGTTGGCTTTGGTTTTCGCCAGGAAGCCGCTCGCCTCGGCGGCGGTGGTCAGGCATTCCTTCAGGCCGCAGCTCTTGAAGTGCATGCCCTGCGGCGTCACTTCGCCGGGGTCCTGGGCGTTCTTCAGGCGGAAGGCGAGCGGGTCCATGCCGACCGCCTCGGCCATCATGTCCATGTGCTGCTCGACGGCGAAGGTGGCCTGCAGGTTGCCGTAGCCGCGGAAGGAGCCGGCGTAGGGGTTGTTCGTGTACACCGCCTTGGTGTGGTAGAGGCAGTGCGGCACGCGGTAGAGCGAGGAGATGGTCTGCATCATGACGAAGGGCGTCGTCGCGCCCCATGAGGTGTACGCGCCGTTGTCGTGCAGGGTGTGGACGGTGCGGAAGGTCAGCGTGCCGTCCTTCTTGCAGCCCGAGCGCAGGGTGAGGATCACCGGCTGTCGCGTCGGCGAGGCGAGGAACTCCTCCTCGCGCGTGAACACCAGCTTCACCGGACGTCCGCTGGCCTTGGCGAGGAACACCGTGATCGGCTCGAAGGGATAGATGTCGAGCTTGGAGCCGAAGCCGCCGCCGATCGGCGGCTGGATGATGCGGATGCGCGCCGGGTCCATGTTGAGGATCTCGGCGAACTCGCGCTTGTGCAGGAAGGGCACCTGGGTGTTGGAGTACATCAGCAGGTTCCCGGAGGAGTCGAACTCGGCGATGATGCCGGACACGCCCATGCAGCAGTGCGTGACGTAGTGCAGGTGGAAGGTGTCCTCGAACACCACGTCGGACTCGCGCTCGCCCGCCGCCACGTCGCCCTGCGCGTAGTCGAAGGTCATGGCGATGTTGTCGGGCTTGCCGAGGTAGGCGATGCCCTGCGCCTGCTTGAGGTGGTCGTGTTTCGCGCTGGCGCCGTGCGGCTCGGGGTGGATCAGCGGTGCGCCCGGCTTGAGCGATTCGTTCGGGTCGGCGAGGACCGGCAGGTCCTCGTACTCGACCTTGATCAGCTTCAGCGCCGCCTCGGCGATGGCTTCGGACTCGGCGGCCACGGCGGCAATCTCGTCGCGCAGGCTGCGCACGCGGTCGGTCTTCAGCGGGAAGTGGTCCTTGGCGACGCCGATCGGGCGCTGCCAGGGCACGTCGGCGGCGGTGATCACCGCATGCACGCCGGGCAGCGCCTTCGCCGCCGCGGTGTCGATGGACTTGATTTTCGCGTGCACCCGGGACGAGCGCAGGATCTTGCCGTAGAGCTGGCCCTGCACGTCGAGGTCCTGGATGTAGCGCGTCTTGCCGCCGGCCTTCTCGGGCGCGTCGAGCTTGGTGATGCGCTTGCCGATGAGGGAGTCTCGTTGGATGGTTTCGGGCATTTAAGGTTACTCCTTGCTCGCAGCCTCTATGGCATCGATGATTTTCACGTAGCCGGTACAGCGGCACAGGTTGCCCTCGATGCCACGCTGGATCTGCTCGCGGGTGGGGTGCGGGTTCTGTTCGAGCAGCTGGCGCGCCTGGATCACCATGCCCGGCGTGCAGAAGCCGCACTGCACGGCGCCGGCCTCGACGAAGGCCTTCTCGATGCGCAGGCCGAGCGGATCGGCGGCCAGGCCCTCGACGGTGGTGACCTGGCGGCCGTCGCACTCGACGGCGAACAGCAGGCAGGAATTCAGCGAGACGCCGTCGAGCAGGATGGTGCAGGCGCCGCACTCGCCCTCGCCGCAGCCGTACTTGGTGCCGGTCAGGCCGGTGACGTTGCGGATCATCTCCAGGGCGCTCATCTGCACCGGCACCGACACGCGGGTCGGCACGCCGTTGAGGGTGAAGTCAATGGTTTGCTGCGACATCTTCGAGGATCCTCTTGGTCATGTTGTGGATCATCTCCTTGCGGTACCAGGCGCTGGCGCGCACGTCGGAGATGGGATGCACTTCGTCCTGCGCCGCCCGGGCGGCGGCAGCGATGGTGGCGGCGTCGAGCTTCCTGCCTTCAAGCGCTTCTTCGGTGGCGCAGCCGCAGACCGGCGTCGGCGCCACGGCGCCAAAGGCGACGCGCACCTGGGAGAGCTTGCCGTCCTTGAGGACGCCTGCGACGCCGATGGAGATCGCCGAGATGTCGAGCGCCGGCCGCGTGCCGAACTTGTGGAAGCGCGCGACGAAGCCCTTCGGCGGAATCGGGATGCGCACCGCGGTGAGCAGCTCGGCCGGGGCCAGCCGCGTCTTGCCGGGGCCGACGAAGAACTCCGGCAGCGGCATGCTGCGGCGGAACAGGGCGTCGTCGGGCTTCGAGGCGAGCTCGACGCTGGCGCCGAGCACCATCAGCGGCACCAGGGTGTCGCCGGCGGGCGAGGCGTTGCAGATGTTGCCGCCGAGGGTGGCGGCGTTGCGGATCTGGCCGCTGGCGAAATGGTCGCCGGTGGCGACGAGCAGCGGCAGGTGCTCGCGCACCAGCGGATGCGCCATGATCTCGGTGATGGTGGCGAGGGCGCCGATGCGGATCTCGTCGCCTTCGCGGCTGATGCCGCGCAGCTCCGGGATGCGGCGGATGTTCATCAGCGTGCGCTTGAACTTCACGCGGCCGG
>Ga0209476_10000676_pt1 | contig 23482 bp, 18 predicted proteins | sample KloWWTrecipitate_FD_187179 | JGI IMG/M metagenome (GOLD analysis project Ga0209476, IMG submission 187179) | Active sludge microbial communities from Klosterneuburg, Austria, studying microevolution and ecology of nitrifiers - Klosterneuburg... | ecosystem: Engineered > WWTP > Aerobic digester... | reverse complement strand
CCTTTATCCATATTGCCTGCATGGATGTCGAATCCTGCCGGCGCATGTGTCCATGAACAGGCTGCATTGTCTTGTCAACGACGAGCATTGCTGGATCGATTGACGCTGCCGGCTTCGGGATCCGGGCTGCGCAAGACGGGAATGATGGTGGAGGCAATCGACATTTCGTGCTTGTACTTCTTGTTCTGGATTCGAGGCGTCCATCATCGGGCGCCTGGATCCGGGAGAGCTCGGCGTGGGTGACGCGGGCCGTCTGCGCACCGACATGGTCGCCCAGGTCGGCATCTGCGTGTGAGGAGTGGACGCAAGCCTACGGCATTCGCGCCCTGTGGAGGAGGGCATTCCCGTCATCGCTGCCGCCGATGCGAGTGCCAGCCCGAGGGGCAATCACGTGCGTGCTGCCGCCCTTGCCGCGTCCGATCATCCCGATGGCTGGCGTGGGAGTGGGAAACTGCGGGGTATTCGACTCACGCCGCGGCAATGGGCATTGATGCCCGGGCAAGCGGCAGGTTCCAGGCAGATTACGTTGAGGGGCAATCAGCCTGTCGCGGACGGTTGTTGCGGCACTTTGCGGATCTTGTCCATCGCATAGCCCAGGGCCCTCACCCTGGCCAGCAGCTTGTCGTAGTCGGCTTCGGAAATCGTCGGGGTCCGGGCCATCACCCAGGTGTAGTCGCGCGCATCGCGGGCCACGATCACCTGGCTGTAGTCATCCTTCAGATACGCCACGATGTACTGTGCCTGCAGCGGCCAGAACACCTGCACGCCCCACACTGCGTTGCCGCTGCCGGGCTTGACGATGCCCGTGGAGCGGATTTCCTTACGCTCGCCGTCGAAGCTGCCGTTGCGGAAGTGGAACGAGGTGGCGACGTTGCCATCGGGCCTGCGTGCGTAGACCTCGACCGCGTTGTACGCATTCTTCTCGAAGCGGGTGGGGATGCTGGCAATGACGTACCAGTTGCCCATGAAGCGGGGCAGGTCGACATGGGGCACCGGCGTGATCGGCGGCAACTTGCTGGCATCGGCGTTGAGGTTGATCAGCATGGTGCAAGCCAGCAGCACCAACGGGCGCTTCATGGGGCCTCCGCTGCAAAGTCCGGGCGGGAATCAACCGGAGGCCGCAGGAAGCGGTAGTGCGCGACCAGCCATTCCTGCCCGTCGGCGTAGCCGAACAATTCGGCGCAGGACATCCAGAACATGCGCCAGCGCTGGAACCACAGCGGCGCTGCCTTGGCGCCATAGGCTTGCGCCAGCACCTTCATCACCGGCCCGCGTTGCGCATCCTGGTTGGCCAGCCAATGATTGGCGGTGCGCTGGTAATGCGTGCCGTCGACATGCCAGCGCTGCTCGATGTGCAGCGCCGACTGGAACCACAGCAAGGTGTCGGATGCCGGCATCAGTCCGCCGGTGAAAAAGTGCCGGCCCATCCAGTTGTCGTCGCCCCGGGTCTCGAACGGGTACATCGCGGTCTTGTGCGCGAAGATGTGCACGAACAGCTTGCCGCCGGGTTTCAGCCAGTCGGCGATGCGGCCCAGCAGCGTCTCGTAGTTGCGCATGTGTTCGAACATCTCGATCGACACGCAGCGCTCGAACTGCGCCGGCTCGAGTTGCAGCGCGTTGACGTCGCAGGTGACCACGCGCACGTTGACCAGGCCGCGCCGACGACATTGCGCTTCGATGTGCTGGCGTTGCGGGGTGGAGTTGGATACCGCAGTGATCCGCGCATGCGGAAAGCGCTCGGCCATCCACAGGGTCAGCGAACCCCAGCCGCAGCCGAGTTCCAGTATCGACTGGCCATCGGCGAGCTGGGCGCGCTCGCCGTACAGTTCGAGCATCGCTTCCTCGGCTTGGTCCAGCGACTCATCGCCACGCGGGTAGTAGCAGGACGAATACTTCAGGCGCTTGCCCAGGCAGAGCTCGAAGAACGCCGGCGGCAATTCGTAGTGTTGCGCGTTGGCCGCGTCGGTGTGGATCGCCACCGGGCTGTGGCGCAGCATCTCGATGCGCCGCGCATATCGCTCGGCCTGCGCGTCGAGGCCACCGGCCTGTTCCTCGCGCAGGCGTTGCGCGCACAGTCGGCGGATGCCCTGGCGCAACAGCGCGTCGGGGATGCGGCCGCGTTCGGCCATGCCCAGCAGGCCTGGCGCCGGGCGCTCGCTGGCCAGTTCGGTGGAAGCGGGGGTGGTCATCGCGGGGTGCTCCTGGGGAACCATGGGATCAGCATCGGGGTGCTGCGCTGGTAATCGCGGTAGTCCGCGCCGCGCGTGCGCAACGCCTGTGCCTCGGTGTATGGCACGCCGCTGATCCAGCGCAGGAACGCGTACATGACCAGGGGGCCGGACCACGCCAGCCAGCCGCTCGGCGAACCGACCGCCAGGCCGACGTAGGTGAACCAGTGCAGCCATTCGAAGAAGTAGTTCGGGTGTCGCGAATAGCGCCACAGGCCTTCGCGGCAGGTGCGCCCGCGGTTGGCCGGATCGGCGCGGAAGCGCGCCAGCTGCGCATCGGCGATCGATTCGCCGAGCACGCCCAGCAGCCAGATGGCCACGGCTGCGGCCAGCCAAGGTGCGGATGCCTGCGGGTTGCGCGCCACCGCCGTGAACGGCAGCGCGAACAACACGATCAGCACCGCCTGGAACTGGAAGAAGGCGAAGAACTTCCACTGCGCGCCCTGCCAGTGCGCGCGCAGGTTGCGGTAGCGCCCGTCCTCCGCTTCGCCACGCACGCGACGCCAGAGGTGCGCAGACAGACGCAAACCCCAAGCACCGCCGAGCAGCGCCAGCGCCGCGCGTGTCCAAGGTGCGCCGCTGCCGGTGATTGCCAGCAGTACCGCACTGCCGCCCACGCCTGCCGCCCACAGCACGTCGACGATGCCTGCGTTGCTGCGCCTGCGCTGCCATTGCCAGCCCAGCGTCATCATCAGCGCGGCCAGCAGCCACACGAGCAGGAGTTGCCACCAGGGATTCATGCGCGGGCTCCTCCCGTTGTCGACCGCGGCTGCGTCGAGGCGCTGCCGCGGCGCGCCAGCCACGCCAGCGCCGGGGTCGCCAGCGCCCAGCCAAGCGCCAGTGCCAGCAGGGCATGCCATGTCGGTTCGGCAAATGTCACTACCTGCCAGCCGCGCGCCGCGCCCAGATAGGCGAGCGGACCGCCGATGAGTCCCAGCAGCGCCGCCAGCCATAGCCGCGACTGCAGGTAGCGCAAGGACTGGCTGAAGGTCAGCGCAAAGCTCACCCACAGCGCGAGTATCCATGCCGGTGCCAACGCGGGGTTCGGCAAGTCGGCGCTGTAGCTGGCCAGTCCGCTGCGGCTCAGCGTGCCGTCCAGCAACAAGCCGAACATCAGCCCGGCGGCCATCAGGCCGAGATCGGTGCGAACGTTGCGAGCGCCCGCCAGCTGCACCAACGCGTAGACCAGCATGCCGAGCACGCCCGGCCACGCCAGTCCGTGGCCCGCGCCGATCACCGCGGCAAACCACACCGCCTGGTAGCCGATCAGGCTGAGCCAGAAACTCACGCCGGTAGCCCCGGCGACGATGCGGCGGGACGATGGCCCGGCCTGGCCAGCAACAGGTGTGCCACGCCGATCGAGCGTTCGCGGAAGCCGCCTTCGCAATACGCCAGGTAGAACTCCCACAAGCGCACGAAACGTTCGTCGAAACCTTGCGCACGCACTTGCGGCAGGTTTGCCATGAAGCGCTCGCGCCACGCCTTGAGCGTCAGCGCGTATGAACTGCCGAAGTCCTCCAGCGCGATCAGGCCAAGGTCGCTGGCGCGCGCCTTGGCCGCGACCAGTGCGCTGATCGAGGGGATGAAGCTGCCGGGAAACACGTGACGCTTGATGAAGTCGACCGACTTCAGTGCCTGCGCATAGCGGTGATCCTCGATGGTGATCGCCTGCACCAGCGCCAAGCCGTCCGGTTTCAACAGGCGGCCGAGCTTGCCGAAATAGACGTCCAGATACGGTGCGCCGATCGCCTCGACCATCTCGATCGAGACCAGCTTGTCGTACTGGCCTTCGAGGTCGCGGTAATCCTCCAGCAGCAGGGTGACATGTCCTTGCATGCCGGCCTCGGCGACGCGCTGGCTGGCCAGCGCATGCTGCTCGCGCGAGATCGTGGTGGTGGTGACATGGCAGCCGTAGTGCTGCGCCGCGTACAGCGCGAAACCGCCCCAGCCGGTGCCGATCTCGATCACCCGATCGCCGGGTTGGAGGTCGAGCTTGCGGCAGATGCGCTCCAGCTTGCGTGCGGAGGCGGTTTCCAGCGTATCGGCCGGGTCGCTCCAGATTGCCGAGGAATACATCAGGTCCGCCGAGAGGAACAGGCTGAAGAAATCGTTGCCAAGGTCATAGTGCGCAGCAATGTTGCGGCGGCTGCCGCCGCGGGTGTTACGTCGCAGCGCGTGCCACAGCCGCATCGCCATGCCGCCAAGTCGGGCCAGTCCGCTTTCCATGCCGTCGAGCAGGTCGCGGTTGCGCAGCAGCAACTGGATCAGGCCAACCAGGTTGTCACAGCGCCACTGGCCGTCCATGTAGGACTCGCCGGCGCCGACGCTGCCGTTGCGTGCCACCGCGCGGTAGAAGCCGGCGTCCAGTACCTGCAGGTGGATCTGCAGCGCGGGCTGCGCGCTGGCGGGTTCGCCCAGCTCGGTTGTGCCGCAGGCATCGCTCAGCACCAGGCGGCCGTGGCGCAGGCCGCGCATCCGCCCGAGCAGTTGGCGGCGCAGGAAGTGATCGAGCCCGCCGAATGCGGCGGCGTCGCGGGTACGGGTGCTGGCGATATCGTTCATGGCAAGCCTCGGGGCGTTGGTTTCAGTCGGCAGCGCGCGCAGGCGGCGCCGGGTGGTCGTGGACGGGGTTGTGCTTCAGCCACAACCGCAGCGCATGCCAGTGGATCGCGGCGACCACCTGGGCGGTCATCAATGGATAGCGCCACAGCACGCGCGCCAGCGAAGCGCCGGTGAGCGGCGAGCGTTGCAGGTTCAGCGTGGCGTCGAAAGTGCGCCGGCCCTCGCGCATCACGTTCATGTGCACGCGCAAGTCGTCGCCCGGCAAGGTGAAGCGCCAGTCGTATCGGCAGTCCATCGGCATGAAGGGAGAGACGTGAAAGCTCTTGGCAAAGCTCCAGTGCAGTGCGCGGCCATGCACATGTGCGTCCTCGACCGGCAGCACATAGGCGTGACGCTGCTTCCACGGCGTGTTGGTGATCTCGGCCAGCACCGCCAGCAAGGTTTCGCCATCCTCGGCGTAGCAGTAGTAGAAGCTCACCGGGTTGAACACCATGCCCGCGTAGCGCAGGTGGGTGAGCAGGCGGATCGGCCCGGTCGGCCGCGTGCCGGTGGCTTGCTCCACGCGCTGGCGCACCGCATCGGCCAGCGACAGGGTCGCCGGTCCCAGGTAGTCGCTGCGGCGGAACTGCGCCAGGTTGCGATGCGTGGTCGACCACAGCCAGCGCTCGGCGAACACCTGCTCGACCTCGTCCAGGTCCAGGTACAACTGGGCCATGCGATAACTGAACGCGTGCGCCTGCGGCTCATGCCGGCGATGGCGCACCATGCCCTCGTAAACGGCGCTGGCCAATCGCAGCTTCGAGCTGGCGGGTTTCGCCGTCACGCCACCAGCTCCGCCTGGTGCGATGGTTTCGTCGCCACCGGGGCGCCGTCCAGCGGCCAGTGCACGCCCAGCGCCGCAGCCACCTCGACCGCGCTGCGCATGCCGTCCTCATGGAAACCCCAGCCCCAGTACGCGCCGGCAAACCAGGTGCGACGCCAGCCCTGGATTTCGCCCTTGCGCGCCTGCGCCTGCACCGAGGCGCGGGTGTAGACCGGATGGTGGTAGCGCATGCGCGCCAGGATTCTGGACGGGTCGATCGCCTCGCTGCGATTCAGGGTCACCACGAACGGTTCGGGCGAGGCGATGTCCTGCAGCAGGTTCATGCAGTAGCTGACCGTGCACGGCGCGGCGGGATCGCGCGGCAGCCACGCATTCCAGGCTGCCCACGCCTTGCGCCGGCGCGGCAGCACGCTGGCGTCGGTGTGCAGCACGGTGTCGTTGGCCTGATAGGTCATCGCGCCCAGGATCGAATGCTCGCGCTCGTTCGCGTCGCCCAGCAGGCGCAGCGCCTGGTCGCTGTGGCAGGCCAGTACCAGCTGGTCGAAATGTTCCACGCCAGCCGCGCTGCACACCTCGACGCCGCCGGCGTGGCGCAGGATCGAATGCACCGGGCAGTTCAGCCGTTCGCGCACCGGCCAGTGCGCACGCAGCGCCGCCACGTAGGTCGACGAGCCGCCCTTCACCACGCGCCACTGCGAGCGGTCGCCGAGCTGCAGCATCTGGTGGTTGGCCATGAACTGCACCAGGTAGCGCGCGGGAAACTGCAGGATCTGCGTGGGCGGCGATGACCACAGCGCGGAGGCCATCGGGATCAGGTGCTCGTCGCGGAACGCGGCGCCGTAACCGTGCTGCAGCAGGTAATCGCCGAGGCTGGTGGTGTCCTCGCGCAGCAGCAACAGCGCGGGCGCCTCGCGATAGAAGCGGGCGAGGTCGCGCACCATGCCGAGGAAGCGCGGCGACAGCAGGTTGCGGCGCTGGCAGAACAGCGTGTCCAGCGTGGTGGCGTTGTACTCCAGCCCGCTGGCTTCGCTGTGCACCGAAAAACTCATCGTGGTCGGCTGCGAGGCCACGCCCAGCTGCGCGAACATCCGCGTCAGCAGCGGGTAGTGCGCCGGGTTGTGCACGATGAAGCCGCTGTCGATGCGGTAATTCCTTCCGGCCTGCTCCACCTCGTGCGTATGGGTGTGCCCGCCGAAATAGTCGCTGGCCTCGAACAGCGTCACCTCATGCTTGCGCGACAGCAGCCACGCCGACGCCAGCCCCGCGATGCCCGATCCGACCACGGCAATGCGCATCGCTCAGCCCCTCGCCCTGGCCAGCACCCACGCCGGCACCGGTTTCAGTCCGTGCACCAGGCCCAGCAACGCCATCAGCTTCAGTCCGTACCAGGTCATGTCCACTTCCCACCAGCGAAACCCCTGGCGACTGGAGCCGGGAAAGAAGTGATGGTTGTTGTGCCAGCCCTCGCCAAACGTCAGCAGCGCCAGCCACAGGTTGTTGCGGCTGTCGTCCTTCGTCGCGTAACGGCGGCGGCCGAAGCGGTGCGCCAGCGAATTGATCGTCACCGTGGCGTGGAACAGCACGACGGTGGAGACGAAGAAACCCCAAACCAGCATCTGCCCGCCGCTGGTGCCCAACTGCGGGGCCACCTGGTTCAGCAGCACGCCAAGGCCGTACATCGCCACGGCGAGCAGCAGCGGCACCGCGATGTCGAAACGATCCAGCCAGCGCAACTCCGGATACTTCGCCAGGTCCGGCACGCGCGTCAGGTCGGTGCGGAAATTGCGCGGGGTCAGGAACCAGCCCACATGGCTCCACAGGAAGCCGTGCGCGCGCGGCGAATGCGGATCGGCCGGCGTATCGGCCACGCGGTGGTGCTGCCGATGATGTGCTGCCCACCACAGCGGCCCACGCTGCACGCAGGAGGCACCGATCAAGGCGAACACGAATTGCACCGCACGCGAGGTCCGGAAGGTGCGATGCGAGAAATAGCGGTGGTAGAAGCCGGTCAGTGCAAACATCCTCACCGCGTACGCCACGGCGGCCATCGTCAGCGCGATCGGCGAGACGCCGACAAGGATCACGCCCAGGCAGGCCAGGTGCATCGCCAGAAAAGGAGTTGCGCGCAGCCAATCCATGCGGTCCTCTCGTCCTTCTTCCATCTTCACCACCGTAGTGGTGTCAAACCAGCGGCGCAGCGTGCGCAACGGCCGGCAATGCGTCGGTTTCGCGGGATCGGCGATCCCTATGCCTGGCGCATCGACCCGTGTTGCGGTCGCATTCATGATGGGTTGGGGGAGGGCCATTGATACCTGCCAGTCAGCTCGTCAAGAGCACATACGGAAGAAGACAAGCCGTGGATGCATGCGCCGGCAAAACGAACTGTCTTGCGTCGCCACCCACGGCATGATCGAAGAAACGAATCCGAATGCCCCTCTTCTGCGTATGCGGGCAGGTCACCAGGAGACACGCATGACAGTCTTGAAGCAGACCATGGGGCTGATCGGCTGGCAGCTGATCAGCTTTGCCGGCGCCGCGATGGGTGCCGTCGCTTCGGTACAGGCCGCCACGTTCTACCAGCAGCTCGCGAAGCCGTCCTGGGCACCGCCCTCGTCGGTGTTCGGTCCGGTATGGACGATTCTTTATGCACTGATGGCCATCGCCGCCTGGCTGGTCTGGCGTGAAGGCGGCTGGCGCAGGCAACGCGGCGTGCTCGATCTTTTCGTCATTCAGCTGGTGTTGAATGCCCTTTGGAGCTGGCTGTTCTTTGCCTGGCATCGGGGTGCGCTGGCGTTTGCCGACATCGCCCTGCTGTGGTTGCTTATCGTCGGCATCGTGATCGGGTTCTGGCGTGTACGCCCGCTGGCCGGCGCCATGCTGTTGCCGTATCTGCTTTGGGTGAGTTTCGCCTCTGCCCTGAACTTCGCCGTTTGGCAACTGAATCCGCAAATCCTGGGCTGAGGCCGCCGCGTGCTGGATGGCGGCGCATCTTGCTCGTGGAAGCACGTCAGTCGCTTCGCCTCAACGACCTCGCCGCGCACATCGAACATTCCACCGCACCGCAGCGCGCTCAGAAACCGAATAATGGCTGCAATGTGCGCGCCATCCAGCGTGAAAACACCAATGGCGCATCGGTGGCCGCCACGCAGATGCATGGCACGCCAGGCGAGGTCACTGGCTGGTGCACGGTCTCGGCGTCCAGATCGGCCACGTCGCCCGGGCCGAAGTGGCCAAGCAGATCGTCGTAGGCACCATCGAGGATCATGGTCAGCTCGCTGCCACCATGGCTGTGCAATGGCAGCTTGCTGCCCGGCGCAACGCGCAGCAGCATGAGGTCGCCGCCGCCGATGCCTGTAGCGCGTATGCGCTGCACACCGGGTGCCACGCGACGCCAGCGCAGGGCGCGCATGGAGCTGCCGAACCACGGATGCAGCGCACTCGGCAGGCGGTCGGGATCGTGTTCTTCCACGATGTCGACAGGCGGTGCCGATGGCTCGATCGCCGGTTCAGCGTCGAGCGAGGCCAGCATGGCGGCACGCGCATTTTCCGTGGGCGCGTCGACGTACTGTTGCTGCATCAGTACGCCACCGATCCGGTCGGCGTCGAGCAAGCCGGCACGGCAAGCCGCGCAGCGCTCCAGGTGCGTGGAGGCGACCACCGCCAGCGCCGCCGGCAGGGCACCTGCGGAATAGCTGAGTAAGGTTGCGTCGTCGAGATGATGTCTTGGTTTCATCGCGAGGCCCTCATGCTGCCCTGAAGTTTTGCAAATGCGCGCCGCAGTGACGATTTCACCGAACCCAGCGGCATTTGCAGTTCGTCGGAGATCTCGCCGTGGCTCCTGCTTTCCAGGTAGCACATGCGTATCAGTTTGGCCTGCACCGGTGGAAGGCCATCGATGGCCTGTTTCAGGATGTCCTGGTCGAAGAACGATTCGGGTTGCGAATCCGGTCGACCTAATTCCGCTTCTTCAAGCCTTTCCAGGCCTTTCTGGATCGGCAGCCATTGGGGTTGCTGGCGGACGTGATCAATGTACAGATTGCGCGCCACACGAAACAGCCAGGTGGCGAGGCTGGCACGGCTCGGATCAAACATCCCGGCCTTTCGCCACAAAGTCAGCAGCGCTTCCTGAACCAGCTCGTCGGCCATCGCATCATGCGTGCCCAGACTGCCAAGGTAGCACCGCAGGCGTGGAGCGAAATGATCGTATATGCGCATGAAACTGGGGCGATCGCGTTGTGTTGCCACGGCGACCATTTGCATCGACCAGTAAAGCGCATCGGGTACGGTGCTGTTTGCGGAAGGGGACACGGATCGCTTCGCCCGGGAGGGGGCTACCTCGGCAACAAGTTGATGCAGGGCCATGGTACGCATGTTCACGCCGGAGTTGATTGCCTTGCGCGGCCCACTTGCGAGCGGCGCTCCATTCACCTCATGTACGTGGACAGGCGGGATTTGGATCCTTGCGTGGCGAACATCCCGGCGCACGGGGGCAAATCATTGCCAAGGCTTGCTGGTGGCACGAGAACATTTCCCGCTGCACCGCTGCTGACATGCCTGGAGTCAGGGCGAAGGCTGCACGCTCCGTGCATGCGCGGCAGGTGCGCAGAATTCCGGCTTTCGGCCCAGACTGCCCACCAGCGCAACCCACGCGGATGATCAACGGCACCGGCACCATGGCGTCGTCGCGCCGGCTGCAAGGCCTACGCGGAAAAATCGATGTAGCGCCGGGCGAACTCCGCTTCCGGCAACGGGCGACCCATCAGGTAGCCTTGCAGGACATCGCAGCGCAACAGGCGCAGCAGCTTCATCTGCTCCTCTTCCTCCACACCTTCCGCGACGATCTGCAATGACAGCGAGTGGCCGAGGTTGATGATGTTGCTGACCAGGCCCATGGTCTCCGGACTCTGCGTCATCAGGGCGACGAAGGACTGGTCGATCTTGATGGTGTCCACGGGCAGGCGCACCAGGTAGTTCAGCGAGGAATAGCCCGTGCCGAAATCATCGACGGCAATCCGGCAGCCCAGATCGCGCAATGCCTGCAGGATCCTCGTGCTCTGCTCCAGATCATCCATCAGCAGGCTTTCGGTGATTTCGATGTCGAGCAGCGACACGTCGAGGTCTTCCTTCAGCAACGCCTTGCATTCCGCAATGAAGCTGGCATGGCGGAGTTCGCGCGAGGACACGTTGACCGCGATGCGCATGCCCGCTTGCCGGCCGCGCCAGGCGCGCGCCGTGCGCAATGCCTCGCGCATGATCCACTGGCCCACCGGGACGATCATGTGCGTTCGTTCGAGTACCGGGATGAACTCGGCCGGCGACACCAGGCCGCGCTCCGGATGGTTCCAGCGCAAGAGCGCCTCGGCGCCGACCACCCGGTGCGTGGCGGCATCGAACTTGGGCTGGTAGTGCAGTTCGAATTGCTGGTTTTCCAGAGCACCGTGCAGATCGGTCTCGAGCTTCAGTCGACGCGTGGCCCGGCCGCGCAGTTCCTCGCTGAAGACATGCACCCGGTCGTCGCGTCGGCGCCCTTCGAACAATGCGCTCAAGGCATCCTGCTCGACGATTTCGGCACTCGCTCCGTGCTCCGGCGCCAGTGCCAGTCCGCCGTGCAGGTCGATGTGGACTTCCTCGCCGTCAAACACGAACGGCCGGCGTCCGAATTCACGGATCAGCAATTCCAGATGGCTGTAATCGGCGTCGACATCGCCAAGACTCGGATAAGCGAGGGCAAAGCTGTCTGCTTCCGGATGCGCCAGCAGCGTGTCGACGCTGAAAAGTTCACGCAAGCGCTGTCCGACCCGGTGCAGGATCAGGTCGCCGAAGGCTCGTCCACGCGATTCGTTGATCGCCGAGAAATCGGAGATATCCACAACTGCGACACTGAATCGACGACCCTGCATCGATTCCTGCAGTTTGGCGAGGAAGGCGACCCGGTTGTACAGGCCACTGACCGGATTATGGTAGGCGAGGTACTCGAGGCGTTCGCTCTTGGCCATGAACTCGATGGCGTAGTCGATTTCACCGGTCAGGTGCTGCAGCAGTTCGAGTTCTTCGTCGTCGAAATTCTGTGGCTCATGGGCGTACAGCCCCATGACCGCCCAAGCCGGGTTGCCGATCGGCAGGGAAATTTGCGAGCCGACGCCAATCCGCGCCATGTCGGCACGGCGCCTGGTCGAAACCTGCGGATCATCGGCATAGTTGCGGATGATGATTTCCTTCTGTTCCTGCAGGGCACGCAAGGCGGGTCGTCCTGCGGCCCCGGCCGGATCGTCCGTAGCCATCGGACCGAGGCTGGCGACAAACTCGGCCAGACGCAAATCGCCAAAGCTGTGGGTCAGCGCCAGGATCCTGCCGTCAACAGCCAGCTCACTGATGCAGGCGGCGATGAAGCCACCCTTGTCGACGGCGACTTCGCAAATCTGCTGCAACAACTGGCTGCGTGATCCCGCACGCAGGATGGCATTGCCGAGTGCCCCGAGTACCGAATGGATGCGCGCCAGGTGCCGGATCTGTGCTTCCTGGTTGAGGCGTTCGGTGATGTCATGGGCAATTCCACGGAAGCCGATGATCCTGCCGTGCTTGTCGAAGCGCGGAGACCCGGTGCTTTCGAGCACGTGCACGCTGCCATCGCGATGTTGCCAGCGCATGTGCCAGCCTTGCCAGCCCTGGCCGGCTTCGGCCAGCAGCTTCAGCTTCTCGACGACTTCGCCGCGATCCTCGGCGAGCAGGAGGTCCTTGCCCGACATCGTCGAGAGTTCCCGGGGTGTATAGCCAAGAATGCCTTGCACCGCGCTGTTGGAATAAGTGACGCGGGTATCCAGGTCGCATTCCCAGATCCAGTCATTGCTGCTTTCGACAATGGTGCGAAAGCGCTCTTCGCTGTCGCGCAAGGCCTGCTCGATCTGCTCGCGTTCGTGCCGCGAGTGGGCAATGTCCAGGGCGCGCTCGATGGCGTTCGGCAGGCGCCGGAGATTGTCCTTCAGTACATAATCCACTGCGCCTTTCTGCAGGGTGTCGATCGCCAACTCTTCGCCGATGGTGCCGGAGACAAACAGGAAAGGCACGGCGGGGGCGAGGGTCATGACCATCTCCAGCGCCTGCTGGCCACTGAATCCCGGCATGCGGAAATCGCTGAGGATGACATCGGGCCGAAAATCGGCAAGGGCGGTGCGCAGGCCGGATTCGCTGGCCACCCGCAGGTGTTCGAAAGCACGTGGCAACTCGCGCAACTGGCGCAGCACCAGCTCTGCGTCGGCCTGGGAATCTTCCACCAGCAGGATTCTCAACATGGTCACGGTGACGTCCATGGCCCGGTCAGCCGGGAGCCTGGTTGGCGATCATCCAGTACATGCCGACCTGGGCCACGGTCTCGGCAAAGGCATCGAACTCCACCGGCTTGACGATGAAGCTGTTGACGCCGAGCTCGTAACTGCTGACGAGGTCACCTTCTTCTCGTGACGAGGTCATCATGACGACGGGAATCTTGCGCGTCTCCGGACGCGACTTCATCTGCTTGAGGACTTCCAGGCCATCGAGCCTGGGCATCTTCAGGTCCAGCAGGACCAGTTTCGGCTGGCCATTGCGGCGTTGCGCGAACGATCCGGTGCAAAAAAGGTAATCGATCGCCTGAACGCCATCACGCACCCACTCCACGTTGTTGGCAATGCCGCGGCGCTTGAGCGTGCGCAGGGTCATTTCCGCGTCTGCCTTGGAGTCCTCGACAAGCAGGATTTCGACATGCTGGTAATTCATGGCGGGGTTTCCTCCCTGGATGTCGTCGGAGCTATTGTCTTCACATCGGGTAATGCGAACCTGAACGTTGCACCGACACCCACTTCGGCTTCGGCAGTAATCGTACCGCCATGTCGACCGAGAATGCGTTTGACAATGGCAAGGCCGACGCCGGTGCCTTCGAACTCTTCGTCGGCATGCAGGCGCTGGAACACGCCAAACAGTTTGTCGGCGTAGCGCATGTCGAAGCCTACTCCGTTGTCGTGGATCCGGTAGTGGACGGCCGCGCCCATGCGCTTGCCGGAAATCTCGATGCGGGCAGCCGGGCCGCGGGGCGAGCTGTACTTCAGCGCATTGGAAATCAGGTTCACCCAGACCTGCCTCAGCAGGACGGGATCAGCCTGAGCATCAGGCAGGTCTCCGAGGTGCACCCGTGAAGCGCCCGTTTCCTCGAACTTTCCCAGTACTTCGCGGATCATTGCGCGCACGTCTACTTCGCTTCGTTGCAGGGGTTTTCGTCCCAGTCTTGAAAAGTCCAGCAGGTCGTCGATGAGTGCTCCCATACGCCGCGCGGATTCGCTGATTTCGTCGAGATAGCGCCGCGGCTCGCCTGTCAGCGTATCCGCCGCATCCTCATGCAGCATGCGGGCATAGCCGTCGATGTGGCGCAGCGGTGCGCGCAGGTCGTGGGAGATGCTGTAGCTGAAAGCTTCAAGCTCCTGGTTGCTCTGCTCCAGTTGCAGGGAGTTGGCAACAAGCTCGGCGTGCAGGAGGCGGATGTTCTTCTCCGACTGCACGCGATCGGAGATGTCGGCGATGAAGGCGTTGTAGGTGCGCGAGGAAACGTTGCCAAGCGGCCAGATCGTCATCTGGATCGGAAATTCCCCGCCGTCGCGGCGCAGTGCGGTCAGCTCCACGCGGCGATCGAGAAAATCACTGCGTGGTTCATCAAGGTCTGCGCAACGGCGCACACCTTGTTCATGGGCCGCTCGTTGCCCCGGCGGAACAATGAGGTCGGAAACCCTTTTCCCGATAGTTTCGCTTCGCGTCCAGCCAAACATCCGTTCCGCGGCATGGTTCCAGTCAATGATCAATCCTGCGGAATCGATGGAGATGAAGGCATCGTAGGCGGTATCGACGATGGAACGTGCGCGTGCATCGCTCCTTTTCAGATCGTCAAATGCCCGCGCGCGCGCCTGCTCCGAGGCCAGTTGCCGGGCTGCCGTGCGATTGAGCACCCGGGCCGCGCGCAAGGTCAGGATGCTGCCGAAGACCATGATGGTCAGGGTGAAGTACGCCACGCCGACGCCCGACACGAAGAGTCCGCGCTTTTCGCCCTCGAAACGCAGCCAGCCGAGAACCGTGACCAGGAGGATCAGGCCGGGGAGCATCAAGCGCGCCATGGCACCGCCTGTGCCTGTCCCTGTCAGCACCTGCATCCAGCCGGCTTGCGGCCGTGCGCTCAATACCGCGGATGCGAGCAGCAGAAAGGCCGCGGCCGAGTGCCAGGCCATGGGTATGTAGTCGCCGATCGCAGCCATCGAACCGACCCCGTAGGCATAGCCGAACAGCGCCAGCAGGGCAATGAGACTCGCCGCCGCCGCGAGGTATTCGCCGGGACGCTGGTCTTCAAGGATCGTTGCGTCAATGAAAAACAGGGAGAGCCCGAGAAACAGCAAGGCAAATGCGGAATTGGGTGCCATGCGGTTCGCGTGGCCGCCGGCGCCGTCCGCCAGTTGCGCGGCGAACATCCAGGTATCCAGACCGGCTTGCCAACCGACCAGCACGCCAACGAGTTTGCTGGCGGCGATGAGGACGACGAGGGCGGCAAGCGCGCGTGACTGCCGCGCGCGCCTTGGTGATCCGGGTTGCAGACTCGTCAACAGGCTCGCCCCGAGGAGGATGAGCAGCGTCGCGGTCATCGGATTCATCGCCACGAAATCCGTGCCCGTCCCGGGCTTGCCGATCGTCCAGCCCAGCAGCACCAGCAGGCCCAGGCCGATGACGAACAAGGCAACTACCGCTGCATAGCGCCGGAAACCGATGCCTTGCTGCTGGTCCTGCGTGCCGTTCATCTCGATGGCCTCCCGCCATGCCTGGATTCCACGCTGGAACAGGGATCAACCGATTCCGCACCATCGCTTCCGTCGAGCAGACACCGTGCCTCGCGATGCCCCGGGGTAATCCGCTGCCAGCGAGGCATTCCGCCTCGTGGACAATTCTGATGCCTCGAAACATGGCCATTTGGCCCGTGTCGCGCGGCCCGTGTGTTGTCGATCGACTATGGCGAGTGCTTCCCGCAATTGCAAACCCGCGTTCAGCTGTGGACACGTGGCGGTTCAGCTGGCGGATCGGAATCACTTGAATCAGCGCTGCTGCTCGACGCCCCGGACGCGATCGGCTACCGTCCCCCAGCTCACGTTGTGGAGAACGGTCGTGTCCAGCCTGCGGACCATTGATGACGCGCACCTGTTTGCGCTTGGCAACACGATTGCCGAATTGCTGATCACCCACGGCCAGACCATTGTCTGCGCCGAATCCTGCACCGGCGGCTGGATCTCCAAGGTGCTGACCGATATTCCGGGTAGCTCGACCTGGTTCGAATGCGGCGTTGTCGCCTACAGCTACGAAGCCAAGGAAGCCCTGCTTGGCGTGCAGCCGCATACGCTGGAACGCACGGGTGCGGTCAGTCAGGAAACCGTGGTTGAAATGGTTTCCGGTGCCCTGGCCCGCTATGGTGCGGGCGTGGCGGTGGCGGTAACCGGAATTGCCGGACCGGGTGGTGATACGCCCGGCAAACCCGTTGGCACCGTCTGGATTGGCTGGAAGCGGCGCGGTGGCTACGCCCGCTCAGAGCAGTTCCATTTCGATGGCGACCGCGAAGCCGTGCGCCGCCAGACCGTGCACGCGGCACTGGAAGGCGTGCGGCGAATTCTTACAAGCTGACGCGGCGTTCCACTCTTCCGCGAAAAGCCTGCTGTGAAATAATCAAAGCCGAAACCGCGATGTCTCAGCCTCTGAGATGCGCAATCGGCACGCTCCATTCAATCTACAGCCCAAGGAAACCCGATGGACGACAACAAGCGCAAGGCGCTCTCCTCCGCGTTGAGCCAGATCGAGAAACAATTCGGCAAAGGTGCGGTCATGCGCATGGGCGATCGCGTCAACGAGGCGATTCCGACGATTTCCACCGGCTCGCTCGGCCTGGACATCGCGCTCGGCATCGGCGGCTTGCCGACCGGTCGCGTGGTCGAGATCTACGGCCCGGAATCCTCCGGCAAGACCACGCTGACCTTGCAGGTGATTGCGGCCTGCCAGAAAGCCGGTGGCACGGCGGCGTTCGTCGATGCCGAACATGCTCTGGATCCCTCCTATGCCGAAAAACTCGGCGTCGATGTCGACAACCTGCTGGTGTCGCAACCGGATACCGGCGAACAGGCGCTGGAAATCGCCGACATGCTGGTGCGCTCGAACGCCGTCGACGTGGTGGTGGTCGACTCGGTCGCCGCGCTGACGCCGAAGGCCGAGATCGAAGGCGAGATGGGCGACACCCATGTCGGCCTGCAAGCACGGCTGATGAGTCAGGCCCTGCGCAAGCTGACCGCAAACATCAAGAAATCCGGATGTCTGGTCATCTTCATCAACCAGATCCGCATGAAGATCGGCGTCATGTTCGGCAGTCCGGAGACCACCACTGGCGGCAATGCGCTGAAGTTCTACGCCTCGGTGCGCCTCGATATCCGCCGCATTGGCGCGGTCAAGCGCGGCGACGAGGTGATCGGCTCGGAAACCCGGGTCAAGGTGGTCAAGAACAAGGTCGCGCCGCCGTTCCGCCAGGCCGAATTTGAGATCCTCTACGGCGAGGGCACTTCCCGCGAAGGCGAACTGATCGAGTTGGGCGTGTTGCACAATTTGATCGAGAAATCCGGTGCCTGGTACAGCTACAAGGGCGATCGCATTGGCCAGGGCAAGGACAACGTGCGCCTGTTCCTCAAGGAGCATGCCGAGATGGCCAACGAGATCGATGCCGCGCTGCGCGAGAAGCTGCTGGTCAAGGGCGGCAATTCGCCGTTGCCGGCAGTCGAGGTCGAAGAAGCTTGATGGTGGCGGGCGATCGCGCTGTTCGCAGCCTTGGCCGCTGACGCCGCTCGGTCGCACTCTGCGGATGAAGTTTCTCAAGAATATCCAGCAAGCATCTGAACAAAAAGATATTTGTCTTGAGCGACGGCAAGCCAACCAAACCCGCAAAGGAAAAGCCCAACGCCTACAACAAGGCCTTGGGCCTGCTGGTCAGGCGCGAGCAATCCGCCCGGGAACTGAAAACCAAGCTCGATCGCAGCGGATTCAGCCGCGATGAATCCGCCACCGCAATCGATGCGCTGAAGAAGCAGGCATACCAGAGTGATGAACGCTTCGCCGAGCTGCTGGCGCGTTCACGTGCCGCCAATGGCTATGGTCCCCGGCGAATTTTTGCCGAACTGAAATCGCACGGCATCAGTGATGCCGAAATCAACGCGGCGATTGGCGCACTGGATTGCGACTGGCGCGATCTGGCCCGGCACCAGTTGCAACGCCATTATGGGCGCAAGCCGGTGGCTGACAACAAGGAAAGGGGGCGGCGTGCAGCGTTTCTCTTGCGCCGTGGCTTCGATGCCGCCACAGTAAGCGCCCTCACGCGCGCCGACATCGGCGATCCCGGTGACGAGTTCGATTGAGAACTCCGCTGCGGACGTTCATCGGCGTGTCCGCACTCCGGGTTGAACCGATTGATGAAAACCAGCGCCGACATCCGTTCCGATTTCCTCGAATTCTTCCGCTCCAAGGGCCACCTGGTGGTGCCTTCGGCATCCCTGGTTCCGTCCAGCGACCCGACCCTGATGTTCACCAATTCGGGCATGGTGCCGTTCAAGAATGCCTTTCTCGGCAGTGAAAAGCCGCCGGCAGCGCGCGTGGTCGATGTCCAACGCTGCCTGCGTGCGGGCGGCAAGCACAACGATCTCGATCAGGTCGGCTACACCGCGCGCCATCACACCTTCTTCGAGATGCTGGGCAACTGGTCATTCGGCGATTATTTCAAGCGCGATGCCATTCTCTGGGCCTGGGAATTGCTCACCGAAGTCTGGAAATTGCCCAGGGATCGCCTGCTGGTCACGGTTTACCAGACCGACGACGAGGCCTATGCAATCTGGAAGGATGAGGTCGGCATCCCGCCCGAGCGCATCGTCCGCATCGGCGACAACAAGGGTGCGCCGTTCGCCTCGGACAACTTCTGGCAGATGGCCGACACCGGCCCTTGCGGTCCCTGCACCGAGATTTTCTACGACCATGGCGCGCATATTCCCGGTGGCCCGCCGGGATCTCCGGATGAAGATGGCGATCGCTATATCGAGATCTGGAACCTGGTCTTCATGCAGTTCGACCGCGCCGACGATGGCAGCCTGAGCGCCTTGCCGGCGCCTTGCGTGGATACCGGCATGGGCCTTGAGCGCCTTGCCGCGATCCTGCAACACGTGCATACCAACTACGAGATCGACCTGTTCCAGACCCTGATCCGCACGGCGGCCAAGCTCACCGCGATCACCGATCTGGAAAACAAGTCTCTGCGCGTCATCGCCGACCACATCCGCGCCTGCTCCTTCCTGATCGTCGACGGCGTGATGCCCTCGAACGAGGGGCGCGGCTACGTGCTGCGCCGGATCATCCGCCGCGCGCTGCGGCATGGCTGGATGCTCGGAGTGCGTGGTGACTTCTTCTGGAAGATGGTTGCGCCGCTGGTGGCGGAAATGGGTGAGGCTTATCCGGAGCTCGTCGCCAGGCAGGCACTTGTCGAGGCGGCGCTGCGCAAGGAGGAGGAGCGTTTTGCGGAAACGCTGGAGAACGGCATGAAACTCCTCGAATCCGCACTCGCCGACAATACCCGGCCTGCGGGAACGATGGCCTCGCCGAAATTGGTTCCCGGGCAGGTCGCCTTCACGCTTTACGATACCTACGGTTTCCCGGTTGACCTGACTGCGGACGTGGCCCGCGAGCGCGGCTGGTCGGTCGACATGGCCGGTTTCGAGGTGGCCATGAACGAACAGCGCGAACGCGCCCGCGCGGCCAGCCACTTTGAATCGAAGGGACAGCTGCCCGCCGAAATGGCGAGTTCGTTACCGGTCACCGTGTTTTCCGGCTACGAGGCTTGTTCGGAATCCGGCGAGCGCGTGCTGGCATTGCTGCGTGGCGGCCGCCGACTCGATTCACTGGCCGATGGCGAGGAAGCCATCGTCATTCTCGACCGCACGCCGTTCTACGCCGAATCGGGCGGCCAGGTCGGTGATTCGGGTGTGCTGATCTCGTCGGCTGGACGTTTCATCGTCAGCGACACGCTCAAGCTCGGTGGTGCCTTCCATGGTCATGTCGGGCGCTGGCAGGGAACCACGGCGCTCGTTCCCGGCAGTGCCGTCGAAGCTGCCGTCGACGTGGATCGACGCCAGGCCATCGTGCTCAATCACTCGGCGACCCACCTGCTGCATGCCGCCTTGCGCAAGGTGCTGGGAGAGCACGTCACGCAAAAGGGTTCGCTGGTCGCGCCGGATCGCCTGCGTTTCGATTTCTCGCATTTCCAGCCGATCGCCGCCGACGAGCTGCGCCGTGTCGAGAATCTGGTCAACGACGAGATCCGCGCCAATGCAGAAGCCGAAATCCGCCACATGGGCTATGACGAGGCCATCGAATTCGGCGCCATGGCGCTGTTTGGCGAAAAGTATGGGGACGAAGTGCGCGTGTTGCGCATGGGCGATTTCTCGACCGAGCTGTGTGGCGGCACGCACGTCAGCCGCGCCGGCGACATCGGCTTGTTCAAGATCCTTGGTGAAGGTGGCGTCGCTTCCGGCATCCGCCGCATCGAGGCGATAACCGGTGCCGCTGCCACCGCTCACGTCGTCGAAGAGGAGATGCGTCTTGGCGAAATCGGCCATCTGCTCTCGGCCCAGGGCAACGAAGTCGTCGACAAGCTTCGCCAGTTGCTGGATCGGCAGAGAAAACTCGAGCGCGAGCTGGAAACCCTAAAGGCCCGCGCGGCAAGCGCCGCAACCGCCGACCTCGCAGATCAAGCGGTCGATGTCGGCGGCATCAAGGTGCTGGCCGCACGCATCGATGGCCTCGATGCCAAGTCCTTGCGCGAGGCCGTGGACAATCTCAAGCCGAAGCTGGGTGATTGCGTGATCCTGCTGGCTGCGGGAGCGGACGGCAGGATTTCACTGGTCGGAGCGGTCGGCGGTGCCGCGCTCGGCCGCATCAAGGCCGGCGAAGTCGTCGCCCACGTGGCGGCTGCGATCGGTGGCAAGGGTGGTGGTCGCGCGGACATGGCCCAGGGCGGCGGCAATGACACGGCGGAGCTGGCCGCTGTCCTTTCCGCATTGCCCGCCTGGATCGCTGAACGAACCGCCTGAGTGCACAACGTGGCGGGTGATTTCCGCGGGTTTCTGCTACGCCGGCTGTGGCGAATCGTCATGGCCTGGCCGCGGTACACAAATTCGATCCGGGTTTCATTGCGCGAAACCGGCGTCATCGCTTAGTATCGCGCGGTCCTGAAGATGCGTTCCTGCCGGTTGCATGGCAATCGAATCATTGACGGGACGAAGGCTGCGAACTGGGGGGAACGGGCCGCGAGTTCAGCTAGGGAGGCTGAATTTGGTCCCCGGACCTGACGCCAGGATGCGCACGGGAATTGCGTGACTGGTAGCCAGGCTGGATAGACGAGAAAGTTTCAAGGAGCAGACAACATGTTGATTTTGACACGCCGGGTTGGCGAAACCCTGATGATTGGCGACGAAGTGACAGTCACCGTGCTTGGCGTCAAGGGCAATCAGGTTCGCATCGGCATCAACGCACCAAAAGACGTATCGGTTCACCGCGAAGAGATTTACCAGCGCATCAAGCGTGAGCAGAATCCGGACGATGATTCCGCTGCATCCGTCAGCGAGTCCTGAGCTTTACCGGGCGACGTGTGACCGGTATGCTTCGCGTCCCGTCGATTTCCGGTGATCGGCGAGATGCACAAGGATCGCAGGGTCCAGACAATTCCGGGGAGATGGCCGAGTGGTCGAAGGCGCGCCCCTGCTAAGGGTGTATAGGGTCAAAAGCTCTATCGAGGGTTCGAATCCCTCTCTCTCCGCCAGATACGCAAAGAGCCCCGAAAGGGGCTTTTTGCGTATCTGGCGGAGAGAGAGGGTGCAGGAGAGCCCTCATGGGTTGACTCCGGGCGTCCCGCCCTTCGCCCTTCGGGCCATCGCCTTCGGCAATGTTCGCTCCGGCATCCTGCCTGCGCAGTGACAAAATTGTCAGGAACGATTTTGGACAGCCGAAGGGCTGGCCCGCAGCGCGCAGCGCGGAGGGTGAGTCCCATGGCTGGGACGAACATATCCCGCGCCACGCGACCCAAACCGTTCAACGGAGCAGCTCGGCAAGGGGCTGCTCCTGCGTATCTGGGGGCAACCATGTCCCCGATCAGGAGTTCAGGGGGTACTCTGCGCCACCTGCAGCATTTGCTTCGCATGCGCGAGCGTTTCCCGGGTAATCTCGATGCCGCCCAGCATGCGGGCAATTTCGTCACGGCGGGACTTGTCATCGAGGCGGTTGATGCGGGTTTCGGTACTGTCGCCGTTGGCCGATTTGCTGACCTGCAGATGGGCATGTCCCTGTGCGGCGACCTGGGCCAGGTGGGTAACGCAAAGTACCTGGCGCTGGCTGCCGAGTCGGCGCAGTTTCTGTCCGACGACCTCGGCGACGGCACCACCGATGCCGGCGTCGACCTCATCAAAGACCATGGTGCCGACATCGTCGAGGCCGAGGGCGGCCACCTCGATGGCGAGACTGATGCGCGAGAGCTCGCCACCCGACGCGACCTTTCGCAGGGCGCGCAGCGGTTGCCCGGGATTCGCGCTGACCATGAATTCGCAACGTTCGGTGCCGTTGAGCTCGGGCTCCCCGCTGTGGATGGTCTCCAGTTCCACGCCGAATCGGCCACCCGCCATGCCGAGATCACCAAGCAAATCGCCCACGGCCGTGCCCAGTTTTTCTGCCGCATCGAGGCGCGCCTTGCCCAGCTTCTTCGCTGCCGTGCCATATCGATCCTGCAACTGGCCGCGTTCCTGTTCGAGGCTGGCCAGCTGGGCGCCGGCACCGCGCAGTGATTCGAGTTCCCCACGCAACGCCGCACCATGCTCGTGGAGATCGGCCATGCCGACCCGGTGCTTGCGCGAGAGTTCGTGCAGTTTCGCGAGTTGCGCATCGAGCTCGGCATAGCGCTCGGGGTCGAGATCCAGTGCGCTCTGGTAGCGGCCCAGGCTGTCGACGGATTCGTCGACATGGATGCGCGCGGCATCCAGCAACTGGCCCAGCGGTTCGAGCGCGGGATCCAGTGCTGCCAGGCGCAGGCTTTCAGAGTGGGCGCGCGAAATCAGCCGCGAGATGCTGAATTCGCTGTCGCCATCCAGCAAGTCGGCCAGGCCGGCGCAGCCTTGCAGAAGTTGCCCGGAATTGGCCAGCCGGCGATGGCTTTCCTCAAGCTCGGCGAGGGCGGGCGCAGTCAGCGCATGGGCATCCAGTTCCTGCACTTGATGGCTCAGCCATTCAATGCGCTCGGCGTGGTCTTCGCCACCGGAAATATCCTTGATGCGCGCAACCACGCCACGCCACTCGCGTGCCAGCGTTTGCACCGCCAACAGAGCTTCGCCATGCGCGCCAAAGGCATCGAGCAGGGCAAGTTGCTGGTTGCGCTCCAGCAGCGCCTGGTGTTCGTGCTGGCCATGGATTTCGATCAAGCGTTCACCAAGCGCCTTCATCTGGATCAGGGTCACCGGACGACCATTGATCCAGGCGCGCGACGTACCCTCGCTGCGAATCACCCGGCGCAACTGGCAGGCCCCCTCGTCATCGAGCTCCTCGTTGCGCAGCCAGGCCAGCAGATCCTCGCGCTTGCCGAGATCGAACTCGGCGGAAAGCTCGGCACGTTCGCAGCCATGGCGAACCAGATTGGCTTCGGCGCGATTGCCGGCGAGCAGCAGCAGCGCATCGACAAGCAACGACTTGCCGGCTCCGGTTTCCCCGGTGACCACGGTGAGGCCGCTGTCAAAGCTGATTTCGGCTTCGCCGA
>Ga0209476_10000672_pt1 | contig 23540 bp, 12 predicted proteins | sample KloWWTrecipitate_FD_187179 | JGI IMG/M metagenome (GOLD analysis project Ga0209476, IMG submission 187179) | Active sludge microbial communities from Klosterneuburg, Austria, studying microevolution and ecology of nitrifiers - Klosterneuburg... | ecosystem: Engineered > WWTP > Aerobic digester... | reverse complement strand
TCGACCAGGGCCAGGTTGGCGGCGGCAGTTCGCACGGAAATTGCGGCACCCTGACCCCCAGTCACGCCATGCCGCTGGCCATGCCGGGCGTGGTCGGCACGGCGCTGCGCTGGTTGCTCAAACGCGACGCGCCATTGCGCATCAAGCCCCGGCTCGATCCTGGCCTGCTGCGCTGGCTCGAGGCCTTTCGGCGTCGCTGCAACTGGAAGGATTTCGCTGCGGCGACTGCTGTCAAATCACCCCTGCTGTTGCGTTCCAACGAACTGATTGCCGGCATGGTCGAGCGCGAAAAGCTCGATTGCGAGTACCAGGCAATTGGCTCGCTGCATGTTTTTCGCGATCGCAAGGCCCTGGCGGCTAGTTCGTGGTATGCGCGAACGCTGACTGAAGTCGGTGTTCCGGTCGAGTCCCTCGATGGTGCGCGCATCGAATCGATGGAAGCGGCGCTAAAGCCTGGCGTGGCCGGCGGCTATTTCAATCCGGCCGATGCGCAGTTGCGTCCGGACCGCTTCGTCGACGAGCTTGCCCGGGTCGTTCGCGAGCGTGGTGGGCGCATCGAGGAACATAGCTGCATCAGCGCAATCACGCTGGGGCGCGGTCGCATTGCAAAGGTGCGCACGAGCGGCGGTGACTATTCGGCGAACGAGGTAGTGTTTGCGCTGGGCGCATGGTCGCCGGCCCTGGCACGCCCGATCGGCCTGCGCCTGCCGATCCAGCCGGGCAAGGGCTATTCCATCACATATTCGCGGCCGCAGACCTGTCCGCGCCTGCCGCTCACATTGAAGGAAGCCAGCGTCTGCGTGACTGCCTGGGATTCCGGCTTCCGTCTCGGCAGCACCATGGAATTCGCCGGCTACGACAGCAGCCTCAATCGCACCCGTCTCGACGCCTTGCGCCGATCCTCGGCAATCTACCTGCATGAACCCGAAGGCGGGCAAATGCAGGAAGAATGGTATGGCTGGCGGCCGATGACGCCGGATGACCTGCCCATCCTCGGGCGCGTGCAGGGCATCGACAACCTGTGCATGGCCACTGGCCACGGCATGCTCGGGGTGACCCTGTCTGCCGTCACCGGGTTGCTGGTCAGCGAGGTCATTGCCGGCGAAAAACCCTCGTTTGATCTGGCTCCGTTCAATGTCTCACGATTTGCCTGATGGACCCCCTGGGCCTGTGCGTGTGCCGTGTTGATCAGGCTGGCCCTCAGCGGTGGTCGCGAATGACCAGCAAGCGCAGTTCGGTCATGTCCTCGATGGCATAGCGGATGCCCTCGCGGCCAAGGCCGGAATCCTTGACCCCGCCATAGGGCATGTTGTCGACGCGAAAGCTGGGCACGTCGCCGATGACGACGCCGCCGACATCCAGGCGATCCCATGCGCGCATGGCCTTGTTGATGTCATTCGTGAACACGCCGGCCTGCAGTCCGAACTCGCTGTCATCAACGACAGCGAGCGCCTCGTCGAAATCCGCAAAGGACTGCAGAGTGACCACCGGCCCGAAGGCTTCCATGCAGTTGATCTTCTGATCGGCGCCGACATGTTCGAGCACGCTTGCTTCCAGCATCGCGCCGGTGCGCTTGCCGCCGCAGAGCAGGGTCGCTCCGGCCTTGACCGATTCCTGGATCCACTCGTCGAGTCGCCGCGCTTCCTTCTCGTCGATCATCGGCCCGATGAAGGTGTTTTCGTCCTTCGGGTCGCCGGCAACAAGCTTGCGCGTCGCGGCGACCAGGCGTTCGCGGAAATCATCGTAGATGTCCTCGTGCGCGAGGATGCGCTGCACCCCGATGCAGCTTTGTCCGGATTGGTAGAATGCACCGAAGATCACGCGTTCGATCACCGCATCGAGTCGCTCGCGCTGATCGGCATCGATGATGCAGGCAGCATTGCCGCCGAGCTCAAGCACGACCTTCTTCTTGCCGGCCTTGGCCTTCAGCTCCCAGCCAACCGCGGGCGATCCGGTGAACGAGAGCAGCTTCAGACGATCATCGGTGGTGAACAGGTCGGCACCATCACGATGCGCTGGCAGGATCGAGAAGGCGCCTTTCGGCAGGTCGGTCTCGGCGAGCACTTCACCGATGATCAGCGCGCCGATGGGCGTGCGGCTGGCGGGTTTCAACACGAAGGGACATCCCGCGGCAATGCCCGGTGCAATCTTGTGCGCGGCCAGGTTGAGCGGAAAATTGAACGGCGAGATGAACGAACAGGGCCCGATCGGCACGCGCTTGGTGAATCCGCGATAGCCCTTTGCACGCGCCGAAATTTCCAGATTGAGCACCTCGCCATTGATGCGTACCGCTTCTTCGGCGGCAACCTTGAAGGTGTCGATCAGGCGCATGACTTCGCCGCGCGCGTCCCTGATCGGCTTGCCGGCTTCGATGCACAGTGCCATGGCCAGTTCATCCTGACGTTCGCGGAAGCGGCGCACGCAATGTTCGAGCACGGCCTGGCGCCGATAGGGAGCGAAGTCGCGCATGGCTGGCGACGCCGCCACGGCCGCAGCGATGCCGGCATCGATTGCGCTGGCATCGGCAAGCGCCACACGCGTGGCCACCTTTCCGGAGTACTTGTCGGTGACTTCCAGATCGGTGTTTGGCTGACGGGCTGCATTGGCCAGGTAATACGGATAGCTGGACTTGAGCATGCTGCGCTCCTGCGGCAATGGAGGGATGGCGAATCGCGTGCGGGCGCAGTGGCCAGTGGTGGCATCACAACTGGGCGCTGAGCTCCTTGATCTCGCGGTTGAGGACGCGGTCGTTGTCGGAGTAGTCGATGGGCAGATCGATCAGGTGGACGCCGGGTGTCTCCAGGCACTTTGCCAGCAGCGGGCCGAATTCCGCGGCGGATGCCGGTCGATGCCCGTGCGCGCCATAGCTCTCGGCGTACTTGACGAAGTCGGGGTTGCCCATGTCCATGCCGAAATTCTGAAAGTTCATGTTGGCCTGCTTCCACTTGATCATGCCGTAGGCATCGTCCTGCAAGAGGAGAATGACCAGGTCGAGACCGAGTCGCACGGCGGTTTCGATTTCCTGCGAGTTCATCATGAAGCCGCCATCACCAACGACCGCAACCACCTTGCGCCCGGGGTGGACGATCTTCGCCGCAATCGCCGAGGGCAGGCCGGCGCCCATGGTGGCCAGCGCGTTGTCGAGCAGGATCGTGTTGGGCTGCGTGCAACGGTAGTAACGCGCAAACCAGAGCTTGTACATGCCGTTGTCCAGGCAAAGGATGCCATCGTCGGGCATTGCCTTGCGCACATCGGCGACCATGCGCACCGGATAGATCGGAAAGCGCGCGTCATCGGTACCCTTGGCCAGGTGCCGGTTGAGATGTTCGCGCACGTTGTCGTCATAGGAAAAATCCCAGTGCGCCTGCTTTTCGAGCATCTCGTTGAAGCGCCAGATCGTGTTGGCGATATCGCCGACCACCTCGATCTGCGGAAAGTAGACGGTGTCGACCTCGGCGCTGAGGTAATTGACGTGGATGACCGTGCGCTTGCCGCGACGCATGAAGAAGGGTGGCTTCTCGATGACATCGTGGCCGACGTTGATGATGCAGTCGGCATGCTCGATGGCGCGATGAACGAAATCGCCATCCGACAGTGCGGCATTGCCAAGCCAGAGCGGATGGGTTTCGTCGAGGACGCCCTTGCCCATCTGCGTGGTGAAGAACGGGATGCCGAACTTCTCGACGAACTGGCGCAGCATCTTGCTGCTGGTCTTGCGGTTGGCGCCGGCACCGACCATGAGGATCGGCCGTTGCGATTCACGGATGGCCTCGACTGCGCGCAGGATGGCTTTCTCGTCGGCAATCGGCCGGCGGTGAAAACTCGCGTGCAGGACAATCGCATCGGTTTCATCCTTGGCAATGTCCTCGGGCAGTTCGAGATGAGTCGCGCCAGGCCGTTCTTCTTCGGCGCGGCGGAACGATTCCCTGACGCGGGCCGGAATGTTGTCGGCGGAGACGAGTTGCCGGGTGTACTTGGTCAGGGGCTTCATCATGTCGACGACATCGACAATCTGGAAATGTCCTTGCTTGGATGCCTTTACCGGCTTCTGTCCGGTAATCATGAACATCGGCATGCCGCCTAGCTGGGCATAGGCGGCCGAGGTGACGAAGTTGGTCGCACCCGGGCCAAGGGTGGCCAGGCAGACGCCGGCCTTGCCGGTGAGTCGCCCATAGGTCGCTGCCATGAACCCTGCCGCCTGCTCGTGGCGAGTCAGGATCAGCTTGATCGACGAGGTGCGCAGTGATTCGAGGAGGTCGAGGTTTTCCTCGCCGGGAATGCCGAATACGAATTCGACTCCTTCGCTTTCAAGGGCCTTGATGAAAAGATCCGAAGCTTTCATGCGCAGCACTCCATTCTCGATGCAGAGGGGTGGATGGTTCTTGCGATGATTCCGGCCGCTTCCCGGGCCGGTGATGCGGGTGCGCCAGGGATTACGGAATTGCGGCGCGGAGGTCCGATTGTGGGCGGCAGGTCCGGGGCCGGTCAACCGCTGTCGTCGACGCGCAGGGCGATCTCGCCATCGAAGAGGATGCCACGCACGCGCGTTGCCGGATCGACCGCTGCCACGCTGCGGATGACCGCTCCCGATTGTCGATCGATGAGGACGGCGTAGCCGCGGCCGAGAGTCGCCAGTGGACTCACCGCCTGCAGCGCGCGCGCCAGTTCGGCGAGGTGGGCGCGCCGGCGTTCCATGCCGTGGGCAGCGTTTTTGTGCAGGCGCATGGCCAGGGCGTCGGCATGTTCGCTTGCGGCCAGCATCTTCCGCCGCGGATGCGCAGCCAGCAGGCGCGCGCGTGCGCGCGCGAGGCGATCCTGCTGGCGCTCGCGCTGGTGGCGTACGCTGCGCAACAGGCGGGCTTGCACCTGCTGGAGGCGCTCGCGACCGCGTTGCAGGCGCATGGTGGGCCGCTGCAGGTGCAAGCGGGCGAGCAGGTGGTCACTGCGCTGGCTCGACGCCTCGAGGCGTCGACGCATGCGCAGCAGCAAGCGGCTGCACAGGTGCTCGATGTGCTGGCCCAGCTCGAGGCGATCGGGAACCAGCAATTCGGCCGCGGCCGAAGGTGTTGCCGCGCGCAAGTCGGCGACGAAATCGCTGATCGAGAAATCGACTTCATGGCCGACCGCGGAAACCACCGGAATCGGACTGCGCACGATGGCGCGAGCCAGAGCCTCGTCATTGAATGCCCACAGATCCTCCAGCGAACCACCTCCACGCGTCAGCAGCAACACATCATGGCGCCCTGCGCGTGCGGCGGCATCGAGCATGGCGACGATGGCCGCGCGGGCCTCCTTGCCTTGCACCGGCACCGGCAGAATCTCGACCTCGACCAGAGGAAACCGGCGTGCGAGCACATGCAGGACGTCGCGTACCGCGGCACCGGTCGCCGAGGTGATGATGCCGATTCGTCGTGGCAGGCGTGGGATCAGCCGCTTGCGCTCACGCGCAAACAATCCCTCTGCGGCCAGTTGTTTCTTCAAGCGCTCAAATTCGCGCTGCAAGGCGCCTTCGCCGGCTTCTTCGAGGTGCTCGACGATGAGCTGGAACTCTCCACGCGCCTCGTACAGGCTGACCCGGGCGCGGGCCAGCACATGCAGGCCATCGGTCGGCTTGAATCCGAGCCAGCTGCTGCGTGGCTTGAACATCGCGCAACGCACCTGGGCCGTTGAATCCTTGAGGGTGAAGTACAGATGCCCCGAGGCCGGCCGGGAGACATTGGAGAGCTCGCCCTCGATCCATACCGATGGCAGGGCATCCTCAAGCAGGTCATGCGCCAGGCGATTCAAGGCCGATGGCGTCAGGATCATGCGTTCGGCATGGCTTTGGTCGCTGGATTCAAGCTTCATGGCAGGAAGGTCAAAGCCCTGGCGGGCATGATGCCGGCATTGCCGAATCGGTCAGTCTGCCTGCAACGAATCGCAGTGACCAGTCATGCCCGGCCATGCGGAGGAACGGAAACGACCGGGGAACACCATCAATCCTCGTGAGGCAAGGCGGGCTTGTCGGCTTGTCGGGTGCTCTGGCGCGCCAACCAATAGCGCACCAGCAGGATGGCCGCAAACCAGAACGCGAATATGGCCAGGGGCCAGGCGATGAACTTCGGCCAGATCGCCGCGATGGTGCCGATCGCGGCCAGCACCAGGCCGCCACCGCCCAGCGACACCGATTCAGCCGGGCCCAGCACGCGACGATTGGTGATGGCGGCGCCCATGGTGTTGGCCAGACGCAAGGCACCGGCAGCGGCGCGGCCCGAACTTCCGCCCTGGCGCCCGAAGCTCTTGCGGTGTCGCGGTTGCTGCAGGCGAATGCGGCAGTGCTCGGAGAGGATGATTTCAGTCGAGTTGGACAGATCCGATTCGTATTGCCGTTCCATGCGCTGCGCAAACTCGCCATCCTCGACGGCGATATCGAGTTCGCAATTGCCCATCCAGCTTGCAATGTTGAGATTGCTCGATCCAACCCGGCTCCAGCGGCCATCTGCAACGGCGGTCTTGGCATGCAGCATCGAACCGTTCCACTCGAACACGCGCACGCCTGCCTCGAGCAGCGGCCGGTAGCCTGATCGCGACAGGCTGCCTACGGTGGGAATGTCACTGGTTCCGGGCACCAGCAGACGCACATCGACGCCATCGCGGGCGGCGGCGGAAAGAGCGTGGACGTAGGGTGCGATGCCGACGAAATAGGCATCGGTCAGCCACAACCGTTCCTTGGCCATGGCCGCAATCAGTTGGTCCAGGCGATAGAGGCCCGCCACGTTCGGCACCGTGGCGACGACGCGAAGGTCGATATTGCCTGCCGCCTCGATCGTGTTGAACGGGACGAGGAATTCCGGCGGAAGGGCACTGCCGAGGTGCGCCCAGTTGTCGGCAAAGGCGGCGGCCAGTTCCCTGACCGCGGGTCCATGCACGGCGACGCCGGTATCCCGCCACGGAGCAATTTCCCTTTTCGCATCGCCAAGCCATTTGGCACTGACGCAAATGCCACCGAGGAAGCCGACCGTCGAATCGACGACCAGCAGTTTGCGATGGTCGCGCGAAAGCCAGCCAAACGGACTGCCAAGCCGGGGTGGATTGAACGTGCGCACTTCGCCGCCGGCCGCAATCAGGGGTTGCCAAAAACCCGGCCCCGATTGACCGAGGCAGCCCAGCCAGTCGCGAATGATCATGACCTTGACCCCCGCGCGTGCGCGCTCGATCAGGGCATCGCGGATACCGAGGGTCAGGGCGTCGTTGCGGAAGATGTAGTTCTCGAACAGGATGCTCGATTTCGCCGAACGGATAGCAGCAAGCCAGGCATCGAAATTGGCCAGGCCATCGATCAGCAGATCGACGTGATTGCCGTTGACCAGCGGCGCGCCGGCGGCACGGCTGAATGCCTGTTCGGCGAGCAGGCGCATCGACCCGCTGGATTGGTAGACAGGCAGGAATTTGGGCAGGGCAGGCATCGCTGCAGTGTAGTCATTTGCGAATGAACAAAACCGTTCGTCCGGGATCAGTGGCTGGCCGGACTGGACGAAATGTAGTGGTGAAGCGCCTTGTTCGCGCTGGCGCGCACCTTGTTTTGCAACAGGGGTGTCCAACCCAGCAGCAGTCCACTCGTTCCGAGCGCCTGGCGTGACCAGCGCCAGAACGGGAATGCATCGAACTGTTCGACGATCAGCCCATCGCGGAATCGATAGTCGGAGTGGACGATGTTGTGCACCTTGCGCCCGGTCATCGAAAACGGATACCAGGCTTGCCAATCGGCCCGGCCCGAGTCGCCGTCAACCTGGAGGCCTGTTGACTCGATGCGCAACTCGTTGCTGCGCGAGCAGAGCATCCGCCACATCGCCCCGATCTCGTTGCCGCGCAGATCGAATATCGGATCACGAAAGTGCGCGTCGGCGTGGTAGCAGGCGGCCATGGTCGTGCCGTCGCGCCTTGCAAATGCCGCATGCAGGCGCTGAAGCGTGGCCTCGTTCGCGCTGACGGTCATCTCGGTTCAGCGATTGCGGATGACGGGTTGCGGGGAATCATTCCGGTCATGGCTTCGATGGCTCTGGCCTGGATCGGGAGTCCGCGTCGTCTTTTCGGTGCCCGTGCCGTGGTCATCGACGTCGTTGCTGACATACCACGGCGTTCCGTCCTTGCGCAGGAACAACCGGCGCATTTCCTCCAGATTGAACGGTCGCGAACCAATGCGGCCGAACACGGCAACCTGATGGCCGGATTCATCGACGGCGCGATCACGCTCGAGGCCTCGCGAGAGCGAAAGCGCGGGCTTGCGCGTCGGATACCAGGCGATCAGTTGCGGATTCGGATCCGGCGCAAAACCGTAGAACTTCGGCTGCAACTCGGGCGAGGTCAACTGGATCACCTTGAGGCCGTTCTTGCCATCGGCAACATAGGCGAACAGCGAGGCATTGGTGGTGCCGACGATGACATCGCGGGCGTCATTGAGCTGGCCGCCGGCATTGAACGTCTGATAAAGCTTCGGCTGCTCCGGGTTGGTGACATCGATGATGGCCAGGCCTTCGGCACCGTTGGCGACATAGGCAAACGTGCGCGCGACATGCAGCTTGTGCGCATCGGCCAGGGCGAGTTTTGCCCCGGCCACCTCGTGCGCCTGTTCCGGCATGGTCACATCGACTACGTGCAAGCCATCACCGGCGGTGACGAACAGATAACGGAACTGCACCTGGCTGGCACGCGCATCGGCAATCGGTATCGTCTTCAGATAGCGCGGCTTGAGCGGATCATCGAGATCGAGAATCACGATGCCGACATCGGTTGCGATATACAAGGTGGTGCCGGCAATGGTCAGGTGGCGCGCGCCGTTGAGTACGCCGTTTTCATTCCAGGTCAGCGCGCGGGTGAGGAAATTGTCGCGTGGATCGCCATCGGCAAGGGTATCGATATCGGTTGCGATCAAACCTTCTTCGGCATCTGTGATGAAGGCGTACTTGTAGATCGGGTGCATCGGCTGTTCGGCATTCTGCACGCGCATGAGATCACCGGTGTTGCGCTCGGGCGCGACCGGTTGGGTGGTTGCCAGAGCGATGCAGGTGGCGTTCTTCGATTTGATCGCGGTGTCCTGGCCAAGCGGCGAGAACGGCGCGGTCACCAGCTTTTGCGAAAAACCCTTGTTGGCGACACTGGCGGCATCGTAAATCCGCGAGCCCTTGCTGCCTTCGGCGACAAACAGGTATTCCCCACGCAGTTGCAGGCAGTTGGCCAGGCCGGCCGGGTGTTCCACGGCAATCTTCAGTTCCTGCTTGTTGGCCTGGTGGGCGGCATACCAGTCGGGGTAGGCGTAGCGCTGCAGGTAGCTGCCGATCACTGCTTGCGGCTCGTCCCATTCGGTAACCTGGACGGCACCGATTTCGCCATCGCCACCGATCCAGGCGTGATAGCCGATGAAATCGACGAACTTGGTCCCGAGCAACAGCAGCTGGGCCATGATCGCGTTGTTGTCGTTCTTTTTGGAAAGATGGCAATCCTCGCAATCCTTGGTTTCGGTCTTGCGCTCGGTATGCGGGTAGTGCGGAGCGAACGCCTGCGAGCTGTAGCCGGAGGCGGCAATCGGCGGCTGCTGGATGTAGATCTTCTCGCGATTGATGTTGGTCGACGAAAGCACCAGGGCCGAGGATGAACGCACCGGGGCGATCTTGCCGTCCTTGATGCCGCCGTGCTTGCCGAGGAAGAACATCTGGTCGCGGGCGACCTGCGGATTGTAGGTGGCGAAATTGCGCGTGGCACCGCCCTCGTACTTGTGCCGCTCGGTTTTCCAGTTGGCCTGGATCGGCAGGTGGCAGCCGCCGCAACTCGTTGTCCACGAGGTGTGGCAGGCGTAGCAAAGCATCTTGTCTTCACTGTGCGCACGCTGGTCGAGCGGCACGTCGGCGCCCCAGCGCAACTGGTCGGTGTCCATCGACATCGTGTGTGCGCGGGTTGCCTTGTCGTTGTAGCTGCCCGACAAGGGATCCGCGGTCTGCTTGACCAGGGACATCGTCCATTCGAGATCGGGGGTGACGGCCGAACGCTGGATCAGGGTGTCGCCAACCCATTCAAAACGCTTCTTGCCATCCGGGTTGCGGATCAGCAGCAGGTCCTTGCCGAACTTCGATGCGGCCGGGCCGGAAGTCTTCAGCGTTGGCAGGGCGTCGGCCGTGCCATGGCAATCCTGGCACTGGATTTCGACCGCGCCCATGACCTCGGCCTTGAGATAGCCGTTGCCGTGGTTGTCCTGGGCGAAATGACAGTCGACGCACTGCATGCCGACATCGACATGGATCGAGGAAAGGTGCACGCCTTTCTTCCACTTGTCCGGATCGTCATCGGCGATTCGGGTGCCGACCTTGTCCAGCAGGTTGCCCTTGCGGTCGCGCTTGTAGACGGCACGGAAGTTCCAGCCATGACCGTGATAGTCGGCGAACTGGGTATCTTTCAAGGTTGGGTTGAGCAGGGAGACATCCCGGGAGAACTCCGGATCGCCCCATTTGCCGCGTACCGAGGCTTCCTCGGGGTTGCGATCAAGGATCGCGCGCATCTTCTCCGCATCCGGGTATTGCTGCTTTTCCGGCCACATCGATGCGGCATCCGACTCGTAATCCCACATCGTGTAGCCGAGCATCGTGTTGATGAACATGTTCGGCTGGTGCATGTGGCAGATCATGCACTGGCTGGTCGGGATCTGGCGGGTGAACTCGTGCTTGAGCGGGTGCCCCGGCTCGTCTTTTGGAATGGTCGGGTCGACCTGCTGGCTGGTGCCCATGTTGCCGAACTTCGCGTAGATCGCCGAGTGGCGGGGATCGCGATCGTTGGCGTACACCACATGGCAACTGCTGCATCCGGACGAGCGGAAATCGCCCGGATTGTCGTTGGTGCCCAGCATCCACAGGAACGGATCGTTGAGTCGGGTCTTGGTGATGTTGAGGACCGGGATCGAGACACGGCTGCCGGTTCCCGGGCCGCGGTTGGATTGCTTGATGTCGGGGCGACCGGGTTCCTCGAGGCGCTGGATCTGGCCGGCTTCGTTGGGTAGCCCGATTTCGGGAAACAGGTTGCTGATGTTGCGACCGCCGCGCTCGAAGACGCGGAAAATGTCGCCCGGTGGCGTGGTTTCCCAACTCGGCAACGGGCTGATCTTCGGCAGGATGCCATGCGCATCCATGCTCGCGTCATTGGCAATGCCGTTGCTGACGCTGGCCGGATTGCCGTCGCGGTCGTAAGCCTCGCCGAGGATCGAATGCTTGTAGGGCAGGATGCCGTTGTTGTACGCGCCGGCACCCCAGAACATCGCCGCATTCGCCATCAGGCTCTTTTCGCTGGCCTGGATCACCGGCAAATGGCATGAGCCGCAGGCCTCGCGCGCGATGCGGAGGTCACCCGGATTGACGAAGCGGACGAATTCAGGTGATTCCTTGGGCAGCCAGGTGTAGGTGCGTTGCGGATTGGCGCTGGATGGCCACTTGTCCGGATAGCGTGGCAACACATGCGCCTGGTCGATCGCCTCCTGATAGGCGGATGCGTAATGGCGGCCACCCGCGTGACCATGCGCATCCGCCCCGCCGACAACCGGTTCACCCGATACGCCGGCCGGGGCCTCGACCACGGCATTGCCGCCATGGCAATCCGTACAACCGAGCACGACCGCCGGCGACGCATGCATGGTCTTGCGATCCGAATCGGTATGGCAGGACACGCAACCTTTTGCCTTTTCGTCGGCCTGCGACCAGGTCTGGAAGGCGGGAGCGTTGGGCGCGGTGGTGTAGCTGCGTTCGACCGGCTTCTCCTCGCTGGCCGCCAGCGCGCCTGCCGCGGTCAAGGCAAAGACTGCAAACAGGCCTGCCAGCGTCGCGGACTTGCGGCGCGCGGTTGTTGCCGGCATTGCGCACTGTGCTGCGCGAATCTGCGACTGGACAGGTCCGATCGTGCTTGGTTTGCTCATCACATGCCCCTCAGAAACTCAGCACGACATTGCCCAGCACCGAGTAGTAGGTGCTGTGCTTGTCGCCATACAGATCCTTGAAACCGCCACCCGGCAACAGCGCCGCTGCAGACAGGCGGACAACGACGTTCTGACTGAAATGCGGGCGATAGATCCACGACACCGAGGCATCGGTGCCAATCCGCCGTCCGATATCGCCCTGGTTGCGCGCGGCTTCGAGGATCGCGGTCTTGTCGAACCACAATTCGTTGAGATTCGCGCTGACCCGGTTGGCCGGGGTCAGGTCGAAATCCGCCCCGAGGCCGAGCAGGCGCAGGCCGGGGTTGTCGAAATTCGACTGGCCGTTTTCCTTCGACGGGCGCAGATTGTTGAGGATGCCGTTGCGCTGTGCCAGGTTGACGCCGCCGCCACCGATCAGCGGCACGTTCTGGCGCACCCAGTAGCTGGTGTCGGCGCCGGCGAAGATCGGATTTTCGAAAATCGCGTCGTAGCCGTTCGAGCGGTCGTCATGGGCATTGCCATCGCCGCTGGCCCAGGCGAGCGAGCCGCGCAGACGGATCCAGTTGTAATCGAGCGATGCCTCCGCGGCGGCGAAGCCGGCGCGGATTTCGGTTTTCTGGCGAACGAACACGCCGGGGGTTTGCTTGCCGAATACGCCGTAGGCCGATACGGTCAGGTTCAGCCGCCCGATGTGGCCGTCACCGTTGTAGCCGACATAGCCGACATCGTAGGTGCGCGGAATTTCCAGGCCGAGCGAGGAAGGCCGCTGGATGAATCCATTCGAGTCGTAGAACGCGCGATCCTCGCGATTGCGGTTGTAGAACACGGTGGCCTGCGAGGTGAAACCGACAAACGGGAAATCCTGGCGATACAGGTTGGCGAGGAAGACATCATCCTTGCGCGGGCCCTTGGTGACGTCGTTGAGTCCGGAATTGATGTCCTTGTCGAGACGCCGGAACCAGGCCAGGTTGTATTGCCAGTGATTGTTGTCGCGGTTGCCGAACAGGCGCACGCCGGGCTGGCTGTCCTGGAACAGGAAGCCGCGGAAATCGCTGTTGAACGGTTGGATGCCGACGCGGATTGAATCGAAATCGTAGCGCGAGGAAACGTCGCGCAGGTGCTTGTCGACAAACAGTTCCTGCACGCCGATGAAGCCGTCATCGCGATCGCTGCCGAGATCCGGGTTGACCTGCAGCGCGCGCGGTTCACGGGTGTGGACGCGGTTGTAATTGAAGGCGAGCAGCGCCTTGAATTCGAGTTCGGGTGGTTTGAACGTGGTGTTGCCGATGTAGTAATCGGCACCGACGATGAAGGTCTGCGCGAGGATCAGTTGATCGGTGCGGCCGAGTACGTCGAGATCGCCGCTGCCGCCGGTTCCCTGTGGACCGACCGGGGTCGGGATCGAGCGTGGTTCGATGATCGTGTCGGAAATCGCCATCAGGCTGAGGAAATGATCCTCGCCGTGGATCGGCTTGTCACCCTTGAGCACGTTCTGGTTGTAGGGATCGAGCAGGGAGTGCTTGAAGCCCAGCGATTCCATGATGCGCCAGCGATCCGGCACGGCGAGGAATTCGCCGGCCTGGTCGACCGGCGCCGGATTCACCGCATCGGGATTCTGCTCGACGAACATCGGCAGCGGCTCGGGGGCATGGCCCGGGCGTCGACGCGGAATCTGCGACTGGTATGGATCGTAAGTCGCCGCCGGCAGGATGCCGAACAGTTCAAGCAGGTGCGGAGTGGCGGCAGCGGTGGTTTGCGCATGTGCCGGGCCTTGCCACAGCAAGGCGCACAGGATGGCCGCACTGACCGGCAGGATTCGAGGGCACCGCGAAGGCGTGGCTTTCATCTTACTTGCCCTCGCAGACGTTGCTGTCGGTCGAGTTGATGAACGGAGCCTGCGGACACTGGATGTAGCGCAGGTGGGCGCCACTCGGGGCAAGGTTGTCAGCGCGCATCGCCGGCGGCGCGTTGCCGATCGTGCCGAGTATCACGCCGGCGTTGTGCACGCCGAGGAAACTGACCATGTCATCCTGATCGACGCCATCACCGGAGACGCCAATGCCGCCAACCAGGGTGTTGCCGCGATAGATCGGCACGCTGCCCGGGAAAATCTGGATGCCGTTGGCAATGCGCGGAATGCCGGTGCAGGTTCGCGGCAGATCGGTTGGCAGCATCGGCAGCGGGGTACCGGCCAACGACACGCTCAAGCCAGCCTGTTGCAGGTAGAGGGCAAGCGACAAGGCAACGCGGTTGTAGACCAGGTCGAGTTGCTGGCCGACCTGGAACGGGCTCCATTGCGCAATCGGGTGGCTGAACGGGCCAGGCGGCATGCCATCGATGCCGTCAGGATAATACGGTCGGGCCAGGTTGCCGCCGGCACGGTCGGTAAAGGCGATGGCGCCGTCGCCAAATGCATCGGGCAAGCCGAGGAAATTGCGCACGCGCGCGAGCGTGTCGGCAAACGGCCGTGTCGCGACGACGCTCAAGGCCACGCTGCCGGCGTTCAGATCGACGACATCCGCCAGATAATCGGCGGCTGCCGGCGTCATCAGGCCACTCGCTGCCGGCGCAGTGAGCTGGTCGTCGGCGGCATGAGCGCTGGAGTTGAACATGGCCGTGCGCGCTTTCTGCAGCGAGACGTCGGTGCCGAACACCGGTGCGTCGCGGGTTCGCGCAATCGCCAGCGCCTGGCCGTTGGTATCGACGATCGACACGCTGACCCGCGCCTGGGTCGACAGCGGGCGGCGGATCTGCGCGCGTGCGCGATTGGCAACCTTGAGTGCCTCCTGCATGAGGGTGCGCACTTCGTTCTCGGTCAGTGCACTGCTGCCATCGCTGCCCGGCTGCGGCGCGAAGCGGTTGTTGCCTGCGCCATCGACGACGACGAATGCATCCAGGCCCGGATAGTCGCTGGTATCCGGGCGAATGCCCGATTCAACCTGGCCAAACGCTGTTCCCGAAAGTATTCCTGCACTGCTGGCATAGTATCCCGGGGCGTTGATGAGGCCGCCGGATGCCGCCGCCAGGCTGGCGTAGCCGGGCGCGTTGGCCGGATCAAGGGCGAGCTGGTTGAACTCGACATCGGTGTAACGGAAATTCTTGCCGTCGATGGTGATGACATCGCCGCGCCGGTCGATCGGCGCGCCGAACCCGAAAGTGCCGGCCCAGGCGATGTACTCATCGATATCGCGATCACGATTCGTGATATTCGGATCCAGCGTGTAATCGGCATCCGCGGCGACGCCGACGCCGCCGACCGGGACTCCATTCTTGTACAGCGGGAAACCGCCCGGATCGGCAGACAAGCCGAGTGGCGAGCGGTGCGGTCCCGGCCCGATGCCGACTCCGCCAACGCTGTCGGCAAGCTGGCGCGAGAAATCCGAGCACGGCAGCTGCGAAAACTGTACGCCGAACAAGGGCCCTCCCGGCGCGTTGCGCTCGCCGGGATTGAGGTGATCCTGGACGATCTGGCTGGCGGTGCGCGTGGAGAACGCATTGCCCTCGCTGGACAGGTACGCGCCGGTAAGCGCTTTCGAAAGCGCGGCGAGTTCGCTGGGAACGAGCAAGCCTTCCAGGCCGCCGACGACGCCGCGATCGGTGCCGATGCGGACAATGGCACGCGCACCATTCATGCGATAGATGGCGAGGACGTTGCCGACCCGATCGACCACCGCGATGGTTGCCGGAACGTTTTGCGCCGAGGCTTCCTGCACCGTCTGGGCGATGACCTTGCCGACATCGGCCGCGGTCAGGTAAGAACTTGCGCTGGCACACGAGCCCGTGCAGCCACTGTCCGATCCGCCCGATGGTGGGTTGTCGGGTGGTGAAGTGCCGGTCGAGCTGGTGGAATTGCTGCCGCCGCCGCAACCTGCAAGCAAGGCCAGGCCAATCAGGCATTGGCCGATTCTGACGATCCCCATTCCTCCTCCCGTTGCGAGCGCGACGCCTGCATGCGGAACCCGGACGGATCATAGCCCACGCGGTCGATCGCGCCTATCGTGTCTTTTCGCCAGGCGGCGCTTCGACGGCGGTACTGCCGGTGGCTTTGTCCAGGGTCAACTGTGGCAAGCGGTGATAATCGTGGCAGGCGATGCAGGTGCTGGCGACCTTGCCCTTTGCATGTGCACCGGCATGGCATTCGCGGCAGTTGTCGATGCCGGGAATGAGCAGGTCGTTCGACGCTTCGGACTTTTGCGCGCCTTCGTGGCAATCCACGCAAGCCTGGGTCTGGTGCTTGGCGTGATTGAAGCGCGCCTTGGCGTACCAGATGCCGGACACGCGCACCGGCGCCACGCGCCAGACGTTCTCGTCCGCGGGCGGTGGGTTGACCGTGTGGCAGGTGACGCACGCCTTGCCGGTAAACAAGGTTCGCGTCGCCTCGCGGGCGCGGTCACGAGCCCAGGCCAATGCTTCGACCTGCTCCTGGCGCGACAACGGCGGTGAGCCCGGACGCCTGCGCTCCTGCACGATGGTCGGCGCGCGCGCATCGGCATAGCCGCCTTCGAGTGCGCGTTTGGCGTAGAACTCGTCCAGCGTGTAGGTCACCGCCTCGACCTTGGCATGCGGTACCTCGCGTTCGGGCGCCAGGGTGTCGAAGCCGAGCGTGTGGCAGTCATGGCACATCGTCTCGAAGGCGATGGGCTTCATCGCAGCAGCGGACACGTCGGGTTGATGGCAGCTGGCGCAGGTGAGGATCTTCAGGCCATCCGGGGTTTTCAGCCCATCGCGGTCCAGGTGCTTCAGATGATTGAACTTGAGGCCGGAATTTTCCTTCAGCGCATTCGACCAGGGCATCGATTTCGGGGTGAACTCATCGCGTGCATCCCAGCCCGGCAAGCTGACGTGGAACTGCGGATGTGCCGTGCCGAAATCGGAAATGTCGACCAGCTGGCTGGCACCCTTGCTGCGATCCTTGAGGTCGGCATGACAGCTCGCGCAGAGGCGTTGATCGGTGCTGACCATGCCGCGCTTGCCGTTGTGATCCTGATGGCAACTGCCGCAACGTGCGTCGCCGAGTTCGGGAATGTTGAACAGGGCCGGATCGGCATGCGCCTTGGTCTTCACGTGACAGGAGGTGCAGGCCTTGTCGCGAACCATCAGGAAAGCTTGCTGGTGGCAGCGCGTGCAGTCCTTGGCGAAGAACTGGTGCGCGGAATCGATTTCACCCGGGTTCCAGAACGCCGTGCTTGGAAATGGCGAATAGTGGAGAATCGTGTTCAACCCGGGCACGACATGCGTTGCCGCCGGCAGCAGCAGGCCGAATGCGAGTACCAGGATGAAGCCGAGCCAGGATGGCCAGCGCTTGCTGATCCAGGTCTGCGAGAGGCTCGTTGGCTTTTTCCGGCTGGAGACGATCTCGGCCTGCTCGCTCTTGTCGATGCTTGCCACTTCGACCGCGGCATCGAAGTCGCCACGCGCATCGAGCAGGGTCAGGCGCGTCGAGCCAAGCTCGATGATGGCGCCGGCACCCACGGTGGCCGCATAGGTGATCTCGCCATTGACACGGATGCCGGCGACGATCAACGACTCGATGCGGTACTTGTCGCGACCGATTGCGGTGATGCTGGCATGGTTGAGCGCGGCACGCAGGTCAGGCAGGAAGATCGCCTGGTCGGCGGCACGGCCAATGGTGAGGATGTCGCCGAAGTGGATGTCGTCTTCGTACGAGATCGAACTCTTGCCCTTCTTGAGGACGCGGCGGATCAGCCAGCGCATCGGCGCGGCCTCCGCTCAGGCGTTGCTGGCAAGTCGGATTGGGGCAAGATTCGCGCTCCTACCAGTAGAAGAATACGGAGATGATGTGCCCGGTCAGGGCGGCCAGCAGGGTCACCGACAGCGGCACGTGGATGTACAGCCAGATTTCCATGATCGCCTGGTACTGGATGTCACGGGCGACGCGCGTGGCCAGGCTGCGCTTGCGCGAGAGCATGTCGATGAGCTTGCGCATGGCATCGGATTGCTTGTCGTCGGCATGCCCGGCAAGGAAATCGACCATGGCCAGGATGGTCTGCCCGGCTTGCATGGATGGCGGCGGCGCGCCGAGTTGGGTTTCCCGTTGCTCGATCGCCACTTTTATCCTCGCGATGGCGATATCCGAGCCGTCGCGTGCGCGCAACTGCGTCCAGACGCCGCCACCGAGGCGGGTATTCTCGATGGAACGCAGCACCACGGCATGGATTTCCGGGGCGATGCCATCTGCCAGTGACAATGCGTTCTGGTCGATTTCGGCGATCTCGTCGAGCATCGCATCGCGGGTTGCACTTTCGCGATTGCGCGTCATCAGCGTCGGATAACGCAGGTAGGTGTAGACGCCGAAGAAGCCGCTGAAGATCACGATCAGCATCAGCACCAGGGTCAACGTATGCAGGTTCCAGCCAAACTGGAAACCGCAGTGGAGCAGGGCGATCAGGATCAGCGCGGTGCCGAGGTAGACATGCGCCGAGAGCCAGCCCAGCGTGCTGCCCATCGTCGTGGAATAGCTGCGCTTGCGGATGCCGAACAGCAGCAGCCAGACGATCAGCAGCGCGGCAACCGTGCCCAGCGTGTAGCCCAGCCAGGTTCCGCCATTTGGCGCGATGCCCGGGTCGTGCCAGATGTACAGGGCGATGGAAACCACGCAGAGGCCGAGCGCGATCCACAGATAGCGGGATTTCGCGTAGGTCAGGATGGAGTCATGCATGTCGCGATCCCCGCTGCTCGCGGCGCGTGCGTCGGAGTGCGCAGGAGGAAGTTGCGCGCTCGCCCATCGAGATGCAGGACTTCATCGGCTCAGCGCCTGGACTGGGCATAGGTCGGAAAATCCTCGGGGCCGATGCGGATCGCAGCGCCCGTCGGGCAGGCGCGCACACAGGCTGCGCCGCCGGCCTGGTCCTTGCACATGTCGCACTTGACCGCTTTCTTTGCCTTGGGGTCTTTCGCTGCATCGTGATCGTGGGGCGCTTCGCCCGGACCGGGCCCGCGGCCGAGCAGCAGCCATTGCAGCAGCCCGGGTTTCTTCGGCGGCTTGCTGGCCATGTGGATGACGCCGTACGGGCAGTTGCGCACGCAATTGCCGCAGCCGATGCAATTGTCATTGATGAACACCTCGCCGTTCGGGGCGCGGCGCAAGGCATCGGGTGGGCAATCCTTCATGCAGTGCGGATGTTCGCAATGGCGGCAGGAAGTCGGCACGTGCACGTTGGCAAAGGTCGGGCCGGCTTCACGGTCGAGTCGCGAGGTGCCGGCATGGGTTTCCGCACAGGCTTTCTCGCAGTTGTCGCAACGAATGCACAACGATTCGTCGATGAGCAGGATGTCGGTCGCTTCACCGGCGCCCTGCGCCATCAGGAACGAGATGATGTCGCCGCCGCCCGGCATGGCCTGCATGGCCAGGTTGGCCGAAGTCCGTTCCTTGAACTCCTTTTGCAGGCGCAGCTTGAGTGCCGGGATCTGGTTGATCGAGCGTTTGAACGTGGCACCGTCGAGGCGAATCGTTTCGGTTGCGATGGCAGCGCGCGCGCTTGCCGATCGATGCGCTTCGCCCATCAGCGCCATTTCACCGACATAATTGCCGGCGGCGACATAGGTCAAGACGATGTCCTTGCCGCCGATATTCCGCGAAATGGTCAACGAGCCGACGCGGACCAGGTGCAGGCAATCGCCCTCGTCACCTTCCTGGAACACGTAGTCGCCGGCCTTGAATCGCTGCAGGGTTGCATGCGCGGCCATCTCCGCGAGTTGGGCGGCATTTGCTTCTCCGGCGAATCGTGACTGGATCGCGCGGATGATGAACAGGCGGTCGATTTCGGCCTTGACCGCCTCCACCGAGTTGATCAGGCGATTCATCGAGCGCCGCGGCGTTTCGACCAGCACGCAATTGGGCCCGGCCAGCACGGTGGCCGAACGCCGGCGCCCGGAGATCAGGCTCATTTCGCCAAAGAAATCACCGCGGCGCAGGATGATCGGCGCCGCCTTGCCTTCGATCGGGATGCGCACCTCGCCTTCGACGATGGAATAGAAGCTGTTGGTGTAATCGTTGCGCTCGAAGATGACGGCACCCTCGGCCGGCGTGCGGATGTCGGAATCGAGCATGAACTCGCGCATCTGCAGCGGCGTGATGTGCGAGAGCACGGGAACGTTCTTCTGGATCTGCGCAAGCGCCTGCTCGACGCTGCCGATGCCCCTGAGGTTGGCGAACTTGGCCTTCAGCAGTGGCGCATCGGCGGGTTCCACTGCCGTACCGGTGATGTATTCGACGACTTCATGGCCCTGGTTCATCGCCTGCTTGATCAGCGGATAACCGCCAAGCGCGCCGACAATGTAGAGGCCTTTGACATTCGATTCGTATTGCGCGCTGATCGCCGGCACCGAGGCCGGATCCTTGTTCGGGAAGACCACGCCGCAGGCTTCAACGAAGCCGCGCGGGGCAGTGGCACCGAGGCGCGCGATGACGCGGTCGAGCAGGATCTGCGCGCGACCGTTTGCGGTATTCAGGATCATCCGGCCCGGCTTGCGCCCGGCACTCAGCGCCTCGACTTTTTCCGGTGCCGAGTTGTAGTAGCACTCGATCAGCCCGTCATCGATGGCTTTGAGGATCGCGCTTTCGTTGCCTTTCTTGGCACGCCCGAATTCGTCCTTGCGATTGATGATGACGACATTGTTCTGCCGGGCCAGGGCGATTGCGTTCTCGATGGCCGCATCGCCGGCACCGACGACTGCGATGGTTTCACCTTCATAGGCATCCGGATCATCGAGCTGATATTGGACGAAGGGCAGATCCTCGCCGGGAACACCGAGCTTGCGCAGGTTGCCCTGCAGGCCGATGCCGAGGACCACGGCTTCGGCCTCGAGACGATTGCCGTTCTGGCAGCGGATTTCGAAGATGCCGTCATCGCGACGATTGATTGCGGCGACTTCGTGGCGATGGCGCACGTTGACCTTGAGGCGGGCACTGGTCTCGTTCCAGCGATCCAGGATCGTCTCGCGAAGGCCCGCCTCGAACGGAATGGGCGAACGCAACGGCAGGATGCCGGGCTCGTCCATCACGTACTTGCCTTTCTGGTAAAGGTAGATCGTGTTCGACAGATGCGCTTCGGCCTCGAGCAGCACGTGCGATACGTTGCGCTCGGCCGCACGCGCTGCCGCCGACAAGCCGCCCGGCCCGGATCCGATGATGGCGATTTTGAACCGCTCTGACATTTTGTCGCACCCTGTTCCCGGGAATCATACCCAAGCTGGAGGGCAACATGGCAATTCGCCCGTCGACGCTTGTGCTTCGCAGTAGGATGTCGTCGCAGCCAGAGCGGGATTTCCATGCGCCGGATCAGCCACATTGAAAACATCGGGGAATGCGTCGAGCGGATTCTTGAATCCTGCGGCCAGCATGTGGTGCTTGCCATTCCACTCGGGATCGGCAAGCCCAATCATCTGGTCAATGCGCTGTATCGACGCATCGCGGCCGATGCGTCGCGTCAGTTGACCATCCACACGGCCTTGTCGCTGGCCGTGCCGAAGCCGGGCAGCGACATCGAGCGGCGCTTTGCCGGGCCGTTCCTCGAGCGCCACTTCGGTTCGGACTATCCCGATCTCGATTACGTCGCAGCCATGCGTGGCAATGCGCTGCCTGCCAACATCCGCGTGCATGAGTTTTATTTCCAGTCGGGCGCGATGCTCGGTTCGACGCAGGCGCAGCGCGATTACGTGAGCCTCAACTACACCGCGGTCGCCCGTGACCTGGTCGATGCCGGCATAAACGTGATCGCCCAACTGGTTGCCCGGCGCGGGCAGGGCGATCAAGTCCGCTACAGCCTTGGCTGCAATCCTGATGTCACCCTCGACCTGATTGATTTCATGCGCGAGGCGGGATTGCCCAGGCCGTTGGGGGTCGGCGTGGTCAGCGAGGAACTGCCGTTCCTCGGTGGCGATGCCGATGTCGGCGCAGCAGACGCGTTGTTCGACATCATCCTCTGCACGACGCCGCAGCAACCCCTGTTTGCCCTGCCGCACGGCAAAGTCGACGACGTCGAATATGCGATCGGCCTGCACGCGAGTACCCTTGTTCGTGATGCCGGCACCTTGCAGATCGGTATCGGCGCCTTGTCCGATGCGCTGGTCGCGGCCCTGATCCTGCGCCATGAGCGCAATGATCGTTACCGGCAACTCATCGAAACGCTGGGCGCTGGAAGTGTTGCGCCTGACCTGGCCGAGCGGATTGGCGGCCTGGCGCCGTTCACGAGCGGCTTGCACGGATCGAGCGAAATGGTCATGGACGGATTCATGCATCTGCGCCGTCACGGCATCCTGACCCGTCGTGTCTACCAGGATCTGCCGGTGCAGGAAGCACTTGATGCCGGGGCGATCGGTGAAACCCTGCGCGCCGGCGATGCCCGTGCCTTGCGTGCGTTTGACGTGCTGCCGCCACGGCTTGATGCGAAGTCCCTGCGCCATCTCGTGGCGATCGGTGTGCTCGATGGCCGCAGTGCGATTGAGGGCAATCGACTGCGCCTGGCGGATGGCAGCGAGGTGGCCAATGATTTCGATGACGAGCAGTCCCTCGCTGCACTCGATCGTCACATCGAAGGGCGCACGCTGCTTGGCGGATATTACTTGCAAGGCGGTTTCTGCCTTGGCACGCATGCCTTGTATGAATGGCTGGCGAATCTTGAGGGCGAGGATTATGCCGGGCTCGAGATGAGCCGGATTTCCGAAGTCAATCGACTGCAACTCGGACATGAGCGACTGGCCGTCCTGCAACGCCGCAATGCGCGTTTCTTCAATACCTGCATGCTGGCCACGGCGCTGGGCGCCGCCGCCTCGGACGCCACCGAGGACGGTCGCGTGGTCAGCGGCGTCGGCGGTCAATTCAACTTCGTCGCTCTCGCCAATGCGCTTGTCGACGGTCGTTCGATCCTGATGCTGCGGGCGACGCGACGCGCGCATGGCCGACTCGAATCGAACATCCGCTGGAACTACGGCCATACGACGATTCCGCGCCACCTGCGCGACATCTACATCACCGAATACGGCATCGCTGATTTGCGTGGCAAGACCGATGAGGAATGCGCGATCTCGATGATCTCTATCAGCGATGCGCAATTTCACCGGCAACTGGTCGATGAGGCGATTCGTGCGCACAAACTTGCTGCGGACTTCGTGATCCCGGCGGCGTGGGCGGCGAATACCGCGGCGCAACTGCAGGCGCGGCTCAAGCCCGCGCGGGATCAGGGCCTGCTCCTCGATTATCCCTTCGGCAGCGATTTCAATGACATTGAATTGCGCCTGCTGGGCGGGCTCGGCTGGTTGAAGGCAGCCATGGCAAAGGCATCCGGCTGGCACCGGATCGCCGCGACGGTCATTGCCCCGGGAGCACGGGACGGCGAATTGCTGGCGCGCATGGGTCTCGCCCGGCCAACGTCGCTCAAGGAGCGTCTGCTGGCACGGATGCTCACCGGAGCGTTGAATCGCACGCGCTGATGGCGGCCCGCGGTTGCTGCGGCATGGGCGACTAGCCGACTCGCTGACTCGATATTTGCTAAGTTATGCCGATGCCGAACTTTTCCGGCAAAACGGCCACTGCCATGAGTGAACTTCATCGCCGTCTGCTGCGGGACCTGCCCGATCGGCGCATGTCCAA
>Ga0209476_10000671_pt1 | contig 23543 bp, 22 predicted proteins | sample KloWWTrecipitate_FD_187179 | JGI IMG/M metagenome (GOLD analysis project Ga0209476, IMG submission 187179) | Active sludge microbial communities from Klosterneuburg, Austria, studying microevolution and ecology of nitrifiers - Klosterneuburg... | ecosystem: Engineered > WWTP > Aerobic digester... | reverse complement strand
TTTGCCTTAATTTTGCCCATGGTACCATTAATTATGGAAAGGGATCCGCGACGCAATCAGGGGTCCCTTTCCTATTTTAGCAGTGCAAAATTATCCGGTCCGTTCTATTGTTCCGGACGGCAGTGATTCACGAACAATGATTTCTGGGTACAACGTACCGATAGTTTGGGCAATGTAAAGTGGCGAGTAAGTTGGGGTGGGCCTTATGACGAAGGTGCTTGCCAATCGTTTGTACTGGCGGATGGGAATATAGGAATTGCAAGTGTTCTGGGCCACGCAGAAAACTATGCATTAACTCGCCCGTATCTCGCCAAACTCGATAGCTCTGACGGCTCAATAATATGGGAACGCGAATACGGTACGCTTTACCCAAATAATGGTTTCATGGCCGGCAAAGAATGTCCAAATTCTGATTTTGTTGCCGCAGGTTTTTCATTTCCTAGTCCGGGGTCACGTAAAGGCATAATTTTACGCTCAACAGCTCAAGGAGATAGCTTATGGATGTTCAGCTACTTTTACCAAGACAGTATAATGGACAACGGTAGAGGGCAGTTCTTTGATGTAATCCCCACCTTAGATGATGGTTTTATTGCTGTTGGCGGGGCGTATAACCCAGTTAATCTACCTTACCCACCAGGCTACAGTCAAGACACCTGGGTAGTAAAAGTAGATGGCCAAGGTTGCATTGTGCCCGGCTGCAATAATGTTGGTATAACAGAGCAAGCTACTAACCTACAAGATGCACTAACACTTTTCCCCAATCCTGTTGCAACCGGCCAACCACTTAACTTGCAGTTAGACCTGCCGCCTTCTCTTGCCAACCAACCTTTGCAACTAAACGTGGTTTCTTTGGATGGCCGCGTAGTACATCAACAGAACCTTGCGGGTAATGGAGCGCACTCGTTGGCGTTACAACCCTTGGCTTCCGGAGTTTACTATGTGCATGTTGCTGCGGGTAGTAAATGGTTAACTGGCGGTAAGTTTGTTGTGGAATGAGCAGCGTGTGCAGCTACAGGCTACGGTGTTGTGTGATTGAGCGCGTAGCCACAGGCGACGCGGAGAGGGGTATTGCTAGTACGCAGACAGCAACAACCAACAACTCAATTCCAACAGATCAATTCTAACAACCAACGTCCACCCCCCTCAATTCGCCGCAACAGGAAACCCCAACTGCATCTCAGGGATCGTCACCTTGAATTGGTAACCGTCGCCGGTACGTTCCATCAGGTACCAACCATTCATACTGCCGAATGCACTGCGTAGCTCGCAGGCACTTCTGTACGTGAATTCCTGGCCGGGTCGTAACACGGGTGTTTGACCAATTACGCCGGGGCCATCCACTTCATGCATGGGTGAGAGGCTATCACGGATGAACCAATGCCTGTGCAAGAGCTGCACTGTATCACGCCCTGTATTGGTGATCGTTATGCGATAACTGAACAAGTACCGCGCAGCACGTGGGTCGCTCTGTGAGCGTTCATAGCGGGGTTCAGCCGTTATGCGGATATCGTTGCTTACTGCGGTTGACATTGCTGTGAAGTACAAGTTTACAGCAACACGATCGAAATGTCGAATGTGGAACGATTTTTTTAATCGAGTAGTACATCGAGCAAAGCCGAGCCGGATCTTTTCTCTCTTCCTAGCTAGTACATCTCGGCTCCGTTCGACGTACTAGCGGACCAAAATCACATGCCCGGTATGTTCATGCGGATAGCCTTCCGTATCAATGATCTTGATCTTCCAGACATATACGTCATTCGGGGCATTGGCACCGTCCCACACATCGGTCAGCGATCCGCCAGTGAAGATCGCTTCACCCCAGCGGTTGTATATGGTCAGTTGGAAAACCTTTGGAGTGCGGATACTGCTTTGGACCATGAAAACGTCGTTGATATCGTCGCCATTCGGAGTGAACGCATTCGGCACCCAGAGCGCATATCCATCTTCCACACAGAGTTCCAGTTCCGCGTTATCGGTACAGCCATGTGTACTCGTTACATCCAACGTAATGGTATAGCAAGCAACTGAATCGAACGCAAAAGCGGGTGATCGCAACGTACTTGAACTATCCAGTACGGTTCCGAAATTCCAGATCCATGAATCAGCGTTCGTACTCTCATCGATGAACTGAACCAGTGGGTCCTCGATCGTTACAGCCGCAGGTGATGCTGAAAAACGTGCTTCCGGCACAGGCCACGCATGGATCAATTCTGGCATGATGATACTGCCCGGACACCCATTCGCATTATCGGCTTCCGTGGAAGTTAGCGTTACGTCATGCCCGCCGGCCTGAAAACAATGTGTAGGTGAGATCCCATCTGCCGTTGTGCCATCGCCGAAAACCCAGGTGTACGTTGTATTCGGTGCAGGAACAGTGCTGAACACAACGCATAACGGTGAACAGCCCGCGGTAATATCTACTGAGAACGTAGGTGCCAACGATGTTCCCTGCGCCACAATGATCGTTGCTTCATCGCTGCCGCATTGATCGCTTACCGTAACCGTGTATGTTCCGGGGCCTTCCACGTCTATGGTATCGCCTACAGCACTGGTGTTCCACGCGTATGTTGCGCCGCCACTTGCTATAAGGGTAACCCCGCTGTTGGGGCAAGTGGTAGCTGGTCCGGTAACATTGGCGGTCGGTAACGGTGTAACTAGGGTTGAAATGCTATCCGTGCTTTGTCCGCATGCGTTAGTAGCTGTTACAACGAACGTGTCTTCTGAATTCACGTTGATCGTGGATGAAGTGCTACCAGTGTTCCAAGAATAGGTGCTGCCTCCGGTTGCCGTCAAGATCAATTCAGTGCTTTCACAGAACGTGGTCGGTCCGTTAGCGGTAATTTCAATGATCGGAGGGCCATCGACCTGCAATTGGAACGGTGTACAAACAGTATCTGAGCAGCCGCCGATCGCGCAGAACTGCAGATCAATGGTGCCCGATTCTGTACTGCCCGGCGTGTAATTCGTACTCAACGCAGTAGGTGAACTGAAAACGCCCATGCCGCCATTCCAGAAGAAATTATTGGTGCCTTGCACGGTTGCACTCAATGCTGCACTAGCACCACAGCTCACTGGGGCCGGATCTACATTTATGACAGGTGGCGCTAGCGTGATCACTTCCAATTGATAGGTGCCACAGACCGTATCGCCACAAAGTCCAACGATACAAAATGAAAGTGCCACGTTCCCGGATTCATTCGGTGCCATTGTGTAGGTGGTGCTGATACCATTCGGTGGATCGAATTCGCCTTGACCACCACTCCAGTAACTGGTGCTGAAACTTCCTGTCGTTACTGCATCCAATTCCAAACCTCCCCCGCAAAGTACTTGGGTCGGGGGTGTCGTAATGGCCGTGCCGAAGGGCGTGATCGGGGCTTGACATCCGTTGTTGAAGTAACTCACGGACGGTGCACCCGGCCAAGAGGCAGCTATACTTGAGCCATCGTTCTCTGTATACGAACCGCCATAGGTGCCGTATATATTCACCATCTGCGCTATGTTATAGGCTACCGTGTCACTGCAAGCAGGCACCGAAAGAACGAACGTGCGATAACTTGATCCACTGGTTGGAAAGCTGGATAAAGCGCCAATGTTGCTGGTGTTCTTGAAGTGCCCTAAAGTGTTCCCCGCGACCTGGTAGATCACATACAGCGTGTCGGCAAGCAGCGCAAAGGAGTTGCCCGTAATGCAGATATCCGTGCTTGTGATACCCAACACACGTTTTCCAGCCGGAATGATGCCACCTGGTGGTTCGATCAACCATCCACAATTCGTGATAGTGCCGTTCAACATAGCCGTTAGGTCTGCAGTGACCCCGTTCTGTATCCAACCTAAGAAGCCGTTAGGCGTTGCCCATTGCGCGGTAAGCTGGTTCAAAGGGATAGGCGCAGGACCCACGATGAACCGGAACATTTCATTGGTGCCTTCCTCAGCGCCTGGGCATGCATTATTGCACGCATCTGCAAGCACGTTCTCGATCTCCAAACATTTCGTTGGGATCTGAGCAGTACTCCGCTGGAACGCAATCACAACAAACAATAGGAAGACCAAGGAATACCTCATCATTTACACAGGTACAAAGGTCGGGTGTTTCAGGTGTTTTGAGGAGGGAAAGATTGAATACGAAATGCCTCAAGTCGAAGAGCGAAATCACATTCTCAACGACTGATCACCGACAATTGACCATTCTTCATTTTTCATTTTACATTCTACATTTTTTATTCTTCCTTCAAACACTCACCCGCGTCTACTGTTCACGAATTTCACACCGACCAACCGATCGCAGCGCTGTATACGATCAGTGAAGTACACGAGGACCACGTAATCATTCTCGGTTTGAAAATGGGTTCCTTCGATGGCTGTAAGGTCCGGAACGCTCGAATTCTTCGGCAACGTAACGAACATGAAATCATAGAACCCTTGCTTCAATAATGCACGCAATTCATAGGCTTTATTCTCCGGATTCCATGTCATACGAAATTGTTTCTGACATTGGAAATCACTGAATGCACCGTACGCGTAAACATCCTCCATCATTGGAGCTGCCATCGGCATGCTGAAATGGATCCCCGTATAATCCGCTCCCAACGGATCATCATTCACCAGGTCATTTTTGATCAAGTACCTCCCGTTCAGGTCCGGCTGTTCGAAGTACACGCGGATATTGCGTTTGATCTCGCTCACAAGCTTTACTTCATACACGCCTTGCCCCGGACCGGGATCAATGCTTGCGATCCGCGGTGTCATGAAACGCAAGTTCTTCAGATCATAGTTCCGGTATTCATTGTTGCCCATGAAAAGACCGGGCTCCGGGAAATCATACACAAGTTCTTTGTCACGGACAAAGCGTGGTTTGAATCCGGTGCGTAGGTCGTCCCATCGCATATTCTGCATCATGGCTACGTGTATATCGCTGAAGGGATCTTGTATTGGCAACGAGGCGGTGCGTATCGTAAGGTCTACTTGTTGCGCTTGGTCGCGCAGTTCGACATTCCGGCTCGCCGCAACGCGTGCTTCGATACCCACGATCTGCTCGAAGACCATGAAGCGACGTGTCAAGACCAGGTCTTCTTCATCAGAATCGCGATAGACCTTCAATAAATAATTCCCCGATCGCGTGAACTGCATCATGCCATTGGGTACTTCCACTTCGTACTCTATGAATTGTTGCAATGTGTTGAAGCTCTGGCGGCCGGCAGGGATGTAATCGTTCATAGCACCGGTGAGGTATTGCCCGGACATCAGATCGCTTTGTTTCCAATTCGCATCACAATGAACTACCGTGTACGATAGGTTCTCTGTGTATTGCTGTAGGTCATCGAACCGTAGAATAAGGGATTCATCGCTGTTCAACTGGATCAAAGGAGGTGCGAGCTCAAAGCCTTTCTTGAACAACTGAACGGTATGGATCGTGGGGCTATACACCGCATTCTCCATCTTCAGGACCTGCGGGGAATAGTAATCATCCGCTGCTCGACTGGTTGTGGAATTGTGCGCAGTTGCACAGCTAGAGATCACGAGTGTGCATCCAATGGCCAGCACAAGTGATCGATGGTTGCGTGAAAATGGAACTAAAAGCATGGGTTTTTTCGGGGGGATGAAGTTACCGCTATCGAAAAACGTACCGGATCTCTGGTCTTTTGGTCATTCAAGATCCCCGACCTTTGCACCACGCTGATGCGGAATAAGTATCGCGGTCAGTGGGAACGGTAAATGCGGATAGGAATTGTTTGTTACCCGACTTTTGGTGGTAGTGGTGTTGTGGCCACGGAGTTAGGAATGGCGCTTGCCAATAAAGGCCATACCGTTCATTTTATCACATATGACAGGCCTGTGCGACTACGCGATCACCCGAACGTTTTCTACCACGAGGTGCGTGTGAGCGATTATCCGTTGTTCGATTATCAACCCTATGAATTGGTGCTCACAAGCAAGTTGGTGGATGTTGCCAAATTCGAAGGGCTTGATCTGGTACATGTGCATTATGCGATCCCGCATGCGTCGGCGGCATGGATGGCACAGAAGATCCTAGCGGCCGAAGGGATCCGATTGCCTTTCGTTACCACCTTGCATGGAACGGATATCACCTTGGTAGGCCGTGACCCAAGCTTCGAACCGGTGATCACATTCAGCATGGAGCGTAGCAATGCCGTAACCGCTGTTTCGGAGAGTTTGAAGAAGGATACCTATTCCCATTTCCCGTTGAAGCGTGATGTTGAAGTGATCCCCAATTTCGTGTGTATGGACCAATACCAGCATGCTCCGGACCCAGCGGTTCACAAGCGTTATGCGCCAAATGGTGAGCGGATCCTTGTACACATTTCCAATTTCCGCCCTGTGAAACGGGTGGATGACGTGCTGCATATGTTCTATGCGCTTCAAAAGATGATGCCCGTTCGTTTATTGATGATCGGAGATGGTCCGGAACGGCAACGCCTGGAGAATTTGTGTAGACAGAATGGTACGTGTGATACCATTCAGTTCCTCGGGAAAATGACCCGGCCGGAAGAGATCCTCGCAAGTTGCGACCTGTTCGTTCTGACCAGTGAGAGCGAGAGCTTTGGTCTTGCTGCACTGGAGGCCATGGCATGTGGCGTGCCGGTGGTGACAACGAATACCGGTGGTCTACCCGAAGTGAATATCAATGGCAAAAGTGGATTGCTGAGCGCTGTTGGAGATACACAAGCAATGGCAGCAAATGCTTTCGAGATCCTGAAAGATGATAATACCTTGGCGAACTATCGAAAAGGAGCACTTGAGCAGGCCGCTACCTTTGACCTGAATATCGTTTTGCCGCGCTACGAGGAGTTGTATGATCGTGTAGTAGCAGCGGTGAACGTTTGATCGGAAGGGATGAGGTCGATCAGTGAACGAATAACGATCGAACGCACACCGGATCGAACGAGTGTGGTCGTTAGTGCGCGGTTGCCCAAGGGTAAAGAAGCGCTATTGATCACGTGGGCGATCGCTTGGATCCTATGTGGCGCTTATGTCATTTACGCACGAACTGAACTGGCGGAAGATGATCCACTTCGGCAGTACCTGCTGGCCTTTCTGGCCTTTTGGGCGTACTTCGCTTTCAAGATCGGTCGTGTTGTGCTCTGGAGAACAAAAGGATTTGAATTGTGGCGGATCAAGGACGGCTCACTGACCATTAAGGATAGCATTCTTGGCTATGGAAAAGCGAGCACCTACTTCGTTGAGAACATTCAGAAGCTCGGCTTGCTGAACTTCGATGAGACATCGATCAAGTGGCAATTGAACGACAGTCCTTGGGTTATGGGTGGTGAACGGTTAGGCTTTGAATACCTTGGCAAGAAAGTGATATTCGGTAAAGGCATTACGGATGAAGAAGCACGGAACGTGCTATCCCTGCTTAAACAAGCTTTAACGGAGGAACGGAAGAGATCCTGATCGTTTTTGTTACCGTTCGGATATCCGAAATGCATTGCCCCTGATACGCCGTGTTTCCGCTCCATCGATCCGGCTCTCCAGGATCATGGCCTTGGCCGCTGGGGTTGCCATAACCTCATCCATTGTTCGCACAGCCCCGCATGGCACACCAGCGGAGATCAACTTGGATAATAGTTCATCGCGATCGTGGTCGGCGAATGCAGGGGCCAAGATGTGGCCGAGTCCTTCTCGGTGTTGCACGCGCAACGTGTTCGTCCTGAACAAAGGCGCTGTTGCAGTTCCTGCCAGATCCAAAACCTCGCAAAGAATTGTGAATTGCTTATCACTGCCAACGGCGAGAACGATCCGACCATCATCGGCACAAGCGAAAACTTCGCCGTATGGTGCAATATTCGGGTGCAACGAGCCCATTGGTTTTGCAATAGCACCCGCCATCAAGTAATTGCTTGCCTGATTGATCAGTCCGGTCAATGCGGCTTCTTCCAACGAGACTTCCACATAAGAGCCGCGTCCTGTGCGCTCACGCTTCAGCAAAGCCAATAGCAACCCCTCCTTAAGCTGGTGAGCGGCCAGCACATCGATCATCGCGATCGGCAATTTCGCAATGTGGTGTTCATCGGTGCCGGTCATGCTCAGATAGCCGGCCTCGGCCTGCAAAACCACATCGAACGCGGGACGATCCGGCTGGTCCGCAAACCCTTTGATGTGGCCGTGCAGTATGGTAGGGTTGATGCGGCGGATGCGCTTTTCCGTAAGGCCTAGCTTTTCAGAGTCCGCCGCCAAATGGTTCGTGATCAGAACGTCGGCTTTGGCCAATAGCGCATCGAATTGCACCCGGTCCTCGGCATTTTTAAGATCCAGGAACAGGTGCTCTTTCCCCCAATTCACACTGCTGAAATAGGCGCTAACAGTAGCAGCTGGGTCTTCATTTGCTAGCTTCCATTGGCGCGTAACATCGCCCCCGGCACGTTTGTTCTCGATCTTGATCACCCTCGCACCGAGTTCCGCAAAGTGCATACCCACGCTAGGGCCAGCTAAGATCGCCGCTGTTTCCAGAACAAGAAGGTCGGAAGGCAAATGGTTCATATCGGAAAAGACCCAGCACGCATAAGCGGATGGGTCATATTCAGTGCCCATCTGCCTTTCCGCACGCTGTCGCGCCTGCGGTGTTCGAGTCCAGTCGCGTGTGAATCTAAATATAAAAGCCCTAGCTCTCGCTAAGGCTTTTAAACAATTGTGCCCAGGACTGGACTCGAACCAGCACAGCCTTTCGGCCACACGCCCCTCAAGCGTGCGTGTCTACCAATTTCACCACCTGGGCAGGTTTGCAGCTCTGCTGCGCGGCAAGGGGCGGCAAATATAATGAGTTGCGGTGTTATTCGGAGTCACCAAGTCCTGTCATTCGTCTTTGGCGCATTTCTGTGCGGATACGAGCTAGTTTATCAGCTAGTTCAGCGCGTTCTTCAGGATCATGGTACCAGTGGTACAAGAGGTTGCGATCCATTGCGGCGCAGTCCATCTCGGCAATGTACCGGATCTCAGAATCCGCATCTTCTTGCGGGATAGGGTTGCGTTTCGGCTGTGCGTTCATTAGCGTATGGTAAAGGAATGGCTCACCAGTACGGCACGCAATACCTGTATCTGGGTAATTTCCGGCAATGACCTTGTGACCCTATTTAGCCGGATCGAACAAGAACAATATGCCTTTTCGTTTTCTGAGATTCCGCTGGGGCTTACCGTATTTCACCTCCGGCTCCTACAGTATGAACTTCTCGCTCCATCGGGGTATTCATCCTTCGACAGGAGTTCATATTAAAACTAAAAAGCTCCCCATTTCTGAGAAGCTTTCTGTGACCCCGCTGGGGCTTACCGTATTTCGCCTCCGGCTCCTACGGTATGAACTTCTCGCTCCATCGGGGTATTCATCCTTCGACAGGAGTTCATATTAAAACTAAAAAGCTCCCCATTTCTGAGAAGCTTTCTGTGACCCCGCTGGGGCTCGAACCCAGGACCCCAACATTAAAAGTGTTGTGCTCTACCAGCTGAGCTACAGGATCAATTCCCCTCCCTGGAATCGTTGCCGATTTTCGATTGGGGTCGCAAAAGTAAGGATCCCTGCCATATCACCAAGCATGATCCAAGAATATGTAGAAATGATCCATTCAATAATTGATCCTACGACCCTGTACGGCGCATTTTCAAAGCTCATCCAGATACTCTTAATCCTTCTTTTCCTCAATGATCCCTTGCCGCTGGAATGGTTTGCTCCTGTCGAATAGATAACGGAAGGTGGCAAGTGTGCGATAGTTCTCCGCACCTAGGTTCTTACACACCTTGATCATTTTCGGATTGAAATCACCGATCCAGGTAAGGACGGTGTCCTTGTACAGTTTCTTGTCGACGATCTGTTTCTCGCTGAATGTAATTAGCGCACCTTCAATGCCTTTGCCTTGGTATTCCTTCGCTACGCCGAATACGATCCCCGTAAGATTCTTCACCGTTCCTCGCCATTTGTGATACAGGAACTTGAGCTTACCGATCCAATTGAGATCGCCGTTGACATATCGGAATATCTCATTCATTTCTGGCACGCTTATGTACATTGCGATCGGCAACTCTTTGTAGTACACGAAGATCAGCAAACGCTTATCAATTATGGCTTTCATGCTATTTACCAACTTGAAGGCCGTGGCTTGCTCCATCGGTTTGAAGTTTTCATGATCCACCCATGCACTGTTCAGTACCGTGCGGAGATCCGAAGCGATCAGCTCAATACTGCGGCCTACACTATCAGCCACTCGGTAATCCGGGTCGCGCTGTATCTGTTCGTATTTACGCCGGAATATCGGCTGGGCTGGTAGGCTAGCGGATCGTTTGAAGAACAATTGATTGTAGTAGAGCTGAAAGCCATAGCCTTCAAGAAGCTTCCTGTAGTATTCAGGATTGTAGTTGGTCCCGTAGATCGGGAAGTCCGTGAAATTCTCGATCAATAGACCCCAGAACATATTGCGGTCTCCTAGGTTCACAGGGCCGTCCATGGCCTCCATATCCTTGCTTTTCAGAAAATCACGGGCCGTATCGAATAATGTATTGGCTGCTTTCTGGTCATCGATGCACTCGAAAAAACCCATGCCACCCGTAGGTTGGTCGTTCTCCCATGCATTTTTGGGGTTCACGAAAGCGGCTATTCGGCCTATGGGTTCACCTTTCCCATCGCGCAACAACCAACGCTCTATATACCCTTGCTTACCCGTTTCCTTATCAACTTTCAAGAGCTTGTTCTTCTCCAGATCAAAGACCTTTTCAATATCCTGCTTCAGGTGAGGGATCCAATTGGGGTCATTCTTGTAAATACGCCAAGGAAGTTTCGTCCAAGCATTCAATGCACTGCTGTTACCGGGTTTGATCAATTCGATCTGCATACCTTATTCTTGCTTAATGTCCTGTTTGTTTTCATTCGAATGGTGAACGGTCCAACGTGACCGCTTGAACAGATCGCACTCGAATGGAATGGGGCGACGAAGTTCTAGATACTCAGCGATCTTTGCACTGTAAAATGTTGAACCTGCATCAAAAGCCGAAGCGTATCCTTCTCATTGGATTCATGTGTTCCGGTAAATCGACCGTTGGGCGTGCGTTAGCAAAGGTTCTGGATCTTCCGTTCATTGATATTGATCGAATGGTTGAAGGGCGCGTCGGGCCGCTTGTACCTTTCATTCAGCAAAAAGGTGAACAGACCTTTCGCGAATTGGAGAATGAACTGCTCAATGAGCTCTTGAAAGGCCCGGATGCCGTGATAGCAACGGGTGGAGGTACACCATGTTCCAACAACAACATGGCACGCATGAACGCTAACGGTATTACCGTTTGGTTGGATGTGCCAATGGAGTACTTGATGCCATTGATCGAAAGAAAAGGCGGTGACAGGCCGTTATTGTTCGGTTTAAAAGGCGCAGAGTTACGTGATCGCGTGATGGAGCTATATACGCCTAGAGAACAGATCTATGCTGAGGCGGATCTGATCGTCCAAGCAGGTGCTTTACCATCAATCGTTGTAGAGCGGATCGCACTTGCCTTGAAAAGTTGGTAGTTCAAGCGCTCTTCCGCAATGGAAAGTGATAAACCCGTCTTGTGATCATTTCAAATACACAACATCCTTCTTGCCCAACTCCACGCTAATATGCTCTTGGACCGTGGTGCTTAGGGTGAGACCAACAATGTCCGCACGGATAGGGTAGGTGCGATGCAAACGATCGACAAGCACTACCGTGGTTAATTTTTTTAGTGGCACTTTGATCAGGAAGGATGCGGCGTGCATCAATGTCCTCCCGGACATCAACACATCGTCAATAAGGATAACAACACGATCCTTCAACTGTGAATGATCCACTGAAAGATGAACAGGTTTTTCCAATGGTACGTCCTTATCCAACTTCAATTCGACGTACTCTGTTTTCAACGGCGAGATCTCACTTAGTAACTTGCCAAGACGCGTTGCTACCGTTGTTCCACGCGGTGATACCCCTACTAGGACGATGGCCTTCTCTTCGTAGTTCTGCTCATACAATTGATGTGCAATGCGCTGAAGCTTGCGTTGAACATGGTCGTGGTCCAAGATGATGGTGGGCTTGGTCATACCTGCGGATCTACGTTCGCTCTGGATCGCTCTAATCTACCAGACCGAAACGGAAAACCAGTGTTTTGGACTTGGTTGATTGCAGTTTCCACCTGTTCTCCTTCATCATTTCCTCCTTCGCAATTCCAATGATCGTATCCAAGAACGAATAACCCGTTGAGGTGCTCGCCGGATCACTCACACTGATCAATTTACCCAACTTACGACCACCCAATTTAGCGAGTGCCTCGGCCTGAACTTTGGCTTTGTCAAAAAGGCTTGTCATGAAAACCTGTTCTTTCATAGGCAATACATCCATTTCCCATTCGTGAACGGATCCATCGCCCTTGGAATTAGCTCTAAGATAAGTCACCAATCGCTTCAATTCCGTTTCGTTCAATACCGTTATCCGCAAGCTGGATGCACTGTTGTCGTCCTCGTCGTAGGATGAGATATTGTATCCGTCGGCGGCAGGAGCATCCGTCACGGAAAAACCTTCCTTCACCAAGCTCTTTGTCAGTTTTTCACTGAGCTTCTTGTTTTCCTCAGCAACTTTTTTCTGCAATTTCTCCCAATCGGTATCTTCCTCGTAGACCGCATCGGTACCCATTTCCGTGCTTGAAGGCGTATAATCGTAGGTGATCTGCTTGATCTTTACTGGTAACGTATCGGTAATGCTGAGCTCGATGTAGGTTTCGGTCAAGGTTTGGGCATTGGCTGTGCCGATGAATAGGACAAGAGCGATGAACAGATAGCGCATGGTGTGTTTGTTTGGGCCGCAAATATCGGACATATGTGCGGTTATTCTGAGCGAAGGTCCGTTATATGATCAAGTCGTATCTCTGTTCCTGTGTGCAATTTGAGCAGTTCAACTTTGTCCTTGATGAACAGGTCGATGATCCGTCCTTCAACTTTCTCGCCGTTACTCAAGGTGATCGTACACCACTTTTTCAGTGTTGCATTTGCTTCGAACGTATCGTAGAGGTTGCAATCGATCGGAACATAGACTTCTGTCTTCTTAGCTGAAAGCCAGAGCTCACGACCTGCTCTCGGAGCGATCGAGTTATAACAGCGTTCCATTGAAACAGTTGGAAAATAGGGGGTGAATATCGGTTCATAGATCGATCTGTTTCCACCGAAAGGCGGACGGTCCGTGTTCAGCACATCATCGAAAAGTACACCGACCAATATTCCGCCAGGCTTCAATAATTCATGCATTTTTTGAACGTATGTTTTGCGTACGACCGGATATAGCGTACAGAAGAAAGTCTGTTCCAAGATGCGATCGTATGCTCCCTCATGATCGAAAAGATCGCCCACCAACAAATGGTCTTTCGGAAATTCGGGGCAGCGTTGCAAAAGATCGGCAAAAGGCAGATCCGTTAGATCGATAACGAATACGTTATTGAAACCAAGGCGATGCGCATACTCAGCTTCGTAAGCCCTTCCTGCCCCAGGGAACAGTATCCGCAAGTCCTTATCCGTGAGTTGGTCGAGGTACTCCTTCAGTGGTGTGGATGGTCCGCCAAGATCCCAGCCTGTATCGGAGGCGAGATACCGTGATTCCCAGAAATTGCGATCCAAGTTCATGCTGCGAAGTTCGGTAGTAATGACCAATGAACAGGGGAAACATGCTCTGATGACTTAGATCCTTGAATGAAGCAGATCGAGCTTATTCAGCTTGTTTTTTTACCGTTAATGAACGTAGATGGACGTTAATTAAATGCCTGCTGTACTTGCTTCGCTATTGATCAACAGTGTTGAAAAGCAGGCTCAACGAGCCAAGTTCAGACGCGGTTCCAGACTGTGCGCCATTTTAGTTTTGCGTGTTTGAAGTTGATCAGTAACCCCTCTTGCTTATTGGTCACACGCAGGTAGCTCAACATTTTTCCTATCTCGTGATCTCCAATTAGTTCAATGGTTTTAGTATCTACCACTATCAAATCATTTACTACTAGATCGGGTACGTATTCGCCTATTTGTATACTTCGATAATGTACTGGATACCTTGGTTGTTGAGCGAAAGGAATACCTTGAGCTTCCATCTCAATACATAGAGCATTTTCGTATATTTTTTCGTGGCATCCATGCCCAATGTTGTTGATGACGGTCATTGCACATCCAATTATGTCCTTTGATCCTATAGTTCCGTCAGTCATTCTTGTATCATGAAATGTAGAAACATATCTCTGCTACAGCGCGACTCATTCAACCTAGCGCACAACTTGATTAATGGAAGATCTTCATTAACGTTCATACACGTTCATTGACGGTTGGATCTTCCTGCTCTAAAGTTAGGCGCACTCTGTCTATCGTACAATATGGAGTTAGAATTCCAATCACTATCATGTGCTGAGTCGGATAAGGTGTACTTTGATCTCGAAAATTTACGGTCCAAGTTCATATTGCGACATTCGGTAGTGGAATTACTACATTTCTATCTCTCGCTCTTCAATACTCAACGATCCTTGAGCTGCGCAAGCCCAAGAACATCACGCTCGATCTGATCGGTGATCTCTTCGGGTATCACGGATGTTACCAAGGTCGGTTCTCCAATTTATAGTTTACCTGGATGCGGCAGTATCAGGTTATCGCCTTTCGGTAGTGACATGCCAAGTCCGCTCATGAACGCTGGCACATAGTGGATATGCGGCCTTTGCGCCAATACGATCCCCACACCTTTCTTGAACCGTTGGGTGATCTCCGGTTCTCCGCGGGTGCCTTCGGGAAATAGGATCAATGAATCGCCAGCATCCAACGCAGCAAGCATTAAGCTGATCGGATCCTTCGTGGCGTCTTCAATATTCCGTTTTCGCGGGATCAAAAGTGCATTCACGAAAAAGCGCGTTGCCCACGCTTGAAATCGACGTTTGCCGAAATGGTCCGCAGCTGCAACAGGGCGAACTTTGTGTACGATCGCCGATGGCATTGCCGCCATCAACGTCATGGTATCCAAATGGCTATTGTGATTGGCGACTACAATGAATTGAGGCACACTTTTCAAAGCACGTGCTGGGCCGAACTGTACGCCGACGATCAGCTTCAAAAAGAACCGGCTGATCACTGAGTAAAGGAGTCGCAGTGTGATCTTATGCATATCAATAGTAGATCCAATAGATCACGTGGAATACAGCTGGGGCCGTATATGCCAGCGAATCGATACGATCCAGGATGCCTCCGTGGCCTGGGATGGAAGAGCCTGTGTCCTTTACGCCAATGTCGCGCTTTATGGAACTCATGACCACATCGCCAACGAAGCCTGCAAAGGCCAAGAACGCACTCACGCCAACTGCGACCCAACCATCCATTGGCGTAAGAAAACTCAAGCCATAGCCTATCGCACTGGTACTGATCAAACCACCCAAAAAACCTTCCCATGTCTTGTTCGGACTCACTTTTGGAATGATCTTATGCTTGCCGAACAACTTGCCCCAGGTGAATTGCATCACATCGTTCAATTCCGTCATCACCACCACGAAAAGCAATAGCCCACGACCATCCGTGGCGGAGTCCGGGTGATCGGGGAGTGAGAGCATATAGGCCAGATGGCTGATCCCGAATACGGTCAACATCAAGATCCATTGCAATTGGGCCATGGATTTCACGATGCCTTTGGTATCTCCTTTCAAAATAAAACGCAGTGGGAGCAACAGGAACATGACCACTGGAATGAAAATGATGTACGCGCCATACCAACCGACGTAGGCCAAATAGAACTGTACCGGAATGGAAAGGAATGCCCAGAAGATCGCGCGCCTATCGCTCTGCCGAAATCCGAGCAAGGCATACAATTCACGGAACGCCATGAAGGAGAGCAGCGCAATGGCGATGTAAGAAATGCGACGATCTATAACTGCCGCTGCAATGAATAACGTTGCCATCACCCACCAGCTACGTGTCCTTGCCTTCAACTCATCAACGCCTTTCACCTTGGTGAAGCGACCCAGTATAAAGAACAGAAGTGTAGCGAAGATCAGGATCCCGAATATGATCCCTATCACAAGTAAAAGGTCGGGGTGGATGTTGAACATCAGGTTCAGTTGGATAGAGATCGCTTGATGCGCGTGAACGTGCTGATCGCTAGTAGGGCGATCATAGCTGCCAAAAGCCAAGGTAGGACGGAACGCATCTCAACTCCGCATGCTGCCAACACGCCATAAAGACCGAACACCAATGCACGATCGCTCTTGCCCATTGGACCATCGTACCTGCGTCCTGATCCGATGACCTTACCCATGAAACCCGCGAATTCATTCACTGGGCAAAGCACCAAAAAGACAACCGCTAAGAGCACATGGTCCGAAGCGTATTTGATCAAAGGAAGATAGATGGCAATGTCGCTCACTACGTCACCCAATTCGTTAAGAACCTCCCCCAATTTTGTTTGTTGATCGTACTGTCGAGCTATCATGCCATCGATCGCGTTCAATGCCATGCGCAGTAAGAGACCGATGGGTAGAACAAGAAAGAGCAGTGGATATGCATCGGCATGCCAGAAGGCCAAGCCAATACACAAGGAAAGGATCAGAGCCGAGATGGTGACCTGGTTCGCTGTGACCCCCTTACGATGCAATGCAGAAACGACCGGCTTCAAGAGCTGTTGAAAGCGTGATTTAAGGTCGTAAACAGATGGCATTGGTTTGCATATTATCTCACACCAATAGTACCACTTTCTAAATATGCCGAGAATATGAAAAATGAGGCAAGTGATCTACCGACGCCTTTCAGCAAGTTGCTTTGGGGCATATCGTTCGATCGGTAGCCCAGTAAATTGAGCAACATTATTTGCGAGCGATCGTGCTTCTAATTCTGTATCGCATGCCTTTAACAGGAACTTCTTGCGCTGTGTTGCATCCACAAGTGTCACATCTTGATTCTGTTCAGCTAGGTCCATTGCCACTTGACCCCTCGAGTACATGGTGCTGACCCGGCGCTTACTCAGGATCACGATGGCCTTATAGGGAGTTGAAGGTTGCCAATTACCCCACCGCAATCCGAACAACGACCCATATTCACGTATTTGTGATCGATCAGTATGGATCTCGGTCCCCACTTGGTAGAACGCCATGGCCAATATCGGCAGACCAATGAGGACTATACTCAAAGCAACGCCAACGATAACGATGAGCCAACGCATGGCACTGGGAAAGAATGCACCTTGCTCAATTACCAAGGACGATCTATTCACGTTCATCAACGTTCATTAACGGTTTATTCTTTGGTTGTTCTCCGCACCAAGCGCACCACATTCTCAACATGGTAGGTATGCGGGAACATGTCTATCGGTTGTACGAAGTCGATAAGGTAGCTGTCATTCATTAAGGCCAGATCGCGTGCCTGCGTGGCTGGATTGCAGCTCACATAAATGATAACTGGGGGTGCTAATTCCAACAGTTGGCGGACCACTGGTTCATCCATTCCGGCGCGCGGTGGGTCAGTGATCACGACATCCGGTTTTCCGTGCTTGGAAACGAATGCTATATCGAAGATCTTTTTCATATCTCCAACGGTAAAACTCACGTTCGTGATCCCATTGAACTCTGCATTCAAATGGGCATCTGCTATGCTCTCAGGAACCAACTCCACACCGGCCACATGCTTAGCTGCGCCTGCTACGTAGAGCGTTATGCTGCCTGCGCCACAATAGAGGTCGTACACATTCTCTTTGCCTGTTAGACCTGCAAGATCGCGTACCAATTTGTACATCGAAACAGTTTGCACAGGGTTAGTTTGGAAGAAGGTCTTTGGCCCGATCCTGAAACGCAACGGTTTACCCCCAGGGCCATCGGCAAGTTCCTCTACAATGTGATCACGACCGTGGAATACGTGTACATCAAGATCAAAGATGGTGTCGTTCTTTTTCGTGTTTACCGTCCAGAGTATGCTTGTGAGTTGTGGAAATGCCATGAGGAATTCCGACAGCAATCGTTCGCGGGCATCAATGTCTTCATGACCAACAGCAAGCAATACCATGGTTTCTCCGATGGTTGTTGTGCGGATCAAAAGCGTGCGTAGAAAACCGACATGTGCACGTTGGTCATAGAAGGTCAATTCGTTTTTGCGCCCATGATCCCTGAAGAAATTGCGGATACTATCGCTGGGTTCGGGTTGAAGAAAGCATTCGCTCAGATCAAGTACACGATCGAAGCGCCTCGGAATATGGAATCCCAATGCGTTCTTGTCCTCGATCTCACCTTCGTGACCTACCTCTTCCGTTGTGAACCACCGGCTGTTACAGAAACTATACTCCAACTTGTTCCGGTAGTATTTCAAACTTGGCGAAGCCATGATCGGCGTTACCTCCGGCAGTTCCAGACCTCCAAGACGCTCCAAGTTATCGATCACTTGTTGCTGTTTGTATTGGAGTTGTTTGGTGTAGGTGAGGTCTTGCCATTTGCAGCCACCACACGTACCGAAGTGTTTGCAGAACGCGGGGATCCTATCTGGTGAAGGTGTTACGATCCGGGTCATGATCGCTTCGGCGTACTTACTTTTCTTCTTCGTTACGCGCACGTCCACAACATCGCCTGGCACTGCTCCGCTAACGAATACAACGAGTCCTTCATGCCTAGTTATTGCCTTGCCCTCCGCACCGGCGCTTATGATCAATAGATTTTCATAGGTCAAAGGCTCTTTGTACTTGGATCTGCGCATGGAAAATTCTTAATGGATCTGAAATGGGTTGGTAAACTGGATGGCGACTATATGAAAAACAGAAAGCGGCGAGAGGAGCAGACCTTGGCTTTAGCTTGAAATAGCCTATGTCAGAATGTGAACGCGGCAAAAGATGGATCTAGTCGAAATCGATCTTGTTCAAGGTTTGCTGAATCTTTTCTGCGTCTGGTGTTTCCATTTCGGACTTGTCAAAAATGCTGAGCAAGAAAATCTTCTCACGGAGGGCTACAACACACGTAACTACTCGTGCGCCTCCACTTTTTCCACGTCCTTTACTTGTGATGGACATTCGGATCTTATAGCAATCATTACCAAGTGCAACTCCCTGTTGAGGCTTACTTTGTAATGAAATAGCTAAATTTTCGATGTCACTAATTATAGACGGGTACTTCTTTTTCAATTGTTTAAGATCCTTCGCAAACTCAGGAGTTGGTCGAATTTCATAAGCCATCCAAAACTTCTCTTAAGCTGGGTAAAGGCTTTTTCCCTGAAAGGTCATCTTTCATGGCTTGTACTGACCTCCGGAGCTTTGCTTCCAAGTCAATATCCTCGGCACTTCGTTTCTTGGAAATCGCTTTAATTGGCGCCTTCAATTTCACAAAATCAAACTTCGAAAGTAATTCAATGATGAACTTTTGTTGCGAATCGTCAGTCAATTCTATTCGGATCTCTGTAGCCATGTTCAGTCAAAGATAAGCGATCCATAGATGGAATGTGTTCTACGCTACCAACCAAACCACACAATTCCAGTACCTTTGCGGCCTTACTGAATTAAGCTGTTGCCACGTACAAATGGAGATCACTACCAAAGCACATACAAAGACACAAAAGGCTATCGCGCTCGAAGAAAAGTATGGTGCGCATAATTATCATCCTTTACCCGTGGTATTGGAACGTGGATTAGGCGTGCATGTGTGGGATGTGGAAGGTAAGCAGTATTTCGATTTTCTATCAGCATATAGCGCCGTGAACCAAGGCCATTGCCATCCGCGTTTGGTGGCGGCCATGCAGGATCAAGCCGGTAAGCTCACGCTGACCTCACGCGCTTTCTACAGCAGCGATCTTGGTGTCTATGAACAGTTCGTTTGTGAGATGTTCGGTTACCAGAAGATGCTCCCCATGAATACGGGTGCTGAAGCCGTGGAAACTGCGCTGAAGATGGCCCGTAAATGGGGTTATTCCAAGAAAAAGATCGCGACGGACATGGCTAAGATCGTCATGTGTGAAGGCAATTTCCACGGTCGTACGATCAGTATTATCAGTGCTAGCATGGACCCGGTAGCGCATGATCTGTTCGGGCCGTATACCCCTGGTTTCGAATTGATCCCGTATAATGATATCCCTGCGTTGGAGAAGGCGTTAGAGGATCCTAACGTGTGTGCGTTCCTCGTGGAGCCGATCCAAGGAGAAGCAGGTGTATTCGTTCCTGCGGATGACTACATCGCTAGTGCTATCAAGCTATGCAAGTCGAAGAACGTGTTATTCATGGCTGACGAGGTACAGACCGGTATAGCGCGCACGGGCAAAATGTTGTGCAGCGACCACAGCGGCGAACGTCCGGATGTTGTTATTCTCGGTAAAGCAGTGAGTGGTGGTATGTATCCCGTGAGCGTTGTGCTTGCAGATGATGCTATCATGGACGTGTTCACACCCGGAACACACGGCAGTACGTTCGGTGGAAACCCAATGGCCGCGCGCATTGCAACAGAAGCGTTGACCATTGTGAAGGAGGAGAAATTAGCCGATCATGCGCTTCGTTTGGGCGAGATCTTCCGTGCCGAAATGAATAAGCTCGTGGCGGAATACCCTTATGTGAAATTGGTCCGCGGAAAAGGCCTGCTTAATGCTGTTGTGATCGAGTCACGCAAAGCTGCCGATGGTTCTCCGAAGACCGCATGGGAGTTGTGCCTGATGCTCCGCGATAACGGATTGCTCGCCAAGCCAACACACGGCGATATCATCCGCTTTGCACCACCGTTGGTGATCACCGAAGAACAACTGATGGACTGTTGCCGCATCATTGCGCTTAGCGTGAAGCAGTTCGCTTAAGTGATCGGATCATAGTTCAGCTATCAAAGGATTACGTACCTGCAATTTTGGGAAGCGACTGAAGGCGCGGTCTGCGTTCCAAAATTCATTAACGCCATGGCTGAGACCTAACGGTTTGGCGCTTGGCAAAGAAGCGGATTACGAAGAGCTGAACTGTCTGCCAGCGCTGAACATGATGCGAAGCACAGAGCTTCACCTAAGCACTGAACCCGCTTTTTTGCCAAACGCCTGTGTGTGCCCAGCATGGGCCAAGAACACTACCGCAAGGTAGTATCGTTCTTTGAATATCCAGAGGGTGCAAGTCCCTTGCCGGCGAGTTGTCGAACCTGCCTGCGGTAGGCAGGGCCGGTTAGCAAGGCGCAAGGTGGTTGGGGGTGACCTCTGCACTGAAGGAAGCGCGACTGCAAAGGTCCGTACCGACGAATAGAAACCGCATAAGGAGGCCGCTGTGGGCGGGTAAGCAGGCACATCACTGCAAAGCCCTTGGACAACAAGCTCATGGAGGTAGATGCGGCGGGGATGGACCGAAGGATATTGCCCTTACCTGGGGAGATCTCCATGGTCCGCCGTACGGCGGATGTAGTGGAGAGGTCAGCAGAGGTCGTAGTAGTGGTTGGATACGAGCCGTCACCGCGAGGATAAAGGCGGAGGTCTCACAAGCCCATGAAGGACCGAACGTTGAGGTGTTCCAAATGCCGTTGGGATCGCCCTCCGCAAGGTGGGGAAGCCCGGCGATAAGCGGAACAGAGTAAGTATGAAGGAGTGAACAGGATGATCGAACGCATCGTAACGAAACGCAACATGCTAGCGGCCTGTCGGCGGGTGGCGTCCAACAAGGGCGCTGCCGGAGTAGATGGGCTGGGTGTACACGCACTTGCCGAACACCTCACGGTGCATGGCGAGCGGCTTGCCACCGCAGTATGCACGGGCCGTTACCTGCCGCAGGCCATTCTGGGGGTAGCAATACCCAAGAGCAAAGGGGGTACCCGTCTACTAGGTATCCCCACGGTGACCGATCGCCTGCTACAACAGGCGGTACACCAAGTGATCATGCCCCTGTTCGAGGTGGAGTTCAAGGCCCACAGCTACGGCTTCCGCCCCGGACGGAGCGCCCAACAGGCAGTGCAGCGTGGGCAACGGAACATCAATGAAGGGCATCAACACATCGTTGATATCGACCTGAAAAACTTCTTCGATGAAGTGGACCATTGTACGCTGTTGCAACTGCTATACCGCAAGGTGAAGTGCCCCTTGACTATGCACCTGATACGCTGCTGGCTCCGCGCACCCATCCAAGTGGATGGGAAGCTGGTGAAGCGGCGCAAGGGTGTACCGCAGGGCAGCCCGCTCAGCCCGCTGCTATCCAACATCATGCTCCACGAACTGGACCGTGAACTGGAACGACAAGGGTTGCGCTACGTGCGTTATGCGGACGACTTCAGCATCTATCTGAAGCGCAAGAGCCAAGCGCGGAAAGTGGGCAATAGTATCTACCTGTTCCTTCGGGAGCGGCTGAAGCTGCCCATCAACCGTGCGAAGAGCGGCATCCGGAAACCCGTGCAGTTCGAGCTGCTGGGCTACGGGTTCGTCCCCACGTATGAAAAGGGTGTGAAAGGGCAATACCAACTGGTGGTCGGTAGACAAGGGTGGCAGACCTTGAAGCGCAAGGTGAAAGCTATTACACGCAAGACCGCTCCGCTACCGCTTAGCGAACGTATCGCCCGGCTTAGGACCGTACAACGCGGCTGGCTCAACTACTTCCGTTTGGCAAGTATGTGGGGTAAGTTGCGCGATGTGGACGGCTGGGTACGCAATCGCTTGCGGTACTGCATTTGGAAGGACTGGAAGAAACCCGAACGGAAACGGAAGAACCTGATCCGTTTGGGAGTTGACCAGCAACACGCCTATGCATGGAGCCGAACGCGCAAAGGTGGCTGGGCCATCGCCCAAAGTCCCATCCTGAACACTACGATCACTCTGTCCCGTCTGGCCAAACGCGGCTACGAAGCCCTGCTCGATCACTACCAGAAAGTCGCTCCACACCTCAACGAACCGCTGTATACGAGACCCGTACGTACAGTGGTGTGAGAGGCGCACCCCGTCGCTATTAAGCGGCGGGGCCGCCTACTCGATTATGGCTTAGTGCTTCTTTATCATTTTTATTGTGTTAGTCTTATCTCCACTTCCAATTCTTAAAAAGTAAATTCCTGCTTTCAATTCTGATAAGTCAATGATTATATTGTCATTATTGACTTGCGTATGTTTAACTGTCTGACCTAAGCTGTTCAATATAGTTAATTCATACTGTTGTAAATCAATGTTTTCAATGTGAATTTTGTCCGTAAATGGATTTGGATAAATTTTGAAATCTAAAAGTTCCAACTGGTCAACACTAAGAACAATGTTTACATAACAGCTTGGATAACTTTGGTGTTGCCAAACTTGTTGATTATTCGAAAACGTGCAAGTAACCAACATTGAATCTGGCATTTCTTGGCTAAACTTTACTGGAAAGTTTGGAAAGAGAGGTCCGTGAATACTTCCTATGCCTTCAATCCATATTTCGTTAAGTTCATCAAATGCTTGAATTGTAGGCTCTTCAAATTTTAGGCGTCTGTAATAATCTCCATTAATTTGAATACTGTCAATATTGATAACTTGAAGCCACTCAGGATACATTCCATATAAGTCAAACAGAATGCTGTCGCCAACATTCAAAGAGAAGTCATACAAGGTATCAAGCTGGTTTAATGTGTCAAGATAGAATACTTTATTGTTTTCTTGTCTTAGT
>Ga0209476_10000669_pt1 | contig 23576 bp, 26 predicted proteins | sample KloWWTrecipitate_FD_187179 | JGI IMG/M metagenome (GOLD analysis project Ga0209476, IMG submission 187179) | Active sludge microbial communities from Klosterneuburg, Austria, studying microevolution and ecology of nitrifiers - Klosterneuburg... | ecosystem: Engineered > WWTP > Aerobic digester... | reverse complement strand
CCCGATCGTGCAGCCCAGCGCCGTCACGCCGCCGAAGCCCATGAGGATGCCGCCCACCACGTGGTTGGCGGTGTCCTCGGCGGAGGCGAAGCCCTCCCAGCGGAAGGTGCGCGTGGCGAGCGACCAGGCGGCGGAGCCCGCCACCACCCCGAGGGCCAGCATGATCGTGAAGGTGAAGGCGAGCGAGGCGTCGCTCCACAGCAGCAGGATCTCCAGCAGGTAGGCCGCGGGCGCCACGAACGAGAGCGACTCGATCGTGCGGCTGTTGGTGCCGAAGAACACCGTCTCCAGCGTGTCGGGATTCTCGCCGAAGCCGACGTGGCCGGTCACGTACCAGCCCGCCACGATGAGCGCGCCCAGCACCACGCCGCCCAGCACGTGGTCGAAGTCGGTGCGGAAGTCGCGGTCCTTGAACGCGAAGGCCGCGAGCGCCAGCGCCGCCACGCCCGCCACGCCCGCGTACGCGGCCTTGCGGTCGAGCCCGGCCACGGCGGAGACGATCGAGGGCAGGTCCTGGCCCGCGAGCCCCCGCGCTGCGAGGTCGATGGCCGCGGGCTCGAGCAGCCGCACGCGCCAGATGCCGAACAGCCCCTTCATCGTCATGTAGGCCGAGATCGCGAGGAAGGCGAGGACGACGACGCTCTTCAGGTTGCCGGCGCCGATGCGCACCAGCGTCTTGTTGCCGCACCCCGAGCCGAGCGTCATGCCCACGCCGAAGGTGAAGCCGCCCACGAGGTAGGAGAGCCACGCGAAGTTCGGCCGCGTGTAGATCGACTTCGAGAGGTCGACCTGGCCCGTGAGCTGCAGCGCCGCGGCGCCGGCGATGGCCACGGCCATGGCGAGCATCCACATGCGCATGCGCCCCCAGCTGCCCATGTTCACGATGTCGGAGATCGCCCCCATGGTGCAGAAGTTGGTGCGCTGCGCCACGGCGCCGAAGACGAACGCGATGGCGAAGCCGGACCAGGCGACGACGGCGGGCAGGTTCGAGGCGGCAGTGCTCATGGGGGCTCCCGGGTTGGTCGTCCATTATTGGGAATGCCCCGCCGAAGGCCCATCCCTCCGAAGGGGGGGAGGCCCTACCCGGATGGGCAGGGCCTCAGGCGCCCGCCCCGGGGCGGTAGCGGGTCGGGTCGGCGACGCCGGCGGCCGCGAATCCGTCCCGGCGCAGGCGGCAGGCGTCGCAGCGCCCGCAGGCGCGGCCCGCCTCGTCCGCGTCGTAGCAGGACACCGTGAGGGAGAAGTCCACGCCCAGCCCCGTGCCCCGGCGCACGATGTCCGCCTTGGAGAAGCGCACGATCGGGGCGCGGATGGCGATGGGCGAGCCCTCGGCGGCCCGCTTCGTGGCGAGGTTCGCCATGGCCTCGAAGGCCGCGAGGTACTCCGGGCGGCAGTCCGGGTAGCCGGAGTAGTCCACGGCGTTGGCGCCGGTGTAGATCGCGTCGGCCGCGATCACCTCCGCGTAGGCGAGACCGAGGGCGAGGAAGATGGTGTTGCGCGCCGGCACGTAGGTGACCGGGATGCCGGTCGTCGGCTCCACGGGAACCGCGATCGACCGGTCGGTGAGGGCCGAGCCGCCGAATACGCCGAGGTCCACGCGCGCGATGCGGTGCTCGATCGCGCCCAGGGCTCGGGCCACGGCCGCCGCCGCGACGAGCTCCGCGCGGTGGCGCTGGCCGTAGTCGACGGAGAGGGCATGGCATGCGAGCCCCTCCTCGCGCGCCATCGCGAGCACCGTGGCGGAGTCGAGCCCCCCGGAGAGGAGGACGACGGCACGCGGCACGGCCGCGCCTCCCCCTAGCGCCGCGTGGCCGCCAGGCGCGTGCGCGCCTTGCCGGCGGCTTCCGAGGCCGGATAGCGGGCGATGATGTCCTCCAGCGTGTTGCGGGCCGAGCCCTGGTCGCCCTGCTCGGCCTGCATGGCGGCGATCGCGAGCAGCGCGTCCGGGGCCTTGGGCGATTGCGGGTAGCGGCTGATGAGCCCCTCCTGCGTCGCCAGCGCGCCCTTGTAGTCCTTCAGCGCGGCCTGGCAGATGCCGATCCAGTAGGTGGCATTGGGCGCGAGCGCACTCTGCGGGAAGTCCTTGAGGAAGGCGCGGAAGGCCTCGGCCGCGGCGGCGAAGTCGTTGCGGCGGAAGAGGCCGGAGGCAGCGTCGTAGGCCTTCACCTCGCGCGCCTGCTCCTCCTTGGACGGGGGCTTCGAGGCGGCTGCCGCGGGGTCGGCCGCCGCCACCGCCGGCGCCGCCGCGTCGGGCGCGCCGGCCGGCAGCGCCGCGGGCACGCCCTCCACGCGCTTCAGCCGCGAGTCGAGGTCGAGGTAGAAGTCGCGCTGGCGCTTCTGCACCTGCTCCACCTGGTTCGCGAGCACCTCGTTGGCGCCGCGCAGCCTCGCGATCTCGGCGTTGAGCGTCTCGATCTGCCGAAGGAGCTCCACGACGCCGATGCTGCGGATGCTCTCCTCGATGCGCGCGAGGCGATCGGCGGTCTCCTTCGCGCCCTTCTCCTGCGCGGCGCGCATGTCCTCGATGCGCTTCCTCGCCTCGTCGTCGTCGAAGAGCCCGGCGTGGGCGAGGCCGGCGGCGGCGGCGAAGGCCGCCACCGCGAGCCGGGTGCTACTCGCCCGCATACTTGATGTCGCCGCGGCGGTTCTGCGCCCAGGCGGCCTCGTCGTGGCCGGCGGCGGCGGGCTTCTCCTCGCCGAAGCTCACGGTCTCGATGCGCCCTTCCTGAACGCCGAGCACGGTCATCACGCGCTTCACGGCCTCGGCGCGGCGCTGGCCGAGGGCGAGGTTGTACTCGCGGCTGCCTCGCTCGTCGCAGTTGCCCTCGACGCGGATCTTCGCGTCCTTCTTCTCGACCATGTAGCGCGCGTGCGCCTGCACCACGGGGCGGAACTCGTCCTTCACGACGTTGGAGTCGAAGTCGAAGTAGACGCTGCGCTTGGACAGGATGTTCTTCGGGTCGGTGAGCGGGTTGGCCGCGATCGCCGGCTGGGTCGTCGGCGAGGTCGTGGTCGAGGTCGCGGGCCGCGAAGGCTGCGTCGTGGGCGTCGTGCGGTCGGCGACCGGCACGTCCTTCTTGACCTCCTGGCTGCCGCACGCGGCGACGAGGGAGGCCACAACGATGGCGAGGGCGATCTTCTTCACGGCTGGCTCCTTTCGGGTGATGCGCTCATTGCACGGAAAGCGGGATTCTGCGCCCCGCTCAGTTCGTAGGCAACGGTCCCCACGCGGGATCGCGCACGTCGCCGGCCGACGACACGAGGCGCTGGCGCACGCGGCCGTCGCTCGACACCGCGGCGAGCTGGCCGCGGCCGCCCACCTGGGCCTCGTAGAGGATCATCTTGCCGTTGGGCGCGTAGCTGGGCGAATCGTCGAGCGTGCCGTCGGTGAGCACGGTCACCTGCCCCGTGTCGACCTCGAGCACCGCGATGCGGAACTTCCCCGACTCGCGCTGCACGAAGGCGATCGACTTGCCGTCGGGGCTGAAGCGCGGGCGCACGTTGTAGGTGCCCTCGAAGGTGAGGCGCTGCGCCGGGCCGCCCTCGGCGGGCATGCGGTAGATCTGCGGCGAGCCGCCGCGGTCGGAGGTGAAGGCGATCCACTTGCCGTCCGGCGAGAAGTTCGCCTCCGTGTCGATGGCGGGCGTCACCGTCAGGCGCCGCGGCTCGCCGCCGGCGGCGGGGATCGCGTAGATCTGCGCGATGTCGTCCTTCGTGAGCGTCACCGCCAGGCGCGAGCCGTCCGGCGACCAGGCCGGCGCGCTGTTGTTGCCCCAGAAGCTCGCCACGACGCGCGTGGTTCCCTGCGCGAGGTTCTGCACGACGACAATGGGCTTCTTCTGGTCGAAGGACACGTAGGCGATGCGGCTGCCGTCGGGCGACCACGCCGGGGAGATGATCGGCTCGTTGGAGGCGAGCACCGCCTGCGCGTTGGCACCGTCGGCGTCGGCCACCTGCAGCTCGTAGCGCGTGCCGCGCTTGACCACGTAGGTGATCTTGGTGGAGAAGACGCCCTTCTCGCCCGTGAGCTTCTCGTAGATCACGTCGGCGATGCGGTGGGCGGTGGCGCGCAGCTGCGCGGGCGCCACGACGTAGGAGAAGCTCGCGAGCTGCGACTGCTTCTGCACGTCGAAGAGCCGGAAGCGCACCTCCACGCGGCCGTCGGCCTGCGGCTCGACCTTGCCGATCACGAGCGCCTCCGACGCCCGCGCCTGCCAGTCGACGAAGTTCACCTCCGAGGGCTCGGTGGGCACGGGGCTCACGCCCACCGTGTTCACGAGGCGGAAGAGGCCGGTGCGCGCGAGGTCCGCGCCCACCACGGGGCTCACGGCCTGCGGCTGCGCGGACTCGCCCGCGAAGGGCAGGATGGCCACCGGGACCTGGCGCCCGCCGGACGTGGTGATGTCGATCGTGAGCTGCGCCCGCGCGCCGAGGGCGGCGAGGGCGAGGAGGCTGGCGGCGAGGTAGCGGATCATGCGGTGGGGCCTCTTGGCGGGCGGTCGGCCCGGCTAGCGTTCGTGCTCGAAGTTGAGGATAAGGTCGCGGAAAGTCGGGAAAAGTTCCGAGCTGGCCGGCGGGACCGGCAGCGGGGAGGCGCTGCGGATCGCGCGCAGGATGGCCTCGTCGTAGACGCGGTTGGCGCTCGCCTTCACGACTCGCGCGTCCAGGACCTCGCCGCCGGGCAGGATGGTGATGCGGACCTGGACCTCCGGGTTGCCGCGCACGGTGTCCGGGACGTTCGCCTTGCCGCGGATCTTATCGCGGATCCTGCCGCGGTAACGGTCGATCTCGGAGAGCCTCGCCTGCGTGGCCGCCTCGGCCGCCGCCTTCGCCTGGGCTTCGGCTTCCGCCTTGGCCTTCGCTTCCGCCGCCGCCTTCGCCCGCGCCTTCGCCTCCGCCGCGGCCTTCGCCTCGCGCTCCTTGCGCTCGTGTTCCTTCCTCGCGAGCTCCTTCTTCTCCTGCTCGCGGCGCTCCAGCTCCTTCTTGTCGCGCTCCTTCTTCTCGCGCTCCTTGCGCTCGGCGATGGCCGGGTCGGGCTTCGGGGGCTCGGGCTTGGGATCCGCCTTGGGCGGCTCGGGCTTCGGGGGTTCGGGCTTCGCGGGCTCGGGCTTCGGGGGCTCGGGGGCGGGCTTCGCGGGCCCCGGCTCGGGCGGGGCCGGGTCGGCCTCCGGCGCGGCGGCGGGCGGGCCGGGCGGGAGCTTGTCCCACAGCTCGGCCTGCAGGGGCGGCGTGGGCCGGCTCTGCCACGTGACGCCGAAGACGATCAGCGCGAAGAACGCGCCGTGCACGGCGAGCGCGAGCAGGATGGAGCGGATCCTCCCCGGCTCCCGGGGCCGCTCGGGCTTGCGCGCCGCGGGCTTCACCGGCTCGCCTACGGCGCCGGCCGCGCGAGCAGGCCCACGCGCTTCACCTGCCCCCGCTGCAGGATGTCCATGACGCGCAGGACCTCCTCGTAGCGGACGTTGCGGTCGCCGGCGATCACGACGGCGCGGTCGGCGGCGCCCTCCTGGGCGCGACGCACGATCGCGAGGAGGTCGCCGCGCTTCACGAGGAGCTCGTCGGGGGAGCGCGCGCGGTCCACGACCGAGAGCTCGCCGTTCTCGCGCACGCGCACCTCCAGCGGCGCCACGGCGGGGTCGAGCTTCGCGCCCACCTGCGGCAGGTCGATCTGGCCCGGGTTGATCAGCGGTGCGGCCACCATGAAGATGATGAGCAGCACCAGCATCACGTCGATGTAGGGCACGACGTTGATCTCGCTCATCGCGCGCCGGCGCCTCACGCTCATCGCTCCGGCTGGTGCGCCTGGCGCTGCAGGATGTTCGTGAGCTCCTCCATGAAGCTCTCGTAGCGCCCGGCGAGGCGGTCGATGTCGTGGGCGAAGCGGTTGTAGGCGATCACGGCCGGGATGGCGGCGAAAAGGCCGATCGCCGTGGCGACCAGCGCCTCGGCGATGCCGGGCGCCACCTGCGCGAGCGTGGCCTGCGCCACGTTGGAGAGCCCGCGGAAGGCGTTCATGATCCCCCACACCGTGCCGAAGAGCCCGATGTAGGGGCTCACGGAGCCCACGGTCGCGAGGAACGACAGGTGCGACTCGAGCGCGTCGACCTCGCGCTGCAGCGTCGCCTTCATCGCCCGCCGGGTGCCGTCCATCAGCGCCGACACGTCGGCGCCGGCGCGACCCTTGAGCTTGAGGAATTCCTTGAAGCCCGCCTCGAAGATGCGCTCCATGCCCGCGGCGGCGTAGCGCCCGGCGGCGGCGCGCTGGTAGAGGCCCACGAGGTCGGAGCCGCCCCAGAACTCGCGCTCGAAGTCCTCGGCCTGCCGGTGCGCGCGGCGCAGCGCGAAGACCTTCATGAAGATGTAGGTCCACGAGAAGAGGGACGCGAGCGCGAGCGTCGCCATGACGGCCTTCACGACGATGCTCGCGTTCGCGATCATCGCGACGATGGTGAGGTCGTGGCTTACGATCATCTCTTCCTCGGCTTTCCTAGAGCGAGGCCTGCATCTTGCGGCGCAGGGCCTCGGGGATCTCGGCGGGCTTGAAGTGCTCCCCGGTCACGCAGGCGACGGTGACCTTCGCGCGCACGAGGAGGTCGGCCTCGCGGCGGATCTCCTGGACGAAGACGCAGCGCACCTTGCCGAGCGACTCCAGCTGAACGCTCACGGCGAGGTTGTCGTCCAGCCGCGCGGGCTTCAGGAAATCCGCCACCGCCTGCGTGACCACGAACACGATGCGATGGTTCCTCGCGAGCGCCTGGTGGTCGTAGCCCAGGTGCCGCAGCCACTCCGTGCGCGCGCGCTCGAGGAACTTGAGGTACTCGGCATGGTAGACCACGCCGCCCGCGTCGGTGTTCTCGAAGTACACGCGCACGGGGAACGAGTACGCGAAGAGCTCGGGCTGCAGGCGCGCGGGCCTCGCGGCGGCGCGCGTCACTCGAAGAGCCCCCCGGCCGGGGCCGGCCCGCCCGCCAGCCCGAAGTGGCGGTAGGTGAGCGCGGTCGCGATGCGCCCGCGCGGCGTGCGCTGCAGGTAACCCTGCTGGATGAGGAAGGGCTCGAGCACGTCCTCGATCGTGTCGCGCTCCTCGCCGATGGCCGCCGCGAGGTTGTCCACGCCCACCGGCCCGCCGCCGAACTTCTCGACAATGGCGAGCAGCAGCTTCCTGTCCTGCAGGTCCAGCCCGATCGCGTCGACGTCCAGCATGCGCAGCGCGAGGTCCGCGACCTCGGCGGTGACCTGCCCGTCGTGCTTCACCTCCGCGAAGTCGCGTACGCGCCGCAGCAGCCGGTTGGCGATTCGCGGCGTGCCCCGCGAGCGGCGCGCGATCTCGACCGCGCCGCCGGCCTCGATCGACATGGCCAGCAGCCCGGAGGAGCGCGTGACGATGCGCGTGAGCTCGTCGGGCGTGTAGAACTCCAGCCGCGCCACGATCCCGAAGCGGTCGCGCAGCGGGTTGGTGAGCATGCCCGCCCGCGTGGTCGCCCCGACCAGCGTGAAGGGCGGGAGGTCCAGCTTCACGCTCCTCGCGGCCGGGCCCTCGCCGATCATGATGTCGATCTGGTAGTCCTCCAGCGCCGGGTAGAGGATCTCCTCGACCACGGGGTTCAGCCGGTGGATCTCGTCGATGAAGAGCACGTCGCGCGGCTCGAGGTTGGTGAGCAGCGCCGCGAGGTCGCCCGGGCGCTCGAGCACCGGGCCGGAGGTCTGGCGCAGGTTCACGCCCATCTCGCGGGCGATGATGTGCGCGAGCGTCGTCTTGCCCAGCCCCGGCGGGCCGAAGAGCAGCGCGTGGTCGAGGGCCTCGCCGCGGTTCCTCGCGGCGGCGATGAAGATCTCGAGCTGCTCGCGGATCTTCGCCTGGCCGACGTACTCCGAGAGCTGGCGCGGGCGAAGCGCCCTCTCCTCGCCTTCCTCCTGCGGCGAGGCCGGGGCACCGGTCATCAGGCGGTCGGTTTCGATCACGGCTTGGCGAGCACCTTGAGCGCCTGGCGGATCGCGTCGGCGAGCGCGAGGTCGGGCGGCAGGTCGCGGGTCGCGGCCGCCGCCTCGCGGGAATTATAGCCAAGGGCGAGGAGCGCATTGAGGACGTCGGGCGCGTGCGGCGCCGCCGACTTCGCCGCCGGCAGCGTCGTGGGCAGCTTGTCGCGCAGCTCCAGCACGAGCCGCTCGGCCGTCTTCTTGCCGATGCCGGGCACGCGGGTGAGGCTCGCCGCGTCCTCGGCCGCCACCGCGGCCGCGAGATCGTCCACCGAGAGGCCGGAGAGCACGGCGAGCGCCACCTTCGGGCCCACCCCGCTCACGCGCAGCAGCTGCCGGAAGGCGGCGCGCTCGGCGCCGGTGAGGAAGCCGTAGAGCAGGTGCGCGTCCTCGCGCACGACGAGGTGCGTGAGGAGCTCCACCGGTTCCCCGGTGCGCGGCAGGTTGTAGAAGGTGCTCATCGGCACGTCGATCTCGTAGCCCACGCCGTGGGCCATCACCACCACCTGCGGCGGGCTCTTCTCGACGAGCGTGCCGGCGATGCGGCCGATCACGCGAGCCTCCCGCGACGCATGCGCAGGCCCCGCGTGGCGAGCGCCCCCAGCCCGAGGCCGCCGTGGGCGTGGCAGATGGCGCAGGCGAGCGCGTCGGCCGCATCCGGCGAGGGCCGGCCCGGCAGCCGCAGCAGCCGCGTCACCATCTCCTGCACCTGGTCCTTGGCCGCGCGCCCCTTGCCGACGACGGCCTGCTTCACCTGCCCGGCCGTGTACTCGGCCACCGGCAGGCGCGCGAGCACGGCCGCCGAGAACGCGGCCCCCCTCGCCTGGCCCAGCAGCAGGCTCGTCCGCGGGTTCATGTTCACGAACACCTTCTCGATGGCGACCTCGTCGGGGCGGTTGGCCGCGATGACCTCGCCCAGCCCCTCGAGCAGGGTCGCGAGCCGCGCGGCCATCTCGTCCGCGTCGCGCGTGCGCACGCAGCCGCTCGTCACGTACGCGAGGCGCTGCCCCTCGCGGTCGACGACGCCGAATCCGGTCACGCGCAGGCCCGGGTCGATGCCGAGGATGCGCAAGGCCGGCCTACGCCGCCTCGTCCATCGCGGCGGAGGTGAAGACCTCCTGCACGTCGTCGAGGGACTCGAGCGCGTCGAGGAGCTTCTGCATGCGCGCGGCGTCGTCGCCCTCGAGGACGGTCTCCGTGCCCGGCTTCATGGTGACTTCCGCCACCTCCGCCTTGAAGCCCGCCTTCTCCAGGGCGGCCTTCACGCCGGGGAAGTCGTAGGGCCCGGTGATCACCTCGATGGAGCCGTCGTCGTTGGTGACGACGTCCTCGGCGCCGGCCTCGAGGGCCGCCTCGAGGAGCCTTTCCTCCGGCGTGCCGGGCGCGAAGACGAGTTGCCCGCAGTGCTTGAAGAGGAAGGCCACCGAGCCGTCGCTGCCGAGGTTGCCGCCGTGCTTGGAGAACGCGTGCCGCACGTCCGCCACGGTGCGCGTGCGGTTGTCGGTGAGGCAGTCGACGATCACGGCCGCGCCCCCGATGCCGTAGCCCTCGTAGCGGATCTCCTCGTAGCTCACGCCCTCCAGGTCGCCGGTGCCGCGCTTGATGGCGCGCTCGATGTTGTCCTTGGGCATGTTGTTCTCGGTCGCCTTGTCGACGGCGAGCCGGAGCCGCGGGTTCATCGCCGGGTCGCCCCCGCCCATGCGCGCCGACACGGTGATTTCCTTGATGAGGCGGGTGAAGATCTTGCCGCGCTTGGCGTCCTGCCGCCCCTTGCGATGCTGTATGTTCGCCCACTTGCTGTGGCCTGCCATGGGTCTTCGCCGCGAATTCAGTTTCGAGGGGCCTAATGGTAACATCCCCGGCACCGTCCCTCCGCCCCGAGCCCGCCCGTGCTGCCCCCTCTCGTCGTCGCGAAATCCGGCATCGACCTCGGCCTGCTGCCGGGGATGGCCAACCGGCACGGCCTCATCGCCGGCGCCACCGGCACCGGCAAGACCGTCACCCTGCAGGCCGTGGCCGAGTCGCTGAGCGCCATCGGCGTCCCCGTGTTCATGTCGGACGTGAAGGGCGACCTCGCGGGGCTCGCAGCACCCGCCGGCGCGAACCGCAAGGTCGAGGAGCGCCTGAAGATGCTGGGCATCGAGGGGCGCACGCCGCTCGCCGCGCCGGTGGCCTTCTGGGACGTCTTCGGCGAGCAGGGCCACCCGGTGCGCTCCACTGTCTCGGAGATGGGGCCGCTGCTGCTCGCCCGCATCCTCAACCTCAACGAGACGCAGTCGGGCGTCCTCGCGGCCGTCTTCAAGATCGCCGACGACGCCGGGCTCGCGCTCCTGGACCTGAAGGACCTGCGCGCCCTCCTGCAGCACGCGGGCGACAACGCGGCGCAGTTGCGCACGCAGTACGGCAACCTTTCGACGGCGAGCATCGGCGCCATCCAGCGCGGGCTCCTCGCCCTCGAGAGCCAGGGCGGCGAGAAGTTCTTCGGCGAGCCCGCGCTCGCCCTGGAGGACCTCATGCAGACCGTGGACGGCCGGGGCGTGGTGAACATCCTGGCCGCCGACAAGCTGCTCGCGAGCCCGCGCGTCTACGCCACCCTGCTCCTGTGGCTCCTCTCGGAGCTCTTCGAGCAGCTGCCGGAGGTGGGCGACCCCGAGAAGCCGAAGCTCGTCTTCTTCTTCGACGAGGCGCACCTGCTCTTCGACGACGCACCCAAGGAGCTCCTGGACCGCATCGAGCAGGTGGTCCGCCTCGTGCGCTCGAAGGGCGTGGGCGTCTGGTTCATCACCCAGAACCCGCTGGACGTCCCGGACACGGTGCTGGGGCAGCTCGGCAACCGCATCCAGCACGCGCTGCGCGCGTTCACGCCGCGCGACCAGAAGGCCGTGAAGGCCGCCGCCACCACCTTCCGCCAGAACCCGGGGCTGGACGTCGAGAAGGCGATCACCGAGCTGGTGGTGGGCGAGGCGCTCGTGTCGTTCCTGGACGAGAAGGGGCGGCCCCACCCGGTGGAGCGGGCCTACGTCGTGCCGCCGCGCTCGCGCATCGGGCCGCTCTCGCCCGAGGAGCGGCGCGCCGTCATCGCCGCCTCGCTCGTGGCGGGGCACTACGAGAAGGCCGTCGACCGCGAGTCCGCCTACGAGGTCCTCGCCGAGCGCGCGGGCGGTCGCGCCGGCGCCGCGGCGGGCGAGGCGGGCGCCGCCGCGCCGGCGCAGGACGAAGGCGTGCTCGGCGGCATCCTCGGCAAGCTGGGACTTCCGGGCGGGCAGGCGGCCCCGAAGGGCCGCACGCGCGAGTCGCCGATGGAAGCCGCCGCCAAGAGCGCGGCCCGCGCCATCGGCAGCGAGGTCGGCCGGCGCATCATCCGCGGCGTGCTGGGGTCCATCCTCGGCGGCCGCCGGTAGGCACGAGGGGGACCCATGGCGAAGACCGGGGAGCGCAAGGCCCAGATCCTGCAGACGCTCGCCTCGATGCTCGAGGAGCCCAAGGCGGAACGCGTGACGACCGCGCTGCTCGCCGCGCGCCTCGACGTCTCCGAGGCCGCGCTCTACCGCCACTTCGCGAGCAAGGCGCAGATGTTCGAGGGGCTGATCGAGTTCATCGAGCAGTCGCTCTTCTCGCTCGTGAACCGCATCCAGGCCGACGAGGCGGACGCGATGAAGCAGGTGGAGGCGATCCTGCTGGCGCTCCTCGCCTTCGCCCAGAAGAACCCGGGCATGACGCGCGTGCTGACGGGCGACGCGCTGGTGAACGAGGACGAGCGCCTGCAGCTGCGCGTGAACCAGCTGGTCGACCGCCTGGAAGCGAGCCTTCGCCAGAGCGCGCGGCTGGCGGTCACCGCCGGCAGGCTCCCCGCCGACTGGGACGTGGCCGCCTATGCGACCACCCTCATCGCCTACGTGATCGGGCGCTGGCACCTCTTCGCCAAGAGCGGCTTCAGGCGCCCGCCCACGGACGGCTGGCCTGCGCACTGGCGCGTCTTCTCGGCCTGAGGCGCCGCCGGGCGCCGTGGAATTCCCCACGCTCTTCACCGCGCGCCTGCGGCTCGTCATCGCGCGCCCCGGGCTGGAGGAGCCGCTCGCGCGCTTCTTCGCCGAGAACTTCGCGGGCCATCTGAAGCCCTGGTCGCCGACGCCCCCGCCGGGCGGGCTTGGGGCCGACCACTGGGCACGCCAGCTCCCGGGCTTCGAGAAGGAATTCGCCGCCGGCACGAGCGCGCGCTGGGTGCTCCTGGTGCCCGGCGAGGCGACGGAGGTGGCCGGGACGTGCAGCTTCACGCAGGTCGCGCGCGGGCCGTTCCGCGCCTGCGTGCTGGGCTACCAGGTCGCCCGGCGGCACGAAGGCCGCGGCCTCATGCGCGAGGCGCTGGAGGCCGCCATCGGCTACGCGTTCGGCGAGATGCGCCTGCACCGCGTGATGGCCAACTACCGGCCCGAGAACGAGCGAAGCGCGCGCCTGCTCGAACGGCTGGGGTTCGTGAAGGAGGGCTACGCGCGCGAGTACCTGCACATCGACGGCGCGTGGCGCGACCACGTCCTCACGGCGCGCACGAACCCGGGCTTCGACGCGGCCTGGCTGCGGGAGTAGGCGCGCCGCCGGGCTAGTCCGCCGCGGCCTCGCCCAGCATCGCCTCGGGCACGACGAGGCGGCCGCGCGGGTGGAAGCCGATATCGCGGTGGATGGCGCGGTAGGCCGCGGCGAGCGCCTCGGGAGAAGCCGCGCCCAGGTTCGCCACCGCGTAGCGGTAGCTGCCGAGCCACTTCAGCTCGCGGCGCAGGTCGGCGCCGCGCTTCGCGTAGACCATGATGCGCGCGTGCGGGTGGCGGCTCCGCAGCCGCGCGATCTCGCCGCGCTGCGGCCAACGCGAGAGCCCCTCACCGGCCAGGTCGCGCATCACGAAGCTCGCGGCGACGGCGTCGCTCCCCTCGCGCCGCCGCACGCGCGGCTCGCCGCCCGACTCCAGGGCGAGCAGCGCGTCGAAGAGGTTGTAGCCGTCCACCCGCTCGAAGAGGTCGTAGAACTGCCCCGCCGCGCGCGGGTTGATCTCGATCACCTTCGCGTGCCCGGTGGAAGCGCACAGGCGCAGCTCCACGTTGAACATCCCGTGGGTGAAGCCGACGGCCGCGAGCGCCCGCCGCGCGACCTCCTCGGCCGCGGCCTGCCGCTCCGCCGGCAGGCACGAAGGGTACTGGAAGCGCTGGAACTGGTCGGTGCCCGGGTACATCAGCGAGTCGACGACCCCGAGCATGGTGACCTGCCCCGCCCGCGCGAAGCCGTTCACGGTGACCTGGAAGCCGTCGATCACCTCCTCGGCGATGAGGCTGAAGGGGTCGACCTCGAACCCGGGCAGCCCGCGCATCGCGTCGCCGAAGGGCTTCACCAGCCGCTCGATGATTGCCGCCTCGAGCCAGGAGAAGCGCGCGTGGCTCTCGAGCTCGTCCCAGCTCGACACGCGGCGCGCGAGGACCGAGTAGGCCGCCTTCACCGGCTTCACGTAGAAGGGGAAGGCGAGCGGGACCTCGCGCCGGCGCCGGAAGTCGCGCTCGATGAGGCCGAAGCGCGGGTTGCACTCGGGAAGCTCGCGCTCGAACGCCCGGCGCGCGTAGTACTTGTGCTGCGCGGTCAGGACGGCGGCGAGCGGCGTGTGGGGCAGCCCGAGCCGCTCGCCGAGCAGGGCGGCAACCACGGGCCCGAACTGCTCGTCGGAAGTGACGATGCCGTCCAGGCCGGCGCGGGCGTAGCGCCGCGCCAGGCGGTCGACGAAGCGGCGCACGTCGAAGGTGAAGAGCCGCGCGTTGCCCGGGAAGCGGAAGAGGTCGAAGCCCTCGTACGCGAACTCGTGGCCGGGCGCCGCCCGCGCGGCCATCGAGCGGTCCCACTCGTCGGGGAAGAGGACGAGGATGCGCCTCGCGCCCTTTGCGGAAAGGGGCTCGCGCGCGGCGCGGGTCGTCGGCTGTCGGGGTTCGATCGGATCCACCACGCGTGAGTTTACGCGGTCAACACCGGCGGGGCACCCCGTATTCCCCGCGCCGTCCGGTTGCTACAATCGTGAGGCCCCTGTCCCGATGACCCCGCCATGATGATGCCCCGCCCGTTCCTCCGCGCCGCCCTCGTCGCTCTCGTCCTCGCCGCTCCCGGGGCGGCCGCAGCCGATCTCGACCGCGCCAGGAAGATCGTCGCCGGCCGGTGCTTCCTCTGCCACGGCATGGAAGGCGAGAGCTCGAGCGAGGTCTTCCCGCGGCTCGCCACGCAGAACGCGACCTACGTCGCCAAGCAACTGCGCGATTTCCAGACGGGCGCGCGCAAGGCGACGACGATGAACGGCATGGTCGCCGGGCTCACCGAGGCGGACATGGCCGACCTCGGCGCGTTCTTCGCCGCGCAGAAGGCCGACCCCCATGCCCCCGCCGACGCGGAGCTCGCGGCCGTGGGACGCTACCTCTACGCGAAGGGCAACCCGTTCTCGGGCGTCGCGGCCTGCTCCGGGTGCCACGGCCCGTCCGCGCACGGCACCGAGACGCTGCCGCGGCTGGCGGGCCAGCAGGCGCCCTACATCGAGGGGCAGCTGAAGGAATTCAACAAGCGCACGCGCACGAACGACAACGCGGTCATGCACGCCATCGCCTCCAAGCTCACGGAGTTCGAGGTCAAGGCGCTGGCGGAGTTCCTCGCCTCGGCGCCCTGAGCGCCTGCGAAGTGAAACGGGCCGCCCGCAGGCGGCCCGTCCACCTTGCCGCAAACGCCGGCTTTCAGGTGAGCGTATCGGCCCAGATGTTGCGCGCCCAGTTGAGCGCGTAGCCCGCCTCCAGCTCGTTCCTGCCGGCCGACACCCCGCCGGAGCCGGGGACTCCCTTGAAGGTGCGGTCCTTCGTGTCGTACTTGTGCACCGACGCGACGTGGACGACCTCCGACTCCGACACGAAGCTGTAGCACGTGTTGGTGAGCGAGGGTGCCGGATTGGGCGCCTCGCCGTTCAGGAGCGCCACCACCGCCGCGGCGCAGGCCTTGCCGTGCCCGTTGGCCATGTGCCCCGACTTGGGCATGCCCGGCGCGCTGAGCGTGGAATCGCCCAGGATGTGCACGCCCTTGGCCGCCTGCGACTCGAAGGTGAGCCAGTCGACGCCGCACCAGCGGTTGTTGGCGGTGATGAACGGGGCGACGATGGCGCCGGCCTTCATGGGCGGCACGACGTTGAGGACATCGCCCTTGACGTCGTCGAACTCGAGCTTCACGGCGCCGGCGCGAAGGTCCACGTCCACCGCCCTGCTGTTGCCGCGGAATTCGACGATGTCCCTGTAGAGGTCGGCCCAGGCCTTCTTGAAGAGCGGCCCCTTCGAGGTGACGTCGGGATTGGCATCGAGGATCAGGACCTTGGACTTCGGCTTCTTCGCCTTGAAGTACGCGGCCACCTGGCAGGCGCGTTCGTACGGCCCCGGCGGGCAGCGGTAGGGCGCCAGCGGGACGGCCAGCACGTAGACGCCACCGTCGCGCATGTCCTCCAGCTGGCGGCGAAGCGCCACCGTCTGCGGCCCGGCCTTCCACGCGTGCAGCACGCGCGCCTGCGCGTCGGCCGACGCGAGCGCGGGAATCGACCCCGCGATGAAGTCGATGCCGGGGGAGACGATCACGCGGTCGTACGAGAGCGTGTCGCCCCTGGCCAGCCGGACCTGCTTCCGGTCCGCGTCGATGGCCGTGGCCATGTCGCGCACGATCCGCACGCCGTGATTGGCGGCGAGCCCCGAGTAGGGCGTCGTGATGTCCGCCATCGTCTTGAACCCGCCCAGCACGAGGTTCGAGATCGGGCAGGAGACGAACGCCTCGTTGGGCTCGACCAGGACCACTTCGATCGAGGGGTCGAGGAGCCGGATGTACTTGGCCGCCGTCGCGCCACCGTAGCCGCCCCCGACCACCACCACGCGGGCCTTCGCGCCGCCGCCGGGCATCCCGGCGCAGCCTGCGAGCCCCGCCGCCGCCGCGGCCGCCACGCCCGCCTTGAGGAAATCCCTTCTTTGCATGCTCATGTCTTTCTCCTCTCGCCTAGCGGGCCTGTTTCGAGAAATGGTCGGCCAGCGCGGCGAGCTCCTCGTCGGAGTAGCCCTTCGCGAGCTGGTGCATCACCGTCGCCGGCTTCTTGCCCTGCTTGAACTGGGTCATCGCCGTGAGCAGCTCGTCCTTCGGCTTGCCGGCGAGGCCCGCGAGCGTGGAGCCGGGCGCGGGCTTGCCGTGCGTGCCGTGGCACGCCGCGCAGTTGGCGGCGAGGGCGCGCACGCCCGCGGGGCTGAGGTTGGATGCGGCGAAGGCGGGCGGGGCGGGCTGCTGCGCGACGGCGAAGCCGGTCGCGAGCGTAGCTGCCACCGCCGCTAGGTACCGCGCGGTTTTCATCATGGGCTTGCTCCTCCTGGGGTTATTGGCGCTTCCCGAGAGTATCCGGGTGCGCGAGCCCCTGTAAACCCACCCCGTGGGGTGGGGGAGTATCCCCCGAAGGGGGTAGGAGGAAGCGGGCCCGGTCAGCCGGCGGCGGGCACCGGCTCGCCCGAGGGCGCCGCCGTGGCGATGTCGAGCCGCACCTTGCCCTCGGCGTCGACATCGATCGTGACGCGCCCCCCGCCGGCGAGCCGGCCGAAGAGGAGCTCGTCGGCGAGCGCGCGGCGGATCGTGTCCTGGATGAGGCGGGCCATGGGACGGGCGCCCATGAGCGGGTCGAAGCCGTTCTTCGCAAGGTACTTCTTGAGCGCCTCGGTGAACTGGGCCTCGACCTTCTTCTCGGCGAGCTGGGCCTCGAGCTGCATGAGGAACTTGTCGACCACGCGCAGGATGACCGCCTCGTCGAGCGCGGCGAAGGAGATGACCGCGTCCAGGCGGTTCCTGAACTCCGGCGTGAACAGGCGCTTGATCTCGGCCATCTCGTCGCCCGCCTTCCGGTCGGTGGCGAAGCCGATGGCGTTCTTCGACAGGCCCTCGGCGCCCGCGTTGGTCGTCATGACGATGACGACGTTGCGGAAGTCCGCCTTGCGGCCGTTGTTGTCGGTGAGCGTGCCGTGGTCCATCACCTGCAGCAGGATGTTGAAGATGTCCGGGTGCGCCTTCTCGATCTCGTCGAGAAGGAGCACGGAGTACGGGTGCTTGGTGATGGCCTCGGTGAGGAGCCCGCCCTGGTCGAAGCCGACGTAGCCGGGGGGCGCGCCGATGAGGCGCGAGACCGCGTGTCGCTCCATGTACTCCGACATGTCGAAGCGGATGAGCTCCACGCCCATGATGAAGGCGAGCTGGCGCGCGACCTCCGTCTTGCCCACGCCCGTCGGGCCCGAGAAGAGGAACGAGCCGATCGGCTTCTGCGGGTTGCCCAGGCCCGAGCGGGCCATCTTGATCGCGGCCGAGAGCGCCTCGATCGCGGCGTCCTGGCCGAATACGGTGGCCTTGAGGTCGCGGTCCAGGTTCTTCAGCTGCGTGCGGTCGTCGGAAGACACGCTCCTCGCCGGGATGCGCGCGATCTTGGCGATGATCTCCTCGATCTCGGGCTTGCCGATCACCTTTTTCTGCCTCGACTTCGGCAGGATGCGCTGCAGGGCCCCGGCCTCGTCGATCACGTCGATCGCCTTGTCGGGCAGGTGCCGGTCGTTGATGTAGCGCGCCGCGAGCTCCGCGGCCGTGGTGAGCGCGTTGGCGGTGTACTTCACGCCGTGGTGCGACTCGAAGCGGCTCTTGAGGCCGCGCAGGATCTCGACCGTCTCCTGGATCGAGGGCTCGTTCACGTCGATCTTCTGGAAGCGGCGGGAGAGCGCGTGGTCCTTCTCGAAGATGCCGCGGAACTCGTTGTAGGTGGTCGCCCCGATGCACTTGAGCGCGCCCGAGGAGAGCGCCGGCTTGAGGAGGTTGGAGGCATCCAGCGTGCCGCCCGAGGCGCTGCCCGCGCCGATGAGCGTGTGGATCTCGTCGATGAAGAGGATGGCGTTGGGGTTTTCCACCAGCTGCTTGAGCACCGCCTTCAGGCGCTGCTCGAAGTCACCACGGTACTTCGTGCCCGCCAGCAGCGCGCCCATGTCCAGCGCGTAGACCTGCGCCTTGGCGAGGATCTCGGGGACCTGGCCGTCGACGACCCGCCGCGCGAGCCCCTCGGCGATGGCGGTCTTGCCGACGCCCGCCTCGCCCACGAGGAGGGGGTTGTTCTTGCGGCGGCGGCAGAGGATCTGGATCACGCGCTCGAGCTCGTGCTCGCGGCCGATGAGCGGGTCGATCTTGCCGTCGACGGCGAGCTGGTTCAGGTTCTGGGTGAAGCTCTCGAGCGCGCCGCCGGCGCCCGGGGCTTCCGGGGCCTCCTCGGCGCCCTCGCCCTCCTCGCGGCCGCCCGACTGCGGGTTCTTGGTGATGCCGTGGGAGATGAAGTTCACGACGTCGAGCCGCGAGACGCCCTGCTGGTGCAGGAAGTAGACGGCGTGGGAATCCTTCTCCCCGTAGATGGCGACCAGGACGTTGGCGCCGGTGACTTCCTTCTTCCCCGAGGACTGCACGTGCAGGATGGCGCGCTGGATCACGCGCTGGAAGCCGAGCGTGGGCTGCGTGTCGACCTCGCCCGTGCCGGCGACGGTGGGCGTGTGCTGCATGACGAAGTCGGCGAGCGCCTTCTTCAGCTCGTCGATCTTCGCCGCGCAGGCCTTCAGCACCTCCGAGGCCGACGGGTTGTCGCACAGCGCGAGAAGCAGGTGCTCCACGGTGATGAACTCGTGGCGCTTCTGGCGGGCCTCGACGAAGGCCATGTGCAGGCTGACTTCCAGCTCCTGGGCGATCATGTTTCCTCCATCGCGCACTGCAAGGGATGCTGGTGCTGGCGCGAGTATTGAACCACCTGCTCCACCTTCGTGGAGGCCACGTCCTTCGGGTAGGTGCCGCAGACGCCCCGGCCCTCGGTGTGCACTTTGAGCATCACCTGGGTGGCTTGTTCCCGGGGCAGCGAAAAGAACACCTGCAGCACCTCGACCACGAATTCCATCGGCGTGAAGTCGTCGTTGTACATGACGACCTTGTACATCGGCGGCGGCTTGACCTTGGCCGCGCTCGGCTTGAGCAGAGTGGAGCCGCTGGGCTTGCTGGGCATTCCGTGGGCGCGAGTGGTGCGGCGAACGTTGAGTCGGTTCCGACTCCGGTCAATATGGGCAAAGGGCGGGCCTTTTTCAAGACCCCGCCCATTCTATTGACTTGACCCGGCAACGGGCGTAAAAGGCGCGTTGGAGTTTGGCATCAAGGATTTCGCATCGCCACGTCGCCTTGCGGGCCTGGATCCGAACGAGTTGCGGGCCTCCACCCGTTTTTCCAAGAGGTATGCAAGCGAATGGCAACCGGTACCGTCAAGTGGTTCAACGATGCGAAGGGCTACGGGTTCATCACGCCGGATGACGGCAGCGAGGATCTCTTTGCCCACTTCTCGGCCATCCAGATGCAGGGTTTCAAGACCCTCAAGGAAGGCCAGAAGGTCTCCTTCGACGTGACGCAAGGCCCCAAGGGCAAGCAGGCGTCGAACATCCAGGCCGCCTAAGAGCCGACTCCACCGATTGGAAAGCCCCCGGGACCCGTGTCCCGGGGGCTTTTTCTTTGCACCGCTACGGTGCGCGGCGCCTCAGGCCATGCGGCGCTTGAGCTCGGCGTCGACCGTGTCCATGTATTCCTCGGTGGTGAGGAACGGGTGGTCGGGGCGGATGAGGATGGCGAGGTCCTTGGTCATCTTGCCCGCCTCGACCATGTCCACGCACACCTTCTCGAGCGTGTGCGCGAAGTTCACCACGTCCGGCGTGCCGTCCATCTTGCCGCGGTACTGCAGGCCGCGCGTCCAGGCGTAGATGGAGGCGATCGGGTTGGTGGAGGTGGGCTTGCCCTGCTGGTGCATGCGGTAGTGGCGGGTGACCGTCCCGTGGGCGGCCTCGGCTTCCACGGTCTTGCCGTCGGGCGTGGTGAGCACGGAGGTCATGAGGCCCAGCGAGCCGTAACCCTGGGCCACGGTGTCGGACTGGACATCGCCGTCGTAGTTCTTGCACGCCCACAGGTAGCCGCCGTTCCACTTGAGGTTGGAGGCGACCATGTCGTCGATGAGGCGGTGCTCGTAGGTGAGCTTCGCCGCGTCGAACCTCGCCTTGAACTCCGCCTCGAAGATCTCCTGGAAGAGGTTCTTGAAGCGCCCGTCGTAGACCTTGAGGATTGTGTTCTTGCTGGAGAGGTAGACGGGGTAGCCGCGGTCCAGCGCGTAGTTGAAGCAGGCGCGCGCGAAGCCGCGGATGGACTCGTCCAGGTTGTACATCGCCATCGTCACCCCCGCGCCCGGGGCCTGGAAAACCTCCTTCTCGACGGGCGCCCCGCCGTCCTTCGGCAGGAACGTGAGCTTGAGCGTGCCGGCGCCCTCGAACTTGAGCTCCGTGGCGCGGTACTGGTCGCCGAAGCCGTGGCGGGCCACCACCACCGGCAGGTTCCAGTGCGGCACGAGGCGCGGGACGTTCGCGCACACGATGGGCTCGCGGAAGATGGTCCCGTCCAGGATGTTGCGGATGGTGCCGTTGGGGCTCTTCCACATCTGCTTCAGGCCGAACTCCTTCACGCGCGCCTCGTCAGGGGTGATGGTGGCGCACTTGACGGCCACCCCGTACTCCTTCGTCGCGTTGGCCGAGTCCACCGTGACCTTGTCGTCGGTGGCGTCGCGGTGCTCGATGCCCAGGTCGTAGTACTTGAGGTCGATGTCGAGGTAGGGGAGGATCAGCTTCTCGCGGATCCTCTGCCAGATGATGCGCGTCATCTCGTCGCCATCCATCTCGACGACCGGGTTCTTGACCTTGATCTTGCTCATGCTGTCGACTCCTGTGGGGCCTCTGGGTGGGGTGCGCGGGCGCATCGCGCGGACGCGTGGCGAAACGCGAAATTATAGCAAAGCGCCCCCATACCCCCCGCCATGCCGCGGTTGATCCTGCTCAACAAGCCGTTCGGCGTCGTGTGCCAGTTCAGCCCGTCGGGGGAGCGGCCGACGCTCGCCCGCCTCGTGCCGGTGCCGGGGGTATACCCCGCGGGCCGGCTGGACACCGACAGCGAGGGCCTCGTCGTGCTCACCGACGACGGCCGGCTGCAGGCGCGCATCGCCGACCCCCGCCACAAGCTGGAGAAGGGGTACTGGGCGCAGGTGGAGGGCGCGCCTTCGCCGCAGGCCCTCGAAGCGTTGCGCCGCGGCGTCGACCTTGGCGACTTCGTGACGCGCCCGGCCCGGGTGGCCCCCATCGGCGAGCCGCCCGGGCTCTGGCCCCGCGACCCGCCCATCCGCGAGCGCCGGGCGATTCCCACCGCCTGGCTCGACATCGGCCTGCGCGAGGGCCGCAACCGCCAGGTCCGGCGCATGACCGCCCGCGTGGGCCTGCCCACCCTCCGGCTGGTGCGCTACCGGGTCGGCCCCTGGTCGCTGGCGGGGCTCGCGCCGGGCCGATGGCGGGAGGTGCCGGCGAACCTGCCTGTCAACCCGGAAGGCCTGTAGCGCGTTAAGCGGCGTGACGAGGCTGGCTTCCAGCGCAGTCGAAGCGCAACTCCCCCACTCCACGCAAAGGAACCCCAATGAAAAAGCTGTCCGTCGTGATCGCCACCGTCTTCGCCGCCACCTCGCTGGGCGCGTTCGCCCAGGCGCCGGCGAAGCCCGCCGAGCCGGCCAAGCCCGCCGCGGCCGCCGTCCCCGCCACCCCGGCGGCCCCCGCCGCGAAGGCCGCCCCCGCCGCGAAGGTAGAGGCCCCCGCGGCCAAGGCGGAGGCCCCGAAGGCCGCCGACAAGCCGGCCAAGAAGAAGGTCGCGAAGAAGAAGGCCGCGAAGAAGGCCGAGGCGCCGAAGTCCTGATTCCCGGCGTCCCCGCTGCACCCCGGAAGGCAGGGCGTCCGCCCTGCCTTTCTTCATGGCGCGTGCCCTGCGCCCGCCATGCCTCACAATAGCGCCCCATGAAGATCGTCGTGGGCCTCTCCGGGGGCGTCGATTCGGCCGTGGCCGCCCTGCTCCTCAAGCGCGAGGGGCACGAGGTCGTGGGCCTGTTCATGAAGAACTGGGAGGACGACGACGACGGCGAGTACTGCTCCACGCGCGTGGACCTCGTCGACGCGGTGTCGGTGGCCGAGACGATCGGCATCGAGGTGGAAGCGGTCAATTTCGCCGCGGAGTACCGCGAACGCGTGTTCGCGAGCTTCCTCGCCGAGTATCGCGCCGGGCGAACCCCCAACCCGGACGTGCTGTGCAACGCGGAGATCAAGTTCCGCGCCTTCCTCGACCACGCGCTGGCCCTCGGGGCCGGTTGCATCGCCACGGGCCACTACGCCCGCGTGGAGGAGCGGGAGGGCCGCTTCCGGCTCCTCAAGGGCGTCGACCCGGGCAAGGACCAGTCCTACTTCCTGCACCGCCTCTCGCAGGCCCAGCTCTCCCGCGCGCGCTTCCCCGTGGGCCACCTGCACAAGGCGCGCGTGCGCGAGATCGCCCGCGAGGCCGGCCTGCCCAACCACGCGAAGAAGGATTCCACGGGCATCTGCTTCATCGGCGAGCGTCCGTTCCGCGAGTTCCTTTCGCGCTACCTGCCGCGCGAGCCCGGCCCGATCGTCACGCCCGCGGGCGAGCGGGTGGGCGAGCACCAGGGGCTCATGTACTACACCCTCGGCCAGCGGCAGGGCCTGGGCATCGGCGGGCGGCGCGGCGGCGATGGCGCCGCCTGGTACGTGGCCGGCAAGGATCTCGCCACCAACACCCTGCTCGTGGTCCAGGGCCACGACGACCCGCGGCTCTTCTCGGCGTCGCTGCGCGCGATGGACGCGAGCTGGATCTCGGGGTCTGCGCCTCCCGCGGGGGAAGCGCTCGCGGCCAAGACCCGCTACCGGCAGGCGGACGCCCCCTGCCGGTTCTCCGGAGGCGAGGACGGCCGCTTCACGCTGGACTTCCCGGACCCGCAGTGGGCGGTGACGCCCGGGCAGTCGGCCGTGCTGTACCGGGGCGAGGAGTGCCTCGGCGGCGGCGTGATCGCCTGAGGAGGCCGCCTCAGGCGGGCGGGCGCGTGGCGGCGAACGAAGGCCGCGCCTCCAGCCGCTCGATCCAGCGCCCCAGCGCCGCGTGGCGCGAGCGCCAGGCGATCTCGGGCATGCGGAACTCGAGCCACAGGAGCGCGCAGGCGCAGGCCACGTCGCCCAGCGAGAGCGTGTCGCCGCGCAGGTAGGCCTTGCCGCCCAGCTCGCGGGCCACCGCCTCGATGCCGGCGTCGACCTTGGCGCGCTGGCGGTCGATCCAGGCCGGGTCCTGCCGCGCGGCCTCGCGCTTCCTTTCCAGGAAGATCGCGATCCCCGCGTCGGCGATCCCGTCGCCCAGGGCCTCGTCGCGCCGGACGCATGCGCGCTCGAGGCCCGCGGGGGGGATGAAGGACGGCGCGCCCAGCGGGTCGAGATACTCGGCGATGACGACGGAGTCGTAGAGGCAGGTGCCGTCGTCCGTGACCAGCACGGGGATCTTGTTGAGCGGGTTGTAGCGCGGCACCGTCGTGCCGGCGTTCCACGCGCTCTCCTCGACGAACTCGCAGGCGAGCTGCTTCTCGGCGAGGAGCACCCGGACCTTCCGGGTGTACG
>Ga0209476_10000668_pt1 | contig 23599 bp, 18 predicted proteins | sample KloWWTrecipitate_FD_187179 | JGI IMG/M metagenome (GOLD analysis project Ga0209476, IMG submission 187179) | Active sludge microbial communities from Klosterneuburg, Austria, studying microevolution and ecology of nitrifiers - Klosterneuburg... | ecosystem: Engineered > WWTP > Aerobic digester... | reverse complement strand
CTGAAAACGAGGAGACCCCCATTGGGACGAGATTCTGCGGCTGGCCACCTCGATCAAGCAAGGCACGGTTACGGCCTCGCTGATGCTGCGCAAACTCGGCAGCTACCCGCGACAGAACGGCCTGGCCGTGGCCCTGCGCGAGCTGGGGCGTATCGAGCGCACGCTGTTCATCCTGGACTGGCTGCAAAGCGTCGAGCTGCGCCGCCGTGTGCATGCCGGGCTGAACAAGGGCGAGGCCCGCAACGCGCTGGCCCGCGCCGTGTTCTTCAACCGCCTGGGTGAAATCCGCGACCGCAGCTTCGAGCAGCAGCGCTACCGAGCCAGCGGCCTCAACCTGGTGACGGCCGCCATCGTGCTGTGGAACACGGTCTATCTGGAACGGGCAGCGAACGCACTACGCGGCCACGGTCAAGCGGTCGATGACGGCCTGTTGAAATACCTGTCGCCGCTCGGCTGGGAGCACATCAACCTGACCGGCGATTACCTCTGGCGCAGCAGCGCCAAGATCGGCGCAGGCAAGTTCCGGCCGCTGCGACCACTGCATCCGGCTTAGCGTGCTTTATATTCCGTTTTCTGAGACGACCCCAAGAAGCGCTTGGCCCGCTTTTCGTCTGCATCCTCGATGCTCTGGCGGTTAAGCCGCTGCGCGACAAACACCGGCGTCCTGGTCGTGCCGCTGTGCAGCACCGCGAACGCTTCATAGCAAAGCTCCCGCAGTTGCGGGCGGGGTGCGAGAGCGGGTGGCTGGCCGTTGGCAAAGAACTGCGGGCACTGCGCAAAGCTCGTGGGCTGTGGCGTCAGAAGCGCTGTGCTGTCGAACTGAGGGGCGCGGGCCCAGGAAACTCCAGAGAGGCTACTGGCCAGCGTCAGTGTGACGAGGAAAACCAGGGGTAAACGGGTCGGTAGCCGGGGCATTGCGTTCAAAAGTTAAGCCCCACCCGGCGGTGGTAGGGGCCGTAATCTACCCAATTTCCAGGCTGCTCCTTGTTTTGCCCTGCCACCACGACTAGGCAGCAGTCCAATCGTCGGACAACACTTCCGCCTGCTTCATCACCAGGTCGACGGCCTCTTGAGCCTTGTCCGGGGGGTACTTGTGGTTGGTCAGGATGTGCCGGACCTTGACCACCATGGCCGCTCGGACGCTTTCACGCTTGGACCAGTCCACGGTCGCGCTGGCCTTGAGCTTGCGGGTCAGCTCCTGCGCAATCTCCTTCAGCGCAGCGTCGCCCAACTGACGCACCGACGCTTCGTTCATCGCCAGAGCATCGTAGAAAGCCAGCTCATCTCTGCTGAGGCCAAGCTCCTTGCCCCTCTGGGCTTCGCGCTCGAACTCCTTGGCCATGGAAATCAGCTCTTCGATGATTTGCGCCGTCTCGATGGCGCGGGCCTTGTAGCGGTTGAGCGCCGCCTCCAAAAGGTCAGAAAACTTGTTTTTCTTGACCACATTGGTTTTGAACTTGGCCTTGATTTCGTTCTTGAGCAGGCGCTCCAGGAGCTCGACCGCCAGGTTGCGGTGCTCCATGTGACGCACATCATCCAGGAACTCATCGGACAGGATGCTGATGTCAGGCTTCTTCAGTCCCGCGACCTCAAAGATGTCGACCACGTCCTCTGACACCAAGGCGCCCGAGATGATTTGGCGCATGGCATGCTCTTTGGCCTCATCGCTCAAGGCCTTCTTGGGGTCGGCCTTGGTCAGCACCGCCTTGATAGCCTGGAAGAAGGCCAGTTCTTCGCGGTGCTCGCCGGCGCCGTCCAAGGTGCAGCACAGGGCGAAGGCCTTGCTGGCAGCCAGAACGTGGTCAGCGAACAGCCGACGGCCTTCCTTAGCTTTGTCCTTGTGGGTCTGTTTGAGCAGGTGGTTGACTGCCTTAGGCAGCACCACCAGGGCCTTGAAGCGGAAGTCAGCGTATTCGCAGCCGTGCAGAAGGGTGCGGAGAATGTCCATTTGGTCCAAAAAGACCACGAGTGCTTCTTCTGCGTCAATCGTCGGGCGCCCCTTGCCCTTGCTGGCCGTGTACTCGTGCAGGGCCGACTTCAGTTCATTGGCGATGCCGATGTAGTCAACCACAAGCCCGCCGGGCTTGTCTTTGAACACCCGATTGGCCCGTGCGATGGCTTGCATCAGGTTGTGGCCACGCATCGGCTTGTCCACATACAGCGTGTTGACCACCGGAGCATCAAAGCCGGTCAGCCACATGTCGCGGACGATGACAATTTTCAACTCGTCGCCAGGGTCCTTGAACCGCTTTTCCAGGTTCTTGCGGACATCCTTGGGGTAGACATGGGCGCGCAAGTGCGGCTTGTCGCTTGAAGTGCCCGTCATCATGATTTTGATGACGCCTTTGTCCGCCTCGTCGCTGTGCCAGTCCGGCCGAGTCTTGATGATTTCGCCGTACAGATGGACGCAGGCCTCGCGGCTCATGGCGACCACCATGGCCTTGCCGTCCTGGACTTTTTGGCGCTCCTCGAAGTGCTTCACCAGGTCTTCGGCCACTTGAGCCAAGCGCGGCTGAGCCGCCACGATTTTCTCGAGCGCCGCCCACTTTCGGTACCGCGCAGAGGTGGCCGCCTCTTCTTCGTCCTCGCTCAGCTCCTCAGCCTGCTCGTCGATGTGGGGCGTCTCTTCCGGCTTGAGGTCCAGCTTGACCAACCGGCTCTCGTAGTAGACCGGCACCGTGGCTCCGTCAGAGACCGCCTGCTCGATGTCGTAAATGTGGACGTAGTCACCGAAGACCGCACGGGTGTCTCGGTCGGTGCTGCTGACCGGGGTGCCCGTGAACGCCACGAACGTTGCTACCGGCAGGGCATCGCGCATGTGCTTGGCGTAGCCGTACTTGAGGGAGCCGTCCTTCTCCTCGATATGCGCGGTGAACCCATACTGACTGCGGTGGGCTTCGTCGCAGATGACCACCACGTTTTCGCGCTTGGTCAAGGCCGGGAACGCCTTCTCGCCAGCCTCAAGCCCGAACTTCTGGATGGTTGTGAAGATGACGCCACCAGAGGGGCGGCTGTCCAGCAAGCGGCGCAGCTCTTCGCGGCTGTCGGCCTGCACCGGCATCTCCCGTATCAGGTCGGCGTTCTTGCAGAAGGTCTCGAACAGCTGGCCATCGAGGTCGTTGCGGTCCGTGACCATGACGATGGTCGGGTTTTGCAGCTCAGGCGTCATGAGCAGCACCGAGGTACTGCAGACCATCTCGATGGATTTGCCCGCACCTTGGGTATGCCACACCACGCCACCTTTGCGGTCGCCGCCCGGGGCCGAAGCGCGGATAACGCTCTCGGCCACAGCCAGCACCGCGTGGAACTGGTGGTAGCCCGCGATTTTCTTGACCAGGACGCCTTCCTCTTCAAACAGGATGAAGTTGCGCAGGTACTTCAGAAAAAGGTCTTTTCCGAACATACCGCGCACGAGCGTCTCCAGCTCCTGCTGCTCGCCCAGGGGGTCGACTTCAACCCCGTCTATGGTGCGCCACCCCAGAAATCGCTCCTTGTTGGCAGTAAGGGAGCCAAACCGCGCGTTGGAAAAGTCCGAGATGACGCTAAAGGCGTTGTGGTGGAACAGCGCCTTGATGTCGTTCTTGTAGTTCTGAACCTGGTCGAACGCCATCCAGATGTCAGCGTTTTCATCGGCCGGGTTCTTCAGCTCGAAGACCACCAGGGGCAGGCCATTGAGGAATACCACGACGTCTGGGCGGCAGTTGTGCTTGGGGCCCTGGACGGTGAACTGGTTGACGACCAGCCAGTCGTTGTTGGTCTCGTTGTCAAAGTCCACCACTTTGACGATGGTGGCCTCCTGCTGACCACCGGAAGCAAACATGACACGCACGCCATCGAGCAGCAGCCGATGAAAGCCCATGTTGGACTGCACCAGGTCGGGGTTCTCGAAGGTGGACAGGACAGACACGGCCTTCTTGAGCGCAACGGCCGGCACACCAGGGTTGATGCGCTTGAGCGCTGCAAACAGGCGGTCTTTCAGCACCACCTGGCGGTGGTCGTCCCGCTCGGGGTTCTCGACCTCGCCGGTGATGTCAGGACCGTAGGCGTAGCCGTACCCCAGTTCTTCGAACCAGCTTATTGCAGCCTCTTCGACCGCGCTCTCGGTGATTTTTGCCATGCGTATTGCTCTTTGATTGAACGCGGCCTCCCCCGGCCGTATGAAACAAGTATAGGAAGCATCGTTCTCAGCAAAGAGCCTCGCACGATTCGTCAGGCAGCCATTGCCTCTTCCACCGCCTGCTCAGCTTCTTCCAGGCTGAGCTTGCCAGAAATCAAGCGCGGCAGAAGATGGTCGCGAAGCTCCGCAAGTGCGCGGATTACTGGGTTACACGAAGATTCAAGCATAGGCCCTACTATTTCTTTGAATTTTGCTAGCAGAGCTTCTGGGGGCATTGCCATCTTGTCGTTAGCCAAGAAAAACGTGGTCTGAAAATTCGCAATGCCAGTGCTTTGGACTTGGTATCCCCACATATGCCCTTCGTCGTAGTGCCATTTAAGTCGACAGCCCAGCAGAACCCCAAGGCTAGCTGTAGTAGGCCTAAAAAGCCGGCAAAAACTCGTTGGTACTGATGGCGACCCTAGCTCAGAAAGCATGGACCGAGTAACCAGAAGAGACCTTCCAGTCGATTGGTCCTTACTCCCGCCGGAAACTTCAACGACCAAGTCATAGGGCTGAAGCATTCTCTGCTTGAACTTTGAAGGTTGGACAAATCTTCTCGGAACAGTCGAGGAATTACTATTCAACAAGTCGGGGATGTCAGTACCTCGAATTACACGAACTGATTGCGTATGTTTTTCATCGAGCGCATCCTTGCCCCAATCACCCCCGATTGTGTGGGCCAGGCATTCTCCAAAGGTTGTGACCGACCACCCTTTAGGAATAGGCCCCAATTCGCTGTCTTCAAACTCACTTGGAAACAAGGCGGCCAGCTCTGCCGACATGGCCTCGGGTTCCTTGCCGGCAGCTTTCGCGTGCACCGGGTCGAAGTTCACGAACCAGGAGCGGAACAAGCGCTGGGCAATGGATTCAAGAGCAGTGTTTTGTTGCTGCAGCGCAGTGATTGACTCGTCAAGACTTCGCAGCAAGCTAGACACCTTTTTCTGTGCGTCCAAGTCTGGCTTGGGCACCAGATACTGCAGCATTGCGCCTTTGTCTCCACGAGGCATCTTGGCGCCTTTGCAGGTGGCCATGGTGTGCTCAATGAAGGTGGGGTCAGCTAGGCAGTAGTAGAGGTACGGGGGCCAGAACTCTTGTGGGTCCTTGGTTCGAAAAACCAATACGTCCGCAGAGCAACCACCTCCCGTAGGCGCGTAATGCACTTTTCGGAAATACGGACGGATGTTTGAAAAAAGGGTGTCGTGCTTGTTAAAACTGTTCACCCGGTCAGCGTCTGGCAGTGCTCCCTCACCCAGTCCACCCAAATTTGGCAGCAGGTTCTCAGTCGAAACATAAGGGTGCCCTCCGAGCGAGGAAACAGGCACTTTGACGCTGACAATTTCAGCAACCGAAGAAAGGGGCACGCGCGTATCAGAGCTCATAACCCAGCTCCTTCAGTCCCTTTTTGACCTCAGCGCGCAGCCCATCGCTGCGGCCAAACAGACCCTTGAGCTCACCGACAAGCTCGTCCAGCTTCTCCTTGAAGACCTCGTCATCGTCCTCGGTCTCTTCGGAGCCGGTGTAACGGCCAGGGGAAAGCACATAGCCGTGGCCCTGGATTGCTTCCAGCGTGGCCGACTTGCAGAAGCCTGGGATGTCTTGGTAGACGGGCGCTTCCTCCCCCTCAGGAACCGGCAAGCGGTCATCGTCTTCACGCCACAGGTGGACGGTCTGGGCAATCTTCTGGATGTCCTCTTCGGACAGGTCGCGGTTGACCCGCGACTTCATAAAGCCCATCTTGCGGGCATCAATGAACAGCACCTCCCCCGTTCGGTCCCGACCGTTCTTGCTCTTGTCCTTGGCAAGGAACCAAAGGCAGCAGGGAATCTGCGTGTTCAGGAAGAGCTGACCAGGCAGGGCCACGATGCACTCGACCACGTCGTCCTCCACCATCTTCTGGCGGATGGTGTCTTCACCGCCTGACGTGGTGGTCAACGTGCCGTTGGGCATCACGATGCCGCACTGGCCCTTGTTGCTGAGGTGGTGTACCGCGTGCTGCAGCCAGGCAAAGTGGGCTGGCTTGGCCGGGGGGATACCGTATACCCAGCGCGGGTCGTTCATGAGCGAGTCGCGGGGCCACTCACTTTGGGCCCCGAACGGGGGGTTCATGAAGATGTAGTCGGCCTTGAGGTTCGGATGCTTGTCGGCAGAGAACGTGTCCCCGTGCGACTCACCGAGGTTGAAGTCCAGCCCGCGAATAGCCAGGTTCATTGCCGCCAACTTCCAGGTGTTGGGGTTGCGCTCCTGGCCATAGATAGAGATATCGCGGGCGGTGCTGCCGTGAGACAACGCATAGCGCTTGCCAGAGACAAACATGCCACCGGCGCCACAGGCGCCGTCATACAGCTTGCCCTTTCGCGGGGCCAGCACCTCGACAATGACGCTCACAATGGGCTTGGTGGTGAAGAACTCCCCGGCGTTCTTGCCTTCAGCACCGGCGAAGTTGCCCAGGAAATACTCATAGACGTCGCCCAGGACGTCGCCACCATCTTTGGCGTCAAAGTTGATGGACGCCACCAGGTCAATCAGCGACCCCAGGGTGTTCTGCTCGAGAACAGTACGGACATAGACCTTTGGCAGCAGGCCGTCCAGCTTGGGGTTGTCTGCCTCTATCAAACCCATGGCCTCGTCCAGCAACACAGCAATGTTGGGCTGCTTGGCGTTGCCCTGGATGAACGGCCAGCGAGCGCGCTCGGGTACCCATAGGACGTTTTCCATGACGTAGTAGTTGCGGTCTTCCAGGAAGGAGACGCGGGCCTCAGGGTCCTTAAGGTAGAGGTCGTCGTTGGGGTCAGAAAAGGCCCTTTCCAGCGTCTTGCGCCGGGCAGCGAACGCCTCCGAGGCGTACTTCAGGAAAATGAGGCCCAGGACGGGGTACTTGTATTCAGAGGGGTCAACAGAGCCACGCAGGGTATTGGCTGTGCCCCAGAGGGCGTTTTTGAAGTCTTGGTTCATAGCAAGTGTTGGTTGGTCTTGTTCTGTATGGATAAGGTTTAGCCGAAATCAGGCAGGCCAGCGTGTGTCGCACAGGTCGGACATCTGCTGCTCGAGGGAGGCTTTCTCCGCCTCCAGCCCGCAAAGTCGTCGATAGTCCTGCTCCACCGCCTCACGCTCGTGGGCATCGGGCTCAGGTACCAGGAACGAGTTCATCAGCGTTTGTGGGCTGATGTGCTGAATGGCGGAGCCGGCTTGCAGCCCTTGCAGCTGTGTCTGCCCACTGGGCGAGCGCAAATACATCAGCAGGAACTCGGGCGAAACGGTATCCCTCCGCCCTTGCTTGATACGCAAGCCAAGACAGGTTTGGGATACCACCATTGCATCGAGGCTGATGGCACCCATCAAAGCAACCTTTCCGATGGTCCCCTTGATGGACACCACCAGGTCACCTTGTTCCAAGGTCGGCAGGTCTCTACGATGCTTAATCCGGGCCACCTTTGTTGGACCCTCTGCAACGGGCCTCCAAGTGGAGGTGTCGGCAATGCCAACTTCGACGCGTTCAACCGCATCGTCGTCCTTCGAGAGCACAGGTGCTTTCAGCACTTCGCAGATGTTTTCAAGCGCAACAGCGTTCGGCCCGACATCGACCCGCTTCTGCAGGTAGCGTGAAGGCGTGAATGACATGTCAGTTGCACGTATGGCGTCCGGCGTCACTCGACAGGCTCTTTCTGGGTCGTCCTTCAGACCAAGGGCGACGTCTTTGAACTCGCGCACCAACTCATCCACGTTTGTGGATGAGCGCTTGGCCAAACCAAGGTCCACCATCAGCACCTCGGAGTTATCCCTTCCTGGAGTGACGGAAACAACAGCCGCACCGATGTTGGACGAGGGGTACACGCCGCCAGGCAGAGCTACGATGCTCTGCAGCTCGTTGCCACCCTCGTTGCGTTCTAGTAAGTGCTCCCGCAGACGCTCCTCTTGGCCACGGGAGAACAACACGCTGGGCGGCACTAAAAAGACGGCTTTTTGGCCTGTGCGGTTGGTCAGCTCTTGTATTGCCCAGGTCTCAGACCGGTAATAGCGCTCCAAAGCTTTGTCTTCGCTGGAATCCCATTGAGCAAGTTTGGAGTCCCGGACCTGCATACCGAAAACAGGTAGGGCTAGAACAAAATCAGCCCTGGTCAATGGACGACCTTCCCGGTCTCGCTCGATTTCAGAGCTCACCTCCGAAATGTTGACCTTTCCGAACTCGATGGCCAAGAGCCTCGACAGGGAGCTGTCATAGTGAGGCAGCAGTTGCGCCGAATTCACTGACCAACCTCTGCGCAAGGCCCGAATGGTTAGAACGCCCCAAGCGTCGAAGGGAATCCACAGGGAGCCGTTAGGCTTACCCAACATATCGAGCATCAATTCAGCGACTTCCGAGCTGACCATCCCTTCAGCTGAACGCTTGTCTTTGAGGAATGTAGCCAGGGTGGGGAGCACATCCCATGGTTGCCCCCCCATGTCATAGGCCAGTTCTTTGACGATGTCGCATGCACGGACGAACCCGTTGCGTTCCTTGCCAAGCTCGGCACGTGTGCCCAACACACGGTCAAGAGCGTCTATAGCAAGCCCTGCACGTTCAACTTGGCTCCAGGCCGGCTCACCAACCAACTCTTCAACTTTATCAACACCCGTAACATTGCCAGATTGCACCATGCGCGCGGCTGCAATCCAGGTCAAGGCAAAAGCTGCTGTGGCCCAGCCATCGGCGGCTCGCGAGGATGCGATGTCCTGCAGGGCCAAAAACGCGCGGGGAATAGGAAGCTGTGTGCGAATCATTTTTTGCTTTCAATGGCGGTGAGCCACGGTGATGATGGTCGAGTCCGTTGCGCTGACCACCGCATAGACGCCTGCAAGTGCTTCCACCTTCTGCGAGTTGCCAACCACCCTGCGCAGGTTGTCCAGTGCTTTGTTTGTCATCAGGTATCGGATACCGCCGCGGTTGTCGTGCTCAGGCTCTCCGAACGCCACGACCAGGTTCGCTGAACCTGGCGGAATGCCTCGTTGGCATCCTCGCTTCTGCGCATGCAAGCTCATCTCCCGCTTCGTACGGGACTTGGGTTCGAAGTGTGCGTTTCCGACTGCCATTTTGACCTCCGTTGGTGACGTTGAAGTTATTGTAACGTGCAACGGTGAATTTTATCAACAAGAAAAAGTAAATTTTTTACAACAAGGTCAATCTTGGCTTTCAGGTCTTCCCAAAATCACCGTTTTGCGGTCCACACCTGAACTCGACCTCATTGTCATTTTCAGAAGGCGACTGCACGGAATGTCAGGAGTCGGCTGCACGGCCTGTCGGGGCTATTTTTTGCGGGAGCGTTCCATGTGCAGAACAGCGTCAAGCAATGCCATTGAATCGCAGGTGTCGGATGCGTAGACCGTGCGCGTCCTTGGGTCATACGACACCATGACGAACGGGTCTGAGGTACGTTCCGTGCTCCGGGGCGCTTGACGCTTGGAGCGGTAGGTTCTGCATACCTCCCTCTTTTCGGCAAGCTGCTGGCCGATCTTCTTCCAGTCAAAGAGATAGTCGGGATACAACCGGCGCATGTCTCGCTTGTCCTGCGGCTCAAGCGTGTAATTGCGAATCCGCATGATGTTGTAATTGCTCCTGCCGACTTTGACCGTGAGATAGCAAAAGCCCTTTCTGGTCGTGACGAAGGCACTGCTTTGCTTGCGGCTCATGGTTGCTCGCTCCCGCCTTGCAGCGCGGCGTATAGGGCCGTCTTGCTCACCTTGAGCCGTGTAGCAGCCTCCCGGACGTTCAGCCCGTTGGCAATATGCTCCTGCGCCCGCTGCAACTTGTCGGCAGTGACAACCGGCTTGCGCCCGCCCTTGCGCCCGCGAGCGGCGGCAGCGGTCAGCCCGGCCTTGGTGCGCTCACGGATCAAGTCGCGCTCGAACTGGCCCAGCGCGCCGAACACGTGGAAGATGAGCCGCCCGCCCGGTGTGGTGGTGTCAATGCTTTCTGTCAGCGACCGGAAGCCGACGCCACGCGCTTCCAGCGCGCCGATTGTCTCGATGAGGTGTGGCATCGAGCGCCCGAGCCGATCCAGCCGCCAGACGGCCAGCACGTCGCCGTCGCGCAGATAGGCCAGCGCGGCGGCCAAGCCGGGCCTGTCGGCCTTGGCCCCGGAAGCCGTGTCCTCAAAGACGCGCTCGCAGCCCGCCTTGCGCAGTGCATCCGTCTGCAAGGCGGTGTCCTGTTCAGCCGTCGATACCCGCGCATAGCCGATGAGTGCCATTACCGCCCCTTTTGTCCGTTTTTCCGTCCGCCTATCATAATGTCCGACAACCCGTTATTCAAGCGCATTGCCGGACAGTGACCGGCTTGGCCGACTAATGATCGTTTGACGGACAAGGCGGCGCATGTGCCGCCATCCCGGCGCAATGGAACAGCGAACCGACTTAAGCCGGAACCGCCGAAAATTCCGGCGCGATACCGAGTAAGCCGGAATCCCAGATTTTTCCGGCACCGGGTCAAATAACGCCAACGACCAACAGGAGCGCCCTATCTATTGCTTTCATTCGCTCATCGTCGAGGCGGCCAAACGGTTCACTGATTTTGGTGCGCGGTAGCGTCGAGAGCTTGTCCACCATAACTTGCGATAGTGCGCGCAGCCCGTTAGCTGGATTCGGTTCCACGGTGACGCGAAACGCGGCATTGCGCAGGTCGCTTGTCACTGGGCACAGCACAACGCTTTCCAAGTCGGTTAGTAGGTCTGATTGAACGATCAGGGCTGGTCGTGGTTTGCCGTAGTCACCCTGCAATGAAACCGTCACGAGGTCGCCTCGCTGCATCACTCCCAGCCCTCAACGTGCGATGCCGCCTCTTCGGTGAAGCGCAAAACCTCTGCTTCTGCTGGGTCGCCCTTCAGGCTTTGGCATTGCTTGCGCACTTGCGCCGTGAACTCAGGCGAACGGGTGTCCGGCACCCAAAACTGCACAGGCCGCAGCCCCGCCGCGCGCATCCGTTCGCGGTGTCGGGCTACCTTTGATTCGTGAATTGATGGCATGGTGCTCTCCATTGGTTGCATGTATGGTTACATGATACTGCGCATGAAACCATAGCGCAAGCCAAGCCGTTCCGCAACGTCGTGCAGGGAAGTTCTGCGCAATTTCCGCCCTTCTTGGAGTTTCGTGCATAGGACTGCTGACACGACCCGGTCAGAAGTCGGCTGCACACGGGGCGGCCAGCCTCATGAACTGGTGCAGTCGTCTTCTGAAAATGACAAAATTGGCCGGGTCGATTTTGGCTACCCAAATTGGCCGGCGTGGATCTCGTTCGGGATCTGCTGCAGTAGATCTCGACCAGGTTGGCCAGCCTGGCCAACTCGGTGTTGGCCACGGCCGCCGCGTGCATGCTCGATGCGCGGCAGGGGCAAAAAAAAAGCCGCCTCGGGGTGCGAGGCGGCAAGGGAGGCTGCGGAGCGGTAGGGAGGGAGGAACCCGCTCACACAGTGCAGCCATTATGCGGCTGGTTCGTTAAATCCTTTGTCAGATTTTCGCAGCGCGGCGCGGCTGCAACGGTTGGTCCTGTCGTTGCACGCGCTGTTGCTGCTGCTCGATACGCGCTTGGTGCTTCTCGATCACGTCATGGACGGCGGCCCGCACCTGGCGGTCGATCCCTTCCTTGCCCAGCACGCTCTTGTTCGCCAGGTCGTTGAAGTCGGTCTTGCCCTTCATGTGATCGAGCGCGGCAAGCTGCTGGTCGCTGAGTGTCGTCCCGGTGCGCTGATGCTCCCTGAACTTCTCCGGGGTGACGGGTGGAAGGCCAGCGGGATAGCTGTTCTCGCCCGGCGCAAAGATCGGCAGCATTGCCTTGCCTCCGGTGATCTTCGCGGCCTCCTGGGCCTTCGCCTTGCCTGGGTTGACGCCCTGCGTCAGCTCCAGGTGGCGGTCATCGTCGCCGGCGATGATGACGGGCTTGTCCGGGAATTTCTCGTGCAGCGCCTTCGCAACGGCCGGCAGGTTCCCCGAGTCGAACGCGGCCACGGTGGCGAAGCCCAGCGATTGCGACAAGCTGCCGGCAGTCGCATAGCCTTCACCGATCACAAGGGCGGGGGCCTGGGCCAGCGCATCCATGCCGCCGACGACATGGAAGCAACCTTCCTTGCGGCTGTCCTTCGCAAACCGCTTTGTGCCGTCCTCCTGGATGTATTGCATCGTCCACTGCTTGCCGTCCACGTCCGTTGCGGGGATGTAGGTCTTCTGGCCTGCGCGGTCGGTGAAGACGCCGGCCTGCGGCTCGATGCCCTTGGCCTGCATGTAGGGCGTCGGCTGCTCGACCGGCACCAGGTCGGCCATCTGGCGGCCGACACGTTGCGCGGTCGCTTCGTGGGCCTGAGCCTGCTCGGCTTCGCGGGCCTGCAGCTTGGTGGCGGCCTCGGCCGCCATGCGTGCCTTCTCTTCGGGATCGAGGGTGTAGCCCTTGGACTTCCATTTCATGTCGATGCCGGTCTTGTTGTTCTTCATGTAGCCGGCAGGGTGTCCATCAAGATGGCCGACATAGAAACCCGAGCCGGCTTTCTCGCTGGGCTTCTCGCCTTCCACGCTGATGCGGTGTTTCTTGCCGTCCATGATGGGATGCTCGCCGCTGACCACGCAGCCGATGGAGCGCAGCGCATCGGCAAACTCTTCCTGCGGCGTCATGGCCGGCCCCTGCTGGTCGGGCACGTTCTCGGGCTTCCAGCGGGCCAGCTTCTCCATGTCGGCCTTCGGGCCGGCATACCAGGACTTCGCTACCTTGTCCCACTCGGCGCCGGCCGCCTTGGCCGCGATGCGCTCGCCGTAGGGAACAGCCAGGTATTCCCGCTCCTGGGCCGCTTTGCGGCCCACGGTGGGGCCTTCGGTCGTCTGCACGGCCTGCGGCCCGTCTACGGCGGCCGTAGCGGCCCCCTGCGCCCATTTTGCGAAGGGGCCTGCAGCGACACCGGCCGGAACGTACCAGGACTGTTCCTGCCGGTCCCACTTCGCACCCAGCGCCTTCGCCTCGTCTTTCTCGCGGTAGGGCACCTGGATGAAGGTCTTTTGCGCCTGGGCCTTGATCTGGCTCGGGGACTGCGCTGCCGGCGCTGCGGCCTGCTGCTGGCCCCGTTCCCGCTCGAACTCGGCGATTCGGCGCTGCATGTCGGCATCGTTGAGCATGGCCGCGCCCTCGGCATCCTTGCGGGCCTCTTTAGCGGCTGAAATTTGCTCGTCCGTGCTGTTCGGGTCGCGGCGCACGGCGTTTTCGAGCACGCGGGCCAGCTTGGCCGCCTGCTCGTGCGGGTTCTGCTCGGTAATGGCATCGACCATGCGCAGCTGGTCGGCCAGCTCGCCGGCCTCGGTGTCGGATGGGAAGTCGGCCAGCCACTGATGCGTGCCGTCCTCGTGCTGCGCGTAGACCCCGAAGAACTCCGGTTCAACGCCAAGGGAATGTGCTGCGGCGACGTGAGGCTTGCCGTCGATCTGTTGCGTCACGTTGCCCTGCACCTGGATTCGACCGTTCCAATCGGCCGGCATGTCCACACCGAAGCCTTCCTTCGCGCTCTGCTGGAACGATGCCGGGCTGATGGTGCGTGCGTCGGCCGTCAAGATGATGGCATTGCGCCGCTCGGCCAGCTCGAATTTCTCGCTCGTCTGCAGGGCGGCCGGGTCGGACACCCGCGTGACGGCTTCTAGTACGCGCTCGATGTAGGCCGCCTCGGCCCGCTTGGCTTGTTGTGCTTGCATGTTCGCCTCCTGCTGCTTCCCTTCGTCCAACATGGCGGCAACGCGGACGCCGTAGGAATCCTGAATCGACTTATCGGCCCGTGCGGCGGCGGCTGTCGCAATTCGGGCGGCCTGCTCGGCCGTCGCACCTACTGGAATGAGCGCGCCATCTGCCGCCGCCACGTTGCGCCCTTCGCTGAGGTACTGGAATTGCAAAGTGCGGTTGATGCCATCGCCGGCCGTGATGAACGCATGTGCATCGTTCTTACCGTTCACCGTATCGAACGACTTGGACGCGATGGCTGCGCCATCGCTGCGCACCCAGCCGGCCGACTCCAGCGCGGCCACAACACTTTCAGCTTGTGTCTCCGGCAGCGCCTGGCGCTGCTGCTGGTCTTGCTCCTGCACCTGTTGCTGCTCCAGGCCCAGCACATAGTCTTGAATCTTCTCGGCATCTGCAGCGGCCCGGAAAATCTCCAGCGGATCGTCCTGCAGCGCCTTGATCCACGAACCCACATAGGCGACGTGCTGGCCGGGATCGTGGCCGATGCCCAGCTCGTCGCCCAAGATCATGCTGGCGATTTCCGCCCGCAGCTCTTCCTTGGCGTACCCCTCGGACCCGAATGGATTGGACAAGTCTCGATCAAGGCGCGACTCGTGGCCGGTCCAGTGGCCCAGCTCGTGGAGCGCGGTCGCGTAGTAGTTGTCGGCCGTGGGGAACTGCCCCTTGTCGGGCATGTGAATGCTGTCCGTCGCCGGGCGGTAGAACGCCCGGTTCTGCTCGCCGTGGCGGATCACGGCACCGGACGCCTGCAGGATGTGTTCGGCGCGCTCCACGGCCGTCCAATCCTGTTGCTTGCGCGGTTGCAGCGGTGGAAGCCCGTCGATCTGCTCGGCGTTGAACACCGTCGCAAAGAACACCCTCGGCCGCTCCAGCTTGACCGACTGCTTGACCGGCTCGCCCTGTGCATCAAGGACGGGCTTGCCGTCCGCGTCGGTCTTGATCTGCTCGTCGCTGAACTTCCAGTATTGGATCGGCGTTCCCTTCTCGCCCTTGCGCACCTGGGCACCAACGGCAGCCGCCTGCTTGTAGGTCATCCAGCGCTGATCGCTGTGGCCCTGGCTCATGAGCTGGATAGCGTTGATGCCCCGGTAGCGCTTGCCGGTGGTCGGGTTCGTCGGAATGAAAGCACCAGGTTGACCAGGCTCCCACGGCTTTTGCCATGGCGCGGTGCCCTCTTTCAGTTGCTCGATCAGCTTCTCGGCCACTGTCTCGTGAAATGGCTTTTTCGGCTCCATCTTGTCGTCCCTTCTGAATAGCTCGTTGATCTGCGGAAAGGTCTGCTGCGTCCTGGATCGGTCGTGCAGGCCCTGAGCGACGACGCACACGATGTTGTGCAAGTCGTCCGCCTGCATGGGCCGCACGCGGGCGATGCAGGTTTCCGCGAATGACTGCTGGCCCTTCTGCCGCACCTGGTCTGTGCCCTGGGCGAAGAGGTCCGCGCCCTGGTGATGGCTTGGCTCGATGCCCTCGCAGTACAGGGCAAAGACTTCCTCGGCGCGCACGTCCACGGGATAGCCGGCGTAACGCCGGTCTATGTCGTCCCATAGCGGTTTGAGGCTGGGTTCCTCGCGGGCGGCCACCAGGCCGTCCAGCAAGGCACGCTTCTCGGCCGGCGCGAAGGTGTTGGCCCCGTAGTGGCCCAACACCTCGTGCCGCAGCGTCAGCAGCAGGTCGCTGGCATCCTCCACGTTCGCCAGGGGCACGTCCACGCGGCCACGGTAGGCACGGCCGGCGTGCTGCGTCTCCTTCGGGACGTAGCCGCCTTTCATGTCCTGGGGCACTTCGGCGGCTCGCGGCCCGTACAGCTCGGCGGCGTCCTCGCGGAATTTGTAGGCCAGCTCAAGCGCGCCGGGGTAGTCGCGGACAAAGGCCCGCGTCACCTCCTGCGCCTCGGCTTTCGTGATGGGCATGGATCAGCCCTCCTTGGCCTTGCGTGCGGCGGCCTGGGCGACCGACTCGCCGGGGCGCAGCTCGTACAGCTTGCGGGCGTTGGTGGTCGAGACGATGCGCGGGAGGTCTGCGCTCGGGCCGTCATCGTCAAGGAATGCCGGCTCCAGCGACCCATCGCCGGCCAGGTCGGCCAGGTCGTCGGTGCTGGCGAGGGCATCGCCTTCGCTCAAGGCGTCTTCTGCGAACGCGCCGGCACGGTCGGCCTCGTCGGGATCGAATTCGGCCTGGTAGCCGGGCGTCTGTGCATCGGTCAGCTTCTCGCGCAAGGCTTCCGCGCTGGCTGCGGCGTCGTCAATGGCCGGGATCACTTCGGCGGCCTGGTCGTTGGTTTGCTGGGTCATGTCATCACTCCTTCGGTTTGCTGTAATCGGGCTTGCCCTTGATGTCGGGATAGGTCTGTGTGCATGTCGGGTAGTTGCTGCAACCCCACCAGAACATGCCTTTTTTCTTCGTGCTGGCCCGCCTAGACAAGCCGCTGCCGCAAGCCATGCACTTGTGCAGCTCCGACACCTTTGGCGTCTCTCGCGGCACTGGCTTGCCGGCCTTGTCTTCGCAGGCGAACTTGCAGCCATCGGCGAAGCCGGTGCATCCCCAAAAGAACTCGTTCTTTTCCTTCTTCTTGATGCGGCGCAACGGCTTGGCGCAGAGCGGGCAAGGGTGCGTGTCAACCTTGATTGCCAGCCCGTTTTCCTTCACGCCGGCCACCTCGCCAGCGATGTAGTCCATCAGCTCGCGCACGAATGATTCGGTGTCGCGCTGGCCAGCCTGGATGGCCTTCTGCTGCTCATGCCAGAGCGCGGTCATGTCGGGGAATTTGGCCTGGTCGGGCAGGGCGTCGTAGAACTCTTCGGCCGTGGGTGTGGGCACGATGTTCTTGCCTTGCTCGACCAGGTAGGCACGCTCGAAGAGCGTGGCGATGATGCTGTCTCGCGTGGCCGGCGTCCCGATGCCGCCATGCTCGCCTTCCTTGCCCTTGTCCTTCTCCAGCAGCAGCTTGCGCAGGCGGTCGTCGCGGATGTACTTGGCAACGCGGGTCAAGTCCCCTAGCAGGGTCGCCATCGTGTAGAGCGGCTGCGGCTTCGTTTCCTGCTTGGCGGCCTCGGCATCGACGCAGACGCCGGCCTGGCCGCCGCGCAGCGTGCGTATGTCGATGGACAGGTCGTTCTCGTCGCCTTCCAGGTCTTCATTGCCCGCGTCGTTCTTGTAGAGCAAAAGCCAGCCTTGGCGCGTGGTGACGTTGGAGCGCACGGCGAAGCGGTGCCCCTCGGACTCCACCAGCACATCGGTCTGGTCGTATTGGTGCTTGGGCCAGAACTGCGCGATGTAGGCGCGGGCGATCAGCAAATAGATCTTCTGTTCCCCCTCGCTCAACGCCGCCAGGTTCGCCGTCGCCTCTGTCGGAATGATCCCGTGGTGGGCGGAAACCTTGGACGAATTGAAGGCCCGGCTCTTGATCGAGGGATCGGCCCGCTGCGCAACGGCGGCCAACATGGGCGCGGTCTGCGTGATCGCCGCCAGCACGCCCGGCGCGTCCCCGTGCTGCTCGTCGCTGAGGTATTCGCAGTCGCTGCGGTTGTACGTGATGAGCTTGTGCTTTTCGCGCAGCGACTGCGTTATGTCCTTGGTCTGGTCGGGCTTGAAACCGAACTTGCGGGAGGCATCGGTTTGCAGCTTCAACAGGTTGTAAGGCAAGGGCGGATGCTGTTCTTTCTGCTTGGTATCGGCGCTGACGATCCGCGCAGGCTTGCCCTTGACGGCATCCGCGATGGCCTGGGCATGCTGCTCTTCGATCAGCCGGCCCTTCTCGTCCACTGGATCGGCTTCAACGATCTGATACCGCGCAGGGAAGGCAACGCCTTCGACCTCAAACCGTCCGGTGACGTTGTAGTAGTACGCCTTCCTGTGGGCCTTGAATGCCCGCGTGCGGCGCACGACAAGGCCGACGATGGGGGTCTGCACCCGGCCTACGCTCATGACGCCCTGGTAGCCCTTCTGGCGGGCCGCCAGGGTGTAGGCGCGGGTCATGTTGTAGCCGTAGAGCTGGTCGCCCACGCTGCGGGCCTCGGCGGCGGCCGACAGGCCGGCGAACTCGCGGTTGTCGCGCATGCTCTCCAGCGCCTTGCGCACAACCTTGGTGTTGTTGTCGTTGATGAGAACCCGCTTCACCGGCAGAGTGCAGCCGGCGTACTCCAGGATTTCATCGACAAGAAGCTGCCCTTCTTCGTCGGGGTCGCCAGCGTTGACGACGCTGCTGGCCTTCTTCAACAGGCCGAGAATGACCTTGAGCTGGTCCTTCGCGCCCTTGTCACCGCTGGGCTTCTTCTTCCAAGGAATATGGGACATGGGCAGGTCGTCCATGTTCCATTTGCTGTATCGCTCGTCGTAGTCCTCGGGGTCCAGCAGTTGCAGCATGTGGCCGTAGCACCAGGCCACATAGTCGCCGCCGCAGTCGTAGTACCCGTCCTTGCGGCTTCCGCCTCCCAAGCCTTCGACAATGGCTTTCGCCAGGTCGGGCTTTTCTGCAATGAACAAACGCATGGTGCCTCCTACCAGGTGATGACCGGGACGATCACGGTCTTGATTTGCGAAACGTTGACCGGCCCAAAGTAGCGGCCGTCGAACGATGTGCCGCTCACGTCCGACATAAGCAGCACCTCGGAATTGCCCAGCTCGTAGCTGTTGGTCTGGTAGCGCGGCAAGGGCCGGCCGGCCTTGTCGGTCTTGAGCGGTGCGCTCAGTGGCAGCAGTGCGCCATTCACTCGCACGCCGTCATCGGCCACGGTGACGGCATCGGCTTTAGCGGCTAAAACCTTTTTCATGAGGTAGCCGTAGCCGCCAGGGCAGAACCCGCCCCCGATGTAGCCCCGTTCCTTGGCGTCACCGAACACGCCGACTTGCGGCGGGCAAAACATGACGTAAGCGCCCTTCTCTACCGGCGCGCTGCTTGCCCAATAGAGGCCAACGGGAATGCTCTTCGTGGTGTTGACGCGGGCACCGGCTGCATAGCAGGCAACGCCCAAGGCGAGCACGGCAGCGCCGCCGATGGCGGTGCCGATGGTGATCCGTTTCAGCAAGCGGCTCATATCGTGATCCCCTCCCCTGCGGGCGCGACAAAGCTGTTACGCAGCTTGTCGCTGTTCTTCGGTGCGGGAATCGCCGCCCGCGCCTGAAAGGTCGGGTCTTGGAAATACAGCGGCTGCTTGCCGTAGATCGCGGGATAGCCCGCGACGTACACCACCATGTCGCCGGCCTTCGCAATGTCGCCGCCCTCGGTCTTGACCGGGCCGGGCATGCGCAGGCACTCATCGGGCGTGAGCAAGGGGCGCTGAACCTCCTGGATCGTCCGCGACACCTGGCCCAGCAAAGCGCTCGTGCGCCGGCCGCTGGTGGTGATCTGCTCCTTCGCTACGGTGGTCTGGCCGGTGAGCTTGGAAAGATGCTCGGCCGTCTCAACGCGGTTCGGTGGGTAGGCGTTCTGGACGTGGCAGTTCGACGTGATGCTCTCGTCGTGGCCGTAGCCGGTTTCGCGGCTCTTGAGCTGGTTAATGTCCTGGCAAATCAGGTAGCACTTGATGCCGTAGCCGGCCACGAATGCCAGCGACTCCTGCATGATTTCGAGCTTCCCCAGGCTGGGGAACTCGTCAAGCATCATCAGCATGCGGTGCTTGTAGTGCGCCACCGGCCGGCCGTTCTCGAAGTCCATCTTGTCGGCCAGCAGGCGAACGATCATGTTCACCATGACCCGCACCAACGGCCGCAGGCGGGCCTTGTCGTTTGGCTGCGTGACGATGTAGAGACTCACCGCGTTGTCGTGGTGCATCAAGTCCTTGATCTTGAATTCGGACTTGCTCACGTTGCGGGCCACGATGGGATCGCGGTACAGGGCCAAGTAGGACTTGGCGGTGGACAGCACCGATCCCGCTTCCTCGTCGGGCCGGTCCATCATGTCGCGGGCGGCAGAGCCGACAACCGGGTGGACCTGGCCGTCTACGTGGCTGTAGGTGGTCATTTCCATCCACAGCTCGCCAATGTCGCGGTTGGGGTCGGCCAGCATGGCATCGACGCCGGGCAGCGTGGCCGGCGTGCCTTCGGCCTTGGTCTTGTAGAGCGCATGCAGGATCACGCCGACAAGCAGCGCCTGGCTGGTCTTTTGCCAGTGCGATTCGAGGCCCTTGCCGTCCGGGTCAACGATCAGCGTTGCGAGGTTCTGCACGTCGCCCACTTCGTTTTCCGTGCCAAGGCGGATTTCATCGAGTGGGTTCCAGCAAACGCTACCGCTGGCCGTCGCCGGCTCGAAACGCAGAACCTTGTTCTTCGCATGCTTCTGCCGCCATCCGGCCGTCAGCGCCCACAGCTCGCCTTTCAGGTCGGTGATGACTGCGCTATGGCCCCAGGACAGCAGCGTAGGAACCACCAGACCGACGCCCTTGCCGGAACGGGTCGGCGCATAGCAAAGCACATGCTCCGGGCCGTTGTGGCGCAAGTAGTGCTGCTTGCCCTTCTTGTCGATCCACGCGCCCACGTAGACGCCTGAGCTGGCCGCCGCATCCTTACCGGTGATGGTCTGCCAGAACGACCGCGCACGCGGGATGAGGCCGGCCGCCTGGATGTCCCTGACGTTCGCCCAGCGGGCCGAGCCGTGCAGGTACTCGTTCACCTTCGATGAATTCGCCAGCACCATCTTGGCGACAACCAGACTGATGAGGCCCACGCCGGTAATCGTGACGCCGATGCTTCCGGCGCGCATGAAGGCGTCGGGGTACTGGCCGTACCACTTGCCGGCCCACTGGACGATTCCCCACGGCGGGTAAATGTGGTTGATGTGCGCGCCAAGCGCGGCCTGGTACTTGAAGTCATGGGCGAAGAACTGCGTAGCAGCCTGCAATCCGCCGCCAAGGGACAGCACGGCCAGCGCCGGGATGACCTTGCCAGGCCCCTCCTTCTCGGCGCGTACCTGCGGCCCTACCGCGTTGTTGAACCTGTCTTTTGTCATCTGCTACGTCCTTTCGTCGTTTTGATGGAACCCTGGGGGGTCACGGTGATGGCATCACCAACGGCAAGGCGCTTGAGGCGTCGTGCGGTCGGCTCGTCAACTGGCAGCACCATGACTTCCTCGCCGCGTTTCAGAAGGGCCAGTGATTGCCCCTCGACCTGGCGGATGCCGGCGAAAGTCGCGGCCCCGTCCTGCCCGTCAGTATAGCGGGAGTGCTTCGGTATATCGAATCCTTTAAGGCGCTTGCCTTCCCGCTCCGCTATGTATTTGTCGGCGGCAGCGGCAACCTGCGGGCTTAGTCTTCCTGGCCCAAAAATATCCCGTCGCAGGCCGTCAACTGGTTTGGCTCCTTGTTGCTCCACGTCACCAGGAACATGACGCGGCAATAGCACTTCACTTCCGCTGGCGAGCTGAACCACACCGAGTTGGGACAGTCTTCGCAGACGGTTTTGGCTTTGGGGCGGCGGCTTTCGTCCAACGCGGCCAACGTTGGGCTTGCTGGCTCGTCCGGCTGCGGCGGCGTCGGCTCGTGGCTGTCCGGCTCGGGCGGCTCCGGGGATTGCGGCAGTGGCTGGTCCACTGCCGCTAATGCCGCCTCCAGCAGCTCGTCCTCGGTCGGTTCGGTCATGGTCGTTCTCCTTCGTGGTTGTTTGGGTCAGTAGTTCTTGACGGCGGCGCTCCAGGGCGTCGTCGTCAAAGGTGATGGGTAATTTCGAGGCCGCCGCCGCTTGGGCGATCTGCTCTTTGAATGCCGGCGTGCCGCCGACGCTGATGCGGTCGCCGTAGCGATCCACTGCCATGCGCAACGCGGCTTGCATGCCGTCCTGGTCGGCCCCGCGCGAGACTTTCAGGCGGTCGCCATCGTCGCGGACGGCGGTAGGGCCGACGCGATAGATGATCGTGCCCTTCTTCGTCACGCTGTCCTGCTCTGCAGCGGCCGCCTGGGGCCGCAGCGGCCCCGTGCCGGCCACGGTGTTGCCCTTGAGGCCCTGGGCAGCATCGCGGGCGCGCAGCGCCCCTAGCGCCTCCTGGTCGCCCTCTGCGGCCTTGGCGCGCAGCCAATCGGCCCACGCACGGCGCTGGTACTTCTCATGTATCTCTTGCCGTTCCTTGAGGTACTGCTTGTTGATCTTCTCGATCTCGGCTTTCATGGTCTTGCTGGTGGCCGAATACATCAGCTTCTTGCCCACGCCGGCCCCTGAAATCAGCTTGATGGTCGAACGCTTGAGCCGCCCGCTACGCTTCGCGGCTTCAATGAGGCGGTCTTTCTTCGCCCTCGCCTTCTCCCATTCGGCCGTGCGCGATCCGCTGATGTTGAGTTGATCGGCCTTGTACTTCGCGTGCAGCTCTACCGTGTTGACACGGGACCGCACCGGCTTCTTGTCGTACTGTTTGCGCGGCTTCTGCGCTGCGCGCTCCACGTGCTCGGCCGATGGCTCGAAGGTGCCCAGCCTTTCTTCCAGCTTGGCCTTGGAGAATTCGCGGCCGATGGAACTGGCCTTGACGGCAAGGCCGTCAGCGGCTTGGATCACGAACCCATTGCCGCGCTCGCGCAGCTCCAGGCCGTTGTCCCGCATGACCTGGTGCAGAGCCTCCCACGACTGCGCGGCCTGCATGTCTGCGGCGCATTCGCGCTTGACCCAGCCCTGCAGGCTTTCAACGCCTGCATGCCGCTCCATGTCTTGGGCGCGGCCTTCCGATACCAGCTTGTTCCCCTGGTGGTTGTCGCGCTCCAGACCGTATTCGCGTTCGAGCTTTTCGCAGAGCTGCCCGAGCGTGTGATAAGCGTTGAATGGCTCCAGGATCGTGTAGCGCGTTGGGTGAATCTTGTTGATGGCGATGTGAATGTGCAGGTTGTCGGTGTCGTGGTGAACGGCACTGACGCGCTGATGCTCGCCAAACCCCAGCCCTTCGCATATCCGCGCCTCGATGGCCTTCAAGGTCGCGTCGTCGGGTTGCTCGCCTGGCCGGAAACTGACGATCAGGTGATACGTCTTGTCGGCCCCCGACCGGGTGTTTTGCGCCTGGGTGTTGAGGACTTCGGTGATCGCCACTTCGGGCCGGTCTGTGTGGCAGTTCGTGACAGCCACGTAGCCTACGCGCTCGTTCTTCGCCTGTTCGTCGGTGATGTACTTCACCAGACCGGCGAAGTCACTCTTCTGCACCGTCTTCATGGAAACGTGCTTTGCGATCACGGCCGCCCCCCGCAATTTTTAGCGGCTAAAGGGCTCATCGCTTCACCCTTGGAGTGACAACCTCCTGCATGACCTCGTGCATGCGGTCCTGCGTGGATTCGATCCTCGACAACAGGGCGAGGATGGTCGTCTCTCCAAACTGGAGCGTCCTCACGTCGTCGGTGAGCCACAGCTTCAGCAGACCACCCAGCCGCCCAAGGTCGCCATTGATGCGAGCGAGTTCTTCAACTCGCTTGTTGTCCAGGATGCCGGGCACCTGGTAGCCAAGACCCACATTCCGCAGGTACGCCGCCACGGGAAGCCCGACCGAAGCCGCCAGTCGTTTGATTTCGGCTTCCTCGTCGGGAAGCACGGGGACGCGCAAATGCCGGCCCGCTTTGCGGGTCGGCTTTCGCGGATCGTCGCTGTTTCTTGTCTTTGCCATTGGCCTCTCTTTAGCGGCTAAAGCCGCGCACCTCAGACGGCGGTAGCCGTCAGCCTCGCAGAGCAGGATTCCCCGTTGAGCACGAAGTGCGAATAAGGGGATAGTGAAGATAGATAACCGGCTTTCCGGTTAGCTAACTTCA
>Ga0209476_10000663_pt1 | contig 23667 bp, 22 predicted proteins | sample KloWWTrecipitate_FD_187179 | JGI IMG/M metagenome (GOLD analysis project Ga0209476, IMG submission 187179) | Active sludge microbial communities from Klosterneuburg, Austria, studying microevolution and ecology of nitrifiers - Klosterneuburg... | ecosystem: Engineered > WWTP > Aerobic digester... | reverse complement strand
TGGGACCGGGATACTTTCCGACCGTTCTCGGCGGCATACTCGCCGTGCTCGGCGCGGTCGTGTTGCTGACGTCGTTCACGATGTCGGGACCGAAGGTGCCGAAGGATCAAGGAAAAATCGGTTTACATCGCTGCGATTTATCAGCCGATTCTTGGAATCCTAGCAATTCACGCCAAGCCTTGCCAACCGTATACCTTAATCACTCGGAACAGTCCATCTTAAATCGGCATAAATCAACTCTTTTTGTCCATTGGCCTGCCAGTCATTCAATTGGAAAAATCAAAATGACCTTACAGAAAATCATCGCATTCACGATCGCATTTCTAGTTACCTCGACGGCCTTCGCGGCGCAGGCATATCCCTCAAGGCCAATCACGTTGATCGTTCCATATCCAACTGGTGGCGCAGTGGATCCGGTGGCGCGAATGTATGGGCAAAAGCTATCCGAGGCCTGGGGCGTGCCTGTAATCATCAAGAATATACCAGGAGCGGGCGGTACCATCGGCATTAATCAGGCAGCCAAGGCAGAACCCGATGGATATACTGTTGTCCTTTCAGCCGGATCTCTCACCAGCTATCCGTGGCTATATGAAAATCTTCCTTTCGATCCATCAAAGGACTTCACCTATATTGGGCTAGCAGTGGGGTTGACCCTCGTCCTCGCTGCAAATCCGCGTCTCCCGGTGAATTCGCTTTTTGAGCTGGTGGAATACGCAAAAAAAAACCCGGGGAAGCTGAATTACTCCACCACAGGGAATGGAAGTTTATCGCATATAGGGATGGAGTTATTCAAACAAATGACGACCATCAATATTCTTCACATTCCGTACAAAGGGAGCGGTCCAGCCACCTTGGCGGCTGTCAGCGGAGAGGTCGATTTGGTCTTTGACACAAATTTTTCATTGTCGCCACACGTGAATGCTGGAAAGCTAAAGTTCGTTGCCAGTACGGGGAAAAAGCGTGCGGAAACAACCCCCGACATCCCTACATTCTCAGAAACCTATCCCGGCTATTTGGTTGAAAGCTGGTTCGGGATCATCGGGCCAGCCAACATTCCGGCTGAAATTACAAAAAAATGGGCCGACGAAATCGTGCGCATCAATAAGTTGCCAGAATTTCGGGTTCAATTACAAAAGACGGGGCTCGATCCGATTATCAGTACACCTGATGAATTCTCCAAAAATGTTCGGGCGGATATGCTCAAATGGAAAAAAGTCATCGAGGAAGCCAAGATTCCAAAGTTGAACTAAGGAAACTGGTATGCACACCGCAGATAATCACGGTAAATCGTCAAGATTATTGCGGTACTGGCTCCGAAAAACAGAGCTCGCATAAAAAAACGCTTTTATTCGTCTCAAAATTTCATAACAGTATAGGTGATTTAAGTGTTGGATCAAATAACAGGAGCGGAGAAGTACTATTTCAGCGCATTGGGCGAAGGGCGGTTCCTGATTCAATCGTGTGAAGATTGCGACAAGCACGTTTTTTACCCAAGGCAACTCTGTCCTCACTGCCACAGTTTGAACCTCAGTTGGATAGAACCGGCGGGTGGAGCAACAGTCTATTCGACTTCCGTGGTCCGACGAAAAGGAGAGGACGGCGGGGATTACAACGTGGCGATTGTGGAGCTTGATGAAGGCGTACGCATGATGACTTGCGTTGAAGACATCAGTCCCACAGACGTACATATTGGCATGCGTGTGCGCGCTACGGTGAGCAAGGGCGAGCAGGGAAATCGGGTGGTTTTTAGGACTGAGGAGCGCGATCAATGAGCACAAAGAAGAAAGCCGGTACTGGTTGCGCGATTGTTGGCGTAGGCACAGCAGGGTGCGGTGAGGCACAGGGCTTTAGCGATGTTGAAATTCTAGCCCTCGCTGCGCATAATGCAGTACTTGATTCTGGGCTTCAATTCAAGGACATCGATGGCATCGCAACGGCGAATGTGAATTCCCCCATGTGGGCGCTGAACGTTGTTGAATATTTGAATATCAAGCCGAAATTTGTTGAATCCACGAATATCGGAGGATCATCATTTATTGCGCACTTGCAACCTATATTACATGCGTTGGCATCTGGTCAATGCAATGCAGTTCTCGTTTGCTATGGTAGCACGCAAAGAACTCAAACCATAGGGCGGCGAGAAAAGCTGAAGGCCAAACAACTTATTGATCCTTATCCGTATGAATCCCCATATCAGCCCCTCGTTCCGATAACGCCCTATGCGTTGATGGCAGCCCGACACATGCACCAATTTGGAACCACTAGAAGACATCTTGCTGAAGTTGCGGTAGCAGCAAGGCGGTGGGCACAACTCAACCCTGAAGCGTTCCGTAGAGATCCGCTCGACATCGACGAGGTACTTGCCGCCAAAATGATTGCGGATCCGTTCACGGTACATGATTGCTGCTTGGTCACCGACGGTGCCGGAGCCTTCGTCATCACCCGCAATGATCTTGCAAAGGATCTTTCTAAAGCGCCCGTGCATGTGTTATCCAATGCCACGGCTGTCTGGCATCGACAAGTGTCTTCCATGGCGGATTTCACGATTACTCCTGCAGTTGAGTCTGGCTCGCGAGCATTCCAGGAGGCGGGACTGAAGCCATCCGATGTTGACGTCGTACAGCTGTATGACGCTTTCAGCATCAATCCAATTTTGTTCCTCGAAGATCTCGGTTTCTGCAAGAAGGGTGAGGGCGGACCGTTTGTGGAGAATGGAGGCATTGCACCCGGTGGTCATCTCGCGGTCAATACAAATGGCGGCGGTTTGTCCTGTGTGCATCCCAACATGTACGGTACCTTCGAAGTGATTGAGGCAGTCCGACAGTTGCGCGACGAGGCGGGTGCGCGTCAAGTGAAAGACGCGAAAATTGCACTGATACACGGCAACGGTGGGGTCAGCGGCGCCAGTCAGTCGACGGCCTTGCTTGGCGTCTCGGAAGTTTTGTAGCGGCAGCCTGGTTGTCACACCAGCCCAATGGCATCCATTGCACACAGATGCGCCAGGCAATCAGCATGTAGATTTCCAGCACTGCCTCCAGCCGATCCCACAGCTTGCCCTTCCTTTGGCAGCACCCGGTTGCGCTGGTTGCACCAGGTAGTCGGCTGGGCAAAGCCCCCTCGGGGGCAGCGACCCGCGCAGCGGCGGAGCGAGGGGGTCTTCGATCTACTCGAATTTCCAGTCGGCGGTGACCGCTTGGCCGGTGCGCAGCACCTGCCCATCGCCCTCGACCACGATGGCGTTCATGCCGAACGTGATGGCGCCATTCAGAAGGATAGGAATTTCAATGCCGATTTCCGGAGTATCGCGGGGTGATATTCGCAGTCAATCCAGGATTTTGTTCAGGGCGTCTCTGAAAATCTCGTCCTGAGAGTGCGCCTATGCATGCCTGTGGCCCGGTGAGCGGCGGAAGTTTGCCGCTCACCGGGCCACAGGCATGTATTTCTCCGGACGGCAGAGTGTGGCCGTCTACCAAGCGATGCGCTGATCGAACTCGTAGTCCGGTGCGGGTTGCGCCTGCGGGTCGATGTCGCCGGACTCGCCGCTCGGCAAATCCCAAAGTGGCGGACCCCGTGCCGGTGCCAGACGAGGCGGCGATATTGGTTCACCCAGGTGATCGAGAATCTCTCGGATCGCCGTCCCCTCGGTGATGAAGGCGATGATCCGCATCTGGCCGCCGCACATCGGGCAAAGGAGTGGCAGCACCTCGTAGATGCGAGCCAGCAGCAGTGCCCAAGCGTAGCGAGCGGCTTTGCGAAGTGGCTCGTCTGTCGCCTCGGATGTCGAGCCCGGTCCGGAGCACACGACCGGATCGTCAGCGACCGGGTCGGCGACATCGTTGGCCGACTGCGCCAACGCAGTGACTGCCGCCCGCAGCGGAGAGTTTGGCGCCAGCACCCCGACGTATCGATGACGATGCCTTCGCGGTGGCGGAATCAGTGCAGCCAGGCGATCGAGTAGTTGCATCGGCGTCAGTATCACGCTGACGCTGCCGCCGGGGCCGGGTTTCACGCTCTCGTAGACCAGATGCTCGGGGTCGATCTCGCGCAGCCGCTCCAGCGCAAAGGCCGGGCGGGCACAGTATCTCAGCAGGCGCTCCAGAGCATCCCGCTCTTGCGCCTCAATGCGCACCTCGGCGTCGACCGAGAAGCCGCCACCGTGCTCCCAGGCGGCCATGGCCTGTGCGTCTTCAGCAGCCAGCAGGCCACGCCGTTCGGCTGCCCGGAGCAGTCGCCCTCGTACGCTGGCCTGAACCGCCGAGATCGCCTGGGCATCGAGCCCGGTGGCGAGGTGAAAGGTGACGCCATCGTCCGCAGCGGCATCAAATACGCCATCGACGACAATGCAGTGGAAGTGAAGATGGGCATTGAGTAGCGCGCCGAAACGGTGGATGAAAACCACCGCGCCAAGCTGCGAGGTGGCACTGGCGCCAGGGCTGCACTGCCGCAGGGTTCGCTCGATCGCGTTCAGGAAGATGCGCAGCGCCGCGTTCTGGATGGCGGGGTCGCGCTCCAGGTGATAGCGCAGGCGTTTGGGCACGGAAAGCACCCATTGGCGCACCGGCAGGCGCGGAATGACGTGGTCCGCCAGATGCGCCGCAGTCTCGACCATGCGTCGGGTGTTGCAGGACGGGCAGACGCCTCGACCTTTGCAGGAATAGGCCACCAGGAAGTCGTGGCCGCAGTCGGCGCAGCGCGCACGGGCAAAGCCGTGGGCGAGGATGCCGCACTCGAGATAGCGGCGGAATTCCCGCTCGGTGACCGCCGGTGCGGTCGCTCCGGCGCCGTCATCCTGAAGCGCCAGCCAGGTCGCCAGATGGGTTTGCACGGTGCGATAAAGCAGCGTGCGCTCGGGGCGACGACGGTGGTACACGGCACTGCGTGGTGAGGCGGCGCAGGCGGCGGTGGCGGGCATGGCAGTCCGGATCGGGTGATCGGGACGCAAGACTGTATGCCCATACAGCCATCAGTGCAATCACACATGCGGGTTGCGAAGGTCGGCTTTTGAATGCCGAGAGCATGAGCCCGGGCGTGGACAAGACGCCGGCTGCCTGGGGGGATCTGGCCCGCGGTGGCTACAGCGGATAACTTTCATAGACGGGCAGTACATGCAGCGCCGAATGCGCCGCTACGGGCTGCCGTGACGGCACTGGCGGGGGCGAAAGACGAGGCACCCCCGCCGTCCACGATGGCCGAAGCGGTGCCGGCACCCGAACCGGGCGCGACCGTCCAGACCGCGCCAGGACGCGAGCACGCTGTGCCTGGTCTGCCACCGAATGTAGGCCCGGCGAGAATCCGGCTTGCCTTTCCCGGCCGCCGTCGCATAATGCAGCTTGCCTAATAGGAGCGCGGCTGTCGACGCAGATCAGCATCGCCGGCCGGCTGCTCGTGTATCTGCCGCAGGAACGGCACATCGGCATTTCGCAGCGTATCGAAGGCGAACTCGAGCGCGAGCAGCTGCGCGAGAAATTGCAGCAGCTCATCCCGGGCGACGAAACCAAGCCCGCGGCAAGCAGGCCCAGCACCGGCGCGGACACATGGCTTAGCGGGCGCTCGTCGCGCATCAGAAATTCTTGCGCTGCAGGTCGAACAGGGCGGCGGCGCACAACAGCAGCGCATACACGGCGGTTTGCGCCAGGACCCCCATGATTTCGGCCGCGGACGGAGCGCTGTAGATCAGCCAGCCCGTCTGGGTCATGCGGTCCAGGCCGGGCAGCAGGAAGGCGATCGCATCGACGACGAAATTGACGAGCTTTTGGCCCAGGCTGAGGTCGCCCGACAGAGGGTTGGCAGCCATGATCTGCAGTGCGTCGATCGAGCGCGAGAGCAGGTAGAATCCGGCGACGGCCGCAAGCGCCGAAATCACCTGCGTCAGCGGCAAAAGAGCGCGAACGCAGTGACGATCAGCAGCTCGCAGGCGAGCGACAAGCCCCATAGCGCAACCCGCGCCGCCGGCGCAAACAACGCGAGCGGCAGGCTGAATATCGCGGCGAGCGCGAGCGCGACCGCGGCGTAGCCCGCGAGCTTGCCGAAAAAATAACTGCTGCGCCGCAGCGGCCGCGACAGGATCAGCTCCATCACCTTGTCGTTGAATTCGCGCACCATGCTGGTGACGACGAAGCTCGCCAGCATGAATACGGCGCCGATCCGCAGCAAGGCGGCGAGCAGCGCCGCCTGGATCTGATTCGATTCGGTGATCGCCACCTGCTGCAGGAACTGCGTGAACGCCAAGCCTGCGGCCACCAGGATCAGCGCCAGCCACAGCAGGCGGTTGCGCAGCGCCTCGAGCAGGGTGTAGCGGGCGATAGGCAGGATAGGGCGCAGCATAAGAACCCAATTCAAAATGAGGGGATGTATCCCCTCATGCTCCCCTATATCAGGGCCCTTTCAGCAGACACGAGACGGCCTCCCAGGAATTCGACGGATGGCGCGGATGCGGCAAATATCGGTCTACAAGCGGGTGCCGGGCGTGCCGTCCTCAGGTTAAACTGCGGGCATAACAAGTGCAAGTGCAGGCACCATGGCCACCGCTACCCTGACCCGCGCATACCCGACACTCATCACGCGCTACTGGCGGCTGCTGTTCGTCACCATGCTGGCGTTGCTGCACCTCACCGCGATGCGCGGCGTCGAAGACGTCTGGGCGCGCGCGCTGATGCTCGCCCACTTTGGTCTGTTCATCCTGTGGCAGCCGTTCATGCGCGGCGAGCAGAGCCTGACACCGTTGCAACTGTTTGCCATCGCGCTCGTCTGCGTGCTTGCCCTGTTCTTCTGGAACTGGTGGCTGATGCTGTTGTGGCTGGGCATGCTCGCCGGCGTGATCGGCGGCAAGGTGTTTTTGTTTCAGGCGCGCTGGCAACGCTACTTCTATCTGACCGTACTGCTGTTCCTGGTCATGCTGGCGCTGCCGGCGAAGGCCGAAACCGGGGAAACGCTGCAGGTGGTGGATTTTTTCTACAGCGCGCTCTTGTTCATGATCATCGCGCTGCTGGTGCTGGGCAGTTTCGCTTTCATGACCCTGGGCAAGGTGGACTATCCGGTCGCGCTCACCTATAGCCTGCTCCTGATCGCCGGCATATTGCTGCTGCTGGGGCTCACCTGGAATCCGCGCGCAGGCTTCGCCGGCCTGGGTATGTTGTTTTCGAGGTATCTCCTGTCGGTCGGCCTGCCGTTCGATCAATGGCTGTATTTCCTGGCCGAGCTGTCGCAATCGGAAACGCAGCCGGAAAAGTTTCTGCGCCAGGCCTGCGCCGGTCTGGGCAAGCTGCCCTGGGTCAGCGGCGGCGCGTGGCGCAGTTCCACCTATAGCGGCGAATTCGGCCAGCCGAGCAAGAATACGGTGGAATACGCGGACCGGGAACTGCAATTGCGCGTCTACACCCGCTACAGCCTGAGCCCGGCGCTGACCTGGCATTTTCATCTGCTCGGCCAACTGCTGGGCGAGTTCTACACGGCCAAGCTGCGCGAGCAGAAACTGCAGCAGCAATCCTATGTGCAGGCGGTGTACGAGACCGGTGCGCGCATGACTCACGACGTCAAGAACCTGTTGCAGTCGCTCAATGTGCTGTGCGTGGCGGCCGAGCAGGAAGCGGGCGGCTCGGACGAACTGCAGGCGCTGATGCGGCGCCAATTGCCGGTGATCACGCAGCGGCTGCAGCAGACCCTGGACAAGCTGCGCCAGCCGGTGAACGGCGGCGGCAGTGCGGGCCAGGCGCAAAGCTGGTGGCGCGGTCTGCAGCGCAGCTATGCCGGCCAGAAGATCGAATTCAGCAAAGGCGAGATCGGCGAAGAGGCCTTGCTGCCGCGGGAACTGTTCGACAGCGCCGCCGACAACCTGATACAAAATGCGATCGGCAAGCGCAGGCAGCAGGGCGATTTCGCGATCAGCGTCAGCCTCGCCTGCGGCGACACTGCCAGGCTGGAAGTGTGCGATGCCGGACGCGCAATAGCGCCGCTAACCGCGGCCGCGCTGCTGCGCGGGCCGGTCCCTTCCGACAGCGGCCTCGGCATCGGCCTGTACCAGGTGGCGCGCCATGCCGAGGCCTGCGGCTACTCCCTGGTGCTGGCGCATAATACCGACGGCAAGGTGTCGTTCGTGCTCTCGGGTCCGCTCAAGCCGGCCGACCAGCCGGCCGCCGCCGCGCCGAACCTAGCGGCATAGATCAAACACGGCCCAGCGTTCGCCGCATTTACAGTTCTCCGCCTTCTACGCCCCTTGCGTGCCGGTGGCTCAAGTCGCGCAAGCGACTGCCATCTCTTCGGGCGTGTTATTGTTGCGCACGGAACCCCCGGGCGGCTGCGCGCGCCAATATACCAACAGAACCCGCGCTCAGCTTTTCCTGCCTGTTTTTGCGCCAGCCTCGCCGGCATCAGCCTTCCCCTTGGTCAGGGCGGGCTTTGCCTTGGCATCGGCGGGCTTTGCCTTGGACTTGGTATCGGCTGGCGCAATTTCGGCAGGGGCATCCTGCGGCCTCGCCACGGCCGTTCCCGCAGCAGCCAGGCGCTCTCGCATCCCGGTGAAATTCCTCATGGATTGGAGATGGATGTAGATCAGCTCGAGCTCATCCGTGTTGGCGAGCTCGGCCAGCTTTTCCGAAGAAAGCGTCTTCAGCCTGGCCCGGTCGATTACCATGAACCCGGTCAGGGAAATGTTTTCCCCGGAATCGAGCCGGATCTGGGCGCGCATGGATTCGAGCAGATTCATGTCTTTGAGCTTCTTGCAGAAAGCCTGCGTGCGCTGAAACTCGGCCTGGTATTGCTGCAGGAACTTGAGGACGTTTTCGACATACTGGGAAGGCTTGCGCTCGGCTCCGAACAAGGGCTGACCACGCTGTTGCTGGTTGAAGCCCGCAAATGACTCGTCGATGCAGAGCGTGAACGTCTTGCCCTCGTCCCCGCTCGAGAAAACAAACGGATAGCGCCGCAGGAACGCCGGAACATACTTGGACTTCCAGCCGCCGTCGTCGCCCAGGTAAAGGTTCTCATGGTCGCGGATGCCGAGCAGTACGGCCGGCACCACGGCATCGCCCGCGCCGGCGAAGATGATCACGTAATCGGCCGCCGCGCTCGGGAATTCCACCGCCGTGAGCGGCACCGAGTTGATGCTCTTGCTGAAAGCGAAATCGGTTCCCGCTTCCACCGACCAGCTGCCGTGTTTGGCATGCGATACCGGAACGGCGCTCGCATAGATCATCTGTTGTGTAGCCATGCCTTTTCCTTTGTTGGGCGAGGTGAATAGCGGTCGCGCCCTTGTTGCGAAGAGAGTGGCACTTACTTGGATTCGCCGTGCCGGGACTGGTACTCCCGCATGAGCCTGTTCAGCGGCTGATGCAGCCTCTTTGCTGCACACGGACTTTGGCGTCTGCAACAAGACGAGGGGACATGTTCCCCCGTGCTCCCCTGAGTCGGGCGCCTGACGCAATTCCTCAGGCGCACTTGGAATAATTCTATGCGAAAGCCGGACTTCATGCAGGGCCTTCGGTCGCTCCCACTTCCAAGGCCAGGCCTGCGGGAAAAGGTCGGGGTAAGGGCAGGTTCTTCCCCGGGTAGCAAGTGACTTCCACTAAATCCCGTCGTACAGCCAGGCAACGCCGCTATACGCCTGCTCCGGCGTGCGCCCGGCGAGCAATTGCCGGCGCAGGTCGCGCACGGCATCGGCAGCGTGGTAAATGTCGCCGTAGAAGCGCGCGGTCAGTTGCACGCGCGTCGTGCGCAGATAGCGCTGCTGCTGGTAGGCGAGAAAGGCCGCGGCGAAATCGCCGTTTGCCGCTTCGACCTGATCGGCGAGTACCACCGCGTCCTCGATCGCCATGCAACCGCCCTGGGCCAGGTATTGCAGCATCGGGTGCGCGGCGTCCCCCAGCAGCGTCACCCGGCCGCGGCTCCACTGGCTGATCGGATCGCGATCGCACAGCACCCACATTTTCCAGGCGTTGACCATGCCCATGAATTCCAGCACCTCGGGCTGCTGGCCGCGAAAGCGTTCGCGCAGTTCCTCCGGATCGCCGTAGGTGTCCCAGCCCTCCTCGTAGCGATTGCTGTGGAACACCACCACTAGGTTGTACAGCTCGCCGCGGCGCAAAGGATAATGTACCAGATGGGTCTTCGGCCCGGCCCAGAGCACCACATTGTTGCTGCGCAGATGCTGCGGCACCTCGGGCGTGGGGATCACGGCGCGATAGGCGATATGGCCGGAGACGCGCGGCTTACCCTCGTGCAGCAGTTGCGCGCGCACTTTGGACCACAGGCCGTCCGCGCCGATCAGCGCCGCGCCTTCATAGCTCGTGCCGCCTTCGCTCATGACCACGATCCGCTCGCCCGCCTCCTCGAAGCCGGTGACCTTGACCGAGGACGACAGGCGGATCCCCGCATGGCGGCGCACCGCGTCGAGGACGGCCTGGTGCAGGTCCGGGCGATGGATCACGGCATAGGGATAGTTGAAGCGGGCGCGAAAACCGGCGCCCAGCGGAACGCGCGTCACTTCCTCGCCGGAGAGGCCGTCGCGCATGATCAGGTTGTCGGGAAACACGGCGCTCGCGTTGATCGTCTCGGTCAGGCCCAGAAGCTCGAACATGCGGAACACGTTCGGTCCGAGCTGGATGCCGGCACCGACTTCGCGGAAATCCGCCGACGACTCGAGCACATGTACGCCAAGCCCCTTGCGCGCGAGCGCCAGCGCGACCGCCAGACCGCCGATGCCACCGCCGGCCACGAGTATGGGCAAGTCGGTTTTCGCCATTTTTCTTCTCCCTGTGTTTCGGCGATTATAATCGCCTCGGACGCCGCGTCATCGCGCGGTACGCCGCCAATTCCTCAGGCAAACAATGCCTCGAAGCCGTCGAACGGCTCGAAACGTTCGTTACGGTAGACAAGGAACGAAGGTCCGTGGAGCGCGCGCTCGACGAGCGGGTGCCGCTCGTCGCCCGGAAAAGCGACGGCGCGCCGTTGGCCGTGCGTAAATGGTTCCGGCTGGATCACCGGCGGCCGGCGACCGCGCGCAGCTGCGACCACATCGGCCGCGCGCCGATGGCGCGCAAGCTCGGCCATGCTCATGATTTGCGCCGGCGCCAGGTTGATCTCCCCGGCCCAGTATTGCTCGAGCACGACGCGCGGGCGCAGCCAGAAACTCCCCGTGGCTTCGTGATTGTCGTGCCGCGCCTTCTGGTCGTTCGGCACCGCCGCCAGGAAAAAGCGCGCGTCGAAACGCTTGTTCATCATCGCCGGCACGCGCGGCGTGATCCAGCGCGACCAAGGGACGAGGTTGCTCCAATCTAGCCGCAGTCCGAGCCGCTCGAGGATCTCGCCAAAGCAAAGACCTTCGCTCGCACGCGCCTGAGCAACTTCCACGTGCTGCGCGGTGGCCCCTTCTGCCAGCAGCACACCTGCCTCCTCGAACGTCTCACGGCAGGCGGCGACAAAAAACCCCGCCGCCGTCGCCGCATCGAGTTCCGGCTCGCCCAGCGCAGCATGCAGGCCATCGAGCGGCGCGCTCAGCCGTTCCAGCACATCCGGGTCGGCGTCGGCCTGATCCACCTTGCCGCCCGGAAATACGTAGGCTCCGCCCAGAACGTCCGAAAGTCCGTGGCGCTTGACCATGAACACTTCCATGCCGCCGGCCGCGTCGCGCAACAGCACCACCGTCGCGGCCGCCCGCGGTGGCGTCGCGACCGGTTGTTCGTTGAGTTCCACGTTCCTCCTCATGCCCTTCAGTGCGATGCAGCAACGACGAAAACGCATAGAACCCCCTTGGCGCCGTCAGGCCGAGTTATGCGCGGCGCCCTGCATAGCTGGCGACAGGTGAGCGGACTCGCCTTGATCCTTCTGATCCGTACTACTTCGCCAAAGTCGGCGTGGCTGCCCATGATTTCCGCTTCCTTGCGCATCATGCGGTAGCGCTCCAGTGCCGGCGTCTTCTTACACAGATTGAATTCACGCTCGGCTGCACACAATGCACACTCCAAGTCGGAAATGTCCGCGCATGCCCCCGCCTGATCGGGACGGGTGTCGCCGGCTTCAGAACCCGATCCGCTCTATCGGTGTCTCCATCGGTCGAGCGGCCATCGATGTAAAGCTGGCTTGAGATTCATATTCCCTCTTCGCTGGTTAGTCGCCGGAACGATTACTTTCCTTTCTCCAGGGTTATCACACGCGTATATTATTTCATGACCGTCCAGTTTTCTCTGGAATACTGACCTTCGGCATATTTCGATAAGAGCCTAACGTATCGAACCTGCTGAGTACTCACGTTTTCGTTTTCGCCCGTGCGCGTCATTGCGCCGTTGGAATGCAATCAGCCGTTCTGCATAGAGGTGGTCCCAAGAAATCGGACAGGGTTCTTATGTTTCGACAAGCAGCTTCTCCTCCACCCAGCGCGTAGTAATACGTCCTGCTGCGAAATCAGGATGACTAAGCACGCGCAGGTGGAACGGAATGGTGGTGGGAACTCCGATGACGCTGAAACGCTGAAGCGCAAGTTGCATTCGCTCAATTGCCAGCTCGCGATTCGCGGCATGCACGATGAGCTTGCCCAGCAAGGAATCGTAAAAGGGTGGCACTAGATACCCGGCATAACAATGGCTGTCGAGCCTTACCCCCTCTCCGTTCGGGGTTGACCAAACAGTGACCCTGCCGGGTGATGGCGCAAAATTTCGAGCAACATCTTCAGCGTTGATGCGACATTCAATGGCGTGACCGCTAATACGTACGTCTTCTTGACGGAACGAAATCGGGTCGCCGGCCGCGATGCGAATCTGTTCAACAACAAGGTCCCGTCCGGTGACCATTTCAGTCACCGGATGTTCAACTTGTATACGCGTATTCATCTCGAGAAAGTAAAAGTGTCTCGTGCTCTCGTCGAGGATGAATTCCACTGTTCCCGCGTTCTGGTACGCGATCCGCCGAGCCAAGTTAGTTGCGGCCGCTCCAAGTTGGTTTCGCAGTTCTTCATCGATAATCGGCGACGGCGCTTCCTCAATTAGCTTCTGCTGGCGGCGCTGAGTAGAACAATCCCTTTCCCCGAGATGGATCACATTTCCGTGTGCGTCACCTAGGATTTGAATCTCGACGTGGCGAGCACGCTCAATAAGTTTCTCGATATATAGTGTTGCGTCGCCAAAAGCTCCAAGGGCCTCGGCCGCTGCAGACTCCAGTGCCACAGCCATGTCTCCTTCACTTCTCACGATCCGCATACCACGGCCCCCGCCGCCTGCAGCAGCCTTTAGCAGGACCGGATAGCCCAAGTCTGCGGCTATGCGGCATGCATCGCCTACTGTCGCGACACGGTCCGATCCCGGCACGCGCGGGACACCCGCTTCCTCTGCCAAACGCACCGCCGAAATCTTATCCCCCATCGATTGAATTGCATCTGCGGGAGGGCCTATGAATATCAACCCAGCATCCGCACACATTCGCGCGAACGCGGCGCGCTCCGACAAGAATCCATACCCGGGATGAATTGCCTGGCATCCTGATCCTAGCGCGGCCATCACCAGGACCTCAGGTCGCAAATAGCTATCTGCTGAACGGGGCGGGCCCACGCAAATTGCGCGGTTTGCGATGCGTGCCGCAAGACTCTCGCGATCGGCTTCCGACACTGCAACGAACGCTTCTATGCCTAACTGGTGGCAAGCGCGAATCACACGAACCGCGATCTCACCTCGGTTTGCGACCAAAATTCGTTTGAAGGTCGCTGCCATAGGGTGTACTCGCTAAATTCCCATAGTGATATCCAGGCCTTTTGCCCGGATGGACACGTAACTCACGTCCCGTCTTTTCAGGAGTTCCTCGATCAGCACCCGCAACGGGGTCGCGGCTCCGACGTACTTGTCCTGCCTAATCGGCCCGGCCGCCCGCATTGCCTTGATATCGTCGTCGCTGCCGATCATGTAACGCAGTAGCAAGTCATCGTCGGACAAACCGCCCCCACCATACTGCTCCCTTACCTCTTCCAGCGACGGTTCCGGGGGCTTCCAGTCCATGAGCTCTTTTGACCGCGGCAGGCTCATGATCTTGTCCATGACGTTGCGGTCGATCGCCGCGGCCGCCTCCTTGCCCCAGAACCCCAACGCGTAGTAGATCAAGTCGTCGGCGACCTGCTTGTATCTTTCCCCCAGCACGACGTTGATAGCCGCCTGCGTCGCCATGAATTGGGAAAACGGCGTCACCATGATCGGGTAGCCGAAGTCCTTTCTCACCTCGATGCATTCCGCGATCACCTGGGGAAGCTTGTCGGTCAGCCTCAACTGCGACAGCTGTCTCTTCAGGTTGGAGATCACGCCTCCCGGTATCTGGTGAACGTATTGGTATTCGTCGTATTCGACGGGGGCCCCGATCGGCCGTCCTTCCCTTTTAGCGACGTAGTGCAAGTGATCCGACACCGCCAGGACCGCCGCCTCGTTGACGCGCGGCACATAGCCGAGGTGGCGCAGATTGTCCGCCACGGTCAGAATCGACGGCTGGGAGGAGGCGTTCGCTAGCGGCGGTATGGCGGTATGCAGCGTCCTGATTCCCTGTCTGACCGCTTCCAGATAGCACAACGGCGCTAGGCCCGTGGTGCAGTGGGAGTGAAACTCCACCGGCGTCTTGCCCGCATTCCTGAGAATGGCCGGCACCAGCGTGCGCGTGCGTTCCGGCGTCAGCAGCCCTCCCGGATCCTTCAGGAATATTGCGGGGACTTTCAGCGCGACCGCATCGCGCGTCTTTTGCGCGTAGTACTCGTCAGTGTGCTTTGGCGAAATCGAATACGTCAGGGCGAGTGCGACTTCCATGCCGGCGTCCGTCGCGAACCTCACGTAATCCGGGACCCGCAGACCGAAGTCGTTCGAGGCTTCCATCAGGTGCACCCGCCGGATGCCGTTGGCGGCGAGCCTCTGCATCCAGAGCTGCGCCAGGCTCGTCGGAACTATTCTGAACCCGATAATGCTGCAATGCTGCATCACGGCCAACGGCGCACTCGTCACTTCCCGAGACATTAGGCGGATCCTTTCCCAAGGATCCTCGCGCAATTCGCGGACGATGGTTTTGAAATGGGCCGGAGCAGTCAGCTCAACCGCCGCGAATCCAGCTTCGTTGAACCGGGACGCGACCGGCAGCATCATGCTCGTGGACATGGCCAACGCCCACAGGGACTGGTTTCCGTCGCGCAAAGTCGTATCCACGAACCTGACCTCGTTAGCGTTGCTCATTTGCCGTCACCTCGAACTCATACCTGCTAGTGCAACCCCTTGCGCGACGTTGCGAGCAGGTTCTCGATCCAGTGTACGTGTGCTCCCCGCCAAACGCTGTTCAGACATTTGCCTCATATAATAGGATACCTTGTAGAGGGTGTCGTCGCCGAGCGCCGCGCGCGCCTTGCCCGCGGCGGCCTTCAGGAGCAGCGAGAATCCGATCGCCCTGGAGATCTCCATCGCCCCCTGGACATTCGCGACCCTTTCCGATCCCGGCACCACGGGCATACCCAGTCTCTCGGTAATCTGCCGTGCAAGAATCTTGTTGCCCACCTGTGCGATGACTTCGGCGGGCGGGCCGATGAAGATGGCGTCGTATTCACTGCAGGCCTGGGCCAGCCGCGGCTGCTTGAGGAGAAACCCGTAGACCGAATGGATCGCATCTGATTTCCTGCCCAGCGCCGCGGTGACGATCGCGCCGACGTTCAGATAACTGTTCAGCGGGCGAGGGGGACTGATGCAAACTGCCCGGTCCGCGAGTGTTGCCGCCATGCTGTCCTTGCCGGCTTCAGACACCGCAACAACCGTTTCCGGCCCGAGAGACTCGCACGTCCGGATCACGCCGACCGCGATATCACCACGATTGGCAATCAGCACCATTGAAATCTCTATCATGCGATTCGCAGTCGTCCGGCATTACTCTGGCTTTAGCAGGAACAGGACTTGGTTGTACTCGACCAGCTCGCCGTCTTCGATGCAGATCTTGTGTATGCGTCCCATGACCCCTGCCCTGACTGGGTTGAACAACTTCATCACTTCCATGAGAGCGACTGTCGTGTTCTCGTCGACGAGCGAACCCACTTCGACGTACGGCGGCGATCCCGGCTGCGGCCGCCTGTAGAAAATGCCCAGAAGCGGCGCCTTGATCGCCAACAGATTTTCGTCGGCGCCTGCCGCGGGCTTTGTTTCGACGCGGTCGGTTTTTTCCAGTGTTGCGGATTGCGCCTTGACGGGTTGCGCTTCGACCGACTTCGTCTCGGCGACACTTGTCGCGGCTTGCTGCGACGCCCTTGCCGAGATCGCGGACGCAGAACCTGGACCGGTTCCCTTTGCCACCTCGAGCGCAAAATCGCCGACCTGCAGGCTGACCCTGCCCATCGGCGATTCGTCGATAAGCTTGAGGATCCGGATCACGTCGTCCTGAGTTAGTTCCATAGTCCTTCTTGATGCTTCATGTCACAAACGGTCATCGACGTGCATCGTTCAATGCGAAGCGAGCGCGCTGATGATCTGCGCATTCGACCAGGAGACGCCGAAATGGCCCTCCACCGCCGCGACGGTAGACAGAATATCGTCCTCCGTCCATGCTGCAACGCATTCCCTGGCAAGCACCACGTCGAAATCGCGCACGTAGGCCGAGCGCAGGGTGGTCTCGACGCAGACGTCGGCCACAACGCCCGCGAATATGATTGTCTTGACGCCCCAGCATCGCAGCAGCAGCTCCAGATCGGTCCGATAAAACGCGTCAAAGCGCCTCTTGGAGATTGCCAGGTCCTGCGGGCGCGGCCGAAGCGTAGGCAAAATCTCCGCGCCCCAGCTTCCGCGAATAACCGGACCACCGCCACCGGATCTCAGCAGTCGAGCCGGCCTGAGGCGATGGACCCGCTGCAGATCGTCGCTTCCGTCGGGCTCGAATACTTGAACGGTAAAAACGGCCCTCATCTTGCTCGGCAGCACCTCGAGCAAGGCCGCGATAGGCTCCACCGCTCGTCCAAGCCTCCCCACATCCATCCCCCGCTGGCCGAAATAGCCGCCGGGATCGAGGAAATCGTTCTGCATGTCGATGACCAGGAGCGCGGAAGTCTTCGCATCGAGTGGAAATTGGGCGGCGGACGAACTCATGACGATCCCTCTTCAATAAAAGATCTGGCCACCGTCCATATTGATCACCTGTCCTGCTATGAAGTCCCCCAGATTTAGAAGAGACTGCATGCCTCAACCACACAAAACTCTCGACGGGTTCCAATTCCCGCACAGCTTCCGATCTCAACCAGTAAATATCGCTCTTCGTCAATGCGCCAGCTCTTCAACATCTTGCCGCAAGACCTTAAAAATTGGGCCCTTGACGGGATCGGCCATGATCTCCTTCCAGACACCTTTTTCGTTGAGCTCTCGCATCTTCGCTAGATCCTCTTTCGTAAACTCCACCACCGTTACGCGAGAATCGCTTCTCAAGTTGCGGAACGCTGCGGTCTCCGTTTTGGCGTATTCCGCCGTACCGACCCGATCGAGTTCCTTTCCGGCTTCGTCGATCGATTTCTTTAAAGTGTTTGGGAGACTCTGGTACCAATTACGGGAGACGATTATGTATTCGATCAGAGTTGAATGCTTGGTCACTGCGACATATGGAGCGGCCTCATGCAACTTCAGATTCAGTGTGACGTCGGGTGGTAATTCAAATCCGTTAATCACGCCCTGCTGGACAGCAGTATAGACTTCAGGAAGGGACATGTCGGCGCTGGGCACTCCCCAGTCGTTCAAGGTCAGACTGTGCTCCTTGCCCGGTATAGGACGAAGCTTTTGCCCTTTCATCTGTTTCAGACTGTCAATCCGAGTCCGGGTGAAGATGAGCATGGGACTTAACCCGAATAAGGACACGACATGGAACCCTTTTTCCGCCGCCAGTTTCTTGATCTCGGTTGCCGCCCTTCCGTGCATCGCGCGCGTCGTGTTCGCGATCATATCCTCGAACGAATCGCCGGGGTAGAGCCACGGTACCTCGAAAACTCCTGCCTGTGGCACAAAGTTGCTGAGATTGCCTAGGGGATTTATAGTCGCTTGCACCGATCCCGTTTGCACCGCACGCATCACCTCTATGTTCGATCCAAGGGCACCGGCGGAGTACAGCTTACCGTCGATTCTCCCATCTGACTTTTCCTTGACCAGCTCAATGAATTTCTTAGCCAAGCGCTCCTGGGTGTCGTTTGACGTGATGTTTGCCATCCTCATCGTGTACGTCTCCCCGGCCCCCGCCGCCTGCGCGGTTGGGAAGACCAGCGTGCCCAAGAAGACGGACACTAATAGCGCATTTACAGCAAATTTACTCTTACCCATGGTTTCTCCTCCTTTATTACAACCTACTTAGAACGTCTAGAAAATGGCTACGCCCGCAGGACGTGCCGGCAGATCAGGGCGCAACCGAGTTTGAGGAATGCCGCGTGAATCGAGGGTTGTCGCTGGTAACGGATGCGCAGCCGGCGGAATTGATGAAGCCAAACGATGCTTCGCTCGACCACCCAGCGCGTCTTGGCCAAGCTGCTGCCGTGCGCTGTGCCGCGTTTGGCCAACTCGGTCCGAATTCCGCGCTCGCGCCGCCACGTCGCCAGATGCGAGCTGTACAGCCTCTCGCGGCGAAGTAACGCCCCGATCGCCCCGGATTCGGTCAACTTGGCGGCTTGCGCGAGCATGGAAGGCTTGTACGCCGCACTGAACTGCCGACGCTTCGCGACCGCACGCACCTCCGGATCCGGCGCCGCGGGTCTCCCCGCGGCCACTTCGATATTCGACGTAACCATCTTCAGCTTCTTACTCGATGACATTGTTGGCCTACCTTTCGGTAGTAATCCTGTGAAGGTAGGTGTCTCGCATCACATTCGCACAAACGGGTGGAAGCCATCTCAAAAATAGGTCCGCAGGATGATGAGCATACAGGTCAAATGCCGCCTCAACTGTTGTTAACGCCAAACGTTCGGAAGCCAGAGCGATATCGCTGGAATATAGGTAACTAGCATAAGTGCCACCAAATAGACAGCGATGAATGGCACGCATCCTCGCATTACTTTTGCCACTGAGACGTTGAAAATACTGGCGCTCATGAACAAGTTTAGACCGAATGGAGGCGTAAACATTGCGATCGCGAGATTGACGGTCACAATAATACCAAAGTGAATTGCATTTACGCCGATTGCCTTAATGATCGGCAAAAAAAGCGGGACTAATATTATCATGGCCGGAATAGGTTCTACGACGATTCCCGCAACCAATAAGACAACATTGATCACCAGTAAAGTAGCCTGCGAACCAATATTTAGTGAGAGGGCAACTTCCGCTAAATGATTTGGTATATCTTCTAATACGAAAACAAGCGACAACGCCGAGGCCGCCGCTACAATTATAAGAATCTTACCGGTTAAAAACGCGGCCTCTAATATCACCTCCCACAGGCCCCGCAGATCGATGCTTTTGTAGATCAAAATAGCCACCACTACGGCATACATTGAAAGAACCATCGACGCCTCTGTTGGCGTAAAAAACCCACCGTAGATTCCACCAAAGATTATGAACGGCGCGAAAAGTGTCCAGGAGGCTTCCTTCGTGGCCTTCAAAATCGCTGTCACACTAAGGGGCTCATTGCCTGAGGCTACGTTATATCTTAGGGCATATCCCACTACATAGATCGCAACTAAAAGGCCGATTATGATGCCTGGCACTACCCCGCCTAGGAAAAGCTTCGCGACTGAGACGTGTGCGACCGCCCCATAGACGATCATAGTAATGCTCGGCGGGATGAGCAGGGCGATTGCTCCCATCGACGTAACTAGACCGAGCGAGAACGTCTCACTGTATCCGCTTTGCCGCAGGCCGGGATACAAGGCTTTTCCGATTGCGGCGACAGTCGCCATACTCGACCCAGATACCGCTCCGAACATTTCGCATGCAGCGATCGTCGTAACGGCCACCCCGCCTGGCACCCGACCTACAAGGCTTGCCACCCAACCAACGAGCCGCTTTGACATTCCGCTGCGAGTCATCACTTCGGCCGCGAAAATAAATCCTGGCACAGCCAGCAAAGCGTTCACGTTGAGACCACTGAATAGCCGGGACGAGACCATCTCTGGAGAAATCGCAGAAGGCGAGACGAAGAGGGCCACTACCGAAACCGCCAGGAAAACCAGCCATAGAGGGAACCCGAGAAACAACAGCAGAATTCCCCCAACCCCGGCAATCAGCATACCACTTCACTTTTGCTACGGAAGATATCTGCCAGAGCGAGGACGTATCCTAAAGCAGTCAAACCGAGTCCCACCGGGATCGCTAGGTAGCCGATCCAAATAGGCACGTACCCACTTTCGCTAGTCTGCCCTTGTTCGAACGCCACGGCCGTAAATCTGAGACCCAAGTAACCGAGATAAACGCACAGAGCAAAGCCGACGACCGCAATTGCTGAGTTGACCAGCCGTTGAATGGAAGGTGCCATGGTCTGGTGGAACGCGACAACGGAAATGTGCTCTGTTCGCCTGGACAGAACCGCTACACTGAGAAAGACGTACCAGATGACCAGGTAGAGTGCGATCTCGTCGATCCACGGTTCGAGTAGATCGAACGCCTCGCGGAGAATTACTGCGAAAAAAACCGTTAGCAGCATTCCGCTGAAAGCGAAACCGACCACTACCCTCAGGGATTGGAAAACAACGCGGTCGAAGCCATCTAGAATCGCCATAAACCCCCCTTCGACTCGGAATCGACCGCTGTGCCGGCTCACCGGGACTTCACCCTCTTTGGCCTGCGTGCCGTACAGGCTCTCCTCAGTTCCCATGCTCTGCCTTAGACAAAAGATTTAGGGCAAGTACGCGACATGCTGATCGCGATGGTCGACGGCTTGAAGAGCGGCTCTCAGAGGCCGGCGGCGCGAAAGCCGTCACCAGAGCGCTCAACGCGATCTACCGGGCCCCATATGCGCCCAACTGAAGAATCTGCCTTGCCTCCCCTGGCGAAGCGGGTTCTCGTCCCAGTTCCCGCGCGATGCGCGCCGTTCTTTCGACGAGTTGGGCGTTGCTCTTTGCCAGAATTCCCTTAGTGTAATAAATATTGTCCTCCAGACCCACACGACTATGTCCACCCAGCAGCATCGCCAGAGTCGTCAGGGGTAGCTGCGCCGGTCCGACGCCGGAGACATTGAATATCGCCCCCTCGGGCAAATACTCGATCAGCGACAACAGATGTTTGGGCTCGCCAGGCAGCGCGCCTTGGTTCGTCATGCCGAGAACGAAGTCAATATAATACGGCTCCTTGACTAGGTTCTTCTCTATCAGATTGTTTACGTCGACGATCATGCTGTGCGAGTACACCTCCATCTCGGGCTTGATACTCTTGTCCAACATCGCCTTTGCATAACTTTCGATCTGCGATCTCGTATTGAGACCTATGCTGCCCTCGCCCCAGCGGGTGCGCACCATAGTTCCCATGTTCAGGGAAGCCATATCTGCGTCAACCTCGATGGCCTTACTCCGTTCCTCGGGAGTCAAGCCGGGCCCGCCACCCGTCGACACCTGCGTGATGACGTCGCAACGCGCCCTGACCTTCGCCACGATCTCCGCGTAGATCTGTGGATCACAGGTCACCTTCCCGCTCTTGTCCCTCGCGTGCAGATGGACAATTGCGGCCCCGGCTTGCCAGCAATCGTACGCAGCCTGCGCAATTTCATCAGGTTGTTCCGGCAGATTGGGATTAGCGTCTCTACCGTGGAAACCACCAGTCAATGCAGCCGTAATGATTAACTTGCTCAACGTGCTCTCTCCTCTCTTGCCACGTCCATGGATTCGGGTTCCGACTACGTTCCCAGGGTATGCAGCTTAAGCTGGCGTACACAGACCTGTCTTCGCTCGACGCGCGGCCAAACTCGCTGTGCGCAGTGCCCGCACCGCCTATTGAAATATATGCGCTGGTGCATCCCCACCATACGCCCATGCTGTAGGCCGATCGCACCCTAAACGCGCCGGAGCATTTACTTGCGTTTTGCAATTAATAAGCTTATTTTGGCGCTGTGTCAAGTCCTATTATTACTTGTGCAGATGACGATTGCGAAGGTTTACGGGAGCGCAACCCATTATTCCACTAGACGCTGCACGATAAGGCCGTGCAGCGCCGTTGAATTTATTCGTCGCCCTGACTCATGACGACCGACCCCGTGCTTGACCTTTCATCAGAGAAACTTCGACGCGGTGAGGGTTACAATAAACATTTCAACCTCAATTCACCGATTAAGGAGTGACACGCATGACCAAGCGAGTAATTGTCACGGGCGGAAGCGGGCTGGCCGGCAAATGGGTCGTCGAAGATCTGATTCAACATGGCTACGAGGTCCTCAACCTCGACCGCGTGCCGTTGGCCAAGGGCACCGCACGCACGTTGATCACGGACTTGACGGACGCGGGGCAAGTGTTCAACGCGCTGGCGTCGGACACCACGGCAAGAGAGTTCGATGACGACCTCGAACCCAAGCCGATCGACGCCATTGTCCATTTCGCCGCGATTCCGCGCATTTTCGTCACAACCGACAACGAAGTTTTCCGCATCAACGTGATGGCGACTTACAACGTGCTGGATGCAGCATCCAAGCTCGGCATCAAGAAGGTGATCGTCGGGTCTAGCGAAACAACTTACGGCGTGGCCTCCGCACAGCGGCATCGCGATCCGGAATACTTTCCGATTGACGAACAATACCCTGTCGACGGCATGGACAGCTACGCAATGTCGAAGGTCATCAATGAGGCGACCGCGAAAGCGTTCCATGAGTGCACCGGCGCGGACATCTATTGCCTCCGGATTGGCACCGTCATCGATCCCGTCGACTATGATGAATTCTCGGCGTACGTCAAGGATCCGGGGCTGCGCAAGCGCATTGCGTGGAGCTATATCGATGGGCGCGATCTAGCTGCCGCATGCCGGCTCGGCATCGAAAAGGACGGACTGGGCTGGGAAGTGATGAATGTGGCCGCCGACGACGTGTTATCCGATCTGCCCACCGCGGAACTGCTGCGGCGTTTCTACCCGAACGTGCCACTCAAGAAACAGTTGGGTGAGTTCGAGACGCTGTTGAGCAATGAAAAGCTCAAGCGCCTGCTTGGCTGGCAACAGCGCTACGGCTGGCGTGATCAGGTGAAAAAATAAGCAATAACTAAGGCGGCCTGAGGGTGTGGGTAGCGAATTCGCAATCAAGCGGAGGTGGGAGTCTAAAACAACCCGCGGCAATGCTGTTGCCATCCGTAAGAATCAAGCGCAGCATGGTTGGGAGGAGGCTTACCAGAGTGGTCCTCCGGGGTGCTCCCGCTAAGCGACTGGTGAACGCGACTGCGGTTGTATCACGTCGCGGAACCTCATGTTCGTGACCGGCATGATGGTACAGGTCGGTGCCTCAGTGTCCCCCACCAATCTGACGAATGGTGCGCCGATCCCGGACAGGGGCACCTGGGAGCCCGCAGTGTGGGCAGGCAGGCCGATTTACACGATGAGTCGCGAGTTCGAATTATTAGCTGGCCGCCCCTACGACTCGCCCGGCTGCGCTGCGAGCGCGAATCCGTAGTTATCGTGTTGCCCAGCCGCGGCCGCCCGCGGTGGCGTCGCGACCGGTTGTTCGTTGAGTTCCACGTTCCTCCTCATGCCCTTCAGTGCGATGCAGCAACGACGAAAACGCATAGAACCCCCTTGGCGCCGTCAGGCCGAGTTA
>Ga0209476_10000661_pt1 | contig 23676 bp, 21 predicted proteins | sample KloWWTrecipitate_FD_187179 | JGI IMG/M metagenome (GOLD analysis project Ga0209476, IMG submission 187179) | Active sludge microbial communities from Klosterneuburg, Austria, studying microevolution and ecology of nitrifiers - Klosterneuburg... | ecosystem: Engineered > WWTP > Aerobic digester... | reverse complement strand
TGCCGAACGGCGCAGGCCAGTTGCCCGGCAGGTACACCCCCAGGGGTGCCGGGTCCCCGCTGTGGTGCACCCACACCAGTAGCAGCACGGCCACTCCCAGCCCCAGCAGGGTGGAGAACAGGTTGAACGCGATCTTCAGGCGCTGCTGGTCTTCGCGCAGCAGCAGCATCAGCGCCGCGGTGAGCAGGGGCAGTGCGATGGGCGCCAGCAGCAGGTGCGGCATGAAGAACGCCGCGAGGGCGTGGAGCGCGGTCATGGCATCTCCCGCACATCATGCGAGGCGCTGCCATCCACATGGTCGGTGCCCGACATGCCGCGCGATGCCAGCAGCACCACGAGGAACAGGGCTGTCATGGCAAAGCCAATGACGATAGCTGTGAGCACCAGGGCCTGCGGCATGGGGTCGGCGTAGTGCAGCAGGTCTTGCGGCACACCGGGCTGCAGCACGGGCTCCTTGTCGATGGCCAGGCCCAGGCGCCCCATGCTGAAGATGAACAGGTTGACCGCATACGACAGCAGGGACAGCCCCATGATGACCTGGAAGGTGCGCGGACGCAGCAGCAGCCACACACCCGAACCGGTCAGTACCCCAATGGCCAGGACGAGAACGATTTCCATCAGAGGGCCTCTTTTTGTGCAGGAGCCTCGCGTGCCGCAGCTTCTTCGGCCAGGCGAGCATGGTGGCGGTGGCCGCGTACCGATTGGTGGGCAAGGGCCGTCAGGATGAGCAGAGTGGAACCCACCACGAGCGAAAAAACTCCGATATCGAAGAACATGGCACTGGCCACGTGGATCTCGCCCACCACAGGCAGATGCAGGTGGGCGGTGTGGCTGGTAAGGAAAGGGTAGCCCAGGGTGAGTGCGCCCAGGCCCGTGGCCAGTGCGCACAACAGACCGAAGGCGATCCAGCGGCGCGGGCTGAGCGGCATGTGGGCTTCGACCCAATGGGTGCCAGAGATGATGTATTGCAGCAGCAGCGCCGATGACAACACCAGTCCGGCCACGAAACCACCGCCGGGCTCGTTGTGCCCACGCATGAACAAGTGGGCGGCCACCACGGCAGCAAACGGCAGCAGCAGGCGCACCAGTACGGCGGGCACCATCAGGTAGCCGACGGCCGTATCCGTCGCATGGCGCGGGTTGATCAGATCGGTTTGCAGATCGGCGGGCAGATTGCGCTGCTGCGCCGGCAGATCCATGGCTTCGTGCGCTGGGCGAAAGCGCCGCAGCAGCGCATACACGGTCAGGGCCACGATGCCCAGCACCACGATTTCACCAAAGGTGTCGAACCCCCGGAAGTCGACCAGCATCACGTTGACCACATTGGTGCCGCCCCCTTCGGTCAGCGCGCGCTCCAGGAAGAAGGTGGAGGTGCTTTGCGCAAACGGCCGACTCATCATCGCGAAAGCCAGCCAGGCCATGCCGCCGCCCGCCAAAACGGACAATGTCAGGTCGCGCATCCGGCGAAGGCGGGTACTGCGGCGCTCGGCGCGCGTGGGCACGCGCAGGCTTTCGTCGCGCATGGGCAGCCAACGCAGCCCCAGCAAGATGAGGATGGTGGTCACCAGCTCCACCACAATCTGCGTGAGGGCCAGGTCCGGGGCGGAGAACCACAGAAAGGTGATGCAGGTGGCCAGGCCCGCTCCGCCCAACAGGGTGAGCGCCGCGAGGCGGTGGTATTTGGCCTGCCAGGCCGCTGCAAGGGCGCACACGCCCCCCAGCACCCAGAGCAGCGCAAAGGCGGGTGACAGTGGCAGCATAAGGCGGTCGCCCCGCTGCAGGCCGTGTGTCCAAAGGGGCATGAAACCGGCCGCCAGGGCGGCGGCCACCAGCCAAAGCATCTGCCATTGCAAGCGGTTTGTACCCAGCCAACGGCGGCCTTTGCGCCCGGCCTGGGAGAGCAGGGCCAGCGCGGCCTCGAACAGACGTTGGCCATCGATGTAGTGCGAAAGCCGGGGGAAATCAAGGCACCCCGCATTGCGCCAGCGGCGTAGCAGGGCATACAGAACGACCCCGCCGACCAGGGCTACCACGCTCATCAGGAGCGGTGTGTTCAGACCGTGCCAGATCGCCAGGCTGAACACCGGCATGGAGCCGCCGACCACGGGACGTGCCGCGGCATCCAGAAAAACCCCGACGGACCATGCGGGCAGCATGCCCACCACCAAGCAAATCAGGACCAGCAGTTCTACCGGCACACGCATCCAGTGGGGCGGCTCATGCGGCTGACGGGGCAAATCGGTGGCAGCGGGGCCAAAGAAAACGTCGACGGTAAAGCGCAGCGAATACGCCACGCCAAACATGCCTGCCAGGGTGGCTGCGATGGGCAGGCCCAGGCGCACCAGGGGTGCGGCATCGAGAAAAACCGTCTCGGCAAAGAACATTTCCTTGGACAGGAATCCGTTGAGCAGCGGCACTCCCGCCATGGACGCACTGGCCACCATGGCCAGCGTGGCGGTGATCGGCATCATGGTGCGCAGGCCGGACAGGCGCCGGATATCGCGGGTGCCGGTTTCATGGTCCATGATGCCTGCCGCCATGAACAGCGAGGCCTTGAAGGTGGCGTGGTTCATGATGTGAAACACGGCGGCCACGGCGGCCAGTGGGCTGTTCAGGCCGAGCAGCAGTGTGATGAGGCCCAGGTGCGAAATGGTGGAATAGGCCAGCAGCCCTTTGAGGTCGTTCTGGAACATGGCCAGGTAGCCGCCCAGCAGCAAGGTGCACACACCGGCGCCGCCCACCAGCCAGAACCAGTGTTCGGTGCCGCCCAGTACCGGCCACAGGCGTGCGAGCAGAAACACCCCGGCCTTGACCATGGTCGCCGAATGCAGGTAGGCGGAGACCGGGGTGGGCGCCGCCATGGCATGGGGCAGCCAGAAGTGGAAAGGAAACTGCGCGCTTTTGGTGAACGCGCCCAGCAGCACAAGTACCAGGGCCGTGAAGTACAGCGGGTGCGCACGCACCTGCAGGCCAGCCGCCAGCACCTGGTCCAGGTCGTAGCTGCCCACGATGTGGCCGATGACCAGCATGCCCGCCAGCATGCACAGACCGCCGGTTCCGGTGACGGTGAGTGCCATGCGCGCGCCACGTCGCGCGTCCTTGCGGTGGTGCCAGTAACCAATCAGCAGGAACGAGAACAGGCTGGTCAGCTCCCAGAAGAACGCCAGCTGGATGATGTTTCCCGAAAGCACCACGCCCACCATGGACCCCATGAAGGCCAGCAGGAAGGAGAAGAAACGGGGCACCGGGTCCGACGGCGACATGTAGTAGCGCGCGTACAGCACCACCAGTGCGCCGATGCCCAGGATCAGCATGCAGAACATCCAGGCAAAACCGTCCATGCGCACCACTAGGTTCAGGCCCAGTGCGGGCAGCCACATCATTTCTTCCCGCAATACGCCGCCCTGCGCAATGGCCGGAAAGCACAGTGCGGCCTGTACCGCGCAGAACAGGGCGATCAGGCCTGCCAGGGTCGATTCCGCATTGCGCGCATTGGCGGGCATGACGGCCGCCAGCAGACTGCCGATAAAGGGCAGGAGCACAAGATATATCAGGGGCATGCGCGGAGGGTCCTCATTGTGGCCGTGGAATGCTTCTGACAGTGGTACAGGGGATGCGGCCGACGAGAATGCGGCCAAGCCGCAGCAAGATCTGCTGCGGGCTGTTGTTGAATTGATTTTACGGGGCGCGTCCAGCCGGGGTACGTGGTGCAGCCGGATATCCTTGAAAAACCGATGTCAGCGGGCGTCTTGTGTGGGGGCCGTGCGCATCGTGGGTGCCCTATCTTCCCGTTGGAAGGGGCTGTTATTGACCGTCAGCCCTGCAGCGGAGAGACGTGCGGCGCTGCCTTTGCCTACACCGCCCACACGCCGGATCAGATCTGCCCAGTCCTGGAAGGGTGCCTTCTGGCGTTCACGGAGGATTTTTTCCGTAGTGGCCGGGCCCAGGCCCTTGATGCCATCCAGTTCGGCCTCTGTGGCCTGGTTCACATCGACAGCGGCGCAGGAGAGGGAAAGACCGAGCAGGGCAGCAAATACCAGGGCGTGCTTGTGCATGTATGGTGCTCCGGGGAGGTCTGTTCGTCGATCAATCGCTGTGGGTCGCTTATTCCATTTCTAAATCATCCGTGACATTGTCGACTTCGCCTTGCCTTGCTACAGCAATGTCTGCGGCGCGTCTTCGCGTCACAAATGATTTGGAAATGGAATTACAACTCTTCCACGCGCCGTGCCGGGTAGCTGTCCCAGGTCTGGCAGCCGGGGCATTGCCAGAAATGCTGGCGGGCCTCGAAGCCGCAGGCTGCGCAGCGGTAGCGCATCAGGGGCTGTGCGGCATGGTCGAGGGCGCGCTGCACCTGTGCGTGGTATTGCTCGTGTTCCAGCCGCTCGTCGGCCAGCCATTTGGCTGCAGCCACCAGGGAGGGTTCGGCCTCCAGGTGCCGCAGGTACCACTGGCGGCCTTCGATGGCCTGGGACCCGGCAGGGGTGGTCAAGGCCACGATAGCATCAAGTACATCCAGGGAGGGCGCGACGGAGTAGTGTCGTTGCAGCACCTCTAGCGCTTGCGCTGTCTGGCCGCTGGCCTGTGCGGTCTTGACCAGCAGGGTGGCGGCCAGTGGTAGTGCGGCAGGGGCCTCGGTGGCCAGGGCCTTGAGCATCTGAATGGCGGTGTCAGGTTGGCCTTGGGCCTGCGCCAGCCGGGCCAGCTCGATGCGTGGCCGAGGGGCTTCTGGCGCACTGGTGCGAGCCTTGTCCAGCAGCAAGCGTGCGTTGTCAATGTCGCCGTGCGCCACATGCTCTAGGGCTTGCTCGCAGAGGTAGTGGGCCTGCCGTGTGCCGAAATTTCCCTGGCCTGCGCTCTGCATCTGGCTGGCGATGGCGGCGGCACGGGGCCAGTCCCGCGAGCGTTCGTAAATAGCAAGCAGCGCTAGGCGCGCTTGCTCTTCAAAGGGCGTGCCTTCCAGGCGCGCCAGGGCGTCTTCTGCCCGGTCCAGCAGCCCCGCTTTCAGAAAATCAAGCGCTAGTGCATGCTGGGCGCGTTCGCGGTCCCTAGGGCCAAGGTCACCGCGTGAGAGCAGGTGTTCGTGTACCCGCACAGCGCGGTCGTATTCGCCACGTCGCCTGAACAGGTTGCCCAGGGCAAAGTGCAGTTCGGAAGTGTCGGGGTCGTTCTGCACGGCCTCGATGAACACGTCGATGGCTTTGTCCTGCTGCTCGTTGAGCAGGAAGTTCAGGCCTTTGAAATACGCTTTGGGGACACTGCGATTTTCGGCGCGTAGCTGGCGCAGGTCGAAGCGCGATGCGCCCCATCCGAGCACAAAGGCCAGGGGCAAACCCAGCAGCAGCCAGACCAGATCAAATTCCATGGGGCGGCTGGCTATCGACGTCAGAAGAAGGGGCCCCCGTTGCCGGGACTGCCGTGGGTATCGGCTTGGGCGCGTGGCGCGCTGCCACGCGGTGCTTCCACCAACGCGGCACCATGCCGAGCACGCCGGTGACCAGCCCGGCCGCAAAGGCGGTCAGCACGACCAGCACCAGCGGCGCACGCCACTGGGTGCCAAAGAAAAAATGCACGGTCGCATCCTGCTGGTTGTTCAGCGCGAAAGCGAACAGGGTAAAAAAAAGGGCTGCCTTGAGCAGCCACAGGAGGTATTTCATGTGTCTCCCCGGTGGTGGCGCCATTCTAAGAGGCGCGGTGCACTGGGCCGGGTGGATAGAAGAAATTGAAGCAAAAATGGCCAAACCGCAGATGGGTAAAGCGCTACAAGCTATTGATTAAATAGCGCAAGTTAACCCGTGCTTTCCAGCTCTGCGGTGCGCTTGTCTACGGCTTCGCGCAGAGCCTTGCCCGGTTTGAAATGGGGTACGCGCTTGGCAGGGATGGCTACGGCCTCGCCGCTGCGGGGGTTGCGCCCCATGCGTGGGGGGCGGTGGTTGACGGAGAAACTGCCAAAACCGCGGACCTCGATGCGGTGTCCACGCACCAAGGCTTCGCCGACGGCGTCGAGCAGTGTCTTGACGGCGAATTCGGCATCGCGGTGCGTGAGCTGGCTGAAGCGGGCGGCAAGCTCTTCGACGAGATCGGATCGGGTCATAACAAAATGTATCAATAAAAAAGCCGGGTGGGCGCATTGTGCACCCACCCGGCCTTGCTTCCAACCGTTCCGGGTTTTTACTTCTCGGAATTGTCCAACTTGGCGCGCAGCAGGGCGCCCAGGCTGGTCGTGCCGGCGCTTTCGCGGCTCGATTGCTGGCTCAGGTTGGCCATGGCGCCTTGCTCGTCGATCATGTCCTTCTGCTTGATAGACAGCTGGATGTTGCGGGTCTTGCGATCCACATTGACCACCACAGCGGTGACTTCATCGCCTTCCTTGAGCACGTTGCGGGCGTCTTCGACGCGGTCGCGCGAGATTTCGGAGGCGCGCAGGTAGCCGATGATGTCTTCGCCGAGGTCGATTTCAGCGCCACGGGCGTCCACGGTCTTGACCTTGCCGGTCACCGTCTGGCCCTTGTCGTTCACGGTCACGAAGGTGGTGAACGGGTCGCCGTCGAGCTGCTTGATGCCCAGGGAGATGCGTTCACGGTCCACGTCCACAGCCAACACGATGGCTTCGACTTCCTGGCCCTTCTTGTAGTTACGCACAGCGGCTTCGCCGGTTTCGTTCCAAGACAGGTCGGACAGGTGCACCAGGCCGTCGATGCCGGCAGCCAGGCCGACGAACACGCCGAAGTCGGTGATCGACTTGATGGGGCCCTTAACGCGGTCGCCGCGCTTGGTGTTCTGCGCGAACTCTTGCCAAGGGTTGGCCTTGCACTGCTTCATGCCCAGGCTGATGCGGCGCTTGTCTTCGTCGATTTCCAGAACCATGACTTCGACTTCGTCGCCCAGCGTGACCAGCTTGGAAGGAGCGATGTTCTTGTTCGTCCAGTCCATTTCGGAGACGTGCACCAGACCTTCAATGCCGGGTTCGAGTTCGACGAATGCGCCGTAGTCGGCAATGTTCGTGATCTTGCCGAACAGGCGGGTGCTTTGTGGGTAGCGGCGCGAAACGCCCATCCATGGGTCGTCTCCCATTTGCTTGAGACCCAGCGAGACACGGTTCTTTTCGGTGTCGAACTTGAGGATCTTGGCCATGATTTCCTGGCCTGCAGTCACCACCTCGGAGGGGTGACGCACACGGCGCCATGCCATGTCGGTGATGTGCAGCAGGCCGTCGATGCCGCCCAGGTCCACGAATGCACCGTATTCGGTGATGTTTTTGACCACGCCCTGAACGATGGAGCCTTCTTTCAGGGTTTCCATCAGCTTGGCGCGCTCTTCGCCCATCGAGGCTTCGACCACAGCGCGGCGGCTCAGCACCACGTTGTTGCGCTTGCGATCGAGCTTGATGACCTTGAATTCCATGGTCTTGTTTTCGTACGGCGTCAGATCCTTGATCGGACGGGTATCGATCAGCGAGCCGGGCAGGAATGCGCGGATGCCGTTGACCAGAACGGTCAGGCCGCCCTTGACCTTGCCGCTGGTGGTGCCGGTGACAAATTCGCCGGATTCCAGGGCCTTTTCCAGGCTCATCCACGAAGCGAGGCGCTTGGCGGTGTCGCGCGACAGGATGGTGTCGCCGTAGCCGTTTTCGATGGAGCCGATAGCGACCGACACGAAGTCGCCCACTTGGACTTCAACTTCGCCCTTGTCGTTCTTGAATTCGTCGAGCGGCACGTAGGCTTCAGACTTGAGGCCAGCGTTGACCACGACGAAGCTGTGTTCCACGCGCACGACTTCGGCGGTGATGACTTCGCCTGGGCGCATTTCGGTGCGTTGCAGGGATTCTTCGAAAAGGGCGGCAAAAGATTCAGACATGTATTTCCTTGCCACGGGCAGGTTTACGGCAGCACGATTGCTGCGGTTTCAAAGACTGCGCGTGGCGGCTGAGGTGCGGAAGAACCGCGGGTTCGTTAAAGAACCACACCGCTGGTGCGCTGCTGCGCGGGGCTGGCGGTATGGACCGGTGTGGGGCACAAGGCCCCGTTTCAGCCCTGCACGCCGGGCGTGAAAGGCTGGCGCTGCTGCCACCAGTCAAGCACCTGATCCACGGCCTGTTCGATCGTGAGTTCGGAGTTGTCCAGTACCAGAGCGTCTTGCGCGGGTTTCAAGGGGGCGACGCTACGGGACATGTCCCGGGCGTCGCGCGCCTCCAAGTCTGCGCGAAGGTCGGCTATTGTAGCGGTTAAGCCTTTAGCAATCAATTGCTGATAGCGCCGCTCGGCCCTGCAGGCGGCGCTGGCCGTGAGATAGACCTTGAGCGCAGCCCCAGGAAAGATCACCGTGCCCATGTCACGCCCGTCGGCCACCAGGCCGGGCAGGCGGCGAAAGCTGTGCTGCAGATCAACCAGCGCCGCACGCACGGCGGCCAGGGCCGACACGCGCGATGCGTTCATGCCCGCTTCCTCTGTACGGATGGCATCGGTAACGTCGGCGTTGCCCAGCCACACCTGTCCGCCCTCAAAGCGCACCGGGAGTTGGCGGGCCAGGGTGGCGATCTGCGCTGCATGCTCGGCATCGATGGGCAGGCCTGCGCGCGTGGCGGCCAAGGCCGTGATGCGGTACATCGCGCCCGAATCGAGAAACCCGTAGCCCAGGCGCTGGGCCACTGCGGCAGCCACCGTGCCTTTGCCCGAGGCGGTGGGACCATCGATGCAGATCACGGGAATCTGTGCAGCCACTGTCTGGGTGACCGAGAACAGGGCTTCAAAGTAATCAGGAAAGGTTTTAGCCACGCACTGCGGGTCTTCGATGCGCACAGGCAGACCTGCTGGGTTGAAGGCCGCCAGCGAGAAGCACATGGCGACGCGGTGGTCGTCGTAGGTGTGGATGCAGGCAGCGCGCCAGTCGCCCAGTGTGGCGGGTGGTGTGATGCGGATGGAATCGGCCGTTTCCTCCACGGTGGCGCCCAGCTTGCGCAGCTCGGTGGCCATGGCGGCGATGCGGTCGGTTTCCTTGACGCGCCAGCTCGCGATGTTGCGCAAGATGCTGGTGCCTTGCGCATACAGCGCCATCACGGCCAAGGTCATGGCCGCGTCGGGGATATGGTTGCAGTCCAGGTCGATGGCCTTGAGCGGCCAGGCACCGCGCTGGATCTGCAGCCAGTTGGGGCCGCCAGTGATCTGCGCGCCCATGGCTTGTGCTGCTTCGACAAAGCGGATGTCACCCTGGATGGAATCCATCCCTACACCCAGAATTTTTAGGCAATTTTTGCCTCTAGCGCTTGCTGCTATTGCGCCAACAGCTATGAAATAGCTAGCAGAAGAGGCGTCTGCCTCGATATGGATGCTGCCCGGTGAGCGGTAGCTGCTGCCCGCTGCAATGGTGAAGCGCTGCCAGTTCTCGTGGCGTACCGTGATGCCAAAGCGCTCCAGCAGTTGCAGGGTGATGTGGATGTAGGGCTTGGAGATCAGCTCGCCCACGACCTCGATGACTACATCCTGGTGCGTAGCCGCCAAGGGCAGTGCCATGAGCAGCGCGGTCAGGAACTGGCTGGAGACATCGCCACGCACCCGGATGGGGGCGGACACCGCCAGGGCGGGCACGCCATCGGCCTGTGCAATGCGCAGCGGCGGGTAGCCCTCGGTGCCCAGGTAGTCAATGTTGCAGCCCAGTTGGCGCAAGGCGTCCACCAGGTCGCCAATCGGGCGCTCGTGCATGCGCGCAATGCCACTGAGTTCAAACGCACCGCCCAGCAAGGCCAGCGCTGCCGTGAGGGGACGCATGGCCGTGCCTGCGTTGCCCAGAAACAAGGTGGCGGGTGACGTTGGCTTGCGGCCGCCCAGCCCGGTGATGCGCGCCTGTGCACCATGTTCCTCGACGCCGCAGCCCAACTGGCGCAGGGCGTCGAGCATGACGCGCGTGTCGTCGGATGCCAGCAGGTCGTGTACCGTGGTCGTGCCCTTGCTCAGGGCTGCCAGCAGCAGCACGCGATTGGAGATGCTTTTGGAGCCGGGCAGCTGCACGCTGCCCTGGGCTGACTGGAGCGCGGGGAGATCAAGAAAGGCGGTGGAATACATCGAAAGCTGTCCGGGGCAATGGCATGCCGGTCGACCGTTGGCCGGCCGCCAGGCGCCGGGTTAGCGGTTTTTGAGGGAGCGCTGTGCGCCCATGCGCCAGTGTGCACGGGTTTCGCTGGCCAGGGTGAGCATGTCCTCAATGGTCTGGGCGTTGTTGCTGCGCATGGCCTGCTCCAGGCGCTGCAAGGTTTGCTGGAATAGGCTGGATTGGGCCAGTAGTTCCTCGCGGTTGGATAGGAAGATGTCGCGCCACATCTTGGGGTCGCTCGCCGCAATGCGGGTGAAATCCCGAAAACCGGGGCCCGCCAGCGACAGAAAAGTGTCGGCATGCTCCTGGCCGGTGATGCTGTTGACCATCGCGAAGGCCAGCAGGTGCGGCAGGTGGCTGACAGCCGCGAAGGCGTTGTCGTGCGCCTCGGGCGACATGCTGGTCACGCGGCAGCCCAGCGCGGTCCAGACGTCCTGCGCACGCTGCAACTGCACAGTGAGGGTGCGTTCGGTGGGCGTCAGGATGACCTGGCGACCAGAGTAAAGCTCGGCTTCGGCATGCTCCACGCCTGAGACCTCGCGCCCCGTAATCGGGTGGGCCGGTACAAAGGAGCCCACCTTGTCGCGCAGGGCGCGCTCGGCGGCCTGCACCACGTCAGCCTTGGTCGAGCCCACGTCCATGACCAGCATCTGGGGGGTCACCAGGTGTTTGATGGCCTTGAGCGTGGCTTCCGTGGCCGATACCGGTATCGCCAGTAAAACAATGTCGGCGCCGGCCACGGCCAGCAGCGCAGAAGGGGCTTCCACGTCGATCACACCCAACTGGCGGGCGCGGTCCGTCGTGGATGGGGATTTGCTATAGCCCACCACGCGTTGCACCAGGCCCGCGCGCTTGAGGGCCAATGCAAACGATCCCCCCATGAGGCCACAGCCAATGAGGCCCAATTGTTCAAACATGGAGAGTCCTTGCGGTGTCAGGGGCAGTGCGCGGCGCAATGGGGGTGGCAGGGTGGTGCAGGATCATGGCGTCACCGGGTAAGTGCCCAGCACCTTGTAGAAGGCGCACAGGCTGCGCAATTCAAGGAGCGCGGCACTGACATGGGCTTGGCTGGGGTGGCCGTCGATGTCGATGTAGAAATAGTATTCCCACTGGCCGGTGCGTGCTGGGCGCGATTCGAAGCGGGTCATGGAGACGCCGTGCTTCTTGAGCGGAACCAGCAGATCGTGCACGGCGCCTGGCTCGTTGGGCACCGAAACGATGAGACTGGTGCAGTCTCGGGCCGAGGGTGGCGGGGTGTCCAGCGTGTGCGGCAGACAGATGATGGCGAACCGTGTGCGGTTGTAGGCGTCGTCCTGGATGGCGTGCGCCACGATGTGCAGGCCAAACTGCGTTGCGGCACGGTCGCTGGCCAGGGCCGCCCAGGCTGGGTTGGTCGCGGCCAGGCGCGCGCCTTCGGCGTTGCTGGAGACAGGGCGTCGCTCCACATGCGGCAGGTGCTTGGAGAGCCAGGCCTGGCATTGGGCCAGGGCCTGTGGGTGGGCCAAAACGGCCTCGATACCGTCGACGGAGGGGCTGGTGCGCAGCAGGTTGTGGCGTACCAGCAGGCTGACCTCGCCCACCACATGCGTGGGGGTGTGCAAAAACAGGTCGAGGGACCGGGTGACGACACCTTCGACCGAATTCTCGACCCCCACGACACCGAACTGGGCGCTGCCCGATGCCGTGGCGTGGAACACTTCATCGAAATTGGCGCAGTACACGATGTCGGCGGCGCCACCAAAGAATTCGATGGCAGCCTGCTCGCAGAAGGTGCCTTCTGGCCCCAGAACGGCTACGCGCTGGGGCGATTCAAGCGCCAGACAGGCGGACATGATCTCGCGCCAAATGGCGGTGACATGGGCGCTTTTAAGCGGCCCAGGGTTGGCGGCCTGGATTTTCTCAATGACCTGCGCCACGCGGTCGGGGCGAAAGAACGGCGTGCCCTCGCGCTTCTTGACCTCGCCAACGCGCTCGGCCACCAGGGCGCGCTGGTTCAGCAGGGTCAGCAACTGCTGGTCAATATTGTCGATCTGGACGCGCAGGCTGGACAGGTCGGGGGAAGATTGCGGTGTATTCATTGAAGGGTGCGTGGGTCAGGCGTGCTGCTGCTCAAATTCTCGCATGTAGTTCACCAGCGCCTGCACGCCAGCCAGAGGCATTGCGTTGTAGATGCTGGCACGCATGCCGCCCACGGACTTGTGGCCCTTGAGTTGCAGCAGGCCGCGCTGTTTAGCGCCGGCCAAGAAAGCGTCGTTGCGGGTTTCGTCGCGCAGAAAGAAAGGGATGTTCATGCGCGAACGGCAGTTGGCGGCGACCTTGTTGACGTAGAAGCCGGAATTGTCGATGGACTCATACAGCAACTGGGCCTTGGTGATGTTGCGTTGCTCCATGGCAGCGATGCCGCTGGCTGTGCCTTCGCGCTGGCGCTTGAGCCATTGGAAGGTCAGGCCTGCCATGTAGATGCCCCAGGTGGGTGGGGTGTTGTACATGGACTGGTTGTCTGCCACGATTTTGTAATCGAATGCGCTCGGGCAGGTGGGCAGGGCATGGCCCAGCAAGTCTTCGCGCACTACCACCAGGGTGAGGCCCGCAGGGCCCAGGTTTTTCTGTGCGCCACCAAAGGCCAGGCCCACACGCGACCAGTCGACCGGGCGCGATGCTACGTGCGAAGAAAAATCGATGACCAGCGGGGTGTCCACCCCCAGGGCGCGCAGGTCGGGCAGGGTGTGAAACTCAACGCCATTGATCGTTTCGTTGCTGCACAGGTGCAGGTAACTGGCCCCCTTGCTGGGACGCCATTGCTCCGGGTCGGGTAGGGTGGTGAAGCCCTGGTCTTCGCCCGATGCGATGACGTTCACCTCGGCGGCGTATTTGCGCGCCTCTTTTTGCGATTTCTGGCTCCAGCTCCCGGTGACGACAAAATCCACGGTGGCTGCACGCGAGAGATTCAGCGGGACGATGGCGTTCTCTGCCAAACCACCGCCCTGCATGAAAAGAATCTTGAAGTGCGCGGGCACTGACAGCAGTTCGCGCAGATCGGCTTCGGCCTGCTCGTAGATAGAGATGAATTCCTTGCCCCGGTGGCTCATCTCCATCACGCCCATGCCGCTGCCATGCCAGTCGAGCATTTCAGCCGCGGCCTGCTCCAGAACTTCGGCGGGGATGGCCGCCGGGCCGGCGGAAAAATTGTACGGGCGTTGCATGGTTTGTGGGCTCAAAAGAGCTTGAAGCGCTTTTTAAATAAGCGCCTCAAGCTACAGAAACGATAGCTTGCGAATGGTGTATCAAGCGTCGGCAGAGGGTGGCGTTTCGTCCGGTGTGGAGGAGGGCTCGTCGCCTGTGGATTCGAGATCTGCGGGGTTGGCATCGTTTTCCACAATGCGCTGCAGTCCGCTGAGCTGGGAGCCTTCGTCCAGGGCCATCAACGTCACGCCTTGCGTGGCGCGACCCAGTTCACGGATCTCGCTGACGCGCGTGCGCACCAGAACACCCTTGTCAGTGATGAGCATGATCTCGTCGTCGGCACGCACCAGAGTGGCGGCCACGACCTTGCCGTTGCGCTCGGTTTGCTGGATGGCGATCATGCCCTTGGTGCCACGACCGTGGCGGGTGTATTCGGTGATGCTGGTGCGTTTGCCGTAGCCGTTTTCGGTGGCGGTCAGCACGCTTTGGGTTTCGTCTTCTGCCACCAGCATGGCGATCACGCTCTGGCTTTCTTCGAGCATCATGCCGCGCACGCCGCGGGCCTGTCGGCCCAGCGGACGTACGTCATTTTCATCAAAACGCACGGCTTTGCCACCGTCGGAGAACAGCATCACGTCGTGCTGGCCGTCCGTGAGGGCAGCGCCAATCAGATAGTCGCCTTCGTCCAGATTCACGGCGATGATGCCGCCCTTGCGCGGGTTGGAGAACTCGTCCAGCGCCGTCTTCTTGACCGTACCCATGCTGGTGGACATGAAGACATATTGGTCCGCCGGGAAGCTACGCTTTTCTCCCGTGAGCGCCAGCACCACGTTGATCTTCTCGCCTTCTTGCAAGGGGAACATGTTGACGATGGGGCGCCCACGCGAACCGCGTGAACCGGCTGGCACTTCCCACACCTTGAGCCAGTACAGTCGTCCGCGATTGGAGAAGCACAGGATGTAGTCGTGTGTGTTCGCGATGAAGAGCTGGTCGATCCAGTCGTCTTCCTTGGTGGCGGTGGCCTGCTTGCCACGTCCGCCGCGCTTCTGCGCCCGGTATTCTGACAACGGCTGGCTCTTGATGTAGCCCGTATGGCTGAGCGTGACCACCATGTCGGTGGGTGTGATCAGGTCTTCGGTGGACAAGTCTTGCGCGCTGTACTCGACCAGGCTGCGGCGGGCGCCGAGCTTGGTCTGGCCAAACTCCTGCTTGATGGCGGTGAGTTCTTCGCCAATGATGGTCGAGACACGCTCGGGCGTGGCCAGGATGTCCAGCAGGTCTTCAATGACCGACATCACATCCTTGTATTCGGCCACGATCTTGTCCTGCTCCAGCCCAGTGAGGCGCTGCAGGCGCATTTGCAAGATTTCTTGCGCTTGGGTCTCCGAAAGCCGATACAACCCGTCCTGCCCCATGCCGAATTCGGCTTCCAGCCCTTCTGGGCGGTAGTCGTCAGCGTTCACTACGCCGCCATCGGCCCGTGTGCGGGTGAGCATCTCGCGCACCATCTTGCTGTCCCAGCTGCGTGCCATCAGTTCGCTCTTGGCCACCGGCGGGGTAGGTGCATTGCGGATGATGGCAATAAAGTCGTCTATGTTGGCCAGCGCAACCGCCAGGCCTTCGAGCACATGGCCCCGGTCGCGTGCCTTGCGCAGTTCAAACACAGTACGGCGCGTGACGACCTCGCGCCGATGTTGCAGGAAGACGCTGATCAGGGTCTTGAGATCGCACAGCCGGGGCTGGCCATCAATCAGGGCGACCATGTTCATGCCGAAGGTGTCCTGTAGCTGCGTCTGCTTGTACAGGTTGTTGAGCACTACCTCCGGCACCTCGCCGCGCTTGAGTTCAATCACCAGACGCATGCCCGACTTGTCGGATTCGTCCTGAATGTGGCTGATACCTTCGAGCTTCTTTTCGTGCACCAACTCAGCCATGCGTTCCTGCAGCGTCTTCTTGTTGACCTGATAGGGTAGTTCGTCAACGATGATGGCTTGGCGCTGGCCCTTGTCGATGTCTTCGAAGTGGCATTTGGCGCGCATCACCACCTTACCGCGGCCGGTGCGGTAGCCGTCCTTCACACCATTGATGCCGTAGATGATGCCGGCAGTAGGGAAATCGGGTGCCGGGATGATTTCCATCAGCTCATCGATGGACGCGTCCGGGTGGTGCAGTAGATGCAGGCAGGCATCCACCACCTCATTGAGGTTGTGCGGCGGAATATTAGTGGCCATGCCCACCGCGATGCCGGACGATCCGTTGACCAAGAGGTTCGGCAGCTTGCTGGGAAGCACGATGGGCTCTTTCAAGCTACCGTCGTAGTTCGGGCCGAAATCCACCGTCTCCTTCTCGATGTCGGCCAACATTTCGTGGGCAATTTTGTCCAGGCGGATTTCGGTGTACCGCATGGCTGCCGCGTTGTCGCCATCGACCGAACCGAAATTGCCCTGTCCATCAATCAAAGGGTGGCGCAAGCTAAACGGTTGCGCCATTCGCACGATGGTGTCGTAGATGGCTGAGTCGCCGTGTGGGTGGTATTTACCCATCGTCTCGCCCACCGCTTGCGCACTTTTGCGGTATTTGCTGTTGTAGTTGTTGCCCATCTCGTGCATGGCAAACAGCACGCGCCGGTGCACCGGTTTGAGGCCATCGCGCGCATCGGGCAGCGCCCGCCCAACGATCACGCTCATGGCGTAATCGAGATAACTGCGACGCATCTCCTCTTCAAGGCTGATGGGCAGGGTTTCTTTGGCGAACTGGGTCATGTGATGGCGAGAAGACAGCAAAGGAGAGTCATTTTAGGCGCAAGCGCCTGTAGCGGTGGCGCAACAGAATGGTGCGATTGCGCATTTGTCCTACGGGCATGGCAAACCTGGGGCGGACACCCGTCGGTTACGTATGGCACAATCGATTTCAACGTTTTTGGTGATGGTCACCAGCAACGTCCAAATTACGCAGCGCGGCTGCGGCTTTTTCGCCCCAGAGGAGAACCATGAAGAAACTGAACAAAGTGGCAATGTTGATTGCCTCCGCAGCGCTCGCAACCGCCGCCGGCGCACAAACCGTCGACAACTGGAAGAACGGCACCAACGAGCTGGTCTGGAAGAACGGCACCAACGAACTGTGCTGGCGTGATGCTTCCTGGACGCCTGCTACCGCGGCTCCTGGCTGCGACGGCGCCCTGGCCGCAGCAGCTGCACCTGCAGCGGCTCCCGCTCCCGCTGCTCCTGCCGCTGCAACGCCCGCTGCAACGCCCGCTCCAGCACCCGCCATGGCCACCAAGGTGACCTACGCTGCTGACGCGTTCTTCGACTTTGACAAGGCTGTACTCAAGCCCGCTGGCAAGGCCAAGCTGGATGATCTGGTTTCTAAGGTCAAGGGCATCAATCTGGAAGTCATCATTGCCGTGGGTCATACCGACTCCGTTGGTTCTGATGCTTACAACCAGAAGTTGTCGGTGCGTCGCTCCGAAGCTGTGAAGGCTTACTTGGTTTCCAAGGGCATTGAAAAGAACCGTGTCTACACCGAAGGCAAGGGCGAGAAGCAGCCAGTGGCTGACAACAAGACCAAAGAAGGTCGCGCAAAGAACCGTCGCGTTGAAATCGAAGTGGTCGGCACCCGCGCCAACTGATCTTCTGTGATCGACAAAAAAGCCCCGGTAACGGGGCTTTTTTTATGGGGCATGCAGAAGCTTGCTGGACAATACATCTCCATGAATAACACTTTGAACGTCGATCCGGCCGAGCTGGCCAAATTTTCAGAGCTGGCCCACCGATGGTGGGATCCGGAAAGTGAGTTCCGGCCTTTGCACGAAATCAACCCCTTGCGGCTGGATTGGATCAACACCCTGTCACCACTGCATGGCCAGCGGGTACTGGATGTCGGATGCGGTGGGGGCATTCTGGCGGATGCCATGGCCCGCAAAGGGGCGGAGGTTCTGGGTATCGATCTGGCGGGCAAGTCCTTGCGGGTGGCGCAGCTGCACGCGCTGGAGGCCCAAACCCCTCGTGTGCAATACCGTGAAGTGAGTGTGGAGGCGCTTGCCGTCGAGCAGCCCGCCAGCTTTGATACGGTGACTTGCATGGAAATGCTGGAGCATGTCCCTGACCCGGCATCCGTAGTCCATGCGTGTGCCCAGCTGGTCAAACCGGGGGGATGGGTCTTTTTTTCCACCATCAACCGCAATGCCAAAGCCTTCATGCTTGCCATTGTTGGTGCCGAATATGTGTTGAATATGCTGCCTCGCGGTACGCATGAATATGCCCGTTTGATTCGTCCCAGTGAGCTGGCCGCCAGTTGCAGAGCCGCTGGGCTGGACCTCTGTGAGGCCCGTGGGCTGGGCTATAACCCGCTCACACGCCGGTACTGGATGAACGCCGACACCAGCGTGAATTACCTTTTGGCCGCGCGACGCCCTGCCTGAGCAGTTACCGTATGTTTCAAAATATCCGGGCGGTGCTTTTCGATCTGGACGGAACATTGATCGACAGTGCGCCCGATCTTGGCGCAGCCGTAGACAAAATGCGCACCGACCGGGGGCTTCCTTCGTTGCCTTTGGCACGCTACCGCCCCATGGCTGGTGCAGGTGCACGGGGCATGCTGGGTGAGGCTTTTGGCATGACTCCGGAACATCCCGACTTCGTGGCCTATCGTGAAGAATTTTTTGCCAATTACCAGGGCTGCATGACCTGTCGCACTCAGGTGTTCGATGGTGTGCATGACATGCTGTGCAGCCTTGTCCAGCGCGGATTGGCATGGGGCGTGGTTACCAACAAGTCCATGCGTTTCACGGATCCACTGACCCGCGCAATGCCATTGTTTGCCAGTGCAGGCGCCGTAGTGAGCGGCGACACCACACCGCATGCCAAACCGCACCCGGCGCCGCTGCTGGAAGCGGCCAGGCTACTGCGCGTCGACCCCCGTCATTGTGTGTATGTTGGTGACGATGAGCGTGATATTGTGGCGGGACTGGCCGCAGGCATGGGCACGGTTGCTGCCACCTATGGGTATCTGGGCAGCGCTACAAGTACGAAGCAGTGGGGAGCCCATGCCGAGATAAATTTTCCCCACGACCTCTTGCAATTGCTGCACTTGGCCTAAAATGCTTAATGAGGGGCTGCCCTGGTTTCGACGTGGGTTCGGAATCGGCGTGGTGCATGTCGAGCTTGATTGGCGCTCGTAAATCTGCATTCAAAAAACTAACTGCAAACGACGAACGTTTCGCACTCGCCGCTTAAACCCGGTGAGCCTTGCAACAGCACGCTGATGGGCTGGGCAAGGGGGCTGTAAAGCCTCCCGGCTGCAAGGTTATCTACGTCAGCTGGTTTTTTGCCGGGTACCTTGGCAGAAAACGAGATTCAAGGGTACTGGCGTTCGGCATAGCGTGCGACTGCGCGATGACGAAGGCGAGACTTAAATCAGACCGCTAAACATGTAGATCTGCCCGATGAAGGCTTGCGGACGCGGGTTCAATTCCCGCCAGCTCCACCACTATTGAAGCCCCAACTGTTCTCAGTTGGGGCTTTTTTTCGACTGATGGCTACAGTTCCCGCGTGTTTGCGCGGGTTCTTGCGGAAACCTGCGGACTTCGCCGGTTCGCCATCTGGCCCGTTCTCGGCCACCTTTCGCTCTCTCCATGCCATTCTTCTCTCCGGCCTCGCTCTCCGCGAAAGGCCCGAAGTCCGCAGGGGGCCTGTCCGGCACCCTTTCAAATCAACGGGTTACGCGCGGACGGTTCAAGCGGTTGGATTGCGGCATTGCCTACCCGGAGGGGAACGACCGCGGCCAGGATGCTGTCGTCCCTACCTTACGGTCTCGGCTCGACAGCAGCAGCTCGCTGAATCTGCTCGAACAGACGCTGCGCGGCCTGCCTGGCAACAGCATCTTGCTCGGCACTGAGAGGGTCGAGATCTACGCCGTCGCGGCCCGCTGCATAGGCGGGACCACCGACGTCATCGTCGTACTCCGACCCGTCCTCGGTGATCGCGTAGTGAGCGTCCTTGGAGAGGTCTGTGCCGACCAGCCGGGACAGATACACCCAAGTCCAGCAGCGGGCCAGATCCCCTTGATCATGGTCCTCGATGAGACGAAGCATGGCGTCCGTGTCCCCACTCTCGGCAGCCACGGTGAGCCAGTGCTTCGCATCAGCCACGCGCCCCAGTCGTTCGGCAATCTCGGCAACGGCCGATGGATCGGCACCAACATCGTCACGCGGCCGCTCGAAGAATGACGGGTCGCCAAAGCGTTCCGCCAAGTCGAGGAGCGCACGTTGATTGCCGAGTCGACCAGCCTCGCGAAGATGGCTGGCGTACTTGTCCGCTTGAGTGAGTCGAGCCGCATGGGCCTCTGCCCACTCCTTTTCCACGCCTGTCAGCACACGACCCTGTTGTGCCTGGGAGTGCCAGTAGGAGCTTCCCGCTCCCCGATCGGTGTCGTCGTCGTCGTCGGGGTCATGGATCAGCGCTAGGGCGTAGTGGGCGAGAGCGTTGCCTTTGCTGGCCGCTGCCTCCAACCCATCGAGCATGAGCGGTGCGAGATCAGCCTCCACACCATCTGCCCATCGAGCACCAAGCCGATCGTCTTGCTCGTCGCCGAACTGCTCGGTGTCGTCACCAGTAGGATCGGCTTGTAGGCTGGACCAATCCCCACGCAGATGGCTGATCAACGCCGAAATCCGTACGACGCCAATCTGGCGCTCTGCCAGGAAGGACCCTAGCGACACCGAGACCAGCTCCGCGCCTTCCGGCGGATGCCCAAGCTCGATGCAGCGCCGCCTGACGAAAGCGCTGGGCGAGCCAGCTCGCTTGTCGTCCGGACGTCGCTGTGTGAAGACGGCATCAACGCCGAGTGCGGCATAGGACTTGAAGCCGAACGAGGCTGCCAGCAGCTCGTAGATGTGGGCTCTTTTGAGGGATCTGCCCGTGCTGGCCTGGAGATGCTGCTGCGCGGAATACGCGAGCTCTTTGATTGTCATAACGAACCTTTCCTGTGTGCCACGCCGATTTCGGGTCAGGCGCACACGTTTACCTGATGCCCCATCCGACCGCGCAGAGCCTGCGGGTCCGGCATCGCTACCCGGTGCCGCCCTGGGAGTGGGGCTCGGTCATCCCCGACTTCGTGCTACCCGTCGATGCCGTGGCCCGGGAGTCCGTGCGCTGGCTGGAGAGGCCGGCCTACAACCGGGTGTTCGTCTCCGGCCAGGATGTCGGAGTGCTCGGTCAGGTCACGCGCGCCGGTACCGCCGGTGACCTGCTGGCGCCGATGGTCTTGGATGCGCTGATCACCGAGGCGCCCGCGGCTCGTCAGCGCGGCATCGCCGTTCTGGCCGACACCGGACGCCAGATCGAAGTGAGCCTGCGCCTGCCCGTGCTGGCGGAGACCGGAATCATCGAGCCGGGGGCCTTCGTCGAGTACCAGGACGGCAGCGTGACCCGGCTCGGGCTGGTGCGCGCCACGCAGGTGCAGGCTGGGTTCCCCGAGGTCTGGCAGACGTTGGGGGTGCAGGCCTATGCATAACGTCTACGAGCAGTTCCGCCAGCTGCTGCCCAACCCACCGCTGCAGGCCGGGACCGTGACGGAGGTCGGCGCCGGCGTCGTCACCGTTCAACTGCCCGGTGGCGGCGTCGTCAAGGCGCGTGGCGCCGCTGGTCTCGGCCAGAAGGTGTTCGTCCGCGACGGCGCCGTCGAAGCTGTTGCTCCCAGCCTGCCGCTCGAACTCATCGAGATCTGACCCACCGCTGATTCATCCCTTGAGGCCCGCCCAGTTGCATACGCGCTGGGCGGGCTTCGCTTTTCTGGAGGCTTCCATGACTGAACCCGAACAACCGACCCTGGTCGAGAACATGCTTCTGATGCGCAAGGAGGACTTCGACGATCTGCTCGACCGTGCCGCCGAGCGCGGTGCCGAGCGGGCGCTGTCGCACCTGGGGCTGGAAAGCAGCCACGCTGCGCGCGACATCCATGAACTGCGCGATCTGCTGGAGGCGTGGCGCGATGCACGGCGCACCGCCTGGCAGACCGTCATCAAGGTCATTACGACCGGCATCCTGGCGGCGCTGCTGGTGGGCGCGGCCATCAAGCTCAAGTTGATGGGGAGCGGCCAATGATCGAGACCTTGCTCGGCGGCCTCCTTGGCGGGGCCTTCCGTCTGGCGCCCGAGGTCCTGAAGTGGCTTGACCGCAAGGGCGAGCGCGGCCACGAGCTGGCGATGCAGGACAAGGCGCTGGAGTTCGAGAAGCTGCGCGGCGCCCAGCGCATGTCGGAGATCGGTGCTGGCGCGGACGCCGCCTGGAACGTCGGCGCCATCGAGGTCCTGCGGGAGTCGGTGGCCGCCCAGGGCCAGCGATCCCGAGTGCGCTGGGCCGATGCGCTGTCCATCAGCGTCCGCCCGGTGATCACCTACTGGTTCATGGCGCTGTACTGCGCGGCGAAGACGGCGTCGTTCGTCGGGGCCATGTCGGGCGGCACCGATTGGGGCGCTGCGATCCTGCACGCGTGGACCGAGGCCGATCAAGCGCTGTGGGCCGGGGTGCTGAACTTCTGGTTGCCTGGCTGTGTTGTACCGCTTGAAGGGGGCGCTGGAGGGTGCTTCGGTCTTTGAGCGACGCCCCCTTTTCATCGCTGCCCCAACAGTCCGTCGCTGGATCAAACGCCGGGCTGCAACTCTACTCGCACCTCGCGTGACTTCCCGCCACGCTCCACTGACAAGACCACTACATCACCGACCCGTTTGTCATCGAGCCGGGCCAGCAGCTTCGCCACGTCGTCCACGGCCACGCCGTCGATGCTGACGATGCGATCACCGGGTACGATGCCTTGTGGTGAGACCTCAACTCCGGTGAGCCCTGCCTTCTGCGCAGCCGAGCCTGGGGTGACCCGCAGCACGAACACACCGTCGCCACCGATCATCGCCTGCAGGCGCGCGTTGAGCTGCTCGTCCACCTCGATGCCCAGCGCCGGGCGGATGTACTTGCCGTTCTTGATGAGCTGCGGCACCACCCGCATGACCGTATCGACCGGCACGGAAAAACCGATTCCGGCCGATGCGCCGGATGGGCTGTAGATGGCGGTGTTGATGCCGATGAGTCGTCCGGCAGAATCGAGCAGCGGACCACCTGAGTTGCCCGGGTTGATGGCGGCGTCAGTCTGGATCAGGTGCTCGATGGCTGGGCCTCCCGCTTCTCCCGCGAGGCTCCGGTCGAGCGCGGACACGATGCCGGTGGTCAGCGTCCAGTCGAGCCCGAACGGATTGCCGATGGCGAACACCTTCTGCCCCACCTTGAGGTCAGCGCTGGTGCCCACCGGCACCGCAGGTGGGCGTTTGAAGCCGACACCGATCTTGAGCACCGCAATGTCGTGCGCCGGGCTGGCGCCGACGAGTGCGGCCTGGTAGTCGCGTCCGTCGGCCAGTTTGACCGTAGCAGAAGATGCGCCCTGGATGACATGGAAATTGGTCACGACATGACCCGCTTCGTCCCAGATGAAGCCTGACCCCGTTCCGCGTGGAACCGAAAAAACATTGCGCGACCAGACATCACGCACCAACTGCGCCGTTGTGATGTAGACGACCGATGCACGCGACTTCTCGAACAGCTCGATCGTGGCTTTTTCGTCCTGCGCCAGGTCACCGCGAGGCGTGACAGTGCGTTCGGCTGCCTGGTCAGGGGTGAACCACGCTTCGATGGCGGGGAGAAACTGCCACAACAGCATGAGCGCCGCGATGCAGGCAGTGATGACCAGCCAGCGTCGGACAAAATGGTCTGGTGCTGCGCGGTTGTAGGGGTCGATGTAGGCCATGAATATCTCCGGTTGAAAATCAGCGCCACAGACCACCCGGCCGCCAACGCGGCGAGCGCGGCGAAACAGTGGAGTTTGGCAAGAAGTGAGGCGAATGAATCGGCGTTGGATCAACCGGCGCCGACAGCTCCCGCAAACGTTCGATTCGCGCAGCGGTTGCAGGGTGTGTTCGCAGCCAAGAAGGCTCAGGATTGCCCCAGCCCGGCAGCAGCCAGGCACGCCAGGATCGGCTGACCCGCTCGATTCTCGCCAACGCAAGGGCGAGCCCCTGCGGATCGCCCGTCAGCTCGGCCGCCAGCCGATCGGCGTCGAACTCGCGCACCCGCGATAAGCCGAGCTGGGCCAGCAGCGCCAGTTGCGGCGCGATCGCCAGCAACAGTAACGCGGGCCAATTGACATCCACCGCGCCCAACAGCAACGCCGGCAAACTGAACAGGATGGCAACTTGTCCGAGCACAGCCATGAAATATGTCAGCCGGCTGATGGAGTCCGCCAGCCCCATCACGCGCAGGTCCTTGTTGGCGATGTGAGCGATCTCATGGGCGACGACACCGGTGAGCTCGCGCGGCGTGAGGCTACGCAGGAGTCCATCGGTGAGCACGATGGCGGAGCGAT
>Ga0209476_10000659_pt1 | contig 23728 bp, 19 predicted proteins | sample KloWWTrecipitate_FD_187179 | JGI IMG/M metagenome (GOLD analysis project Ga0209476, IMG submission 187179) | Active sludge microbial communities from Klosterneuburg, Austria, studying microevolution and ecology of nitrifiers - Klosterneuburg... | ecosystem: Engineered > WWTP > Aerobic digester... | reverse complement strand
ACATCCGCGCCAACCGCCTGAATTACAACGTCATCGAAGGCAAGAATGATCGATTCGGTTTGATCGCCAGTGGCAAGGCGTTTAACGACACGCGTCAGGCTTTGGCGGATCTGGGGTTGGACGATGCCACCTGCCAGCGCCTGGGTATCCGCCTGCACAAGGTGGGCGTGGTGTGGCCGCTGGAAGCCCAGCTAACCCGTGAATTCGCCACCGGGCTGCAGGAAATCCTGGTGGTCGAGGAAAAACGCCAGGTCATCGAGTACCAGCTGAAGGAAGAGCTGTACAACTGGCGCCCTGACGTGCGCCCCACCGTGCTGGGCAAGTTCAACGAAGTGGACGGCGAAGACCGCTATGGCGCCGGTGGCGAGTGGTCCATGCCCAACCCCACGGCCAACACCCTGCTGCGTGCGAATGCCGATCTGTCGCCTGCCATCATTGCCCGTGCGATTGCCCAGCGTCTCAAGAAGCTGGGCATCGATGCGGACACCACTGCCCGTATCGACGCGCAACTGGCCATTCTGAGTGCCAAGGAAACCTCGATGCAGGTGCTGGAGGTCAGCACAAGTGCTGCGATTCGCCAGCCCTGGTTTTGTTCCGGTTGCCCGCACAACACCAGTACCCAAGTGCCCGAGGGTTCGCGTGCCATGGCCGGCATTGGCTGCCACTTCATGAGCATCTGGATGGACCGCTCCACCACGGGCTTCACCCAGATGGGGGGCGAGGGTGTGCCGTGGGTCGGGCAGCAACCCTTCAGCCATGACCAGCACATGTTTGCGAACCTGGGCGATGGCACCTACTTTCATAGTGGTCTGCTGGCCGTGCGCCAGAGCATTGCAGCGGGCGTCAACATCACCTACAAGATTCTCTACAACGACGCCGTGGCTATGACCGGCGGCCAGCAGGTGGGCGAACGGCCCGAAGGCCATTCGGTGGTGCAGATCGCGCAGAGCATGCGTGCAGAAGGCGCCATCAAGATCACCATCGTCACCGACGAGCCCGAAAAGTACGTCGGAGTGAAGGGTATTCCCGATGGCATTTCCATCCAGCACCGCGATGCGCTGGACGCGGTGCAGCGAGAGTTCCGTGAGATCAAGGGCACCACCGTCATCATCTACGACCAGACCTGCGCCACCGAAAAGCGCCGCCGCCGCAAGCGTGGCACCCTGGTGGATCCGGCCAAACGCGTGGTGATCAACGAGCTGGTGTGCGAGGGCTGCGGCGACTGCAGTGTGCAGAGCAACTGCATCAGCGTGGAGCCACTGGAGACCGAACTCGGCCGCAAGCGGCAGATCAACCAGAGCACCTGCAACAAGGACCTGAGTTGCGTGAAAGGCTTCTGTCCGAGCTTTGTGACGGTGGAAGGCGGTTCGCTCAAGAAAAAAACCAAGTCTTCCGGCAATAGCATCGAAGGAAATTGGCCAGCACTCCCTATGCCTGAGGTGGCCGATGTGCACGCCGCGCCTGGGGGCGTCTGGGGCATTGTGGTGGCGGGTGTCGGCGGCACTGGCGTGATCACCATCGGTCAGCTGCTCGGTGTGGCAGCCCACCTGGAAGGCAAGGGTATCGTCACCCAGGACGCTGGTGGACTGGCCCAAAAGGGCGGCGCTACCTGGAGCCATGTGCTCATTGGGGCCACGCAGGATGCTATTCGCACCACGCGTGTGGGCATGGCCTCAGCCGATCTGATCTTGGGCTGCGACCCGATCGTGGTGGCAGGCAAGGAAACCCTGCTGCGCATGCGCCCCGGTCGCACCCATGTGGCGCTCAACGCCGTGAGTACACCCACTGCGGCCTTTGTGAAGAATGCCAATTGGGTCAACCCCAGCGAGCAGTGTCTGGTCGACATTGCGCACGCGGTGGGTGCCGAGCATGTGGGTGCTTTTGACGCCGATGCCGTGGCCGTGAAGGTGCTGGGTGACAGCATTTACACCAACCCCATGATGCTGGGTTTTGCCTGGCAAAAAGGCTGGATTCCGTTGCAGCTGGAATCCCTGATGCGCGCCATCGAACTCAACGCGGTGGCCGTGGCGCAGAACAAGCTGGCGTTTGAGTGGGGGCGGCGTGCGGCCCAGGACGTGGATGCCGTGAAGCGCGCGCTCAATCCGGGACAGGTCATTGCGTTCAGCCCGCGGCAGAAGCAGTCGTTGGACGACTTGGTAGCGCACCGGGTGGCGTTTTTGCGGGAATACCAGAATGCGGCGTACGCGCAGCAGTATCTGGACTTTGTGAGCAAGGTGCGTGCGGCAGAGCAAGGGATGGGCGTCGCTGAAAAGTTGCCGCTGACCGAGGCGGTAGCGCGCTATCTGTTCAAGCTTATGGCTTACAAGGATGAATATGAAGTGGCCCGTCTGTATACGGACCCGGCGTTCCAGGCCAAGGTCAATGCCATGTTTGAAGGCGACTTCAAGCTGCATTACCACCTGGCGCCACCTATGCTTGCACGCACCAACGACAAGGGCGAGCTTCAGAAAACCAGCTTTGGACCCTGGATGCGACTGGGATTCAGGCTGCTCGCACCCATGAAGGTATTGCGGGGAAGTGCGCTGGATGTCTTTGGCAAGACCGAGGAGCGTCGCCAGGAGCGCGCACTGATTCAGGAATACCGCGCTGCCATTGAGGGCATGCTGCCGCTGCTCAGTCCGGCAAACCGGGATGTCGCGGCGGCTTTTGCCCGGGTGCCCGAGCAGATTCGGGGCTTTGGCCATGTCAAGGCGCGCCATCTGGTCGCTGCGCGCACGCAGTGGGACCTGCTGCAGACGCAATTCCACGCGCCTAAACAACAGGCTGCATAAGGCCTTGCCTGTACGGGTTGGGCTTTTGCAGGCCCGCCCCTTACAATGTCAGGCTGTCCGCCTCAGTGCGGCGCGTTGGTGCGCGCCGCTGCCACGGGGACAAGTGTTTTATTTCTGACCCATTTGTGGAGTGTCCAGTGTTTATTTCTTCCGCTTTCGCCCAAACCGCTCCCGCTGCTGCCGCTGGTGGTGATATGCAATCCTCCCTGATGAGCATGTTGCCCCTGGTCCTGATGTTTGTGGTGCTGTACTTTGTGATGATTCGTCCCCAGATGAAGAAGCAAAAGGAACACAAAGCCATGATCGACGCCCTGGCCAAGGGCGATGAGGTGGTGACCGCTGGCGGCGTGCTCGGCAAGGTGAGCAAAATGGGCGATATCTATGTCGGTCTGGAAGTGGCTACAGGCGTTGAAGTGCAAGTCCAGCGCAGCGCAGTCGTGCAAGTTTTGCCCAAGGGCAGCATCAAGTAACCCCATCCTGTTTTCATCATGAACCGTTACCCGGTGTGGAAATACGCGATCATTCTGGTCGCGCTTCTGGTCAGTGGTCTGTATGCCCTGCCCAATGTGTTTGGCGAGGCCCCGGCGGTGCAGGTGTCCGCTGCCAAGGCGACCATGAAGCTGGATGCATCCGCACTGGCGCGGGTAGAGGATGCGCTCAAGGCAGCGGGTATTGCCGCGGATGCGGTGACTCTCGATGGCACGTCCATCAAGGCGCGTTTTTCCAATACGGATGCGCAGCTCAAAGCCAAGGACGCCATCCAGAAGGCGTTGAATCCTGATGCTGCGGATGCTGGCTATGTGGTGGCACTCAACCTCCTGTCGCGCTCTCCCGCCTGGCTGACCGCTCTGCATGCTTCGCCCATGTACCTGGGGCTGGATTTGCGCGGTGGGGTGCACTTCATGCTACAGGTGGACATGCAGGCGGCGCTGAGCAAGAAGGCCGAGTCACTGGCGGGCGACATCCGCTCCGTGTTGCGGGAAAAGAATGTCCGGCATAGCGGCATTTCACGCAATGGCCAGACCATTGAAATCCGGTTCCGCGATACACAGGCGCTGGAAGCGGCGCGGCGCGTGGTGGCTGACCAGTTTGGTGATCTGACCACGGTGGAGTCTCCCGATGGCACCGAGTTCAAGATGGTAGCCAGCATCAAGCCTGTGGCGGCCAAGTCCGTTCAGGACCAGGCGCTCAAGCAGAACATCACCACCTTGCACAATCGCATCAATGAATTGGGTGTGGCCGAGCCTGTGATCCAGCAGCAGGGCCAGGATCGCATCGTGGTGCAGTTGCCGGGTGTACAGGATACGGCCAAAGCCAAGGATATTCTGGGACGCACGGCCACGCTGGAAATCCGCATGGTGGAAGAGAGTGCCGAGGCCCGCGCCGCGGAGACCGGTACCGGTCCTGTGCCTTTTGGCTCCGAGCGCTATCTGGAGCGCAATGGCCAGGCTGTGATCGTCAAGAAACAGGTGATCCTGACCGGTGACAACCTGACCGATGCGCAACCTGGCTTTGACAATCAGACTCAGGAAGCCGCAGTGCACCTGACGCTCGATGCCAAGGGCGCACGCATCTTTCGCGATGTGACCCGCGAGAGCATCGGCAAGCGCATGGCGATTCTGCTCTTTGAAAAGGGCAAGGGCGAAGTGGTGACTGCGCCAGTGATTCGCTCTGAAATTGGAGGTGGCCGGGTGCAGATCTCCGGCCGCATGACTACGGTAGAGGCTGCGGATACGGCCCTGTTGCTGCGCGCCGGCTCACTGGCCGCGCCCATGGAAATCATCGAAGAGCGCACCATTGGTCCCAGCCTGGGTGCCGAGAACATTGCCAAGGGCTTCAACAGCGTGACTTGGGGTTTTGTGGCGGTGGCCATCTTCATGTGTGCGTATTACATGCTGTTTGGCGTGATTTCCAGTATTGCGCTGGCATTCAACCTGTTGCTGCTGGTGGCTGTGCTTTCTATGCTGCAGGCCACGTTGACACTGCCTGGCATGGCGGCCATGGCGCTGGTTCTTGGTATGGCGATTGATGCCAACGTGCTGATCAACGAACGGGTGCGTGAGGAGTTGCGCAATGGTGCATCGCCCCAGGCGGCTATCCATGCTGGATATGACCGCGCCTGGGCGACCATCATCGACTCCAATGTGACCACGCTGATCGCGGGTCTGGCACTGCTGGCTTTTGGTTCTGGTCCGGTACGTGGGTTCGCCGTGGTGCATTGTCTGGGCATCCTGACCAGTATGTTCTCGGGCGTGTTCTTCTCCCGTGGCGTGGTAAATTTGTGGTACGGTCGACAAAAAAAGCTCAAGAGCGTATCCATCGGTACGGTTTGGCGCCCCGATTCCAGTAATCAGGTAGCGACAAACTAAAGGGAAAAGGCATGGAATTCTTCAAAATTCGCCGCGACATTCCGTTCATGCGGCATGCGCTGGTGTTCAATCTGATCTCGCTTGCCACATTCTTGGCGGCGGTCTTCTTCCTCTTTTCCCGTGGTCTGCATCTGTCGGTGGAGTTCACTGGTGGCACGCTGATGGAGGTGAGCTATTCGCAGCCTGCGGACCTCAATTCCATTCGGGCCACGGTTGCGAAGCTGGGGATGACCGATGTGCAGGTGCAGAACTTTGGCACGGCACAGGATGTGCTGATTCGCATGCCGGTGCAAAAAGGCAGCAGTTCCGGTCAGCAAAGCGAACAGGTTCTGGCGGCGCTCAAAGCCGACAATGCGACCGCTTCGCTGCGGCGCACCGAGTTTGTAGGTCCACAGGTGGGGGATGAGCTTGCCGCGGACGGTCTCAAGGCTCTGGCCTTCGTGGTGGTGGGCATCATGCTCTACCTCGCCATTCGCTTTGAGTGGAAGTTTGCCGTGGCCGCCATCATTGCCAATTTGCACGACGTGATCATCATTTTGGGATTTTTTGCATTCTTCCAGTGGGAGTTTTCGCTGCCGGTGCTGGCTGCGGTGCTGGCGGTGCTGGGGTATTCCGTGAATGAATCGGTGGTCATCTTCGACCGGATTCGCGAGAACTTTCGCCGGTATCGCAAGATGAATACGGTGGAGATCATTGATAACGCGATCACTTCCACCATCAGCCGGACCATCATTACGCATGGATCGACACAGCTCATGGTGCTTTCAATGCTCCTGTTTGGCGGCGCCACCCTGCACTACTTTGCGCTGGCGTTGACCATTGGCATTCTCTTTGGCATTTACTCGTCGGTGTTCGTCGCTGCGGCGATCGCGATGTGGCTGGGTATCGCACGGGAAGACCTCATCAAGGCTACGGCCAAGAAAGAGGAAGACCCCAATGACCCCAATGCCGGGGCGACGGTCTAGGTTCAAGATATATGGCGACCCCTTCCACACTCTCTCCCCGCCTGCAGTTGGCACGTGCCGTGCGGGAGCGCTTTGTGGCGGAAATGGGTCGTGCCATGTCCGAACTCAGCGTGCAGGTGCAAGTGCGGTTGACGGAGCTGGTGGATGAACCTTGCAATGCCCGTGAGTCCCAGGTTCGGCGCGATGTATGGATGGCCTACAAGCGCGTAAGGCCACTCTGGCTGGAAAACACACTGAAAGCCTGGCGCACTTGTCTAGAGCCTACAAAAGACGCCAAGCCCAAGAACAGTCTGGAAGCGGCAGGTCTTGAGTTGGTAGGAACAGAGGTTGTCGAGAACAAAATTCTGGCTTCCCGTCTGGTGATGACCGTGAACGACAAGGTTTTTGCCCAGCTGGACGACTTGCGCGTCCGTATCAAGCTACTCGAAAATCTGGATGATCTGGACGGGGGCGACATATTGCGCCCGGAGGTTCTGGTTCTCCAGATGGTAGAGCAGTGGGCACAGTCCGGCATGCCCGGGGACTCTTGGCCCCTGGTAAACGACACGGCGCAGGCCAAACTCATTACCAGTTTGAACGAAGCCTACAAGAACGGCAACACCTTGATGATCAGCAAGGGTGTGTTGCCAACGATCGAGTTAAAGGATCGGGTACGGGCGCCAGTCCGTGCCGCGGGACCGCGACCGCGTCCCTCGGCACCGCCGCCCGGTACACCCCAGCAAGCCCAGGATCCACATTCGAGTGGATTGGGGGACTTGGGATACGGCGGCGGCTATCCACAGGATCGCAACCAAGGCGGCAGTGCGCAGGCGCATCGGAGTGGTCAGCAGGGCTACAGCGGGCAGCCACAGGAAGCTGCGCAGCGGTCTGGTGGATTCTTTGGTGGGCGACTGGGCTGGGGAAATTCTGCACCAGCTGAAAATGCCTCTGGCGGCTCCGCTGGACACAACAGCACGCGTGATGCAGGCGGTCCGCAGAGTGCGCAACCTTCTGGTTCTACGCCCTTCTGGAAGCAATCAGGTGCAGGACAAAGCGGGCCTGGGCAGCACTATTCGGCGGGTGATGAAACCCGCATGATGACTACCAACACCCCACTGGCACGTGCCCGCAGCCGCGCGCAGGGTGTGATTGGCCAAATTAAACGTTTGTTTGTCAACCATGCAGGCGGTGATTTTGCCGCGACGGCGCATTACACGCCGTCCCCAGCGCTGGCACAGGCCATTGCACCCCAGGCAGTTGCCGCTTCCTATGCGACGGGCGGCACGATGTACGAGGACTACAGCCCGGCCGGTGTTGCCCGGGTTGCTGGCGCCCTGCGTGATCAGACGGTTGAGCTCAAGAAAAAGGCCGAAACCAAGGGAGAGAAGGCAACCATCGAAATTGTTGCCCTGATGTTTCAGGCCATTCTGGCTGAGGAACGTATTCCGCCCGGAATCCGTGTCTGGTTCGCACGCTTGCAGATGCCGGTCCTGCGTGTGGCACTGGAAGATCCCGATTTTTTTGGCACGACAGACCACCCTGCCCGTTTGCTGATTGACCGCATGGGCTCTTGTGTCATGGGCTTTGATGCAACGGGTGTGCAGGGTGGCGCCATGGAGATCGAGGTCAAGCGCATTGTTCAGGTAGTCGAGCAATACCCGGAAACCGGCAAGAAGGTCTACCAGATCGTCTATGACGAATTCCAGAAGTTCCTCTCGAAATACCTGACCGAAAAAAGCACCACCCAGAAGGTGGTCAGTGTGGCCCAGCAGGTTGAGCAGAAAGAGACGCTGGCGATCCAGTTCACGATCGAAATGCGCAACATGCTCAAGGACTTGCCGGTACGCGATGAGATTCGTGACTTCCTGTTCAAGGTATGGGCCGAGGTATTGGCCGTGTCTGCCCTGCGAAAGGGACCCAAACACGCGGATACGCAGACCCTGAAGAAATCTGCCACGGATCTGGTGTGGGCGGCCAGTGCAAAACCCAATCGCGCAGACCGTGCCCGGGTCATTCAGGATCTGCCGAACCTTTTGGTGCGGCTGCGCTCAGGCATGACTCTGCTTGGGATGCCGCCCTCCGAACAGGAGGCCAACGTCAAGAAAATCAGCGATACGCTGGCGGATGCGTTCTTGTCCAAGACACAGGCCATACCGCAAGCCAAGATTGATGCCATGGCGCAGCGTCTGGGAAATCTGGAGGACTTTGTGTCGGAAGATGGCATGGGTGATTTGCCTCTGGATGCCGAAAGCATCGAGATGATGCTGGGTATCGAAGCGTCCGAGATCGAGGTGGTTGCCAATGGCGGCTCCAAGCCCACCGCGGCCATGCTGGCCTGGGCGCAGGAGTTGCAGGTGGGCTCGTGGTTTACGCTGGACCACAACAACCAGATATCCCAAGTGCAGTTTGCATGGCGCAGTGAGCGCAAGCATTTGAACCTGTTTGCATCCACTTCTGGAAAGAGCTTCCTGATTCAGGGAGGTCGCCTGGCGGCCTACCTGCAGGCAGGGTTGTTGTTGCCGCAGGAAGAAGAAGCTTTGACAGTACGGGCCACGCGCGATGCCATGGCCAAACTGGAAGCCAATCCCGAGCGCCTGCTGGCTTGATTTCTGCGCGAGATCGCGCTGTCAATGCGCTATGCGCACCTGGGCATCGTCACACAATTCGTCCAGAACCAATGCGTCGGGTTCCTGCCCAAAGCCCCAATACACCATCAGAACGATGATCTTCAGGTCATCCAGCCCGATGGGGCCACCTGGTGCTGCCATCGCGCGGTCAATAACGACTTCCCGCATATGGGGTGGCAGAACGTTGGCAGACTCAAGAAAGCGGATAAATCCCAAGGCCTGGCGGCCAAGATGGTTTTGCTCATGTGCTGGATATATCCGTATGCTGGAAGGGCTTGGCTGAACGAGCCATGGTTCTGGCTGGGTCGTGCAGGCGGCTGTGTCAAGTCCGTTGAGCCATGCCAAGGCATCGCCAATTTCATCGGATTCAAACCCCACGGCGCTGAGTTTTCGCTTCAGGTGAGCGGGTTCGGGGCGGGTTTCCCCGGTGTAGTAGTTTTCGTAAACGAAAGCGAGCACTTCAAACATGAACGCAATATATCGCAGATCAAACGACTTCCCGGACGCATCCGGACTTGCCCTGCTTTTCTCGCGTTAGACCACGACCAGCCGCTGAAAAAGCCCGCCTGGCAGCCGTGCAATCTGTCCCTGCAATTCAAGCGTCATCAACTGGGCCTGCAGCGTGGCGGTATCCAGGCCAGTGCGCGCCTGTAGCGTATCCAGACTGGTTGCGTCATATCCCAGCGCATGCAGGAGTGCGGACTCCTCGGGTGCGGGTGTCTGCGCATTGGTTGGGGGGGTAGTCCCGCCATCCATTTGCAATTCTTCGAGCACATCCTGCGCGCACTCGATCAGTTTCGCACCCTGCTTGATCAGTGCGTGGCAACCGCGGGCCTGGGTTGAATGAATCGATCCTGGAATGGCAAACACGTCCTTGCCCTGTTCGGTGGCAAGCCGTGCCGTGATCAGCGAGCCCGATTGCAGCGCAGCCTCCACCACCAATGTCCCGCGGGACAAACCGGAAATGATGCGATTGCGCTTCGGGAAATTGGCTGCCAGTGGCGGGGTGCCGAGAGGGTACTCGCTGAGCAACAGGCCGCGCTGGGCGATGCGGTGCGCTAAAACGCGGTGTTGCTTGGGATACACCCGATCAAGTCCTGTTCCGACGACGGCAACCGTGGCCAGCTGGTCCAGTGCGGCGCCTTCCAGTGCGCCTTCGTGCGCCGCGCCGTCTACTCCCAGTGCCATGCCGCTGACGATCGTCAAACCGGCCTGCGTCAAGGCGACGGCAAACTGCCGTGCGTTGGCAGTGCCTTGTGGTGTGGGGTTACGGCTGCCAACGACGGCCAAGCACCGGTTGGAAACCATGTTCAACCCACCACGCTGCCAGATGTCTGCAGGGCCCATGCCGTAAAGCAGGAGCGGGGGATCTTCAATATCGAGCAGGGTCTGCGGATAACCTGGGTCACCCAGTGGCAGAACGTACCTGCACCCGGGTTCTGCCTGAAGCCAGTTCCAGGTGACTTCTACAAGCGCTTCCAGTTCAGGGGGAGCTTCCAACAGTGCTGTTGCTTGCAATGCACTGGTAACCTGTCTGAGTGCATCGGCAGATTGCTTGAAGACGTTATCCGGGAGCCCGAATTGCGTCAGCAGCTTTCGGGCGGTTACATCACCGACGCCTGGTGTCAGCTGTAGCCGTAACCAGGCACGAAGCTCCTCGCGATCCATGGAAGCCTTGGATGGCGCCGTCGTTAACGCGGGGCAGTCAGGCGGTCACCCACACGCACGCCATTGGTGATGTCCAGAATCAGCGCATAGGAAACGCGATCGAAGGTGCGAAACACCATCAGCAAGCCATTGCGTTCGTCAGGCAGCTTCATCAGTGGGAGTGCAGCATCCCCCTTGTCAATCACACGGGCGCCGTCTTTCAGGATGGCCAGCACGTGGCCAGGCTCCATTCCGTCACGGGAACCGAGATTGATGGCAACCACCTGGTTTTGGGCAGCGTTTACCACAGCGCTGCCATATACAGAGACGATGCGCCCCGTCACGGCAGCAGAGGGCGCCCGCGGTGTGTAGGTCTGGAGCTGGCGCGGTGGCTCAGGCAGCATGCGGTCACCCACACGCATTTCTTCCTTGGCCCCGACGATGTCGATGGTGGCGGGAACAATGACCCCAGTGGTGGTTCCGTCCTTGTCGGTCACTTCTGTGGTGCTCTCGCTGCGAACCAGCGAAGCCTTGCCGACATACTGCGCCTCATAGCCCAGGATTTCTCCCGTTCCAGGGTCTTTCAGGGGCGTTGCATTGCGGAATACCCGGAATTGCTTTTCGCGCGGCTGGTCATCCAGAAGGGGAGCGCCGTTAGAGCCACGCGCATAGGCGCGATCGCCTTTGGCAAGCAGGACACGGCTTTCCTGCGCAGAGACAATGCGCGGCGCAGCGTTAAGAGTTGCTTCGTCAACCACCAGTGGCTCGGCCAGGAAGGGCTCAATAACGCTGGACTGGAGTGCAGTCAGTGCATTGCCGGACAGAGATTCGTACCGGGTGCGCGGGGATACACGCACCGTTTCCATGCCGCTGTCGGCAGACACCGGATTGGCCACGCGCAAGGTAGCCATGCCGTTCTTGCGCTCCAGGATCAGTATCTGACCGGGGTAAATCAGGTTTGGGTTCTTGATGTCGTTGAGGTTCATGCCCCACAACTCAGGCCAGCGCCAGGGGCTCTTGAGGTAGAGCTTGGAAATGTCCCACAGCGTATCGCCACGCTTGATGGTGTACGTCTCAGGCGCATTCGGGGCCAGTTCGCTCAGCGGCACGCCTTTGGCGGCCACCTCGTTGGCTGTGGCCTTTTGGGCTGACGTGACAGGATACTGCTGTGCCAGGGCGGGGCCTACCGTCAAGGCACTTGCCAGACTGGTCAGTGCGGCCAGTGCCAATTTTGATTTCGCCATGAAGTGTGTCGTCATATCGGAGTGCAGTCGGGTTGGCATAACTTGATAATTTACGCGCGATTTTGCGCTCAAGCCCTTGATTCGGCAACGTTTTTGGGTAACAGGCTGTACCAGAGCCGCCAAAAGTGGCGAAAATAGCCACATCTTTGAAGAGCTTTCCATGGCATTACTACCGATTCTTTGCTATCCCGACCCCAAACTGCACAAAGTGGCAAAGCCCGTGGCCGTAGTGGACGAGCGCGTCCAGACGCTGGTGCGCGACATGCTGGAAACCATGTATGAAGCCAAAGGGATTGGCCTGGCAGCAACCCAGATTGACGTCCATGAGCGGGTGATCGTGATCGACGTATCCGAAGAGCGTGACCAGCCGCTGGTACTGATCAACCCGGAAATCGTCTGGACCAGTCCGACCAAGCATCTGAATGAAGAGGGCTGCCTCTCGGTGCCTGGGATTTATGACGGCGTGGAACGTTTCGACGCAGTGCATGTGAAGGCGCTGGATGGCCAGGGCCAGAGCCGGACCATCGAGGCCGTCGAACTGCTTGCAGTGTGCATCCAGCACGAGATGGACCATCTGATGGGCAAGGTCTTTGTGGAATACCTTTCCCCCCTGAAGCGCAACCGCATCAAAACCAAAATGCTCAAAGCCCTGCGTGAGGAATCGCGTTAAGTGCAACCTCTAAGAGTCATTTTCGCCGGCACACCGGAATTCGCCCGACTGGCTCTTGAGCGATTGCATGCTGCTGGACACACCATTGCCCTGGTGTTGACCCAGCCCGACCGGCCCGCGGGGCGGGGCATGAAACTGCAGGCCTCTGCGGTCAAGCAGTTTGCGCTGGAGCACACCATTCCAGTGGCACAGCCGCGCAGCCTGCGACTGGACGGAAAGTATCCAGATGACGCAGTAGCCGCCCGCAAGGCGATTGCGGAGGCCGATGCGGATGTGATGGTGGTCGCTGCCTATGGGCTGATCCTGCCGCAGTGGGTGCTGGACGATATGGTCGCCCCGCACGCCGATGGCCGTGGGCGTTATGGCTGCCTGAACATCCACGGCTCCCTGCTGCCCCGCTGGCGTGGCGCAGCGCCCATCCATCGCGCGATTGAAGCGGGCGACAGCCATACCGGTGTCACCATCATGCAGATGGACGAGGGGCTGGACACGGGCGACATGCTGCTCAAGGAGAGCCTGCCAATTCTGGAAGCCGACACCACCGCCACCCTGCACGACAAGGTGGCTGAGCTTGGCGCGCGCATGGTCGTTCAGGCACTGGATTTCGCAGCTGCTGGCCAGTTACAGCCCGTCAAACAACCAGCAGACGGAATCACGTACGCCCACAAAATTGAGAAGCATGAGGCGGCGATCGACTGGCAACAGGATGCCGAAACAATCGTGCGCAGGGTGCGGGCGTTCAACCCCTTTCCGGGTGCCTCGACGGTGCTGGATGGCGAATCCATCAAGGTCTGGAGTGCATCGGTGCAAGCGGGGTCTCCGCAGGCTGTTTTTGGAACAATTCTGGCTGTAGCCCCCGAGGGTATTGCGGTGGCCGCTATGAATTCGATAGTAATTTTGAAAGAGCTCCAGCGGGCCGGCAGCAAGCGCATGCCCGTGGCGGACTTTGTCCGCGGCTTTCCGTTGCAGGCAGGCCAGGTGCTGGCGTGATGCAGCGCTGGCGGGCCTGGTGGCGCCACCCCGAGTTTCAATTGGGGCTGCGCGAGATGGCGGCCGTATCGCCAGGTTTGGCAGCCTGGGGGCTGATGACCGGCGTGACCATGGTCAAGTCCGGCATGAGCACGTTCGAGGCCGTGGCCATGAGCCTGCTGGTGTTTGCCGGCAGTTCGCAGCTGGCTGCCATACCCTTGATCGCCGCAGGTGCGCCAGTCTGGGTGATCTGGGCCACTGCCTTTTGCGTCAACTTGCGTTTTGTGGTGTTCAGTGCCCACATGCGACCGTACCTGATGCACCTGCCGCTGCGCTGGCGGCTGTTCAATGGCTACTTGACAGCCGACCTCAGCTACGTGATGTTTACCAAACGCTTCCACCATCCCGCGACGGATGTCGGTGGCCAGCGCGACCAGCTGGCTTACCTGGGCGGTGGCAGTTTTTTCAACTGGACCAGCTGGCAGGCTGCCAGCCTGTTGGGTATTGCGCTGGCCAACACCATCCCAACACAATGGGGCTTGGGGTTTGCCGGCATTCTGGCGCTGCTGGGGGTCGGTTGCTCGCTGGCTAGTAGCACCTTGCGGCGGGTGTCCGCTGGGGTGGCGGGCATGGCCGCCGTGGCGGCGTTTGCCTTGCCCTTCAAGCTCAATATTGTGGTGGCTATTGCGGCAGCCGTGGCGCTGTGCCTGATGCTGGAGCAACTGCAGCCGCCAGCACCTCCTCTTGCCAAAGGCAAAGCATGAGTCCTACGGACGGCTGGACGCTGGGGGTGCTCGTGGGGATGGGTGTGGTGACGGTGGTGACGCGTTGCTTCTTCTTCATAAGCAATCGGTCCTGGCAGCTTCCCCACTGGGCCCAGCGCGGCTTGCAGTACGCGCCGATTGCCGCACTGTCGGCGGTGGTACTGCCCGAGGTGGTCATGACCCAGGGGCAACTCATTACGACCTGGCAGGATGCGCGCCTGTTTGCTGCGGTTGCGGGAGCGGCCTATTTTTTTGTCCGCAAGGGGCAAGGTCAGGCGGTGCTGGGCACCATTGTTTCAGGGATGGTGGTGTACCTGCCGCTGCATATCGGCCTGGGCTGGTAGCGCACTTTTACAATGCGTGGTGTGACCGCACTGCGGGCCTATTTCAACTACCTGAGGTTTTTTCATGCAAGTGATCCGTTTCTCTGACCTGGTTGCCCAAGGCAAAGTTGCCGACAAACGCGTTTTCATCCGTGCCGATCTCAATGTTCCGCAGGATGACGCCGGAAACATCACCGAAGACACCCGCATCCGCGCCAGTATTCCCTGCATTGAAATGGCGCTGAAGGCCGGTGCGGCGGTCATGGTGACCTCGCACTTGGGTCGCCCTACCGAAGGCGACTTCAAACCCGAAGACTCCCTGGCCCCCGTGGCCAAGCGCATGGGCGAACTCATGGGGCGCGAGATTCCCGTCCTGGCGAATTGGACCGATGGCGTCAGCGTTGCGCCTGGACAACTGGTGATGCTGGAAAACTGCCGCGTCAACAAGGGCGAAAAGAAGAACAACGAAGAACTGAGCAAGAAAATGGCCGCCTTGTGCGACATTTTTGTGCACGACGCTTTCGGCACAGCCCACCGTGCCGAAGCCTCCACCTATGGCATCGCCCAGTTCGCTCCCGTGGCCTGTGCGGGCCCCCTGCTGGCAGCGGAAATGGATGCGATCTCCAAAGCCCTGTTGGCGCCCAAGCGCCCGCTGGTGGCCATCGTGGCCGGTTCCAAAGTGTCCACCAAACTGACCATTCTCAAGAGTCTGGCCGCCAATGTGGACCAGCTCATTGTGGGCGGTGGCATTGCCAACACCTTCATGCTGGCCGCCGGCCTGAAGATTGGCAAAAGCCTGGCCGAGCCCGATTTGCTGGCCGAAGCCACCGCGGTGATCGAGGCCATGAAGGCACGGGGTGCAGCCGTGCCGATCCCCACCGATGTGGTCACTGCAAAGACTTTCAGTGCCGATGCCAAAGCCGAAATCAAGACCGCAACCGATGTGGCCGATGACGATCTGATCCTCGATATCGGTCCCCAGACTGCAAAAGCACTGGCCGACCAGCTCAAGCAGGCAGGCACCATTGTGTGGAACGGCCCTGTAGGGGTGTTCGAATTCGCTGCCTTCGAGAATGGAACCAAGGTGATCGCTCAGGCGATCGCTGAATCCAGCGCATTCAGCATCGCTGGAGGCGGAGATACCTTGGCAGCCATTGCCAAGTACGGCATTGAAAAGCAGGTGGGCTATATCTCCACTGGTGGCGGCGCTTTTCTGGAAGTGCTGGAGGGCAAGACACTGCCGGCATTTGAAGTGCTTTCGCGTCGGGCAAGCGCTTAGGTTTCAGGGGTAACTACCTCCTATCAATTTGGATTGGAGGGTGGGACTGGTCTGAAATCCGCGCTAATATGCAAGGAAATCTCTGACCAGAATAATGCCACCAACAAGCAACCACAGGCAGGACGACCACGCTGCACAGGCGCTGATAACTTTGTGCGCCGGCGTCCTTCCAATATGGGCGCGCCATCTGGCGACATCACGGGCACAGTCTGAGTCGGCCGTCACGGAAATGCTGCAGGCGTTTTCGGATATCGGTCCGCATATTCACAAGGCAGAGCGGCAGTCCCAACAGATCACTGAGGCACTGAGCCAGCACAGCGATGGGGTTACGGGGCTGGCTCAGGCTTGCGATCAAGCCCTGAAACCTCTTTTAAAAGACGGACAGTTGTCCGGGGCCGCGACCAACGCCATCCACGATGTGCTTGCGATGGTGCACAAGGCGGTCACCGCGCTGGAGAACATCGCCAAGCCTTTTCACCATGAAACCCAGATGGTTGCAGAGCAGGTCGAGCGCATGTACATCGGGTTTCAATACCAGGACCGGATCAGTCAGATGATGGCCCTGTTGGAGGGGGACATCGCACGGCTCCAGGATGCCGTCGCCGGCAAGGATGCCGGTATCCCGGATCTGGAGACCTGGCTTGCCCGGCTGGAATCACAGTACGCTATGGCAGAGCAGCGACAGGACCACGGTGGTGGCATCACACCAGCGGGTGACAACAACGAAACGACGTTCTTTTGAAGAGGTTGAAATGGCAAAGACTATTTTGGTGATTGATGACTCGGCTAGTTTGCGGCAAGTGGTCAAGATGGCGCTCACGGGTGCTGGCTACAACGTCATCGAGGCGGGAGATGGGCAGGCTGCGCTGGCTTTGCTGGATGGGCGTCAGGTCAATATGGCGATCTGTGACGTGAATATGCCCATCATGAACGGAATTGAATTCGTCCGGGCTGCAAAGGCGCTCGCTGCCTATAAATTCATGCCCATTCTCATGCTCACTACCGAGAGCCAGGAGGAAAAGAAGGAGCAAGGCAAGGCAGCTGGTGCCAAGGCCTGGATGGTCAAACCTTTCTCGCCAACCCAATTGGTGAACGCAGTATCCAAGCTCTGCGTGTAGCCTTTGCCCGCGCATAACGTTTTCAGCGTGGGTTTTCAATTGCTGCCTGGGAGATTTCATGAGTGAACCATTTGAGTTGCCGACGGAACTGAATATCTACAGCGCTCTGGAGACGCGCGACGCGTTGCTGGCATGGGTTACCGAACAGATGAGCAAGAGCCAGGATGGTCTGGAGGTTTCCGCCAGAAATGTGGAAGAAGTCGATGGCTCGGGTTTGCAGTTGTTGGCGGCGCTCGCCAACATGGAGCATGCTTGGCGTCTGGTCGACCCCAGCGATGCATTTACTGAGGCGTGTCGCACCATGGGTGTTGCCCAGTGGCTTGAAAATCGCCCCCTTAAAAATGCGTCTGGAGCCTAGCCATGAGCAATGACGCCGATCTTGACTTTATTGCGCAGGCTATGCCTGCATTCATCAGCGAGGCAGCAGAGCAGATTGAGGCCATCGAGACGCTGTTGCTGGAGCTGGAAGATCAACCCGACAACAGGGAATTGCTGGACTCGCTGTTTCGTTGTGCCCACACGGTCAAAGGGTCGGCGGGTATCTTCGGGCTTAACCGGGTGGTTGAATTTACCCACCACGTTGAAACACTGCTCGACAAGATGCGTGATGGCGGTATCGCCCTGAATCCGGACATCAGTACTCTGTTGCTGCAATGCAATGACCAGATCAAGTTCCTGGTTGACACGGCGGCAGACGAAAGTGCAGATACAGCGGAACAGAAGGATGCACGGGCAGACTTGGTGATTCGTCTGCGCGCGTTGACCGAGGACGCTGCAGCTCCGCTTTCGGAGCCCGCGTCGGTGCCAGCCAGCAGTGCTGATCAAGGTGGAGGCCTGCGCGTCTGGACTATTTCGGCACGCTTTGGTCCGGAGACTTTCCGTAATGGCATGGACCCACTTTCCATCGCCCGCTATTTGGGGACACTGGGTGCAGTGAAATCCATTCGCTGCGGCACGGACACTGTGCCGCCGTTGGTGAATCTGAATCCGGAAAGCTGCTACCTGAGCTTTTTCATGGAGTTGGAGACCACAGCCAATCGCGAAGACATTGAGGGGGCTTTCAGTTTCGTGATTGACGACTGTGAACTCGATGTTGTCGCGCCCGAAACACCGGACCAGATGCTGGCGCGCGCCATTGAGGAGATGCCGGAGACGCCGCGCCTGGGCGATAGCTGGTTTCTGTGGGTGCGGTGACCCAGGACAAGTTGCAACAGGTGCTCAGCACACAGCAACATACGCCGGGCATGCCGGCGGTGGCGAAAACCAAAATTGGTGATTTGCTGGAATCCCAGGCGGGTGTGGCACCTGAAGTGGTGGCTGCGGCTTTGGGCAAGCAGCAAAAGATTCGGGAAGCGGCTCCGTCGGAAGAGCGTTACATCCGGGTTCAGGCGGACCGGCTCGATGCCGTGATCAACCTGCTAGGCGAATTGGTGATAGCGGGCGCCGGGGCAACGTTGCTGGCCCGTGAGACGCGCCAGGTGGCCCTGATTGAAGCCAATTTGCACATGAACAGCCTGATTGAGGAAATCCGCAACGGGACACTCGGGCTGCGCATGGTGCCTGTTGGGGAAACGTTTAGCCGGTTTCGCCGTGTGGTGCGCGACACGGCAGCCAGCCTGGGCAAGGAAGTCAATTTTGAAATCGTGGGTGGCGATGCCGAGCTCGACAAGTCCATGGTGGAAAAGATTGCGGATCCGCTGATGCATCTGGTTCGTAACTCACTGGACCATGGACTTGAGCCGCCACAGGAGCGCATGGCCGCTGGCAAGCCGCCTGCAGGCACACTGGTTCTTAGCGCACGGCACGAGACGGGTGCCATCCTGATCCGTATTGAAGACGATGGACGGGGTATCAATAAAGAACGTGTACTGCAGCGGGCATGGAACCGGGGCTTGATTGAGCAGGGTGTGGTGCCCAGCGATGACGCGATCAACATGATGATCTTTGAGCCCGGTTTTTCTACTGCAGAGCAGGTGACCAACCTGTCGGGTCGTGGTGTAGGCATGGATGTCGTCAGGAGAAACATTGAGGCACTGCGCGGCAGCCTTCGGCTCAACAGCAAGCCGGGCAAGGGACTTCAAGTCGATATCCGTTTGCCACTCACGCTGGCCATCATCGATGGCTTCCTGGTTGGTGTTGGAAAATCCAAATTTGTATTGCCCCTGGAATCGGTGGTGGAAGTCATTGAGTCCGGAGGCCAGCACATCAAGGTCGATGCCTCTGGCCGCCACTGTGTCGAGTTGCGCGGACAGGTACTGCCGGTCGTGCGTTTGCGGACGCTGTACAGCGTGGAATCCAGCTTGCCGGACAGGGTCAGTGTAGTGGTTGTGAATTCGCCACGTGGCAAATACGGGATCGAGGTGGAAGTGCTTCTGGGGCAGAACCAGACCGTGATCAAACCTCTAGGGCGTCTTTTCAAGACTCTGCGCGGAATTTCCGGGTCCAGCATTCTTGGCAGCGGCGAGGTGGCGTTGATTCTCGATGTCGTTTCGCTGGCAGAACTGGTAACAGGTTCGGAAACTGCATCGGTAGTGGGCTAACCACAAGACGGTGTTTCCTCCCCGGTTACGCCAAACCATATTTAGTAGAAAGAGGAGCATCGATATGTCTCAAACCAAGTCGTCCTGGATTTCGCGACTCTTTGGAAGCACTGCACTGGAACAGCGGATCGCTGAACTGGAAGCCGAACTCAAGGTCCGCACCGACATCATGAATGTCACCAGCATCGTCTCGGAGGCAGACAAGAAGGGCGACATTCTGACCGTCAATCAGAAGTTTCTGGATGTGTCGAAATATCCTAAGGATGAGTTGATTGGATTCGGACACAACACCACCCGGCACCCTGATATGCCCAAAGAGGTGTTCAAGCAGATGTGGGCGACCATTGGTCGTGGCGAAATTTTCCGTGGCGTGGTGAAGAATCGTGCCAAGGATGGCACGCCTTACTACGTGGATGCGGTCATTGCCCCGATTTTGGGAGACAACGGCAAGCCGATGAAGTACCTCGGCGTGCGTTATGACATCACCGAAGCGGAACTGGAGCGGCACAATGCTCGTGGCATTTTGAATGCCATCGACGCGTCTTATGCCTACATTGAGTTTGACCTTGGAGGCCATGTTCTTCAGGCCAACAAAAACCTGCTCCAGACCATGGGGTACCAGGCCCAGGAGGTGGTCGGCAAGCACCACCGCATGTTCTGTGATCCGACCTTGGCCAACTCATCGGCTTATCAGCAATTCTGGGCAGACCTCAATGCCGGCAAGGCACAGAACGCGGTATTCAAGCGTGTCAACAAGAGCGGGCAGGAAGTCTCACTGCAAGCTGTATACGCCCCCGTGACCGACGAAATGGGCCGCGTGGTGAAGATTGTCAAGATCGCTACAGACGTGACCGAGGAAGTGCACGCCAATGCCATGCTGCGTCAGGCAGTGGAGCAGGCGCAGGTGGTTACCTCCGCTGCCAGGGCGGGAGATCTCAGCCAGCGCATTCCCATGGACGGAAAGACTGGCCCCATCGCGGAACTGTGTGCTGGCGTCAACACCATGATGGAAACCACGGCGACCATTTTCGAAGATGTGGTCCGGGTGTTTGGCGGGCTGGCAGCAGGCGACCTGAATCAGCGCATCACACGTGAATACGCTGGCTCTTTCGGACAATTGAAGAACGATGCCAACGCGACCAGCGAAAAACTGACAGACATCATTGAAGATGTTGGGCGCATGTTCTCCAGCCTGGCCAATGGCGACCTGACGCAGCGCATGGATCGTGACGCTCTTGGGGTGTTTAACCAGGTGAAGCAGGATGCAAATTCCAGTTGCAGCAAACTGGCAGAAATTATCGAGGAAGTCCGCGCAGCGGCCGATGCATTGACGGGAGCGGCCAGCCAGGTCAGCGCGACAGCGCAATCGCTGAGCCAGGCGGCCAGCGAACAGGCGGCCAGCGTGGAGCAGACGACAGCATCGATCGACGTCATGTCGGCCAGCATCAGCCAAAACAGCGACAACGCCCGGGTCACAGACGGCATGGCCACCAAAGCCAGCAAAGAAGCCACCGATGGCGGAAGTGCAGTCAGCCAGACCGTTGCGGCGATGAAACAGATAGCAGCCAAGATCGGCATCGTCGACGACATCGCCTACCAGACCAACCTGCTGGCCCTCAATGCAGCGATTGAAGCGGCCAGGGCAGGAGAACACGGCAAAGGCTTTGCAGTGGTGGCAGCCGAAGTCCGCAAACTGGCAGAACGCAGCCAGGAAGCGGCCAAGGAAATCGGCGACCTGGCGGGCAACAGCGTCAGCACCGCAGAGCGAGCTGGAAAGCTGCTCGACGAAATCGTACCGAGCATCCAGAAGACCAGTGAACTGGTGCAGGAGATTGCGGCGGCAAGTAGCGAGCAAAGCGAATCGGTGGTGCAGATCGGAGGGGCGATGGGACAACTCTCCAAGGCCACGCAACAAAATGCCAGTGCCAGTGAAGAGCTGGCGGCCACGAGTGAGGAGCTCTCGGGGCAGGCAGAGCAACTGCAACAGACCGTCGCGTTCTTCAGCGTGGGCGGTGAAACTCCCAAAGTGCGCAACCGACACGAGATTGGCCAGGATCGACGTGCTCCTGCGCCCCGTTTAACCAGTGCGGTGACTCCTGCACCGGTGCGCGGGGGCAATGGAAATTTCCGTCCTTATTGATTGACGCACATGCAAGTCGAGAACCAGCCGATTCCCGGTGGCCCCGTCGATTTGGGGCCAGCCATGCAATACCTGACGTACAGCCTGGGCGATGAAGTTTTTGCCATGGATATTCGTGCGGTGCGTGAAATCATCCAGTACGGATCGATGACGGTCGTGCCGTTGATGCCGGAATTTGTGCGGGGGGTGATCAACCTGCGCGGTCAGGTGGTGCCTGTGATCGATTTGCAGTCCCGGCTTGGACGGACCTCTGCGACGGTAGGCAAGAAAACCTGCATCATCATCTTTGATGCCAGTCGCGACGGGGAGAAGCTTGAGCTCGGCCTGATGGTGGACTCTGTCAGTGAAGTCAAAGAGATACCTGCCTCACATATCGAGCCACCCCCGCAGTTTGGCGCGTCGATACGCAGGGACTTCATCCGGGGCATGGGCAAGGTTGACGGGGAATTCATCGTGATTCTGGAGCCCGAGCGCGCTCTGGATGTCGAAGACATGGCCTCATCCGCAGGACAAAATCGCCAGGCATGAAATACGACGTTGAACCTACGCTCCAGGAACGTGTCATGCGCGAAGACGATTTTCTCGTCTCCAAAACGGACCTGAAGGGACGTATTACCTACGGCAACCGGATTTTCATTGAGTTCTCTGGGTATGACGAAACAGAGTTGTTGGGCGCCCAGCACAACATCGTCCGCCACCCGGATATGCCAAGAGGCGTATTCAAGTTCCTGTGGGACACAATCCAGAGTAAGCAGGAGTGCTTTGCTTATGTGAAGAACATGTCCAAAGACGGCGGCTTCTATTGGGTCTTCGCCAATGTCACTCCCTCCTTTGACGCGCAAGGGCAGATGGACGGCTATTTTTCCGTGCGCCGCAAGCCACGCCAATCGGCAGTGGACTTGGTTTCCCGGCTGTATGCGCAGATGCTCGATGCTGAGAACAAGGCGGGCTCCAGAGACGCGTGTACTGCGTCCATCAACATGTTGACAGATCTCCTCAATGAAAAAGGAATGAGTTATGAAGCCTTCATTCTTTCAATCTGAGCACGGCAGGTTTGGTAGTTTTGTCAGCTTGTTGCTCGTTGGAGGCGCTTTGGTTCAGGCAGCTGTTCTGGGGGGCGGGTGGAGTGTGTATTGGTGGGTTCTCCCTGCCGTGGCACTTCTTTGGATCTGGATGTGGCGTCAGTCCCGGCAGGTCAAACTCCTGGCGCAAGTGCGTGAGATCGCCAACCAGGTCGCGCATGGTCAATTTGCCCAGCGGTTGACGGGGATACCCCATCATGGCGAACTCACCAGTTTGTGTTGGGATGTAAATGACATGCTGGACCAACTCGAAGCCTGCTTTCGCGAGCAGGCGACGGCATTGAATATGGCCGCCCAGGGTCAGTTTCACCGAAAAGCACAAACCACCGGATTGCGCGGTGGTTTTTTCGCCTCTCAGATTGCGACGAACGCGTCATTACAGCGCATGGAGGAAAAAGTGCTCCAGGAGAAAAGGAGTGCAGAGGAGAAGCTGCTTGCACAAGAGCGTGAGCAACGTATCGCCAATGAAAATCTGCGGATCAAGCTTGCGCTGGACAGTTTGCCGGAATGTGTGACGGTTTCGGACGCAGACGCACGATTCGTGCATGCGACTCCTGCGGCGCAACAACTTCTTTCGCTTCTGGTGGGGAAGCCCTTTGATCCGGAAAGCTTTTATGGCAACAAGCTCAGCAGCCTGTTCAGGAGCACCGAGACAGCGCAGCGTTTCGATGGCGCTGTCATTTCAGGCGAGTCCGTGGATATGGAGATCGAGGGGCGTCAGATTCGGCTGTTGGCAAAACCCATTTTGGATTTGCAGGGCAATCGTCTGGGCAGGGTTACACACTGGGTAGATAGAACCGAAGAGATTGATTCAGAACGGGAGCTCGCCGATATGGTGGGCGCTGCAGGTATGGGGGATTTCAGCAAGCGGCTGAATACGGGAGGTAAGACAGGTTTCTTTGCCTCCATGGCTTCAGGCATGAATGAGCTGCTGGACACCAGCGAACGCGGACTCAACGACGTTGCAGCCCTGCTTGAGTCTTTTGCTGCAGGTGACCTGACGCAGCGCATCGAGCGCGACTACCAGGGTCTGTTCGGACAGGTCAAGGACAGCGCCAACTCCACTGCAGAAAGTTTGTCTCGTGTTCTGGGAGAGGTCCGCGCAGCGGCCGATGCATTGACGGGAGCGGCCAGCCAGGTCAGCGCGACAGCGCAATCGCTGAGCCAGGCGGCCAGCGAACAGGCGGCCAGCGTGGAGCAGACGACAGCATCGATCGACG
>Ga0209476_10000658_pt1 | contig 23760 bp, 20 predicted proteins | sample KloWWTrecipitate_FD_187179 | JGI IMG/M metagenome (GOLD analysis project Ga0209476, IMG submission 187179) | Active sludge microbial communities from Klosterneuburg, Austria, studying microevolution and ecology of nitrifiers - Klosterneuburg... | ecosystem: Engineered > WWTP > Aerobic digester... | reverse complement strand
GGCGTGGACGATGCGGGCGAGGTCTTCGGCGGAGCCGTGGAACTCCATCGCGACGACGCATTCGGCGACCAGCTCGGAGGCGCAGGCGCCGACCAGGTGCACGCCCAGCAGGCGGTCGGTCTCGGCGTGCGCGATGACCTTGACCATGCCGGCGGTCTCGTTCATCGCCACCGCGCGGCCGATCGCGGCGAACGGGAAGCTGCCGGTGCGGTACGGAATCCCGGCTGCCTTGAGCTCGGCCTCGGTCTTGCCGACCCACGCCACTTCGGGTTCGGTGTAGATCACCCACGGCACCGTATCGAGGTTGACGTGGCCCGGCTTGCCGGCGATCAGTTCGGCGACGGCAATGCCTTCCTCGGAGCCCTTGTGGGCGAGCATCGGGCCACGCACGCAGTCGCCCACGGCCCACACGCCCTCGACGCCGGTCCAGCAGTGTGCATCGACCACCACGCGACCGCGTTCGTCCAGTTGCACGCCCGTGCCTTCGGCCAGCAGTCCGTGGGTCGCCGCGCGACGGCCGACCGCGACCAGCAGCCGGTCGACCACGAGCGATTGCTCGCCCTTGCCGTCGACGTAACCGACATGGACCTCGTCCTGCTTCACTTCGGCCTGGGTGACCTTGGCGCCGAGGCGGATGTCGAGGCCCTGCTTCTTGAATTCGCGCGCCGCCGCCCTGGCGATGTCGGCATCCGCCGCGGCGAGGAAATCGGGCAGCGCCTCGAGGATCGTGACCTCGGCGCCGAGGCGCCGCCACACCGAGCCCAGTTCCAGGCCGATCACGCCGGCGCCGATCACGCCGAGTCGCTTCGGGATCTCGCTGAAGTCCAGCGCGCCGACGTTGTCGACGATGCGTTGGCCGTCGAACTTCGCGAACGGCAGCTCGATCGGCACCGAGCCCGTGGCCAGCACGATGTTGGTGCCGCTGATCTCGCGCACGCCGCCATCGGCGGCGCGGACCGCGACGGTCCGGCCGGGCTTGAGCGTGGCGCGGCCGGCGATCGGCGTGACCCTATTGGCCTTGAACAGCAGGGTGATGCCGCCGGTGAACTGCTTCACGATCCTGTCCTTGCGGCCGACCATGGCCTTGACGTCGATCGTGGGCTTGAGCGCGCTGATGCCGTGGTCGGAGAAGTTGTGCGTGAGGTCGTGGTAGCGCTTGGACGAATCGAGCAGCGCCTTGGACGGGATGCAGCCGACGTTGAGACAGGTGCCGCCGAGCGCGGGCTTGCCGTCCTTGCCGATGAAGTCGTCGACGCACGCGACCTTGAGCCCGAGCTGCGCGGCGCGGATCGCGCCGACGTATCCGGCCGGGCCGGCGCCGATGAAGATGACGTCGTAGTGTTCGCTCATGGGGTCGTCGCAACCTGCTCTGGAACCCTTCCCCCTGGAGGGGGGAAGGGCAGGGAAGGGGGTGGAAGCGTTGCGCCAGGGCGGTCACCCCCACCCTGGCCCTCCCCCCTCCAGGGGGAGGGAAATCGCATCGATCAGATGCCCAGCAGCATCTTGTGCGGATTCTCGAGCTGGTTCTTGATGTCGACCAGGAACAGCACCGCATCCTTGCCGTCGACGATGCGATGGTCGTACGAGAGGGCGATGTACATCATCGGCGCCGCCACCACCTGGCCGTTCTCGACCACCGCGCGTTCCTTGATCGCGTGCATGCCCAGGATCGCGCTCTGCGGCGGATTGACGATCGGGGTGGAGAACAGCGAGCCGAAGGTCCCGCCGTTGGTGATGGTGAAGCTGCCGCCCTGCAGGTCCTCGATCGCGAGGCCGCCCTCGCGGGCCTTCTTCGCGTAGTCGTTGATCTCCTTCTCGACCTCGGCGAAGCTCATCGCCTCGGCGTTGCGCAGCACCGGCGTGACCAGGCCGCGATCGGTCGCCACCGCGATCGAGATGTCGGCAAAGCCGTGGTAGACGACGTCGTTGCCGTCGACCGAGGCGTTGACCACCGGGAAGCGCTTGAGCGCCTCGGCCGCGGCCTTGACGAAGAAGCTCATGAAGCCCAGGCGCACGCCGTGCGCCTTCTCGAAGGCCTCGCCCAGTTCCTTGCGCATGGCCATCACGGCGCGCAGGTTGACCTCGTTGAACGAGGTCAGCATGGCGATCGAGTTCTTCGACTGCATCATGCGCTCGGCGATGCGCGCGCGCATGCGCGTCATCGGCACGCGCTGCTCGGTGCGGGCGCCGATCGCGGCGAGGGCGGGGGAGGGCGTTGGCGCGGGCGCGGCCTTCGCGGACGCGACTGGAGCCGCTCCTGCAGCGGGGGCGGGCGCGGTTCCCGCCTTCATCGAATTGACCAGGTCTTCCTTGGTGACCTGGCCGCCGCGGCCGGTACCGGCCACGGTCGCCGGATCGACCTTGTGCTCTTCCGCGACGCGCCGACCCGCCGGCGAAAGCGCCGCGGTCGCCGTCGCCGCAGGCGTGGCTTTGGCCGCGACCGGGGCCGCCGCTGGCGCCGGTTGCGCCGCCGGTGCCGCAACCTTGGCCGGCGCCGCCGCAACAGTCCCTTCCTCCACCAGCGCGATCAGTTCCTGGCTGGTCACGGTGTCGCCGGTGTTCTTCAACACCTGCTTCAACACGCCGTCGACCGGCGACGGCACCTCGAGCACGACCTTGTCGGTCTCCAGGTCGACCAGGTTCTCGTCGCGCCGGATCGCGTCGCCCGGCTGCTTGTGCCAGGTGGCGATGGTCGCGTCGGAGACCGACTCCGGCAGCACCGGGACCTTGACTTCGATGGCCATGGCAAAACGTCCTTATTCGCTCGCGTGGTCGCCGTTGAGCTTCGCGGTGAGCGCCTGCTCGACCAGCGCGGCCTGTTCGACGGTATGGGTGTGGTGGTGGCCGCAGGCCGGCGCGGGCGAACGCGGCCGGCCGGCGTAGTGCAGCTTGCGCTTGCTGTCGCCGATCGCGGCGAGGATGTGGTGCTGGATCTGGTACCAGGCGCCCTGGTTCATCGGCTCTTCCTGGCACCACACCACGTTCTTCGCCGCCGGGAAGCGCTTGAGCTCGGCGGCGACCGCGTCGCGCGGGAACGGGTAGAGCTGCTCGACGCGCACCAGCGCGACCGACTCCAGCGCCTGCTTGCCGGCCACGTCGAGCAGGTCGTAGTAGACGCGTCCGGCGCACAGCACCACGCGCTTGACCTTCTTCGGGTCGCGGGCGGAAGCGTCCGGGATCACGGTCTGGAAGCCGCCATCGGACAGGTCGGCCAGACTCGAGGTCGAGAGCTTGTGCCGCAGCAGCGATTTCGGCGTCATCACGATCAGCGGCTTGCGCAGGTCGCGCACCATCTGCCGCCGCAGCATGTGGAACATCTGCGCCGGCGTGGTCGGCACGCAGACCTGCATGTTGTCGAGCGCGCACAACTGCAGGAAGCGCTCCAGGCGCGCCGAGCTGTGTTCGGGGCCCTGGCCCTCGTAGCCATGCGGCAGGAACAGCGTGAGCCCGCACAGGCGGCCCCACTTGGCCTCGCCCGAGGAGATGAACTGGTCGATCACGACCTGGGCGCCGTTGCAGAAGTCGCCGAACTGCGCCTCCCAGATCACCAGGGTGTGCGGGTCGGTGGTGGCGTAGCCGTACTCGAAGGCCATCACGGCCTCTTCCGACAGCAGCGAGTCGTAGACCGAGGCGTCGTGCGGATCCTTCACCAGTTGCCGCAGCGGCAGCACGGCCTCGCCGGTGTTCTGGTCATGCAGCACCGCGTGGCGGTGGAAGAAGGTGCCGCGGCCGGAATCCTGGCCGACGATGCGCAGCCGGTAGCCATCGGCCAGCAGCGTGGCGTAGGCGAGGTTCTCGGCGTAGCCCCAGTCCATCGCCAGTTCGCCGGCCGCCATCCGGCGGCGGTCCTCGTAGATCTTGGCCACGCGCGGGTGCAGGGTCATGCCGGGCGGCACGGCATTGATCTTCGCCGCGAGCGCGTCGAGCACCGCGCGCGCGACCGAGGTCGGCTTGGTCTCGCGTGCGCTGGCTTCGAGGTGGCGGCTCCAGTCGACCGCGGGCACCAGCGGATTGCTCGCGAGGTCGGCGGCGATGCGGCCGGAGTCGAGCTGCTGGCGGTAGCCGTCGACCAGCGCCTTGCCGTCGGCGGCGGCGATCACGCCGTCCTGTTCCAGGCGCGCGGCGTACAGTTCGCGCGTGGTCTTGCGCGCACGCACCACCTGGTACATCACCGGCTGGGTCGCGGCCGGTTCGTCGGCCTCGTTGTGGCCGTGGCGGCGGTAGCAGACCAGGTCGATCACCACGTCCTTCTTGAACTTCTGGCGGAAGTCGAAGGCGAGGCGCGCGCAGTAGATCACCGCTTCGGGGTCGTCGCCGTTGACGTGGAAGATCGGCGCCGCGACCAGCTTGGCCGGGTCGGTGCAGTACAGGGTCGAGCGCGCGTCGTCCGGCCGGCTGATGGTGAAGCCGACCTGGTTGTTGATCACGATGTGGACCGTGCCGCCGACCGCGAAGCCGCGCGCCTGCGACATCTGGAACAGCTCCATCACCACGCCCTGGCCGGCGAAGGCGGCATCGCCATGGATCAGGATCGGCATCACCTGCGCGCGCGCCGCGTCGCCGCGGCGGTTCTGGCGCGCCCGCACCGAGCCCGAAACCACCGGGTCGATGATTTCCAGGTGCGAGGGATTGAAGCCCAGCGCGAGGTGCACCGGGCCGCCGGGCGTGGCCACGTCGGAGGAATAGCCCATGTGGTACTTCACGTCGCCGGAATGGGCCGGGTCGGTCGGGCCCTCGTGCTTGCCCTCGAACTCGGCGAACAACTGGTGCGGCGGCTTGCCCAGGGTGTTGACCAGCACGTTGAGGCGCCCGCGGTGGGCCATGCCGATCACGATTTCCTTGATCCCGTCGGTGCCGGCACGATGGATGACTTCGTCCATCAGCGGGATCAGGCTTTCCCCGCCCTCGAGCGAGAAGCGCTTCTGGCCCACGAACTTGGTGTGCAGGTAGCGCTCCAGGCCCTCGGCCTGGGTCAGCTTCTGCAGCGCGCGGCGCCGCTCCGGCGCCGTGAAGGCGTACTTGCCGCCGCCGCGCTCGAGCTTCTCGTGGACCCAGCGCCGCTGCTCGGCGTTGGGAATGTGCATGAACTCGGCGCCGACGGTATTCGAGTAGGTGTTCTTGAGCAGGGTGACGATTTCGCGCAGCTTCATGCGCTCGGGCGCCGACAGCGAGCCGGTGCTGAACTCGGTGTCGAGGTCGCCGCTGTCGAGCCCGTGGAAGCCGATCTCGAGGTCGGGCGCCGCCTGGCGCGGCGCGAGGCCGAGCGGATCGAGGCTGGCGGCGAGATGGCCGCGCGCGCGGTAGGCCGTGACCAGCCGGTGCACGCCGGCCTGCTTCTGCGCATAGGCGTCGTCGAGTTCGGTCAGCGCGAGCGCGCCATGGCGGCTGCCGAGTTGCGATACCCGCGCGATGTGGGCGATCACCGGACCATGCGGCACGTCGCCGGCACGGCGTCCCTCGAGCGACTCGAAATAGCGGCCCCACTCGCCGTTGATCGCGGCCGGGTCGGCCAGCCACTGCTCGTACAACTCGTCGACCCAGGCCGCGTTGCCGCCGGAGAGGTGCGAGGACTGCCGGAACTGTTCGAGGAGCGAACTCACGGAGGGGCCACCTGGACAGGGCGCAAACTGTTCAGCCGAAAGGAATTTTCGGATGCTGCGCCGCAGAAAAACGGGGCCGCGATTATAGCGCCATGAAGCCGGCGGGCGACAACCGCCGGCGCCCCGTGCGACCAAGGTTCAATGTCGGGCCGGGTTTGGCGGCGCCGGGCAGCCGTCGCGGCTGACGTTGCGCGCCGGGAGCGCGCGACAGCTGCGGAGCAGCCCCCGAAGGGGCGAACGCCAGGATGGCGTGAGTCAGCCGCTCCTGCAGGGGGGCTACAGCGCGAGGCGACGCAGCTCCGGGCTGGGCTCGCTGCGCTCCCACACCTGCTCGAAGTACGACAGCAGCGCGCGCTGCCGGCCCGGGCGGTGCGGGTTGCCCTCGCCCTCGAAGCGGCTGCCGATCGGCCGATACAGGTAACCGCCGCGGTCGTCGAGGAGGAAGGCCGCGGCGTACTGGCGATCCTCGTCCACCACCGGCGTGCGCAGGTGGCAGCGGCTGGACAGGCGCTGGGCCAGGGCCAGCAAGCGGTGCCCATCACGCACGGCGACGGCCGGGTCGTGCACCAGCACGCGCAGCTCCGCCTGCGCGGCGCTGGTGAGCAGGCGGCGCACGTGTTCCAGGAACGGCTCGCGGTCGTAAAGCAGGGGGTCGAGGTCGCGGCTGTAGATCCACAGGCGGTGGCGTGCCTGCGCCGCGAGCGTGTCGGTCAGTTCCTGCGCGTCGCGGATCGACTGCAGTTCCACCGCGCGCGCTTCCGGCGCCGCGGGTGCGCGCGCGCCGGGACGATCCGGCGCTTCCGGCGGGGCGAGCGCCAGGCGCATCGCGCGATGGCGGATGCCCGCCTCGATGAACTCCTCGCCTTCGATGTCAAAGCCGGCGCGCTGGTAGAAGGGGATCGCGGCCAGTTGCGCATTGAGCGAAACCCCGGGCCAGTGGCGCGCGCGCGCCTGCTCGAGCAGGGTCCGCAGCATGGCATCGCCGACGCCGCGCCCGCGCCATTCGCGCAGCACCGCCATGCGGCCGATCTTGCGCTCGGGGGTCAGCCGGCCGGTGCCGATCGGCCGGCCGTGGTCGTCGCGCGCGATTACGTGCACGCTGGCCGGGTCCAGCGCGTCCCACTCCTCCTCGACCGGCACCTGCTGCTCGACCACGAACACGGTCTCGCGCACCGCGCGCAGGTCGGGCAGGTCGCGTTCCCAGGATGCGATTTCGAGCCGGAATGCGTTCTCAATCATCCTCGAACACCAGGTGGCCGGCGTTGTACATCGCCGCCAGCGCGCGCCAGTCGGGCGCGGTCAGGCGCCGCAGCAGGGCGGCATCGTAGCGCTTGCCGGATTCCAGGATCCGCGCCAGCAGCAGCGAGCAGTCGTAGCGCTCGCCGGCAAGATAGGTCGCGGCGCGGTGGCCGCGGCGGATCCACGCATAGCGGCTCCACGGGCTGCGGTGCAGGACGCCGTCGCGGCGCACGCGGCGCTTGAGCGCGCCGGCGTCGAGCAGATCCCCTGCAGGAGCCGGAGAGTGCGCGGCGCGATAGCGGGTGATGAAGCGCGCATACCAGTCGCGGAAGGCGTCGCTCTTGAGCTTGCCCGACTCGCGCAGGATGTGGCGCACCTTGCGCAGCGCGCCGGCGCCGATCTCCGCCGGGCGCCTGGCCGGGGCGAGGTCGCGGTCGGCATAGCGGCGCTCGTCGCCCAGCCGTTCGGCGATGTATTCGGCGTAGTCCAGCAGCAATTCCGCCGCCGACGGCGCGCGCATGCCGATCGAGAAGGTCATGCACTCGCCGACCGCGATGCCGTGGTGGGCGATGCCCGGCGGCAGGTAGAGCATGTCGCCCGGTTCCAGCACGTAGTCCGCGGTGGGCGTGAACTCGCGCAGCAGCTTGAGCTCGACGTCCTCGCGCACCGCCAGCGGCGCGCGCCGGTCCTCGCTGATCATCCAGCGGCGCCGGCCCCAGGCCTGGAGCAGGAACACGTCGTACTGGTCCACGTGCGCGCCGACCGAACCGCCGTCGACCGCATAGCTGATCATGACGTCGTCGACCCGCCAGTCGGGCACGAAGCGGAACGGCAGCAGCAGCGCGTCGATCTCGGCCAGCAATTTGTCGCAGTCCTGGACCAACAGCGTCCAGTCGCGCTTGGGCAGGCGGCGAAAGTCCGAGCTCCGGAACGGCCCGTGCCGGAGTTTCCACGCGTCCTTGGCCGCGTTGTGGATCACCAGCCGCGACGCGGCCATCGGCTCGCCGGCGAGGCCGGCGAGGTCGTCGGGCGTGATCGGCGACTCGAAGGCGGGGAAGGCCTGGCGGACCAGGAGCGGCTTGCGCTGCCAGTAGCGGTGCAGGAACTCGGCCGGCGGCATGCCGAGCAGGGTGTCACGGGCGATCCTGAGCTCGGGGCCGCGAGTGCTCATGGTCGGCGGCCGCGGCTCAGATGTCGCGCGCCAGTGCCGGCGCGAGCCCGAGGTAGGCGGCCGGCGTGAGCGCCAGCAGGCGCTGCTTGTCGGCCTCGGGCAGCGCCAGGCCCTGGATGAACGCACGCAGTGCCTCGCGCTCGATGCCGCGGCCGCGGGTCAGGGCCTTGAGCTGCTCGTAGGGCTCGGGCAGGCCGTGCCGGCGCATCACCGTCTGCACCGCCTCGGCCAGCACCTCCCAGGCGCCGTCGAGGTCGGCAGCGAGCCGCACCGGGTCGGCGGAGAGCTTGCCGAGGCCGCGGCGGATCGCGCCGCACGCGACCAGCAGGTGGCCGAAGGCGGTGCCGAGCGAACGCAGCACGGTGGAATCACTGAGGTCGCGCTGCCAGCGCGAGATCGGCAGCTTCTCGCTGAAGTGGCCGAACAGCGCGTTGGCGAGGCCGAGGTTGCCCTCGGCATTCTCGAAGTCGATCGGATTGACCTTGTGCGGCATGGTCGAGGAACCGACCTCGCCGGCGCGCGTGGCCTGGCGGAAATAACCCAGCGCGACGTAGCCCCAGACGTCGCGGCACAGGTCGATGAGGATGGTGCCGACGCGGCGCAGCGCATCGCACAGCTCGGCGATCCCGTCGTGGGGTTCGATCTGGGTGGTGTAGGGATTGAAGGCCAGGCCCAGCGATTCGACCATGCGCCGTGCCAGCGCCGGCCAATCGACCGCGGGATAGGCGATCGCGTGCGCGTTGTAGTTGCCGACCGCGCCGTTGATCTTGCCCGGGATCGACACCGCCGCGAGCTGTCCGCACTGCCGCTCCAGGCGCGCCACCACGTTGGCCAGTTCCTTGCCCAGCGTGGTCGGGCTTGCGGTCTGGCCATGCGTGCGCGACAGCATCGCGAGCCCGGCGTGCGCACGCGCCAGCGCGCGCAGCTCGGCGACCAGCGCGTCCAGCGCCGGCAGCAGCACCGCGTCGCGGCCCTCGCGCAGCATCAAGGCGTAGGCGAGGTTGTTGATGTCCTCGCTGGTGCAGGCGAAATGCACGAACTCCAGCGCCGGCGCCACGGCGGCGTGCTCGCGCAGCCGTTCCTTGAGGAAGTACTCGACCGCCTTGACGTCGTGGTTGGTGGTGGCCTCGATCGCCTTGATGCGCTGCGCGTCGGCCGGTCCGAAGCCCTCGGCCAGTCCACGCAGGCGCGCGGCGGCGGCGGGGTCGAAAGGCGCCACTTCGGCCACGCCGGGCTCGGCGGCCAGCGCCAGCAGCCATTCGACCTCGACCCGGACCCGGGCCCGCATCAGGCCGGCTTCGCTGAAGACCGGGCGCAGCGGCGCGCAGGCGCCCGCGTAGCGGCCGTCGAGCGGGGACAGGGCGTAGAGGGGATCGGCGGCCATCGGCACGTCGGGGGCGGGAATCGCGGCGCGAATGATAACACCGGCACCCGGCCCGACCCCGCCCGGGACCGCGCCGGGGCTATACTGCGCGCCCTTTTTCGACTCCCACGGGACCCCCGCCATGGCCGAATTCCGGACCGAGCGCGACAGCATGGGCGAGCTCAAGGTGCCCGCCAAGGCGCTGTACGGCGCGCAGACCCAGCGCGCGGTGCAGAACTTCCCGATTTCGGGCCTGCGCATGCCCCGCGAGTTCATCCGCGCCGTGGGCCTGGTCAAGGCGGCCTGCGCGGCCGCCAACGCCGATCTCGGCCAGATGAAGAAGGCCGACGCCAGGGCCGTGCGCGCGGCCGCCACGCGGGTCGCGGCCGGCGAGTTCGATGCCGAGTTCCCGATCGACGTGTTCCAGACCGGCTCGGGCACCAGCACCAACATGAATGCCAACGAGGTCATCGCGCATGTCGCCGGCGCGGACTCGGGGCGCAGGATCCACCCCAACGACCACGTCAACATGGGGCAGAGCTCCAACGACGTGATCCCGACCGCGATCCAGGTCTCCGGTTGCCTCGCGGCGCACGAGCAGCTGCTGCCGGCGCTCAAGCACCTCAGGGGCACGCTGGACAAGCGCGCGCGCCAGCTTTCGCGCACGGTCAAGACCGGCCGCACCCACCTGATGGACGCGATGCCGGTGACCTTCGGCCAGGAGCTGTCGGGCTGGTCGGCGCAGGTCGGGTCCTCGATCGCGCGCATCGGCGATGCCTTGAAGCGCCTGCGCCAGTTGCCGCAGGGCGGCACCGCGGTCGGCACCGGCATCAACGCCGACGAACGCTTCGGCCCCAAGGTCGCGCGCGAACTCTCCAGGCTCACGGGCTTCCGCTTCGAGTCGGGCGCCAACTATTTCGAGAACATGTCAGCGCAGGACTCGGCGGTGGAGCTCTCGGGCCAGCTGCGCGTGCTGGCCTGCGCCTTGATGAAGATCGCCAACGACCTGCGCTGGATGAACTCCGGGCCGCTGGCCGGCATCGGCGAGATCGAGCTGCCGGCGCTGCAGCCCGGCTCCTCGATCATGCCCGGCAAGGTCAATCCGGTGATCCCGGAGGCCGCCACCATGGTCTGCGCGCAGGTGATCGGCAACGACGCCACCATCACCATCGCCGGGCAGTCGGGCAACTTCCAGCTCAACGTCATGCTGCCCGTGATCGCGTACAACCTGCTGCAGTCGATCCAGCTGCTGGCCAATGTCTCGCGGGCGCTGGCGGACTCGGCGATCGCGGGATTCACGGTCCGCAAGGACCGCATCGCCGCCGCGCTGGACCGCAACCCGATCCTGGTCACCGCGCTCAATCCGGTGATCGGCTACGAGAAGGGCGCGGCCACCGCCAAGCAGGCCTACAAGCAGGGCCGGCCGATCCTCGAGGTGGCGAAGGAAACCACCGGGCTCAAGGAAGCCGAGCTCAAGCGCTATCTCGATCCGATGTCGCTGACCCGCGGCGGCATCCAGGCCGGCGGCGGTTCGGCCGGCGGTTGAACGGGACGCGTCCGGATCCGCAGTGGCCGCGGCGCCTCGCCGCGGCCCGTATCGCCAGAACTACAGGGGTTTTACCGTCATGAAGCGTTTGCTCCTCCTCGCCTCGCTGTGGAGCGCGTGCGCGCTTGCCCAGCAGGCCGACATCACCGGCGCGCAACTGCTGTCCGGCGCGGCCGACGCGAAGCTGCAGTCGATGGCGCGCGACGCCGCCAGCAGCGGCAGGAAGCTGGTGATCAGCGCGCCCGAGTACTGGCACGAGATGATCCTCGAGCAGGTGCGCCGCGGTGGCGGCGACAACCTCGAGGTCGAGGTGCGCGATTCCTTCGCCGAAAGCGTGCTGGTGCGCGAGGAATCCACGCAGCCGCCGGACCCGGTGGCCGCGCCCGAGGCGGTTGCGCCGGCGCCCGTCGCCACGCCCGCACCCGCGCTCGCACCCGCCGCCGCCCCGACACCGGTCGCCGCGCCCCGGCCGGCCGCGCCACCCGTGGCGAAGCCAGCGGTGGCCGCACCCACGCCGCGTCCGCAGCCCGCGCCGGTCGCGCCGCCGGTCGCGGCGCGCGAGCCCGCCGCGTCGGCCCCGGCCACGACGCCTGCACCCCCGCCCGCGCCGGCCCCGGTGACCGCTGCGCCAGCCCCCGTGGCGGCCGCGTCCGCACCCGCCGCGGCCGCGCCCGCGCCCGCGCCCGCCACGGTGACACCTGCCCCGGCGCCTGCCGCTGCCCCCGCCGCCGCGCCCGCTCCGCGGCGCTCCACGCGCGACGCCGAGATCGCCTCGATCAAGCGCCGCGTCGAGCAGAACCTCAATGGCGGCGAGCCGGTCACGCGTTCGCTCACTCAGACGGGACTCGAGCCCGGCGACGTGATCTACGACCAGGGACTGGTCAAGGCGGTCCTGCGCCGCGGCAGCGTGCGCAACCAGCTCTATTGGCTCGACGGCGAGATCGAGTTGCGCCGCATCGAACTCAAGGAACTGGGGCCGCGCCGCTACCAGGTGATGGAGCGCATCCGCAACGAAGGCGCCAGGCCGACCCTGCGCACGGTGCGCACGACGGAAAGCCAGGCCTTCAAGGCCGCTGCGCCGGCGGCGCATGCCGCGGAGCGCAAGCAGCTGGAACAGCGCTACAACGCCGGCAACCCCATCAGCAGCGAGATCCCGGCCACCGGCCTGCGCCAGCGCGACATCGTCTACGTCGGCGATGCGCTGGCCGTGGTGGTGCGGGTCAATGGCCTGGCGCTGGAGCGTTACTGGCTGGTCGGCGAAGTCGACCTCGGCCGTTCGGAGCTGATCAAGGACGGGGCGAACAAGTACCGCGTGCTGCAGGACATCAATCGCTAGCGCCGGCGCCGGCGCCACCAGGCAAGGAAAAGGCCGCCAGTTGGCGGCCTTTTCGCTTGCGGCAGTTGCAGCGGGCGGTCCTCAGTCCGCCACCTCGCGCCAGCGCCGGTAGTACACCGCGCCAGCGATCATCGCGATTCCCGCCACCGCGCCGATCCAAATCTCTGGCATGGCGAGCGGAGACAAGAGCGAGTTCCACGCGAGCAGCCCAACCGGGTCCCCGTCCTTCATCTGCAACACCTGTAGTTCGTTGTCGCCCCAGAACGCCCAGCTGCCCGGCACGATGCTCAGCAATATGCGCCAAACAACGTGTGTCATGAACCAGGTATCCGGAACCTTGAAGCCCTGGAACATATCGATCCACATGACGAGCAGTCCGAGCAGAATCGGCGCCAAGACTGCCCAAACGAACGCCTTGCTTCGGGCAAAACTTGACGCAAGCAGCAACCAGCCAATTGCGGGCAGTGCCCACAATGCGTTGATCGGCACCATCAGCAGGAGCTTCGTCCAAACCGTCAACGGCTCGGCTGGGCCCCAAATTGTCGTAATCGGGTTGATTCCGTGCACTCCGGTCATGATTGACAGGAGGATCAGGAAGGCTGCGCTCATCAGTACCGAAACGGCCCAGGAGATCAGTGGCGCAAGGAACGCCGCGGCGATCGCCTTCGACAGCACGGTCTGCAGGTCCGATATCGGCAGTGACTTCCAGAACAGCACGCTGCGGTCCTTGCGGTCGTCGTAGAGCGCGCCGATCAGATAGAAGAACAACACGAAAAACAGCACGACGTGAATAACGCCCCAGAAGATCACCAGTGAGAGGTCCAAGCCAAATGCCACCTTGGCAATTTCTTCAGGTGGAATCTTCTGCATCAGCATCTTCAACGGGATTCCGACATGCACTTCGCCGTTGAACTTGCCCGAGCCGATGAACTCGGCCCAGATCCAGCCCATCAGCGTGGCCACCAGGAAGAAGCCGGCGGTCCACACCGGCGCCCACAGGAAGCCGCCGCGGTGCTCCCAGAACTCGCGCTTGAGCAGCATCTTGAGGTGGTTCATGCCGTCGCTCCATTCTTCATCGTCGCGACGAAGATGTCGGCGACGCTCGGCTTGTGGATCTCGCCCAGCGCGGCGAGCTCGCCGCGCTTCGGGCCATCGAACAGGAACACGCTCTTGCCGAACACCTGGCGCTCGGACAGCGGCTTGAAGGCCAGCGCCTGCTCGCGCTGCTCCGGCCCCACCAGGACCTCGGTGAAGCGCTCGCCGACCACTTCCATCGGCGCCGACAGCGTGATCTTGCCGTCCTTGATGAACACCAGGTCGGTGAGGATCCGTTCGATCTCCTCGACCTGGTGGGTGGTGACGAGGATCGTGCGCTCGTGGTCGAAGTAGTCCTCCAGCAGCGACTGGTAGAACTCCTTGCGATAGATGATGTCGAGCCCGAGCGTGGGCTCGTCGAGCACCAGCAGCCTGGCGTCGATCGCCATCACCAGCGCGAGGTGCAGTTGCACCACCATGCCCTTGCTGAGTTCGCGCACGCGCATGGTCGGCTTGAGCTTGGTGCGGGCGAGGAAGTCCTGGCAGCGCTTGCGCGAGAAGCGCGGATGCACGCCCTCGACGAAGTCCACCGCCTCGCCGACCCGGATCCAGCGCGGCAACACCGCCACGTCGGCGATGAAGCACACGTGCTGCATCAGCTCATGGCGCTGCTTGCGCGGGTCGAGGCCGAGCACGTTGAGCTCGCCCTCGAAGTCGGTCAGGCCCAGGATCGCCTTGAGCGCGGTGGTCTTGCCGGCGCCATTGGGGCCGATCAGGCCGACGATGCGCCCGGATTCGACCTCGAAGCTGGCATGGTCGAGCGCGAGGCTGTTGCCGTAGCGCTTGGTCAGGTCGCGGGCGTGGATGACGGTGCTCATCGCTGGCCTCCGCTGGTCGTGGTGCCGGCCACCAGGGCCTGCAGGTCCAGTCCCAGCCGGACCAGGCGTTCGCGCAGCGGGGGCCATTCCTCGCGCAGGAACCGTTCGCGCTCGCTCTTGAGCAACTGCACCCTCGCCCCCTCGGTGATGTACATCCCCAGACCTCGGCGTTTTTCCACGAGTTGTTCGTCCACCAGTTCCTGGTAGGCCTTCGACACGGTGATCGGGTTGAGCTGGAACTCGGCGGCGACCTGGCGCACCGAAGGCAGGGCGTCGCCGGTCTTGAGCACTTCGTCGAGGATCATCGCCACCACGCGGTCGCGCAGCTGGCGGTAGATCGGCGTGTTGTCGTTCCAGGTGACGGTCATGGCGCTCATTCCGTGCGACGCGCGGCCAGGTGGCCGAACGCGTAGTAGGGCAGGCCGAGGCTGACCCGGCGCACGCCGGTGCCCACGCGCTTGGCGAGGACCTGGCGCGCCTGGCCCACCGCCGCATCGAGCATCACGCTGCGGTGCAGGGGATCGGCTGCGGCGCTGGCGCCGCCATCGGCGATGACGACCACGCGCGGCAGCAGCGTGATCCCCGGCCGGTCGACGCCGGTGGGGCTGCGCACGGCCTCGACCCGGGTGATGGGCGCCGCGACCGCGTTCGGGATGCGACCGATTCCGCTGCCGATCGCGAAGACCGCGAAGGAGCAGAACAGGATCGAGTAGAGGTTGATTCGCATGGGTCCTCCCGCTGGGCGGGGTGATCTGTAGGGCTAGTGTTGTAGTGAACTATAACACCTAGTTTGGGCCTGTCAAGGGGTCCGGAGGGCCGGGGGCATCGCGCCCAGCGGGCGACCCGCCGATGGGCCCGCAGGGGAAGCGGCAGCCGCCGCCGCGGGGACGGGTTCACCGCACCGCGACGCCAGAGGGGCAGAATGTCGGGGCCTTTCCACGGAATCATCGACATGACGGCGCTCCGGACCCTGCTTTTCAGCCTTGCCCTTGCACCTGCCGCCGCCTCGGCCTGCAGCGAGATCCTGCAGAACGCCTATCGCCCGCTCACGGGCAAGGAAAAGGTCGAGTTGTGCAGCCTTTTCGAAGGCAAGGTCCTGCTGGTGGTCAACACCGCGAGCAAGTGCGGGTTCACGCCGCAATACGAAGCGCTCGAGGCGATGCACGCGAAATACGCCGGGCAGGGATTCGCGGTGGTCGGTTTCCCGTCCAATGACTTCATGAACCAGGAACCCGGCAGCGAGCAGCAGATCCAGGAATTCTGCACGCTGACCTACGGGGTGAAATTCCCGATGTTCGAGAAGGTCCACGTCAAGGGTGACGAGGCCACGCCGATCTACGTGCAGATGGCCGCGCAGGCCGGCGGCCAGTTCCCGAGCTGGAACTTCTACAAGTACGTGGTCGATCGCGACGGCAAGGTGGTGCAGTCCTTCCCGTCGAAGGTCAAGCCCGACGCACCTGAAGTGGTGTCGCTGATCGAACGGCTGATCGCGGTGCCCGCGCCCGCGCCCGCGCCCGGCAGCGCGCCCTGACCGCGAACGGCTCGATCCACAGCGCGTCGCCACGAGGAGCACGGCCGTCGATGATGCCGCTCGAAAGCCTGCCGCGGCCGCGGGCCACGTCGATCCCGCCGGCGGCGGCGTGGGTCGGGTACCTGGGCTGCGTGCCCTTCGTGCTTGCGGCCGCCGCCTTGTGGATCACGGGAGCCCCGGCGCCGCAACGCGAGATCGCGTTCGCGATGGCCGCCTATGGCGCGGTGATCCTCTCGTTCCTGGGCGGCGTGCGCTGGGGCCGCGAAATCGCCCTCCAGGGCCCGCTGCCGGGCCGCGGGCCGCTCCTGCTGAGCACCGCGCCTTGCCTGCTGGCGTGGCTGGCCCTGCTGCTGCCGGGACCATCGCATCCGCTGCTCGCGTTGCTGCTGGCCTTCATCGTGGTCGGGTTGCTCGACGTGCACGAGGAGGAGCTGGCCTGGTATGCGCGCCTGCGCCTGATCCTCACCGCGATCGTGGGCGCGTGCCTGGTGGCGGCGCTGCTGGCGGTGGCCCTTTAGCCGAGCCTCAGCGTGCCGGGCGGATCAGTCCGGTCGCCTCGAGCTTGAGCAGCACCTGCTGCACCGCTTCTTCCGGCGCGCAGGTGCCGGCGTCGATGCGCAGTTCCGGCGCCTCCGGCACCTCGTAGGGATCGCTGATGCCGGTGAACTGGGCGAGCTTGCCGGCGCGCGCCAGCGCGTACAGGCCCTTGCGGTCGCGCTGCTCGCACACCCCCAGTTCGGTCGATACATGGACCTCGATGAACAGGCCATGCTCGCTGACCATCTCGCGCACCGCGCGGCGGGCCTCGGCGTAGGGCGCGATCGGCGCGCAGATCGCGACCCCGCCGTTCTTGGTGATCTCGCTGGCGACGTAGCCGATGCGCCGGACGTTGAGGTCGCGGTGTTCGCGCGAGAAACCCAGCTCGGACGAGAGGTGCTTGCGCACCACGTCGCCGTCGAGCAGCGTCACCGGACGGCCGCCGAGTTCGAGCAGCGAGACCAGCAGCGCATTGGCGATGGTCGACTTGCCGGCGCCCGAGAGCCCGGTGAAGAACACCGTGAAGCCCTGGCGCTCGCGCGGCGGGTGGCTGCGCCGCAGCTCCTGCGCCACTTCCGGGAAGGTGAACCAGTCGGGGATCTCCAGCCCTTCCTGCAGGCGGCGCCGGAGCTCGGTGCCGGAAAGATTGAGCACGCTTTCGCCCGCGACCACCTCGCCGGCCGGCACGTACTGCGCGCGCCCCTCGACGTAGACCATTTCCTCGAACGGCACCATCTCGATGCCGAGTTCGGCCTGGTACCCGCGCACCAGTTCCTGGGCGTCGTAAGGGCCGTAGTAGGGCTTGCCGTCGCTGCCGTTGCCGGGCCCGGCGTGGTCGCGGCCGACGATGAAGTGGGTGCAGCCGAAGTTCTTGCGGATGATCGCGTGCCACAGCGCCTCGCGCGGCCCGCCCATGCGCATGGCCAGGTGCAGCAGCGACAGCGCCGTGGTGCGCTCCGGATAGCGCGCCAGCAGCTTCTCGTAGCAGCGCACGCGCGTGTAGTGGTCGACGTCGCCGGGCTTGGTCATGCCCACCACCGGGTGCACCAGCAGGTTGGCCTCGGCCTGGCGCGCGGCGCGCACGGTCAGCTCCATGTGCGCGCGATGCATCGGATTGCGGGTCTGGAACGCGACCACGCGGCGCCAGCCCTGGCGGGTGAAGCGCGCGCGCAGCTCGGCCGGGGTATCGCGCAGGTGGCGGAAATCGTAATGACGCGGCAATTCGAGTCCGCGCACGCTGCCCCCGACGCAGCTCGGGTGGGTGTTGCGCAACAGGTGGCGAACCCCGGGGTGGGCTTCGTCCATGGTGCCGAACACCGCGCGGGCTTCGGCTTCGCGGTCCGGCTGCCAGGCCTCGGGCCGGTCGAGCACGGCGAGGGTCACGCCCTCCGGATCGCGCAGCGCCAGGCCGCCGGCCGCGGCGGCCCGCGCGGCCAGGTCGGCCGGCAGGTCGAGCGTGACCGGCATCGGCCACAGGGTCCCGTCCGCGAGCCGCAGTTCCCGGCACACGCGGGCATGGTCGGCGGGGCCCATGAAGCCGCGCAACGGCGAGTACGCGCCCGTGAGCAGCATCTCGAGATCGCACAGCTGGCGCGGCGCAAGGTCCCATGCGGGCAGGGCGGACGCGTCCGCGAGCGCCTGCGCGCGCGCGCCGGCCGGCAGCATCGGGTCGATCAGGATGCCGCCGTGCGGGGCGATCAGGGCAGTCATGGGCGGGGGTTCAGCCGGGGAAGGGGGCGCGGATTATAGGGGGCTGCGGCGGCCTGGCGCCCTGAACCGCAACCATCCGTGACCTCGCCACGCGGGAACCCGGGTGGCTGATCGCGGTCGATGCCATGGTTTGCGTTGTCCCCGGGTGCCCGCGACAATACGCGCCCTTTCGCATCCGGTCCCGGCCGACATCGCGCCGAGGCCCGTCTTCCCACCAGGAGTCCTCATGAATTTCTTCACCCGCAACACGCTCGCGGCCGCCACGCTCGCGATCGCCGTCGCCGCGCCGTCGGCCGGCGCCATCGAGAAGCTGACCACCGAAAAGGACAAGGTCAGCTACATGGTCGGCATGGACATGGCGCAGGGCCTGCGTCCGATCAAGGACCAGGTCGACATGGCCATCGTCATGCAGGCGCTGCAGACCAGCCTGGCCGAGGGCCAGACCCTGCTGTCGGCGGAGGAGGCGCAGGCCGTGCGCCAGGAATTCATGCGCAAGCTGCAGGGCGCGCAGCAGGCCAAGCAGCAGGAAGTCGCGGCCAAGAACCAGGCCGAGGGCGCCAAGTTCCTGGCCGAGAACGTCAAGAAGGCGGGCGTGAAGACCACGCCGTCCGGCCTGCAGTACCAGGTCATCAAGGAAGGCACGGGCAAGAAGCCGGCCGCCACCTCGCAGGTCAAGGTGCACTACCTCGGCACGCTGCTCGACGGCACCAAGTTCGACAGCTCGTACGACCGCGGCGAGCCGGCCAGCTTCGCGCTCAACGGCGTGATCCCGGGCTGGACCGAAGGCCTGCAGTTGATGCCGGCCGGCAGCAAGTACAAGTTCTGGATCCCGGCCGCCCTCGGCTACGGCGAGCGCGGCACGCCGGGCCCGATCGGCCCGAACGCCACCCTGGTGTTCGAAGTCGAGCTGATGGAAGTGCTCGACTGAGGTCAGGATGACCTCACCCCGGACAGGCCATGGATGGCCGATGATCGGGGGTCCAGCAACAGCAACATGACCTCACCCCGGACAGCCCATGGATGGGCGTTGACCCGGGGTCCAGCATCAGCATGCAGTCAGGCGGGGCGCCCACAGGCGCCCCGTTGCATTTGAAGTGTCCCTCGTGGGAGCGGCTTCAGCCGCGACCTTTCGTGGTCGCGGCTGAAGCCGCTCCTACAGGGCAGGGCATTCGCCTGCCTTGCTAGAATTCCCCGTTCCCCACACCCGCACCGCCCCCGGATTCCCCATGCACGTCACGATCTTCGGCACCGGCTACGTCGGCCTGGTCACCGGCACCTGCCTGGCCGAGGTCGGCAACGAGGTGGTCTGTGTCGACATCGATGCCGACAAGGTCGCGCGCCTCGATCGTGGCGAGGTGCCGATCTTCGAACCCGGGCTCGAGGACCTGGTGGCGGCCAATCGCGCCACCGGGCGCCTGCGCTTCACCACCGACGCGAAGGCGGCGATGGCGCATGGCCAGGTCGTGTTCATCGCGGTGGGCACGCCGCCGGACGAGGATGGCAGCGCCGACCTCTCGCACGTGCTGGGCGTGGCGGCCTCGATCGGGCGCACGCTGGAGCGGCACGTCGTGGTGGTGAACAAGTCGACCGTGCCGGTCGGCACCGCCGACCGGGTGCGCGGCGTGATCGAGGCCGAGCTGGCGGCGCGTGGCGCCGCGATCGAATTCGACGTGGTCTCCAACCCCGAGTTCCTCAAGGAGGGCGACGCGGTCAAGGACTGCATGCGCCCGGACCGCATCGTGATCGGCTCCGGGTCGGCGCGCGCGGTCGAGCTGCTCAAGCAGCTCTACGCGCCCTTCAACCGCAACCACGAGCGCTTCGTGCTGATGGACGTGCGCTCGGCCGAGCTGACCAAGTACGCCGCCAACGCGATGCTGGCGACCAAGATCAGCTTCATGAACGAGATGGCCAACATCGCCGAGCGGGTCGGGGCCGACATCGAGCTGGTGCGCCACGGGATCGGCTCGGACCCGCGCATCGGCTACTCGTTCATCTATCCGGGCGCGGGCTACGGCGGCTCGTGCTTCCCCAAGGACGTGCAGGCGCTGGATCGCACCGCGCGCGCCCACGGCTACACGCCGCGCGTGCTCGAGGCGGTGGAGGAGGTCAACAAGGCGCAGAAGGGTCGCCTGCACGAACTCATCCGCCAGCATTTCGCCGGCAAGCTGGCTGGCCGCACCATTGCGCTGTGGGGCCTGGCCTTCAAGCCCAACACCGACGACATGCGCGAGGCGCCCTCGCGCGTGCTGGCCGAGGCGCTGTGGCGCGACGGCGCCCGGGTCCGCGCCCACGATCCGGAGGCGCACGAGGCGGCCCGCCGCGCCTTCGGCCCGCGCGCCGACCTGGAGCTGTGCGACGACGCCTTCGCCGCGCTCGAGGGCGCCGACGCGCTGGTGATCGTGACCGAGTGGAAGGCATTCTGGAGCCCGGATTTCGCGCGCATCCGCGCGACGCTGCGCACGCCGGTGCTGTTCGACGGCCGCAACATCTACGACCCCAAGGCCGTCGAGGCCGCGGGGATCGCGTATTACGGCATCGGGCGCGGCCGCTCGGTCGTGCGCCCCGAGCTGGCCTGAGGATCGACATGCGCGGCTACGACGCAACCAAGCGGGTCCTCGTCACCGGCGGCGCCGGTTTCCTCGGCTCGCACCTGTGCGACCGGCTGGTCGCGGCCGGCCACGACGTGGTGTGCGCGGACAACCTCTTCACCGGCAGCAAGCGCAACATCGCGCACCTGCTCGGCAACCCGAACTTCGAGTTCGTGCGCCACGACGTCACCTTCCCGCTCTACCTCGAGGTCGACGAGATCTGGAACCTCGCCTGCCCGGCGTCGCCTATCCACTACCAGCACGACCCGGTGCAGACGACCAAGACCAGCGTACACGGCGCGATCAACATGCTCGGCCTGGCCAAGCGCCTGCGGGCGCGGATCTTCCAGGCCTCGACCAGCGAGGTCTATGGCGACCCGCAGGTGCACCCGCAGCCGGAATCGTATTGGGGCCACGTCAACACCATCGGGCCACGCTCCTGCTACGACGAGGGCAAGCGTTGCGCCGAGACCCTGTTCTTCGACTACCACCGCCAGCACGCGCTCGAGATCAAGGTCGCGCGGATCTTCAACACCTACGGCCCGCGCATGCATCCCAACGACGGCCGCGTGGTCTCGAACTTCATCGTGCAGGCGCTGCGCAACCAGCCGATCACGATCTACGGCGAGGGGCAGCAGACGCGCTCGTTCTGCTACGTCGACGACCTCATCGAGGCCTTCCTGCGCTTCATGGACACGCCCGCCGGCTTCCCGGGACCGCTCAACCTGGGCAACCCCGGCGAGTTCACCATCCGCCAGCTGGCCGAGCAGGTGATCGCGCTGACCGGCTCGCGTTCGAAGCTGGAATTCCGCCCGCTGCCGGCCGACGACCCGACCCAGCGCCAGCCGGATATCCGCCTCGCGCGCGAGAAGCTGGGCTGGGAGCCGGCGGTGCCGCTGCAGGCGGGGCTGCAGAAGACCATCGCCTACTTCGACGCGCTGCTGCGCGAGGCGCCCGCGGGCGCCTGAACCGCGCCAGGCTGCGTGGCGCTGGCGCTCGTCCTCCGGCTCGACTCTGGGTACGCTTCGCCCCCAGCCACCCGTCGCCCCCGACCGCGCCCGATGAACACCCCCGCCATCGAACTGGAACCGCGCATCGCCGAACTCGAGGTGAAGCTGGCCTTCCAGGATGAGCTGCTCGGTTCGCTCAACCAGACCGTGGCCGAAATGTCGGGCGCGGTACAGGCGATGGGCCGCGATCTCGCCGCCCTGCGCCGCGAACTGGAGGCGCAACGGCTGGCGCAGGGCATGGACCCGGCCCTCGAGCCGCCGCCGCCGCACTATTGAGCCATGAGCGACACCCTCAAGGACCAACTCCTGGCGTTGGGTTTCAAGGCGCCGCCCAAGGCGGCGCCCGCGCCGCCGCGCGCCGCCGCGCGGCAGCCTGCGAACGGCGCGTCGCGCCGCGAGCCGCGCAAGGGCAAGGCGCAGGGCGCGCGCGAACCCGACCTCGCGCAGGCCTGGGCGGCGCGCGCGCGCACCGAACGCGAGGAGCGCGAGCGCTTGCGGCGCGAAGCCGAGGACCTGGCGCGCGCCAGGCGCGAGCGCAAGCAGAAGCTGCAGGCCGTGCTCGAGGGCAAGGCCGTCAACGACGCCGGCGCCGACGTGGCGCGCCACTTTCCCCATGGCGGCAAGATCCGCCGGGTCTACGTCACCGCGCCGCAGCTGCCGCGCCTCAACCACGGCGAACTCGGCGTGGTGCAGCATCTGGGCCGCTACCTGCTGGTCGAGCGCGCCATCGCGCTGGCGGCGGCGGAAGTGGCGCCCGATTGCCTGGTGTTGTTGCCCGATCCCGATGCGGTGGCCGACGATGGCGTTCCCGCCGACCTGGTCTGGTAGCGCGCCGCTGGCGGGCGCTCGCCCGGCGCGCGCGCGGATTGCGCGGCTGCTGCTGCTGGCCTGCGGCATCCTGGCCGTTGGCGCGGCGCGCGCGGCCGCGCTGCCGCGCTTTCCGGCCGCGGCGGTGTGGAACCAGGACATCAGCACGGCGCCGCTGCACACGCAGTCCACCGCCATGCTGCAGCAACTCGCGGCGCTGGGCGGCTGGGGCAACCAGAACCGCTTCCAGATCGATTTCTCGATCCACGTCGTGCAGGCTGCTGCCGGCGCGCCGACGCTGGCGCTGGCCGCCAATCCGGAGGAGTTCTACGGCGCCGATTGCGAGCCGGTCGGCAGCCTCGTGCCGATCCCCCCGGGCGGCGCGATCGAGGGCTCGACCGACTACACCTGCGACAACCGCTGCGAACCCGACGACGAGTGCTTCGATTGCCACCTGCTGGTGGCGCAAGGCAATGTCCTGTACGAGCTGTACCGCGCCAACGTCACCGCGGGCGCGGTCGAGGCCACCTGCCTGGCGCGCTGGAACCTGTCCCACGTGTACCCGCCCCAGGGACGCGGCGAGCATTGCACCAGCGCCGACGCGGCCGGCTTCCCGATCGCCGCGCTCTTGTTCAACGCCGACGAGGTCGCGGCCGGCGAGATCCGCCATGCGATCCGCTTCATCCTGCCCAACGCGCGCATGGCCAGCGACGCCAGCCTCGGCGGCGTCGCCGGGCGCCTGTATGTGCGCCCGGCCTCGCACGCCGGCGGTCCCAGCGGACCCGCCGGCACGGTGCCTTACGGCGCGCGCCTGCGGCTCAAGGCCGGCTTCGACACCAGCGGCTTTTCGCCCGGCGCGCGCGTGGTGCTGGCAGCGATGAAGAAATACGGCATCGTGCTCGCCGACGGCGGCAACATCGCGCTCACCGCCCAGGACGACCGCTACACCACGGCCAAGTGGTCGGATGCCAACGTCGGCATCACGCCCCAATCGCTGCTCGGCGTGCAGGTGACCGACTTCGAGGTCATCGACACCGGGCCCCGCATCGGCGAAACCTACGACTGCGAGCGCACCGACATCCCTTTTGACGTCCTGCTGTCGGACGGGTTCGAGTAGCCCGTCCGGGCCGGGCGAACGGGCGGCGGGCCGGTCAGCCGGGGTACTCGTCGCGCTTGTCGAGGATCACCATGTTGGGCATCTCGCGCACGCCGGCGCGGGTCATCGCTTCGGTCAGCTGCGGCGAGGAGAGGAAGGCGCGCGCCTGGTCCAGCGACGACCAGTCGAGCGACACCAGCACTTCGTTGGGCGAGCCGTGCACCGAGTAGATCCGGCAGCTGGTCTCCCCGGCGGCGAGCCGGTTCGCGCGCCCCGCGTCGAAGCTGCGCTTCCATTGGTCGAAGTCCTCGAC
>Ga0209476_10000655_pt1 | contig 23778 bp, 21 predicted proteins | sample KloWWTrecipitate_FD_187179 | JGI IMG/M metagenome (GOLD analysis project Ga0209476, IMG submission 187179) | Active sludge microbial communities from Klosterneuburg, Austria, studying microevolution and ecology of nitrifiers - Klosterneuburg... | ecosystem: Engineered > WWTP > Aerobic digester... | reverse complement strand
CCACCGCGACCGCGTCGCTTGTCCACGCGAGTCACCACCAGCGCCACCTCGTGACCTGCCTCGACGAGCGCGTGTAGCGGCCGTACCGCCATCTCGGGCGTACCGAAATACGCAAGCCTCATGAAGTGCTCACGACAGGCGAAGCCGGCGACGCTGCGCTGGTGCCGCCGTCGGCTCCTGCAGCTTGCGGTACTCCGTCATCGCGGCCTTGCGTTGGTCCGGTGTCATGCGGTCGAACATGAGCACGCCGTTGAGATGGTCGATCTCGTGCTGGAACATGCGCCCCATCAGCTCCTCGGCCTCGATCTCGACCTCGTTGCCGTCGATGTCGATACCGCGCACCAACACCTTGTTGGGCCGCAAGATGTCGACATAGAGATCAGGGATACTGAGGCAGCCTTCGCTGTACACCCACTCGCCGTCGCTCTCCACGACCACCGGGTTGATCAGCGCCATCGGCTGGTCATCGATGTCCCACACCACGATCTGCTTCTGGACACCGATCTGCGGCGCTGCGAGCGCGATGCCGGAGTCGCTGTCGTAGAGCGTGTCGAACATGTCGTCGACGAGCCGCGCCACCTTGCCGTTGATCTCGGTGATGGCAGACGCCTGCGACTTCAGTACCGGGTCGCCATAGGTGCGGATGTCATACGCCATGGGCCAAGGCTATCGACCCAGACATGTCCACTGGCCCCTCCCCCTCGTTTGTGTCAAACCGTCAAACTCACAGCACCAGGTCAGCGCTCGACAGCCTTTACGTAAAACGATTGGTTTCGGATGGGTTCTACGATGGGGGGTCGCTATGACTGCAGCCGGGTCGCACTACTTCGATGAGGAACCGACGACTGACTCTTCGCCGCGTGATGTGCAGTTGTCGCTGCCCGACATGCACCTCTCGCTGACGACCGATCGCGGAGTGTTCGGCTACGACCGGGTGGATTCGGGCACGAAGCTGCTGTTGCTGCAGGCACCCCCACCGATGGCGAGCGGGGATCTGCTCGACATCGGGTGCGGCACCGGCGCGATTGCGCTCGCGATGGCTCGTCGGTCACCTGCCGCCACTGTCTGGGCCATCGACGTCAACGAGCGCGCCCGCACGCTGTGCCGCGACAACGCAGAACGCAACGGCATCAGCAACATCCGCGTCTGCGCGCCAGACGAGGTGCCCGAGACGGTCATCTTCGACACGATCTGGAGCAACCCCGCGATCCGCATCGGCAAGCGGGCGCTGCACGCAATGCTGTTGCGATGGTTCGGGCGGCTCACACCAGCGGGAACCGCGGTACTCGTGGTCCACAAGCATCTCGGCAGCGATTCACTGAAGGCCTGGTTGGGCGCGCAGGGCTACCCCACCATCCGGCTTGCCTCCTCCGCCGGCTATCGAATTCTCGAAGCCCGTCCAGCGCCGCACTGAACGGCTACTGGCGAGGAGGGTCGACTGCCACTCGCAGACGTGAGCCTTTCGGGCGGGGGGTGTCTGCGAGCGCGTGGCCGAGCACGTCCCAGGTGTCGGCCCGGATCAGCACGCCCTTGGGCGTTGTTGCGAACTCCAAGCCGACATTGGTCGCGAACTCGGCTGCACCGGCACCTTCGACAGCGGCCAGGGCCTGGAACGGCGGAAGGCCCAGGAGGCGTCGCCGCGCCAGCTCGGCTTCTGCAACGCGCAATGGTTGGGCTCGCTGCGCGGCGACGATGACCTCGTGGTCGGGTACGAAGGTCTGCACCAGCACCCTGCCGCCACCGCTGCGCCTGCCCACGAGGCGCCCGGCCCGGACCAGCAGCGCCAGCGCCTGCTCGGCAGCCCGGTACCTCGGCGCAAGGAGCTCGGCGTCGAAATCGAGAAACGCCACCACGTCGACCCCGCGCACGCGGTGCAGCACTGCCTCGGTTCCCACGTACACGTCGCCCTCGGGCAATCCACCGGAATCGCCCGTCACCGCGACAACCGGTCGGTTGGCAGCGGCCTCCAGTTCCTCACGGAGTCGAGTGACGCCGGGCTTCATCAACGCCATTGCACTGGAGCCGCAACGCTGGCACACCAGCGGACGGACGGTGCCGCAGCGGCTGCATGACAGCATGCCGTCGTCGCGCTGAGCGACTGCCGCGTCGCACGTCGCGCAGCGTTGCAACGAGCGACACGAGCGACACGCCAGCAGCCGAGCGCGGCCGGCGGTGTTGATCACGCACACCACACGCGTCGCAGGGTCGCGAAGCGAGGCGATCAACTGGGAGCTGACCAGCGACCGCTTCCACGGCTCCTCGTCGGTGCGGTCGACCACGTCGATGAACGGCCAGCCGGCGACGCTGTCGGACACCGACGGCTCGACAACCCGGTCCCCGGCCCAGCGCAGCGCCGTAGCCGTGGGAATCGGCGAGATCAGCACACACGCCGCGCCAGCCTGTGCAGCACGTTCGATCGCCACGTCGCGCGCATGCCAGGTGGGAGAGCGTTCGTCCTGCAACGCCTCGTCATGTTCGTCGAGCACGACAACACTGTGCAGGTCAGGACATGGTGCCCATGCCGCGCTACGCCCCCCGACCACCACGTCGACACCCGCCGCGGCCTGCGCCCATTCGTCGGGGAGCAACGCCACCCGCAGCCCCGCCTTGCGCAGGCGATTGGCGATGGCGCGTGCTGCCAACGGGGTGGGGTGCACGACGATGCACGGGCCGCAGCGAGCAATCTCGAGGACCATCGGCAGCGGGTCGATCAACGGTGGCACCCGACGGACACCACTCTCCACCGCCGACAGTTCGGCCAGCGACCGACGCATCGGTGGCAGCTGCCTGACCATCGTCGGCGGCGAGCCAGCCACCAGGAAGGGTCGCGCACGGGGCGCACCCCAGCGACCGGCCGCCCAGCGCGCCAGTGAGATCACCTCGGCGGACGGCCCAACCGATGAGAACTTTGCGATCTCCACAAGCGACGATGGTGGACGGTCGACCTCTGCGGCCCCGAGCGAGACCACCCAGCCACCGATGCGGCGGCCATGGAGCACGACGCGAACCAGCGAGCCGACGGCGATGCAATCGCGCAGGCTCGGTGGAACGAGGTAGTCGAATTGTTTGTCGAGCCCGGTGAGGTCGGGGACGACCCGAGCAACCAGCGGCTCGATGTCAGTCAACGACTGAGCTCACACGCCCACGGCGCGCATGAAGTCGTCGAGGCGGCTGACCTGCTCCCACGTGAACTCGGGCAGGTTGCGCCCGAAGTGACCGTAGGCAGCGGTCTTGCGGTAGATCGGCCGCTTCAGATCGAGGTCGCGCACGATGGCACCGGGACGCAGGTCGAACACATCACGCACGGCCTGCACGATCTTCGCGTTCTCCACCTTCTCGGTACCGAACGTCTCCACCAGGATGCTGACCGGGTGCGCCATTCCGATGGCGTAGGCCACCTGCACCTCACACCGAGTGGCGGCGCCCGACGCAACGACGTGCTTGGCGACCCAACGAGCTGCATACGCAGCCGAACGGTCGACCTTGCTGGGGTCCTTGCCACTGAACGCACCGCCGCCATGACGGCCCATGCCGCCGTAGGTGTCGACGATGATCTTGCGGCCGGTGAGGCCGGTGTCGCCGTGAGGACCACCGATGACGAACTTGCCGGTGGGGTTGATGTGCACGTCGTAGCTGTCGTCCGCGAACTGCGCAGGAACGATGGGGCGGATGACCTGCTCGATGAGGTCCGGCCGAATCACCGTGTCGCGGTCGACGCCGTCCTGGTGCTGCGTGCTGATGAGGACGTGCGACAGGCGCACTGGCTTGCCGTTCTCGTACTCGACCGTGACCTGGGTCTTGCCGTCGGGGCGCAGGTACGGCACCGCGCCGGCCTTGCGGACCTCGCTGAGCCGCTCGGCCAAGCGGTGCGCCATCCAGATGGGCATCGGCATCAGGTCGGGGGTCTCGTCGCAGGCGTACCCGAACATCATTCCCTGGTCGCCGGCGCCCTGCAGCTCGAGTTGATCCTCGGCATGACCCGAGGATCGAACCTCTTCGCTCTTGTCGACGCCCTGGGCAATGTCGACGCTCTGCTCATCGATGCTGACGATGACACCACAGGTGTTGCCGTCGAACCCGTACAGCGCGTTGTCGTAGCCGATGTCGTTGATGACCTCGCGGGCCAACTTGGGGATGTCGACGTAGGCCGAGGTGGTGATCTCGCCCGCGACGACACACAAGCCGGTGGTCAGCAATGTTTCACACGCAACGCGACCGTGCGGATCCAAGGCCAAGATGGCATCGAGCACCGCATCGCTGACCTGGTCGGCCATCTTGTCGGGGTGACCCTCGGTCACGCTCTCGGATGTGAAAGTAAAGCTGCTCACGGGGTGAGGCTCCTCATGCAATGGGAAGGATGGGCTGTGGCGGGGTTGCGCTGCCACGAATCTCGACCACAGTATCGAGAACCGCCTTGGCAATTGCTCTTTTGTCGGCGAGCGGAACCGTGATGGAACGACCGGCAGCGGTCAACAACGTGACTGCATTGGTGTCGTGCTGGAAACCCACGCCCGCCGCACTGACATCGTTGGCAACGATGACATCGAGGTTCTTGCGCTGCAGCTTGCCTGCCGCGTTGGCCGCCAGGTCACTGGTCTCGGCGGCAAAGCCGACCAGCGTCTGACCGGCGGGCTTGCGTGCGCCGAGCCCGGCAAGGATGTCGGGGGTGGGTTCCAGCAGTATCTGCGGGATCCCCTGATCCTTCTTCAGCTTGCCCTCGGCAGCCACCACAGGACGGAAATCGGCAACGGCCGCAGCCATCACGATGACATCGGCGGTCGCGGCCACCTCCGCCAGGGCGGCTTGCATCTGTGCAGCTGTCTCGACGGCCACCAGGCTGACACCAGCAGGAAGCAGGAGCTGCACCGTGGAGACCAGTGTGACCTGTGCGCCGCGGGCAGCCGCCTCGGCGGCGATTGCATACCCCTGCTTACCGCTGCTGCGGTTGGCGATGACCCGCACCGCGTCGATGGGCTCGCGAGTGCCACCCGCCGACACGACGACGTGTAACCCGCTCAAATTGCCGCCCGACAGCACCTCATCGATGGCAGCCACGATGCGCTCGGGTGACGCGAGGCGGCCGGCACCCATGTCTCCACCGGCCAAGCGACCGGACTCGGGTTCGACGACATGGACACCACGCGATCGCAGTGTGGCCACGTTGGCCTGCACCGCCGGGTGCTCCCACATCTCGGTGTGCATCGCCGGACAGACCACCACCGGTGCCCGCGTGGCGAGCAACGTATTGGTGAGCAGATCGGTGCTGAGGCCGGCGGCATATGCGGCCAGAAGGCGCGCGGTCGCCGGAGCGACCACGATCACATCGGCAGTCTGCCCGAGTCGCGTATGCGGAATGGGGCTGGTTTCGTTCCACAGACTGGTCTGAACCGGCTCGCTGGCCAGTGCCGAGAGCGTGGTGCGACCGATGAAGTGCTCGGCCCCCGCGGTCATCACCGGCACGACATGGGCACCGGCGTCGACCAGGCGGCGACAGACCTCGACGGCCTTGTACGCCGCAATCCCGCCGGTGACCCCGAGGACAATGCGCTTTCCGGCGAGCATGACGATTCCGTCGAGTCGATTCAGCCGTAGCCGACGACGGCGGTCAGGCCGTTGCTTCGTCTGCGTCGGCGGCTACCTCGACGCGATCTTCGTGAGCAGCGCGCTCGATCTTGTCGGCAGCGATCTCTTCGAACGCGATGCTGAGTGGCTTGCGGGCCACCGAGCTGACCTGCGGCGGCACCATGTGGCCGAGACCATCGCCCAGTTGGTTGAAGTAACTGTTGATCTGGCGGGCACGACGAGCGGCCAGCGTGACGAGGGAGAACTTCGAATCGACGCGGTCGAGAAGCTCCTCGATCTGCGGATTGATCATGGTGTCGAACGAACGCGTGGACATCTGCAAGCCTCCTGAAAACAGCGCTGCAGTGTACCGGAAGTACCTAGCGGAGCGTCGGGGGTTTGACGACGTCGCACGCTCTGCCTGCGACACACCCAACCCGCCCTCCAGCCATCTCCGTAGATGCGAGTGCCAGCGCGTCGACCCGCCTACCAGGGTTCCATGCGAGTGGGGCACTCGCACCCCGGGGTAGGAGTACCCACTCGGACTGGCTCGTGGCACTCGCACTGGCGGCATGGCACTCGCATCGGGGTTCGGGACGCGCGGCGATCTGCGACGCGATGATCTCGGCGACACACCCCTAAGCGGCCCCTAGAGCGGCCTCTAGCGGAGCATGCGATGGTGACCGATGATTTGCATCATCTCCCCCACCGTTCGTTCCAGGTCATCGTTGACCACCACGTGATTGGCCAGCGCCATGCCCACCGGTTCCTCGTCGAGCGCCTTCTGCAGCCGCTCGGCAACCTTCTGCTCCGCGTCGCCGCGGCCGCGCAGCCGTCGCTGCTGTTCGTCGCGGGTGGGGGGCAGGATGAAAATCAGGACCGCCTCGGGATGCAACGCCTTGACCTGTTTGGCACCGTCGACCTCGATCTCGAGAACCACATCGCGACCCGCGACCGCCTCGGGGCGCGGCGTGCCGTAGTAGTTGCCCAAGAAATCGGTCCACTCCAAGAAGCCAGCGGCTGCGATACGAGCTTCGAACGCATCTCGATCGGCAAACACGTACGCAGCGTCGCTCTCGCCGGGCCGCTGCGCCCTCGTCGTCCATGAACGGCTGAGCCACAGCGTTTGGTCGCGCTCCGCTAGCGCGTTGACGATGGTGCCCTTGCCCACGCCTCCAGGGCCCGAGACGATGAAGATCAGCGAACTGGAGTCGGCAGTGTCGGCTGCCATGGCCTCACTGGCCGAGCTGTTCGAGCAACGCAGCCTTCTGCTGAGCCCCGAGGCCCTGCACACGGCGGTTGTCGGCAATGCCGATCTCTTCGATGATCTTGCGGGCCTTCACCTTGCCGACGCCCGGAAGCGACTCGAGCAAGGAGACGACCTTCAGCTTGCCGACCGTGCTGCTGGTGGACGCCAGCGCTTCGGCGAGCGACACAGAGCCCATCTTGAGTTGATTCTTCAGTTCGGCGCGAGCGACGCGAGCCTCAGCGGCCTTGGCGAGAGCATTGGCACGCTGTTCGGGGGTGAGTTGCGGAGGAGTTGCCATGCGCTGACCCTAGCGCTGCCGGGGCAAGTAGCGATGCCAATCACACCTTGGACAACGACGCCAGGCCACCACTGTGTGCCAAACCGGTCAGCGCGCTGGGTACCACGCCGCGCTGCAGGCACCACTCCAGCAGCTCACGTTGCACCTTCAAGGGTGCGGCGGGATCGGCGAACGTGGCGGTGCCCACCTGCACTGCACTGGCACCGGCCAACATCAACTCGGCCGCCTCCCAACCATTCGACACCCCACCGACACCCACGATCGTCAACTCCGGGAGCGCGGCATGGACGTCGTACACGGTCCGTACTGCGACCGCATGGACCGGGCGCCCGCTGTACCCACCACCACCGGCACCCAGGACGGGCAGGCCGCTCACGGGATCCAGCACCATGCCCAGCAGCGTGTTGGACAACGTGACCGCTTCGGCGCCGGCCTCGCTGACAGCGGCGGCAACTTCCACGACGCGGTCGGTGTTGGGGCTGAGCTTCGCCCAACGTGGTCGACCGCAGGTCGCGGTTGCCGACATCACCTCGGCCGAGAGCGCCGCGTCATGGGCGAAGATGCCGCGGCGGCCCTCCAGGTTGGGGCACGAGAGGTTGACCTCGACGGCGATCACCGACATCGGTGCATCTGCCAGCTGCGCTGCGGCCGCCGCATACTCCTCCACCGACCGACCCCAAATGCTGGCAATGACCCTGGCACCCGTGGCAGCGAGTGCCGGCAACTCGTCGCTGAGCCAGTACGCGACTCCCGGCCCTTGCAATCCCACGGCGTTGATCATGCCCTGGCCCGCAGGGTGCACACGCGGGGCGGCGTTGCCGGCCCACTCGTAGGCGGCCAGTGACTTGACGATGACCGCGCCGAGTGCGGAGAGGTCCATGTACGGCGCCAGTTCAGCCCCGTACCCGGCCGTGCCGGACGCTGTCATCACCGGTGCCGGCAATGTCAGCGAGCCGACGTGCACGGCCGAGCGTGCGCTCACGCGTGAAACTCCTGCAGGGATCGCACGTTGATCTCGCGGTCGACCATCTCTGCCATGCCCTGCGCCGCCGCCAGCGCCGCCTTCACAGTGGTGACCAGACTGACGTGGTGGCTGTTGGCGGCCTTGCGGATCTGTTCTCCATCGGTGCGGCCACCGCGACCCTGTGGCGTGTTGATCACGAAGGCGATCTCGCCGCTCTCGATCAACTTCACGGCGTTGATGCCATGGCCCTCCGAGATCTTGCCGACGACCTGGTCGACCGTGATCCCGAAGCGACCGAGGTACTCGCAGGTACCGGTGGTGGCGGCGATCTTCAGCCCGAGATCGCGCAATCGTGACGCCACCACCAATCCGGCCGGTTTGTCGCTGTCGGCCAGCGACAAGAACACCGTGCCCTCGGTCGGCAGCACGGTGCCGGCAGCGAGTTGGGCCTTGAAGAATGCCGTTCCGAAGGTGGTGTCGATGCCCATGACTTCACCCGTGCTGCGCATCTCGGGCCCCAACGCGGTGTCGACCTCCGGGAAGCGGCTGAACGGCAGCACGGCCTCCTTGATGGCGACGTGGCCGTGCTGGCTGGGGGGACGCAACAATCCTTCAGTTCGCAGCTCGGCCAACGTGGCACCCAGCATGACGCGACTGGCCACCTTGGCCAGGGGTACGCCGGTTGCCTTGGCCACGAATGGCACCGTCCGACTGGCCCGCGGATTGGCTTCGATGACATAGACCGTTGTGCCCAGCACCGCGTACTGCACGTTGATCAGCCCACGCACGTCGAGCGCATTGGCGATGGCCGTGGTGTAGGCCTCGATGACCTCCACCACCCAACTGTCCAGCGTCTGGGGAGGAATGGCACACGCGCTGTCGCCGCTGTGGACACCCGCTTCCTCGACGTGCTCCATGACACCGCCGATGAGCACCTCGCCCGTGTGGTCGCGGATCGCGTCGACGTCCACCTCGGTGGCGTCCTCGAGGAATCGGTCGATCAGTACCGGTCGCTCCGCGGAGAGCCCGCCCTCCTTGCCCAACGAACCGAAACCCGCAAGTTCCGCCATCGCACGGGCGAGGTGGTTGCGGTCGTGGACGATCTGCATCGCCCGCCCACCCAGCACGTAGCTGGGGCGCACGAGCACAGGGAAGCCCACCTGGTCGACGATGGTGAGCGCTTGCTCGAGGTCGGTGGCAGTGCCGCCGGGAGGCTGCGGTATGTGCAGGTCGGTGCACAGCGCGCTCCACTTCTCGCGGTCCTCGGCAAGGTCGATGGATGCCGGCGATGTGCCGGCGATGATCTCCACCGGCAACTGACCCGACAGCTTCAGCGGCGTTTGTCCGCCGAGCGACACGATGACCTTCGGCGCCACTCCCCCGGATGCGGCCGTCTCGGCGGCGATCACGTTGAGCACGTCTTCACGGGTGAGCGGCTCGAAGTACAGCCGGTCGCTGGTGTCGTAGTCGGTACTGACGGTCTCGGGGTTGCAGTTGATCATCACCGTTTCGAACCCGGCATCGCGCAGTGCGAACGATGCATGCACACAGCAGTAGTCGAACTCGATGCCCTGCCCGATGCGGTTGGGCCCGCTGCCCAGGATGACGACCCGCGGACGGCTGCTGGGACGGACCTCGTTCTCATCCTCCCAGGTGCTGTAGTGATACGGGGTCTCGGCAGCGAACTCGGCTGCGCAGGTGTCCACCGTCTTGTAGGTGGGGATGACGCCGGCGGCCTCACGGGCAGCTCGCACAGCCAATTCGTCGATACCCCATGCAAAGGCCATCTGGGCGTCACTGAAGCCGAATTGCTTGGCTCGCTTCCACATCCTGGGCGACATGCCATCCACTCCGGCGTCGGTGAACACGACGCGCTCCTCCATGATCTGCTGCATCTGGTCGAGGAACCAATGGTCGATGCGGCACGCGCCGTACACCCGCTCGATGTCGACACCGCGTCGCAGTAGTTCGCCCACCTGGAAGAGGCGATCCGGAGTGGGGATTCCCACGGCGACCAACAGGTCGTCGTCGCTACGCCCCTCCAACTGTGCTTCCGCGGGATCGCAACCAAGGCCGTAACGGCCTTGCTCCAGCGAGCGCAGACCCTTCTGCAGGCTCTCCGTGAACGTGCGACCGATGCTCATGGCTTCACCCACCGACTGCATCTGCGTGCCGAGGACACCTGAGGTGCCAGGGAGCTTCTCGAAGGCCCAGCGCGGGATCTTGGTGACCACGTAGTCGATGGATGGCTCGAAGCTGGCCGGCGTGGAGCGTTCGTCGGTGGAGGTGATGTCGTTGGTGATCTCGTCGAGCGTGTAGCCGACTGCCAGCTTGGCGGCGATCTTGGCGATCGGGAAACCCGTGGCCTTCGACGCCAGCGCGGACGAACGCGACACCCGAGGGTTCATCTCGATGACGACCTGCTCGCCGTTCGCGGGGTTGACCGCGAACTGCACGTTGCTGCCGCCGGTCTCCACGCCGACGCGGCGAATGCAGGCGAACGCCGCATCGCGCATCTGCTGGTACTCGACGTCGCTGAGTGTCTGCGCAGGGGCCACCGTGATGCTGTCACCGGTGTGCACACCCATCGGGTCGACGTTCTCGATACTGCAGATGATCACGCAGTTGTCGGCCCGGTCGCGCATGACCTCCAGCTCGTACTCCTTCCAGCCGGCGATGCTCTTCTCGATCAGGATCTCACTGATCGGACTGGCGTCGAGGCCGTTGGCGGCGAGCTTCTCGAACTCCTCGGGGGTGCTGGCGATGCCGGTGCCGCGGCCACCGAGGATGTATGCAGGGCGGATGATGCACGGCAGACCGATGTCGGCCAACACTGCGCGCGACTCGACCATGTCATGGGCGATACCGCTGGCGGGCACCTTCAGGCCGATCTCGATCATCGCCTCCTTGAACAGGCCCCTGTCCTCGGCGGTGGCGATCGAGAGCGCATTGGCGCCGATCATCTCGGGTGTTCCGGGCACGCCGATGACACCCATCTCGTAGAGCGCCATGGCCGTGTTGAGGCCCGTCTGGCCACCCAATGTCGGCAGCACTGCGTCGGGCTTCTCGCGCTCGATGATCCTCGCGACCACCTCAGGGGTGATCGGCTCGACGTACGTCGCGTGCGCGAAGTCGGGGTCCGTCATGATGGTGGCCGGGTTCGAGTTGACCAGGATGACCCGGTAGCCCTCCTCCTTCAAGACGCGGCACGCCTGAGTGCCCGAATAGTCGAATTCGCAGGCTTGGCCGATGACGATCGGGCCCGAACCGATGATCAGGATGCTGTGGATGTCAGTGCGCTTCGGCATCAGGCTCGCGCTCCCATCAGGCTCGAGAACATCTCGAACAGGTATTGACTGTCATGAGGACCTGGGCCTGCCTCGGGGTGGTACTGCACGCTGAACGCCGGCGCTCCGAGCACCTTCATGCCCTCGTTCGTGAAGTCGTTGAGGTTGAGGTGCGTGACCTCCACCTTGCCGCCCAGGCTGGCTGGTTCGACGCAGAAGTTGTGATTCTGGCTGGTGACCTCCACGTGCCCCGTCGACTCGTGACGCACCGGGTGGTTGCCACCGTGATGCCCATAGGGCAGCTTGAACGTGTCGCCGCCGAGGGCGCGACTGAGCAGTTGGTGACCGAGACAGATTCCGAAGATCGGCACCTGGCCGAGCAACTCGGCGATCGTCGAGGAGGCGTAACCGACCATCGCCGGATCGCCTGGACCGTTCGAAAGGAAGACACCATCGGGCTCGAGTGCCATCACTTCCGCGGCCGTCGTGGACGCAGGGACGACCTCGACGGTGCCCAGACCACTGAGGTGGCGCACGATCGTGCGCTTGATACCGAAGTCGAAGGCGACGATTCGACGCGGGGCGCCATCGAGCGCCGGCACCGTGTACCGCGCAGCGGTGGTCACTTCCGCGACGAGATCGATGCCATCGGTGCCCTTCTCGGCTGCTGCGGCCGCACGCAAGGTTGCCTCGTCGGCGTTACCGAACGCGCCAGGCATGGCGCCGGTGTCGCGCAGGACGCGGGTGAGGCGGCGGGTGTCGATGCCGGCGATGCCACTGACGTCGAACCGGCGCAACATGTTGTCCAGCGAACCCTGCGAGCGATAGTTGCTGTGCCGACGGGCGAGCTCACGAACGATGACACCACGGCAGAACGGCCGTATCGACTCGAAGTCCGCCTCGTTGACCCCGTAGTTGCCGATGTGCGGGTACGTGAACGTGATGATCTGCCCGGCATAGCTCGGGTCGGTGATGACCTCCTGATACCCGGTGAGCACGGTGTTGAACACGACTTCGCCGCCGGCGACACCGCCGACCGGGTCGGCGCCGATGAGCTCACCCTCGAAGACGCTGCCATCGGCCAGGACAAGTGCTGCCTCACGCATGGTGGCCAAGCCGCTGAATCGATCTCGTTTGCATATTCATGCAGTGTAGTGCACGATCATGCAGTGGGTGGGGCTGAAGGACAGCTCGCATCTTTTTGCTCCTGCCGTACGAGCCTCACAGGACCCGTTTCACGGTCGGGACGGCAGCGTAGCATCGGTTCCCTCCGCTATCGTGCCCACGTGCTGGTCCGAGTGCTGTTGGCATCGCAACATCGATTCGTGGCCATCGAACCGGTCCTGGCCGAGCTCGACGAGGCCCGTCGAGCGCTGGCACCCAGTGGCGTCGCGCTCAGCGCCACGCTGTTGGGCCAGCCGGTCGACGACACCATTCCTCTCGCGTTCGCCACGCGCCTCGGCCTTCCACTCGACTGCCTCACACCCAGCAGTCCCGGGCTCGTTGCATCGCTGCTCGAGGGATTCGGCGCTGCTCTCGCCGGGAACGCCGATGTCGTGGTCTCGCTCGATGCCGATGGGCAGCACGACGCGCGCCAGATCCCCGACCTCGTACGAAGTCACCTCGCACATGGCAGCGGCCTGACCATCGGCTCGCGCTGGACCCGTGGCGGCACGTCCCCGGGGACCGGCGTGACGCGCACCGCAATGAGCCGAGTGGGCAACGAGCTGGTCAAGGCGTTCACCGGCGCGCGTGGGGTCAGCGACAGCACCACTTCGTTCCGGGTGTACAGCCCGGAGGTCGTACAGCTGCTCCTGGACCATCAGCTCCCCACCGAGACGTACGGCTTCTTCTGCGCGATGGTCGCCATCATCCAGGCCCACGGATTCGCTGTCGACGAAGTGCCGATCGTGTTCCGCCCGCGCTACTCGGGCGCCGGCCGAATCGAGCAAGACGACCTCCGCGAGTTCGCCGCCAGCTTGTCTGCGGTGCGCCGCCAGGTGCATGCCATCCGCCGCGAGATGCGCAGCAACCAGGCGCTGTGGGCGCAGCGCAATCCGCGGCTTCGGGCGCAGGCCTCGACCGGCGAATCAGTGTTCGGAGCAACCGAGGAACTCACCCAACTCGCCGACGCGACCCACTTCCTCGATTGGATCTGCGAGTCACTTGCACCCCATCTCGGTCAACGGGTGTTGGAGGTCGGGGCCGGCGTAGGAGCCATCGCCACGACCCTCGCTGCCATGGGCCACGACGTCACCGCCATCGAGCCCGCCGACAACGTCTTTCCCGAGCTCCAACGCCGAACGGCGGGCAACCCGCGGGTCGAGGCACGCAAGATCACCTCCGGTGCGCTGCTGGGCACCCACGAGGAGGGCAGCTTCGACTCGGTCGTCTACGTGAGCGTGCTCGAGCACATCCGTGACGACGTCGACGAACTGAAGACCGCCTGGCAGCTCGTCCGCCCAGGCGGCACCGTCGCACTGTTCGTGCCGGCGATGCCGTCGCTCTACGGCAGCCTCGACTTCAAGTCGGGCCACTTCCGCCGCTACGACAAGGCCCTCTTGGAGACTGTGCTCACCGACAGCGGCTTCGAGTTGCTCGACGTGCACTACATGGACGTCGCCGGTGTCGTGCCCTACTTCGTGATGTACCGACTGCTCGACGTGCCGACGCTGGACGCCGGCTCATCGAAGATCTATGACTCGATGATCGTGCCGGTCAGCAGGTTCATCCAGAACCGTGTCGGCCCGCCAGCTGTTGGCAAGAACTTGCTTGCGGTTGCACGTCGACCTCTGGACTGGTGCCCACCCGCTTGAGCACCACCACGTTGTCGTCCTCGAACACAGCAGTGAAGGGGCCACCCGAGCGCACCATGTCGTCGTACAGCGTCTGGTTGTTGGCCCCGATCTGGGTGAGGTCCAGTGCCACGTAATCGATGGTGGTCGGGTCCGGTAGGTGGGCGCAATCGTCGTTGCCCCACACGCTCGCCCAGAACGGGTTGGGCCAGTCGTAGATGTGTTGACGATGCGACAGGTGCGGCAACAGCTGATAGCTGGCGCTGACAGACGCATCGGCAGGTATGTACGTCAGGGCGCGGCGCAGCGACTCGTGTCGTGGGTGTGGTTGGCTCCACACCCCGAATTCCGAATCGTTCAACTGCGACGGGGACCAGGCGACGTTGGTGGTGTAGCTGCACAGCAGCAGCCATATGGGCAGGACGGTCCTGGCCACCCGCAAGCGCCACAGGGTGTAGCCGCCGTGGATCGAGGCGATGATCATCGGGGCGATCATCACCGACGTGTACTGGTAGCGAATCATTCGCGCATACGGGCTGAGACCGATCACGCTTGCCAGCCATTGCGGCGCCGCCATCAACAGCCCGAGCGGATTGGCGAGGAACACCCAGCCCATCGGCCACGACATCTGCTTGTAGAACTGGAGGCGGTCGTGCTGCACCGCGTCGCTCACCACTCGGTCCGGGTGGCGCAGGATGGTGGTGATGATCTCGGGGGTGGTGGTGCCGTAGTTGCCGTAGAAGTACGTGATGTAGAACGGCTCCTTGCCATCGTTGAACGCGGGCAGGATCACCTTGGTGCAGGCCAGGTACCACACCGCCCCGAGCACCATCACGGTGACGCAGCGCCGCGCCACCTGTCGGTAGCCCACTTCGTTGCGCATGTAGACCGGCAGGACCAACCCCATCATGATCACTGCCAGCGCCGCGTCTTCACGCGTACTCAACGCCAGCAGCACCATCGCGAAGAACCACCCCCAACGCTGCTTGGTTGCGAACCACCAAGCGAACAACAGCGGCGTGATGACCAGCGCCTCGGGGTGGAACATGGCCCAGCTGATCCACTGCACCGGCGCGTACATGAGGTACACGACCGCGAACACCAACCCCATCCACGGCGTCTTGAACTTGTCACGAGCGATCAGATAGGTGGGGACAGCACCGAGCGCGAGCGCGCACGCTTGCACCACATACAAGAACGCGGGCCCGGCGCCGAACCAGTAGAACGGCACGAAGAACAGCAGGATCGGATTGAAGTGGTGACCCCACACGTTCATGCCGCGTACCGACATGAAGGCATGGCCGCGAGATGTCAGCCAGATGGCCTGGTCATAGATGCCCATGTCGTACGACCAGGTGCCGAAGTTGCGCTGGTTCTGTACGCCGAGCGACCCGAAGTTGTAGGCAAAGATGAAGACGCCGAGCAGCACCAACCACGCAGCGGGATGCATGGTTCCCACCTGACGCAGGAAACGCTCGCGCCATTCGGACACCCGCTCACTCGCTCGCTCCGCCAATGTCATGACGATGCACGCACCATCAGGGCCGCAGCACCGGGACCACGGCGGACAACACACCGTTGACGAAACGGCCCGAGTCGTCGGTACTGAACCGCTTGGCCAGCTCGACCGCTTCGTCGAGCACGACCGCAACCGGCACGTCGGGACGCGACATCAACTCGAAGGAAGCGATGCGCAGCACGTTGCGGTCGAGTGTGGGCATGCGCGGCAACGTCCAGCCCTTGGAATGAGCAGCGATGACCTCGTCGAGTTGCTCGCGATGGGATTCGACGCCCTCCACCAGCAAAGTGGTGAGCTCGTCGGCCGGCGAGATCTGGGCCGCGAGCACTGCGCTGGGTGCGATGCCTTTCGACTCGGCCTCGTAGAGCAGGATGAGTGCCCGCTCGCGGGCGTCCGTGCGGATGTCGTCGGGGCCACTGGGGCCGTTGGACCGTGGGGCGCGGTTGCGCTGGCGGGCCATGCGCTCAGACTCGGGTCATGTACTCGCCGGAGCGGGTGTCGACCTTCACCCGGTCGCCCGGGTTGATGAACAGCGGGACTTGGATGATCTTGCCCGTCTCCAGTGTGGCCGGCTTGCGGGCTCCACTGACCCGGTCGCCCTGCATGCCGGGCTCGGTGTCGGCGATGATGAGCTCGACGGACGGCGCGATCTCGACCGTGATGATCTCGCCGTTGTAGAAGGCAATCTGCGCCACGGAGTTCTCGACCATGTAGTCGGCCGCATCGCCCAGCGCCGTCGGCGCCACGTTCTCCTGGTCGTAGGTCTCCTGGTCCATGAACACGTACATGTCGCCATCCCGGTACAGGAACTGCATGTCCTTCTTGTCGAGCAATGCCTGTTCGACGCGCACACCGGCATTGAACGTCCTGTCGGTGACAGCGCCGTTGCGCAGGTTGCGCAGCTTCGAACGAACGAAGGCGCTGCCCTTGCCCGGCTTGACGTGCTGGAATTCGACAACCTGGTACAGGACCTTGTCGATTTCCAGCGTGATGCCGTTCTTCAGGTCATTGGTCGAGATGGCAGGCACGGTGATTCCTTCGGAGATGAAGTGAGAACGCGGCATCCAGCACTGGTGACAACCACCAGGTCTTCTACTCGAATGCCGCCGAAACCTTCACGATAGACGCCCGGCTCGACGGTCACTACGTCGCCGACCTGCAATATGGCTTGACCTGCCCGATTGACGAAGGGGTCCTCGTGGATCAGCAGACCTACTCCGTGGCCGGTTCCGTGCGTGAACCAGTCGCCATAACCGGCACCGGTGATGATGTCGCGACAGACAGCGTCGAGCTCCTTGGTGGTCAACCCAGGGGCGACAGCGGCCACTCCAGCCATCTGCGCGACGAGGACCAGTTCGTACAGTTCCTGCTGCAGAGCCGTTGGGGTGCCCATCACGAAACTGCGGGTCATGTCGCTGTGGTAGCCGTCGACCAGTGCGCCCACGTCGATGATGACGGTGTGACCCTGCTCGATGAGCGTGTCGGTGGGTCGGTGGTGCGGAAGGGCTGCGTTGATCGGTCCGGTCGCGACGATCGTGTCATAGCTGGGCCCCGAGGCACCGAGCTCACGCATGCGGATTTCGAGGTGGTTGCGCACCTGAGCCTCGGTGAGGCCGCCGCTGAGCATCGGCGCGACCTCGGCGAGCGCCGCATCGGCGATGCGGCAGGCGGTGGCCATCGCAGCGATCTCCGCGTCATCCTTCGTGCGCCGTTCACCTTCGACGAGGCCCGATGTCGGCATCAACACCGTCGCGAACGCCTCGGACCAGCTCGCGTGCTGCTGATAGCTGACGTGGGTTGCCTCGAAACCGGTGGTTCGGAACTGCTTCGTGGCGGTAGCCAGGTGTGCTTGGGTCGCGGCGCCGGTCGTGCCGACAAGAACCTCGCCGGCGATTCCGGCAGCAGCCATCTCGTTGGCTGCCTGCTCGCCGTAACGGCCGTCGGTGACGAGCGTCAACTGATCGGGGCCGAGCACCACCCAACCGTTCGAGCCGGTGAACCCGGTCAGCCAGCGGATGTTGGTGAGGTCGCTGATCAGAAGTGCTTCGGCGTCCACGCCGGCGAGGCGATCGCGCACACGATCGACGCGGTTCATGCCAACCTGGCGGCGACGGCGTGCACTGCCAGTTCGTACCCCTGAATACCGAGACCCATGATCGAGCCCGTTGCCACCGGGGCCACCACGCTGATGTGCCGCCATGGCTCGCGAGCGTTGGGGTTGGAGATGTGCACCTCGACGATGGGGCCGGCGAACGCGGCGAGCGCGTCGTGAATGGACCAGGCGTAATGGGTGAACGCTCCGGGGTTGATGATGATGGCTGCGGCGCGGTTTCGTGCCGAGTGGATGGCGTCTACCAACACCCCCTCGTGGTTGGTCTGTAGCGCCTCGACCGTGTGGCCATGAGCCTGCGCCGCTGCGGTCACGACCGCGACGTAGTCGTCGAGGGTGGCGCTGCCGTAGATGTGCGGCTCGCGCTGGCCGAGCAGGTTCAGGTTGGGTCCGTGAAGGAGGGCGATGATGGCCACAGCCCCTATCGTGCCACGCCTGCCTGCCATGTGGCTCGATCAATGCAGTACACCACGTGCCGCTGGCCGTGCCATCCGGGTGTCAACGGGTGATCGAACTCCCTCGCCGGGTCGAGGCGGAGACCGATCTTTTGCATCACACGCTGCGACTTGAGGTTCTTGGTCGTGGTGAAGCTGACGATCTCATCGTTGGGCAGCGCCACCTGCTCGAAGCCGAATCTGAGAGCGGCCCGCGCCGCTTCTGGCGCCAAGCCAAGGCCCCAGTGCTGTTTGGCCAGCCGCCAGCCGACCTCGACACACGGCGTCAGCCCCTCGATCTCGAAGCGGGGGGCTGCGAGGCCGACGAAGCCGATGAGCTGATTCGTGTCGGTGCGCTCGACAGCCCACAGCCCGAAACCGGTCAGCTCCCATGCTGCGGCCATGCGATCCACCATCTCGTCGCTCTGCAGCGGAGTCAGTACGGACGGAAAGTGCTCCATCACGTCGGGATCAGAGTTCAGCAGGCCGTAGGGAACCTTGTCGGACTCTCGCCACTCCCGGAGCAGCAACCGCTCCGTCCGAATTTGCGGTGTCATCGCACCAGCATGCCCGATACCTTGCCGCACACGGTTTCCCCACCGACTGTTCGATGGAGAATCATGCGTGACGTGCGTCAGATGATCGCAGACGCCCAGGGTGACAACCCGAGGCTTGCGCTGGTCGCGGCCAAGGGATTGAGGGCCGAAACAGATTGGTTGCTGGTTCGTGCAGTGCGCCTTGCGCGGGCACAGGGGTACGACTGGGGGAAGATCAGCCGGTTGCTCGGCGTCAGCCGCCAGGCCGCCCGACAACGCTTCGATCGCCTGGCGCCAACGGTTGGCCCAACAATGCCGCACACTCGCGGCCGCACGCCATGGGAGCAACATGCCGTCGAGCTCGCTGAGGCGACAGCAGACCTTCGGCGGCGACGGGAGTTCGAGGCTGGTGACGCAGTGTTCTGGTGAGGTGGTCTCATCCGCTGCCGGGTTTCGATTCTCGACGGTGCTACCCGCAGTACTTCGATTTCGCTCAGCGACAACGTTCCCTGCACCTCGCGCAAGACATCTTGTCGCTGGGCAGAACTGAGATGATGAGCTCCATGGGTTGCTCACCGCCTACGACCACTGACCCCTTGGAGCCAATCATCCGAGTGGTGCTTCCTGCGCAACGACGAGCCGGTCCGCTCGCTCAGCACATTGCAGCGAGCGCGGCGAGGGCCGCTGCGCCAGACACGTCGGTGACGACTTCGACACCGTTGGCGCCGTCGAGGACGAAGGTGAGTTCACCATCGAGCACCTTCTTGTCGCGAGACATCAGCTCCACCATGCGCTGCGGTGACAGCCCGTCGGGTAGCGCGGTGTCCAGTTCGTACGCGCCACCTACGACGTCGTAGTGCTGCTGCACTCGCTCGGCAGAGATTCGGCCCAGGTGGTGAGCGAGGTGAGCTGCATAGATCAAGCCGATGCCGACTGCCTCGCCGTGGGCGATGGCGTACCCGGTTTCGATCTCCAATGCGTGCGCCAACGTGTGGCCGTAATTGAGCAGAGCCCTGCGACCTCCTTCGCGCTCATCGCTTGCGACCACGTCAGCCTTGATCTCCACACAGCGAGCAATACGTTCCGCTTCGCCCATCGACAGCAGGTCATCGCCGGTCAGGAAGTGGTACTTCGCCATTTCGCCGCGGCCGCAGCGCAACTCGCGGGGCGGCAGCGTGGAGAGCGCATCAAGGTCGCAGATGACGCCACTCGGCTGCCAGTAGGCGCCGACGAGGTTTTTGCCCTCGGTCAGATTGACGCCGGTCTTGCCGCCGATGGCCGCATCGATCATGCCCAGCAGCGTGGTGCTCACATGCACCACCGGTACACCGCGATGCCACGATGCCGCTGCGAAGCCCGCCACATCGGTGACCATTCCTCCACCAGCGCCGACGACCACGTCGTGACGAGTCAACCCCATCCGGGCGAAACCCTTGCACAGCGACTCGATGGTGGACAGCGACTTGTACTGCTCTCCCTCACCGATCTCGAACCTCTCGAACGGCAGCCCTGGATCGATCTCCAGCGGCACGCCAGCCTGGGTCACCACTGCCACCCGCTGAGCGGTGCGTGGCAGCAGTGCCGCCAGTTCACTGCGTGCCCCATTGCCTACCAGCACGTCGTAGCTGCGGTCGCCGAGGGGAACGCGAACCGTGATCATCGCAGGACCGCCTCGACCACGTCGCTGACCGATCGGTTGTCGACGAGCACGATCGCATCCGCCACTTCTCGGTAGAAGGACTCGCGCTCATTGAACATGCGCTGCAAGGTACCGGCTGCGTCACCGTCCAGCAGGGGACGGTGACCGCCGCCCTTCACGCGGTCGATCAGGGTTGCCGGGTCGGCGCAGAGCCAGACCACTTTCGCCCCGGATGACTTCAGTGCAACGCGGTTGGTCTCACTGAGCACCACTCCCCCAGCGGCGGCGATCACCAGCCGTTCTGGTGATGCCAAGGCCTCGAGCAGGACGTCGGTCTCCAACGCACGAAAGGCCGCCTCACCGTCGTCGGCAAAGATCTCGCGGACTGTGCGGCCCTGACGGCTCTCGATGATGGCATCGCTGTCGAACACTCGGCGGCCGAGCCGATCGGCGACCACTCGTGCAACGGTCGTCTTACCAACACCCATCAAGCCGACGAACACCAGGTGCTCGTCAACCCTGATCACGGCTGAACGTTCACGGCAGGGTGGCCTTGAACGACTGCGCGTTACGGACGAACTCACTGATGCTGTCGCCACCAAATTTGCGACCAGCCTCGGTGGCCAGTACCAGCGCGACCATCGTCTCGGCAACGACTGCGCACGCCGGCACCGCGGTGACATCGGTGCGTTCCTTGAAGCTGACCGTCGCCTCTTTGGTCACGACGTCGACCGTCTTCAGGGTTGGTCGGTTCAACGTGGCCAGCGGCTTCATTGCTGCCCGAACGACCAGCAGTTCACCGGTGGTGATGCCACCCTCGGTACCACCGGCCAGCGAGCTCTCGCGGCGGTAATTGCCCGCCCCGCCATTGAGCGAGGGGTCCCACACGATCGCGTCGTGAGCGTTGCTGCCTCGACGGCCAGCCACCTCGAACCCATCGCCGATCTCGACGCCCTTCACGGCCTGAATGCTCATCACTGCTTGCGCCAGCGCGGCGTCGATCTTGCGGTCCCAGTGGACGTGACTGCCGAGGCCGACCGGCACCCCGTAACCAAGAACCTCGACGACGCCGCCGAGGGAATCGCCGTCCTTCGCAGCCGCCTTCACTTCCTCGATCATCGCCTGCGATGCCACAGGGTCGAAGCAGCGGACCTCATCGGCATCGACTGCATCGAGGTCGGCAGGCATCGGGCGCAAGCCGGCAGCCGCCCGTGCGGTACCCATCTGAATGACGTGCGAGATGATCGACACACCCAGCTCGGCCAGCAACTTCTTGGCCACTGCACCGGCCGCAACTCGCGCCGCGGTCTCGCGCGCCGAGGCACGTTCCAGCACGTCGCGCGCATCTGTGAAGCCGTACTTCTGCATACCGACGAGGTCGGCATGGCCCGGGCGAACAGAGGTGAGGGGATCTCTAGTGACGCCGGGCGCCGGCGACATCTCCTCGTGCCACTTGTCGCTACGGAACCACTCGCTGTTCTTGATCTCGATGGCCAGCGGCGAACCGAGAGTGCGACCGTGACGAACGCCGCCAACGAGCGTCAACTCATCCATCTCGAACCGCTGGCGCGGCCCGCGGCCGTAACCCAGGCGACGGCGGGCAAGCTCGGGCTGAATATCCTCCACCGTCAGCGACAACCCAGCCGGAAGCCCCTCGATGATGACGACGAGCGCCTGCCCGTGAGACTCGCCGGCGGTCAGGTAACGAAGCATCCTTGGCAGGCTACTGCCGGGTCACGAGCGCCGTGCGGGCCAAGCGATGGCGCGAGCCATCACGACGTGAAGTAGCCCGCCACGTCGGTGAGCAGATGGGTGCCGTCGGATACGAACAGGCACACCTTGCCTCCCGCTCCAACCTTGGCGACCACCCCGTTGGGCACCGTCGACCCGGCGACGTAGTTGAGGCTCGACGCATTTGGTCGATCCGTTCCACAGGGCCAGACGGTCACAAACCCAGCACCTTGGGCCTGGGTCACCGTCACGTTGAGCACTACAGCAGTCGCCCCAACTGGAACGCCGGCTCGCTGGGTGACCTGGACCTCGGTGACCGAACCCAGAGCAGCAACCCCAGCACCCTGACCCACGCCGTCGATGGTGGTTCCGCCAGGCCGCGTGTCCAGGAGCCGACTCTGCACGATGGCCTCAAAGGCGGTTGTTGGCCGGAAGTAGCCACCGACATCGACGAGGAGATGGGTGGCGTTGGAGACGTAGAGACACACTTTGCCTCCCGCTCCGATCTTGGCGATCACGTTGTTCGGCACGGTGGATCCGGTCACGTAGTTGAGGTTGGAGGAGTTCGGACGAGCGGTACCGCACGGGAACACAGTGACAAAGCCTTCGGACTGGGCCTCGGTCACCGTCACGTTGAGCACGACTGCGGCTGCGCTGGCAGGCACGCCGGCGCGGCCGGTGATCTGGACTTCGGTGACCGATCCGTCAGCGGGCAGGCCGGCACGTTGGCCCTGATTGTCGAACGTGGAGCCAGCAGGTCGTGTGTCGAGTACGCGGGCCGGCAACAGCGGCACGTACGGAGCGGTGGTGGAGAAGTAGCCCGCAACATCCACGAGGAGCTGCGTTGCGCCCGAGACGTAGAGACACACCTTGCCGTTCGTGCCGATCTTCGCGATTACTCCGTTGGGCACCGTCGATCCAGCAACGTAGTTGAGGCTCGATGCGTTCGGGCGATCGCTGCCACATGGCCAGACCGTTACGAACCCTCCGGCCTGGGCGTCAGTGACGGTGACGTTCAGAACGGCTGCAGCTGCGTCAGCCGGCACTCCCGCCCGGCCGGTGACCTGCACTTCGATGGTTGCGTCCGCTGCTTGGAGTCCGGCCCGTTGGCCGAAACCGTCGTACGTGGTGCCTGCCGGACGGGTGTCGAGCAAGCGAGCGGGAACCAGCGCAGTGACTGCCGGACCGGCATCCGACACAATCCGCACGATTGACGGGTTGGTGACGTCAGATCGGAACGCATTCGTGACCGTCGCGAAGTCGCCGGTGTGCGGCGACGAGATGACGTCGAACGTCGTGCTTGCGGGCGGCGTGTAACCCCCGAGAAGAACGGGGTTGGCGGTTCCGGCCAGCGTGACGTTTCCGGCACTACTTGCGACCATTCGTCCGAAGACCGTGGCACTGGCGACATCGAATTGGGTGGTGCCTCCCGACATCTGTGTGAAGGCACCGGTGAAGTCGAGGACAGCGTTCGCGTCGAGCACAAATGTGCCGCTGTTCACCACATCGACCCGAATCGATCGGCTGCCTGCGGACAGCAAGATCCCGGCGACGCGTAACGTGCCGGTGTTGGTCAGGGTGGCCGTGGCCGCAGACGGCTGAAGGATCGTGTTGGCGTTGTTGTAATTCATATCCATGATCAGCGTCCCGGCGT
>Ga0209476_10000651_pt1 | contig 23836 bp, 19 predicted proteins | sample KloWWTrecipitate_FD_187179 | JGI IMG/M metagenome (GOLD analysis project Ga0209476, IMG submission 187179) | Active sludge microbial communities from Klosterneuburg, Austria, studying microevolution and ecology of nitrifiers - Klosterneuburg... | ecosystem: Engineered > WWTP > Aerobic digester... | reverse complement strand
GTGAGATCCTGATTGACGCCCATTGATTCCCGGCTACGCCGCCAGCATGAAGCGCAAAAGCCTAGCACGCCCGCATGCGGCATAATGGGCGTTTCCCTCGCGCGCGAGCGCCGCCACCAGACGCAGAAAACATGCTCAGAGAAGCCATTGAACACCATCGCCAGGGCCGTCTTGCCGATGCCGAAACCGCCTATCGCGAGGCACTCACGGCCAATCCCGGCGATGCCGAGGCCCTGCGCGGTCTGGCCGTGGTGCGCCGTGCGTTGGGCGATCTCGCCGAAAGCGCGACGCTGATTGCCGCCGCCCACGAACAGCAACCCGAGCAGGCCAACCTGCTGCTCATGCTTGGCGCGGTGCGCTTCGAGCAGGGCGATGTCGAGGCTGCGCGCATTGCCTACGAAAAGGCTCTCGCCCTCGATCCGAACCTGGCCGGCGCGCACACCGCGATTGGCCACATCGCCATGATGCAGGGCAAGCCGGAACTGGCCGACCAGCATTTCCGCACCGCCTTGCGCGTCGAGGAAGACCCGCAGGCCTTGAACGGGCTTGGCACCCTGGCGCTGAACCGGGGCGATGCCGAGACCGGCGTCAAATATTTCACGCGGGCGGCCGACCTGGCACCCAACGATGCGCCGATTGCCTTCGGCCTCGGTCGTGCGTTCGCCGCGCGCAACATGCTGGCGTTTGCCGAGCAGTCGCTGCGCAAGGCTCTGAGCCTGCGCCCGGGCATGCCGCAGGCCAGCGGTGCACTTGGCCAGTTGCTGATCCAGGACAAACGCGTTGCCGAAGCCGAACCGTATTTCCAGGCGCTGCGCGGCATTGCCGGCTTTGAACTGGCCCACGAGCTGGGTCTTGGCGATGTCGCCCGCATGCAAGGTCGCCTCGAGGACGCGGTTGGTTTCTACGAGCGCGCGCTGCGCGTGCGCCCCGAGCATGAAGCCGGCTTCGAGGCCTTGTTGTGGTCACTCGGCAAACTGGGTCGCAGCGGCGAATTGCTCGCCCTGCTCGACCAGCGCATTGCCGATTTCCCCGAACAGCCGCGCTGGCGGGCTACGCGCGCGCGCATCCAGGCCAGCAGCGGACATCCGGCCAAGGCCGTGGCCGACTGGCAGCGCCTGCACGAGATGGAACCGCAGAATGCCGAAGTCGCGCTTGAACTGGTGCGCGCGCGCGAACGCAACGGCGAATTCGACGAAGCCGCCAAGCTGGCCGAAGCGAGCGTGGTGCTGGCCGCGAACAATCCTGAGCTGACCCTGGTGCGTGCTCGCGCCCGCCTGCGCAAGGGCGATCCGGCGGCAGCACGGGAATTGTTGTCGACGATCAACCTGGCGCGCATCGACGCGGAACTGGCGCGTGCCTGCAAGAATCTGCTCGGCCAGTTGAGTGACCGCGAGCGCCAATATGGCGACGCCGTGCGTTTCTTCCGCGAAGCGCAAAGCGGCCTGCCCGGCGCCTTGCCGAGACTTGAATCGATGCCTGCCGACTATCAGGCAGCCATCGCCCGGCCGCAGGGGGAGGCGTGGCAGCACGCGCCGATCCTGCTTGTCGGTGCCCCGGGCAGCGGCGTCGAACGCATTGCCGCCCTGCTCGCCGATCAGGCCGGCGTGAATGTCCTGCGCGATCGCGTGCAAGGCGCGCGCAACGATTGCTTCGATGCCGCCACCATCAATCCCGCCGATGACATCTCGGCCAGCGAAATCGAGATGCACCGTGAGCGCTATCTGGCTTCGATGCGCGAGCGCATGGACATGGACAAGCCGCTGGTCGACTGGATCCCGCGTTTCTATGCGCAGTACCTGCTGGTCGCCCGGCGTCTCATGCCCGGTACCAGGGTCATCCTCGTCGATCGCGACGCTCGCGATTGCCTGCTTGGCTGGCTGGCGTTCGGCTGGCTGCCGTACGCCGGACTCAATGATTTCGACAGTTGCGTCGAATGGCTGGATCGCGCCATGGCCCACTTGCGCCTCATCGACGAAGAAGGTGGCCTGCCGCATCTGGTCGTCAATGCCGAACAGGTGCTCGCCGATCCGGCGGGTGCCGGCGCCGAGCTGGCGCGCTTCGTCGGCGTCGAATCCCTGCAGCCCGGCAAGCTGACTGCCCTGGTCGACCAGGGTCCGGGCGGCCTGCCGACCCGTTTTGCCGACGGCCATTGGCAGGAATACGCCGAGGTGCTTGCCGAAGCGTTTGCCAAGTTGCCCGTGAAAGCCTGATCCAACCGGAGGTTGCCGTGCATATCCGCAGCAAGAGTTTCCATGACATGCAGCCGATTCCCGCGGAGTTCGCCTTCGGCCAGCCCGGCCCGCAGGGCGAGCCGTGCGTGTTTGCGGCCAACCGCAATCCGCACCTGACCTGGAGCGATGTTCCCGAGGGCACACGTTCGTTCGTGTTGACCTGTATCGATGTCGATGCGCCAAGTGTCGGCGATGACGTCAACCAGGTCGGCCGCAGCGTGCGTGCTGCGCTGCCACGTACCGAATTCGTGCACTGGCTGATGATCGACATCTTGCCGGAATATCGCGAGTTCGGCGTCGGTGCCTGTGCCGAAGGCGTGATCGCGCATGGCAAGCAGGAGGTCTCCGGGCCGCCTGGATCGCGCCAGGGCATCAATGACTATACCGGCTGGTTTGCCGGTGACGAGAGCATGCGCGGCGACTACTACGGCTATGACGGCCCGTGCCCGCCCTGGAACGACGAACGCCTGCACCATTACCATTTCCGCGTCGCCGCCCTCGATGTCGCCAGCCTCGGTCTCGAAGGGCGCTTCGACATCAACGCCGTGCGCAAGGCCATGCAAGGACACGTGCTGGCTGAAGCCGAGCTGATTGGCACCTACACCCTGAGTGCGTCGCTGCGGCGCTGAGCAGCATCGATGATGCATTCGCCCAAGCCTGCCGATTTGCTGGAAAGTGCCCGCACCGCGCTGCGCGACGGTGAGCGGGCGCGCGCCGACACGCTCTTTGCCGCGCTGCTCGACGCCGATCCGCAATCGTTCGAGGCGCTCACCCAACTCGGCCAAAGTGCGTTTGCCGCGGGCCGCCTCGACGCGGCGCTGGATCTGCTGGGTCGCGCGCAGCGACTGCGCCCCGCCGATGCGCATGCCTGCAAGAATCTTGGCGCGGCCCTGCGCGCCGCCGGCAACAACGAAGCGGCGGTCGACCTGCTGCGCGAAGCGGTGCGCCTGGATCCGAATTTTTTTGTCGCGCGCCTGCTCTACGCGGCCGCCTGCGAGGATCTGGGTCGCACGCAGACCGCGTTGTGCGCCTACTACGGCGCCTTGAACACGGCGCAACGCCAGGGTCGCTGGCTCAACAACGCGACCACCGCACCGCTGTTGCGCCCGCTGGTGACACACGCCATGCACACCGTCGATGCCGGTCGCGGTGCTTTCTACGACAACGCGCTGGCGCCGTTGCGCGAGCGCTTCGGTGCTCAGGCGTTGAGCCGCGTGGAAAAGGCGCTTGCGATCTACCTGGGCAGCCTGCCCGCCGACTATCCCGATCCCCGCCAGAAGCCTTCGTTCCTGTATTTCCCGGACATTCCCTCGCAACCCTGGTTCGAGCGTTCCCTGTTTCCCTGGTACGAGGAGTTCGAGAGCCGCGCCCCGGCAATCCGTCGCGAGCTGGATGCCGTGCTCGATGACGAGGCTGCCTTTGCCGCCTTCCTCAAGGCCCGCCCCGAGATGGACATGGAGGAATACCTGAGCAACGCGCGCGGCCCGGCAAGGTGGGACGGCTATTTCTTCTACGACCACGGCGAACGCTTCGAGGAGAACTGCCGGCGTTGCCCGGAAACCGCGGCGGCTCTGGATCGGCTGCCGCTGGTGCGCCTGCCGGCGCATGCACCGGAATGCCTCTTCTCCAAGCTCACCGCCGGCTCGCACATCCGCCCCCATCGCGGCGTCACCAACACGCGCCTGGTCACGCACTTGCCGCTGATCGTGCCGGGCAATGGCGCCCTGCGCGTGGGCGGCGAGGATCATGTCTGGCAGCAGGGCCGCTGCATCACCTTCGACGACACCTACCTGCACGAGGCCTGGAATTTCAGCGACCACACGCGCGTGGTGTTGCTGTTCGACGTGTGGAATCCGCACATGACCGAGGCCGAAGTCGCCGCCTGTTCGCAACTCGTGCTGGCGATCAGCGGCTTCAACCGCGAAGCCATGCTCGGCGCACCGATGCAGGAAACCGGCGAGCCGTAGCCGTGCCGCGGCATGGCTCAGGTTGCCGGCACCCACAGCAGCAGGCCGATGCCGAGGGCGATCCGGTACAGGGCAAAGGCATTGAAGGTGTGCGTGCGGATATAGCCGAGCAGCCATTTCACGGCGATGAAGGCGGTGATCGTGGCCGCCACGAAGCCGACGCCGACGCCCAGCCAGTCCTCCTGCATGGCACCGTCCCGGCCATGCCTGAGGATCTCGTAGGCGCTTGCCGCAAACATGGTCGGGATGCCGACGAGAAAGGCGAACTCGGTCGCCGCGGCGCGATTGTTGGTGCCGGCGAGCATGGCGATGAAGATGGTTGCCGCCGAGCGCGAGGTGCCGGGAAAGATCCCGGCGACAACCTGTGCCATGCCGACGAGGATGGCCACCGTCCAGGTGATGCGCTCGCTTTGCGGGCGACGTGCGCTGAACCACTCGGCGGCAAGTATCCAGAATCCGCCGACAATCAAGGCCAGCGCAATCGGTTTCACCGTGTCGGGCAACTGGAAGCCGAGCTTGGCGACAATCAATCCCAGCCCGGCCGTGATGGCAAAGGCAACGACGAGTTTCAGCAGGTAGTCGCGATTGGCCGCCTCGCGCCAGCCGCCAGCGAGCTGCCACAGGCGTTTGCGGTAGATCAGCGTCACCGCGAGAATGGCACCGGCCTGGATGACGATGTTGAAGGCATCCGAGCGCTGCCCCAGCCAGTGCTGGGCAATCAGCAGGTGTCCGGTGCTCGAGATCGGCAGGAACTCGGTGATGCCTTCGATGATGCCAAGCAGGATGACGTTGATCAGATCAGGCACGCGTGTTTCCGCAACAATCGGCGCGCAAGGATAAGACAGATTCCCGTGGCTGCGGCATCGACGCCTGGCCGCACGCGATCATGCGAGAATCATCGACCGCCCGCTGCGCACCCTGATTGCGGTCAAGCGCAGCGGGTCAGGCGCCATCGCAAGCCGTCACACCTGATTGAATTGCAGATGCAGGACTCGATCCGGGCGGCGGATTGATTCGGCAACCGGGCCGGCAAGGATTGATGCGTGAACATGACACCCTTCGAATGGGCCCTTGGCCGCCTCGGCGGCTTGTTGCCCGAGAACAACACCATGCCCCTGGTCGAGCGCCTGCGCAGTGCCGAAGCTGGCGAATCGGAATGGCTGATGGGCGCCGAGTTGCTGCTGCGCGATGATCCGGCCGCCGCCGCCGCCTTGCTTGAAGTGGCCGTGCAGAAGCGCCCGGATGCGGCCAGACTTCACTACCTGCATGGCAATGCCCTGCGCGTGAGCGGCCAGCCTGGCGCTGCCGAGAACGCCTTGCGTACGGCCATCGCGCTGGATCCGGCACACGCCAACGCAAGCATTTCGCTGGCCCACCTGCTGCGTGAGCAGGGCCGCATGAAGGCGCTGGCCGAGGTCATGCTGGCGTTGTGGCGAAACGAGCCGCGCAGTCTCGAGCGCGATCGGCGCATCGTCTCGTTCCTGTTTGAATGCGCACGCCATGCCGAGGCCGACGGCGTGTTGCCGACCCTGCTCGAGGCGCATCCGCAGGATCCCTTGCTGCTGCGCCACGCCGGCGAGTGCGCCTTGATGTTTGGCCGTTTCGACGAGGCGCGCACGCACCTGCGCGCGGCCATCGCCGTCGACCCGGAGCAGGCTTCGAGCTGGTTGCGCCTTGCGCACACACATCGCTTTGTCGATGCGGATGACGAAGACCTGCGCCTGCTGCAATCCGGCGCGGCGCGCGGCGATCTCGCCCCTGACACCCGCGTTGCCATCGGATTTGCTCTGGGCAAGGCGCTTGATGATCTCGGTCGCCTTGGCGAATCCGTCGATATGCTCAAGCGTGCCAATGCCGACTGGCACCAGGGCCACCGCTGGGACAGCCAGGCCTGGCGCGCGTTTGTCGCCGTGCAGCTGCAGGCACCGGTCGCCGTGCGCTCGGCGGCATCGAGCCCGACCATCCCCATCTTCATCGTCGGCCTGCCGCGCTCCGGCACCACCCTCGTCGAGCGCCTGCTCAGCCGCGATGCGCAGATCCGCGGCCGCGGCGAGTTGAACTGGATCGCCTCGCTGGCCCGCCAGCTTGGCCCCCGGGTGCCGGCATCGAACCTGACCGCTGCAGGAAATTTCTATCTGGCGCAATTGCGCCAGGATGATCCGCCGACACGCTTTGCCATCGACAAGAACCCGCTCAACTTCCGTCATCTCGGCTTGATCGCCGGCATGCTGCCGATGGCACGGATCATCCACTGCCGGCGCGACCCGCGCGATGCCGCACTGTCGATCTGGAGCCAGCACTTTGCCCATGCGGACATGGCCTGGAGCTACGATTTCGGCGAGATCGGGGAATACGCACGCGGCGAAGCCGAACTGATGGCGCACTGGCGGCGAGTGCTGTCGCTGCCGATCTTCGAGCTGGACTACGAGGCCCTGGTTGCCGATCCGGAAACGACCATCAGCGCGGTGCGGCGATTCCTCGGATTCACCGCCGACGCGGTACCCACGCTGTTCGATGTGCCCGACACGATTTCCACGGCCAGCGTCTGGCAGGCACGCCAGGATGTGCATTCCCGATCCGTCGGTCGCTGGCAGCGTTACTGCGGGTTCCTGCCCGAGCTCGAGGCGTGGACCGGTGTCGCGGGCGCTGCCGGCGACACGCTGGCGGTGTTTCCTGGACAACGCTGAGCAAGCCGTGCCGCATGCAGCCTGGCGAGGCCTGCGCTAGCATGGCGCATCAATTCTTCCACCCTTGCAAAAGGAAGCGGCACCATGCCGAAGCTCGACCGCGAGGGCATCTTCGCGATGCTGCAGGAGTTTCTCCACCAGCGTTTTGACATTCCGCTGGAATCCGCCAAGCCTCATTTGCGCCTGTCGGAACTCGGACTCGATTCGATGCTGATGCTCGACATCATGCTCGAGTTCGAGGATCGCCTCGCCATCAAGCTGAGCGACATGAGCCTGCCGCGCGATGCCAGTCTGGGAGATGTCGCCGCCTTGATCGAACGCAACATCCCCACTGACTGACATGCAACCCCGTGAAAGCGATGTGCTGATCAGCGGAATCGGCGTGATCTCGCCGATCGGCTCATCCGTGGCCGCGCTGCATGCCAGCCTGCTGGCGAATCGTTCCGGGATTCGCCTCTGGCAATCGCCGGAACTGTCCCGATCCTTGCCGGCCGGCCTCATCGAAGAGGATTTCAGCAGCCGCTTTTCCAAGCTGGAACTGCCCTATCTGGATCGCTGCAGCCAGCTCGCCATGCTCGCGGCGACGCAGGCAATCACCGATGCCGGGATTGCCGGATTCGCCGGGCACGCGCAGCGTGCCGGCCTGTATTACGGATCGGTCGCCGGCGGCGTCAAGACCGAGCACGACTGGGTGCGCCAGTTCCATGTCGAGCATGCGGAAGTCTCGCGACCGTTCACCATCATGGCGAGCATGCTCAATGCGGCGCCGGCACTGATCTCGATTCGCCACAAGATCCTCGGTCCGGTGATCACCAACAGCAGCGCATGCTCGTCTTCGGGTGCGGCAATCGGCGAGGCGGCGAGGGCGATTCGCGACGGTTACCTCGACATTGCCGTGGCCGGCGGCGCGGAAGCTGCGCTGACGCCAACCTTCATGGCCTTGTGGGGTGGCTTGCGTGCCCTGGCCGAGGTCGATCCCGTCGATGTCGGGCGCAGTTGTCGACCTTTCTCGGCCGACCGCAGTGGACTGGTGCTCAGCGAAGGTGCAGTTTTTTTCGTGCTCGAGTCCCGCAGCCATCTCGAGCAACGCGGCGCGGACTGCTATGCGCGGCTGTCCGGTTACGGCATCGCTTCCGATGCCCACCACATCGGCTCACCGCATGCGCAAGGCCAGTCCGCGGCCTTGCGCGCGGCCTTGCAGGACGCACAGCTTGATCCGGCGAGCATCGACTATTTCAACGCTCATGCGACCGCCACCCGCGGCGGCGATCCGGTCGAGGCGGCTGCCATCCGCGAGGTGTTCGCGGAAGACACCGAGCGCCTACCGGTGAGCTCGACCAAGGCCATCCATGGCCATCTGCTTGGTGCCGCCAGCGCGATCGAGCTGGCCATCTGCGTGCTCGCCATAGCCGACTCCTTCCTGCCGGCGACTGCCCACCTCGAGCAGGTCGACCCGGAGTGCGCACTGCACCACGTGACCGGCCAGGCACAACGCAATCAGGCGGTCGAGCACGCGCTCTCGCTGTCGGCCGGGTTTGGCGGGACCAATGTGGCGCTGGCGGTATCGAAGGAGCACGATCTGCGGACGAGAACTCTCCAAGCGGGAGAGTCCAGCGGTTGACGAGCGCTTCACCCCGGGGTGCTCCGACCAACAGGAGAGCGCCATGAACGCGGTAAACCTCTTTCAACACGATGGCAGCGGCTTCCACATCGAGGCGCGCTTCGACGCCAAGGCAAACAATACACTCTGGGTGACCTTGCCGGCCTCCGGCGATGGTGGCCCGCCGTACTTCTCAGCGCCGTTGCTGGATGAACTGACGGCCTTGTTGCAATCCATCAAGCAACGCGGCGTGACCTGGCCGGCGAACGGCGCGATGCAGCCGATCCACTACGTGGTGATGAAATCGGCGCACGCGGAATATTTCAGTCTCGGTGGCGACCTTGCGCATTTTCACGGCTGCATCACGCGCGGCGACCGCAAATCGCTGCACGCGTATTCGGCCAGCTGCGCCGACATGCTGCATGACTGGTCGAGCCTGCTGGCCACCCAGGCAACCACGATTGCGCTGGTGCAGGGACGCGCCCTCGGTGGCGGTTTCGAGACTGCGCTGGCGGCCGACCTGATCGTCGCCGAGGAACACGCCGAGTTTGCTTTCCCGGAGATCCTGTTCGGTTTGTTTCCGTGCACGGGCGGCATGAGTTTGCTGGCGCAACGGATCGGAGCGCGGGCGGCCGAACGCATGCTCGGCGATGCCCGCGTGCATACGGCGTCGGCGTTGAAGGAGCTGGGCGTCATCGACGAGATCTGTGCGCGCGGAGAAGGCGAGCTGGCGGTTGAACGCCTGATTGCCGGCCACGCCCGCCAGCGGCCCGCACGCTTGATGCTGCAGCGCAGCCGCCATCGAATGACCGAGCTGAGCCGGCGTGAGCTGCATGCGGTCGTCGATGAATGGACCGAGACCGCGATGCGTCTGGATCATCGGGAATTGCGTGTGATGGATGCCCTGGTGCGCTTACAGCGGGGCCGTGCCCACCGCTGAATGGGTGCCGCCGGCGGCGGCAATTTCGCGTTGCAGCGCGCTCACGGTGATCTGCAAGGCATCGCCCAGATCCACCGACAAGCGCTCGGCGGACTCCTCGAGTTCGGCCCGCGAAGCCAACATCAGCCGGTTCGCAAGGGCCAGACAACGCAGCGCACCGACGTTGCCACTGACGCCCTTGAGTGCGTGGGCGCCATCGCGCACCGATGCGTGGTCGTGCATGGTCAAGGCGAGGCGGATCTGCTCGCCGCACCGCTGCATGTCGACGCTGGCCTCATGCAGCAAGGCCGGGAAGAACCCGGCACGCTGGCTGACGGACTTCAGCTCCTCGATGACCTCCGCATCCAGCGGATTGCTGCTGACGGCTGCCAGGGCCGGGCGCACGGCGCGCGACGCCGGCTGCGCTGGCGGCACTTGCGGTGCGAGCTCCGGGTCGGTCGACGGCGTGCCGATGGCAGCATCCAGTTGCGCAATCGCCTGGCGCAGCTTGGCCAGGCTGATCGGTTTGTAGAGCACGCCATTGCCGCCCGAATCACGCAATCGGGCCGCCGTCAGTTGGGTGGTGTCGGCGGTGAGGAACAGCGTCGGTATGCGTTTGGTCGATCCGAGCTGCCAGGTCTGCAGGACCCGCACGCCATCCATGTCGCCCAGGTTGTAGTCGAGCAGGAGCAGGTCGAATTCCTGCTCCACGAGCATGTCCAGTGCCTGCATGCCACTGGTGCAGGTGGTCACGACATGGCCGTCCATTTCGAGCAGCTCGCGCAGCAGCAGCAGGTTGGTTTCGTGATCCTCGGCGACGAGAATGCGTCGCGGGCTGCATGGATTCGGCGCGGGCGCATCGGCGGTCTCCGCGGCGACCGGCAACAGCGCAGCGCAGCGCAGCAGGGAAACCTCGAACCAGAAGCGGCTGCCCTTGCCCGGCGCGCTCTCCACCTTCAGCACGCCGCCCAGCATCTCGACAATCTGACGTGACAGGGCGAGACCCAGGCCGGTACCTCCATAGCGACGCGCACTGCCCTGATCGACCTGCATGAACGGCTCGAACAGTTGCGCGTGGAAGGAGGGTGCAATGCCGATGCCGGTATCGGTCACACTGCAGCACAGGCGGTAGTGGCTGGTGCTCGCTTCGAGCAGGTCGATGCGGACTTCGACCTGTCCGCTGTCGGTGAACTTGACCGCATTCCCGGCCAGATTGAGAAATACCCGGGTGAGGTGATGGGCGTCGGTTTGCACCCAATCGGAAATGCGCGGATCGAGAACCACCTTGAATCCGATGCCCTTGGTTTGCGTCGTGGTTTCCAGCGCGTCGCGGACACGTCCGAGCTCTCTTGCCAGATCGGTTGGCCGATTCTCCAGGCGCGTCGCCCGCGCCCCGAACTTGGCCTCGTCGAGCAGATCGTTGATCTCGTGCAGGAGCTCGTTGGACAGCGCCAGGATCGTTCCGCTCAGGCGCGCGACCTCGGCCCGGCCGGGTTCGGCCGCAATCAGCTCGGTCGCCGAAACAATGCCGGTCAGTGGCGTGCGCAACTCGTGGCTGACCATGGCCAGCAACTCGGATTTGGCCTTGCTTTCCTGCTCGGCGTGCTCGCGTGCCGTGCGCAACGACTTGAGCAAGCCGCCGGAGTAGACCGGAACCACGACCAGGGGCAGCAACAAGGCAGCAAACAAGGTGGGATGGGTCTGCCAGTACGGCACGCTGAAAAACACCAGCAGAAAGCCGGCGATGGCGGTCAACTGGCACAGGTACATCAAGGCCCGGCCGGTGCGGAATCCAAAGCCGAGGATGGTGAACAGATAAAAGCCGACGATCAGGCTGCCATATTCGCCGGTCACCGCCAGCCAGGCCGAGAGCGCCAGCGGGTCGAGTACCGCCGTCGCCACCAGCAGCTCGCGCGCGCGCAACGAGGTCCGATGGCGCAGCAGCAGCTGCACGATCAATACATACAGGCAATAGCAGGCCGTCAGCAGCAGAATCCGCGCGGCGACGTTTTCCGGTGACGCCAGGTACAGCCCGGTCTCGACGATGACCACCGGAATGGCGATGCCGATGCGCACTTTCGCCTGGGCCCCGAGGATGGCCCGTAGCGCCGGTTCGGAGCGGTCGGGAGCACCTTCGACGATGTCTTCGATCATGGGCGGCCAGGGTACAGCGGCCAGTCGCCGCATGTTTCATCGTCAAAATAAATGTGCAAATAACACAGATTTGCGCATTGCGCAACAAAGCAATCGGCAGCGTCGTCACCGTTTTGGCGCGGGACCAGGGCAAAGCCGGACTGGCAGTCTGCGCCAGAAAGCGATGCGCTGCCGACGCAGTGGCATGCTGCTGCCAAAGTGGCCTCGGCGCACGCGCCTGCGGAAAGTTCCTGGCTTTCGCCCTATTATTGGGCAATGACCGATATTCGCACCAGCATGATGCAAAATGGCCCGGCGCCCGCCGTCGACGTGCTGATGCAATGCGTGACCGCGATGGCCGGGCTGGATGCCGAGCTTCGTTTCATCTGGCTCAATCCGGCCTTGTCCGACCTGCTGGGAGCCGGCGGCGTGCGCTGGCACGGCACTTTGCTGGAAGCGATCGATCCAGGCGCCTCGGCCATCGTCGCTGCGGCCAGGCGTGCGCTTGATGGCGAGCAGGTTGTGCTGCTGCGCCAGGTGGCGGTACGCAGTGGCGGCGAGCGCGAGCGCGTGGTCGATCTGGCTTTCAGCCCGCTGCCCGGCAAGGGCTTGCTGCTCGAGGTGCTGGCGGTGGCGTCTGTCGGTGAACGGACCTCGCCGCTGCTGTCCGAATCGCTGCGCGGCTTTGCCCACGAGGTGAAGAATCCGCTGGCCGGCGTGCGTGGCGCGGCGCAATTGATTGGTCGGCGCGTCGAGGGCGCTGAACTTCGCGAGCTGGCCGATCTGATCATCGCCGAAAGCGATCGCCTTGCCGGCCTTGCCGACCGCCTCCTGCGCGCCGGTGGCAAGCCACGCCTCGCACGCCTGAACGTGCACGAGTTGCTGGAGCGGGTTGCCTTGCTGATCGCGGCCGAAGCCGACGCACCTGCGGTGCGACGTGATTACGACCCGAGCCTGCCCCTGCCGATCGGCGATGCCGACCGCCTGTTGCAGCTGCTGCTCAATCTCGCCCGCAATGCGCTCGAAGCCGGCGCGCGCACATTGACCTTGCGCACCCGCGTCGAATTTGGTGCGCGGCTCCACGATCGCCTGCGCCGCGCGGCCATGCGCATCGACGTCATCGATGACGGCCGCGGCATTGCGCCCGAGCTGGCCGACTCGCTGTATCAGCCGCTGGTCTCCGGGCGCGCCGATGGCAGCGGTCTCGGCCTCGCCCTGGCGCGGGAAATCGCCGACGAGCATGGTGGCCAGTTGCAGCATGTCAGCCGTCCCGGGGCGACCACGTTCACCCTCTTGTTGCCGCTGGAGCTGTCCACATGAGCACGGTCTGGATTGTCGATGACGACCGTGGCGTGCGCGTTGTCCTCAGCGCGGCCATGCGTGATGCAGGCTTGACGCCGCGGGAGTTCAGCGATGCCGAAAGCGCCATCGATGCGCTCGCCGCCGAAACCCCGGCGGTGATGTTCACCGATGTGCGCATGCCCGGCAGCAGCGGCCTGGAACTGCTTGGCCGGCTGGCCGGCACGGTGCCCTTCCCGATCATCGTCATGAGCGCCTTCACCGATGTCGCGACCACGGCGGCGGCCTTTCGCCACGGCGCGTTCGACTATCTGCCCAAACCCTTTGACCTCGATAGCGCCGTGGCCATGGCCGAGCGCGCCCTTGCGCAGTCGCTGCAGGCCAGCGAGGAAACGACCAAAGGCGCGGCGCTGGCCGACGCAGAATTGATCGGCAGCAGTGCCGGAATGCGCGACTTGTTCCGCGCCATTGGCCGCGTCGCGGCGAGCGGCTTGAGCGTCTTGATCACCGGCGAGACCGGCACCGGCAAGGAGCTTGTTGCACGTGCCCTGCACCGCGAAAGTCCGCGTGCCAAAGCCGTGTTCGTGGCCATGAACACCGCGGCCATCCCGGCCGACCTGCTCGAATCGGAACTGTTCGGTCACGAGGCCGGTGCCTTCACCGGGGCCACGCGGCGCCACGCCGGTCGCTTCGAGCAGGCCGATGGCGGTACCTTGTTCCTCGACGAGATTGGCGACATGCCGCTGGCCTTGCAGACGCGCCTGCTGCGCGTGCTTGCCGCCGGAGAGTTCTATCGCGTCGGCGGCCGCGAGCTGATCCGCAGCGATGTGCGCGTCATCGCCGCAACCCACCAGGATCTGGAAGCCAAGGTCGAGCGCGGCGAGTTCCGCGCCGACCTGCTGCATCGCCTCGATGTGGTGCGACTGAGCTTGCCGCCGCTGCGCGAACGGCGTGACGACATCGCCGCGCTGGCCGCCCACTTCCTCGCCCAGGCCAGCGTTGACGCCGGTCTCGAACCCAAGCGATTTGCCGCTGGCGCCCTCGCCGCGCTGCGCGAACTGCCCTGGCCGGGCAATGTGCGCCAGCTTGAAAATCTCTGCCGACGCCTCGCCGTGCTGGCCAGCGGACGGCAGATCCATGTCGCCGACCTGCCGCCTGCAATGCGCCAGGGCGCGCCCGCGCAAAGGCCGGCCTGGAGCAGCGCCCTGGCCGACTGGACTGAACAGGAGTTGCGCGGCGGCGCGGCGGCCGTGCACGCGCGCGCGCTGGCGGAATTCGACCGCGTCTTGCTGGAAACGGCCTTGGCGGTCAGTGCAGGACATCGGCAGAATGCAGCAAAGGCACTCGGCCTCGGTCGCAACACGCTGACCCGCAAGCTCGGCAGTTCGCGCAAACCCGCGACGCGCAAGCCGCGTTGAGCGCGCGCCACGTTCACGCACTTCTATCAATGTACAACGGCGAGACTCGCTCATGAACGATGCCATCACCATCCGCGCAGCGTGCCTTGCCGACACCGCGTTCCTCGTCGACTGCAATGCCGCGATGGCGCTGGAAACCGAACACAAGCTGCTCGACCGCGAGGTACTGAAGCAGGGAACCGAGGCTGTCTTCGCAGACGCCCAGCGCGGCTTCTACCGTATTGCCGAACGCGCAGGCGTGGCGGTGGGATGCCTGCTTGTCACCCATGAATGGAGTGATTGGCGCAATGGTGACTGGTGGTGGATCCAGAGTGTCTATGTCACCGCCGAGGCGCGGCGCGGCGGCGTCTTCAGGGCCTTGTACGCCGATGTTGCGCGGCAGGCGCGGGCAACGCCCGGGGTGGTTGGCCTGCGCCTCTACGTCGAGAACGAGAACCACGCCGCGCAAGCGACCTATGCAGCGCTCGGCATGCGCGATTCCGGCTATCGCCTGCTGGAGACGGTCTTTGCCGATCCGCTTTGAGCGACGCGTCGAACGTGCACTGCGCCGGCGTCAGGAGCGCGGCGTCGTCATCAGCTCAAGCCCGTGTGCAGCGAGTATCGCCCGACTGTGCGCAAGTTGCCGAGGCTCGGACGCATCGGCTTCCACGCCGCCGTGCCGGTAGCGGAGGTGGCCATCGCCCAGGGTGACCGCGTGTTCCTGATCGGGTCGCAGCACGGCGGTTTCGATGATCTGCCAGATTCCGCCAAGCCCGGCATGCTCGTATTGCGCACAGGTCAGCGCGCACAGGTCGAGGGTGGTCAGGTGTCGTGCATGCGCGGTCTTCACGGCAAACGCCTCGCCAATGGCCAGCGCCAGTTCGGCACCGATCAGGCCATTGTCGAACAGGCCATGTTCGAGACGCTGGCCAACCCGGTGGATGGTCTCGGGATTGCCGCAAAGCAGCCACGGCATGACCAGCATCGGACTGCCAAGCAGGCGCGTGTCCGGTTCCAGGGCGCTCAGCGGCAGCTTGCTCTCGTGTGCACCCAGGGCAATCACATGCGCATCGCCGGGCTTGCGCGGCAGGCGTTCCAGCGCATCACCGAGCGCGGCGTGCAAGGGCCAGCCCGGGCGCAGCAGCTGGGCCTGGTCATACAACGCACCGACAAAGACAAAGTCGAGTTCGCGGATCTCGGGAACGTGCACGGCCAGATCGTGCGCGAGGGCATCGGCGAGGATGCTGGCGGTTGCCCGATCCAGCGCGATCACCGGCGGGATCCCGGGTTGCTCGCATTCGATGGCAACCAGGGCGAGAAAATTCACGGCGGCACTCGCAGCATGGCAAAGGGAAAAGACCATGCCAGTGTACCATTTGCCCTGTTGTGCTCCGGCCGCCGCGAGTCCCGGGGACCCTCCCTTGCCCGAGAGCCTGATGCACGTGCGCCGAGTGATTGATCTGCTGAAGCGCAACGGAACGGACTTGCTGCAGTTGTTCCTGCTGCCGATCCTGCTTGCCCTGTTGCCGTGGAAAATCGGCTTTCGTCTGCTCAGGCGCATGGCGCGGCAAGGCCTTGGCGATGGTCCCGGTGTCGAGCGCGCCTGGCAGGCGGCGCGGCCGCACCTGCCCGGGCAGGACGCCGAAGCCGAAGAATGGAAAAGCCGGTTCCGCCTGCTGCAGCTGGTCGAACGCGTCGATACCTGGCTGGTGCTGTTCCGTTCGGCGCGGTGGTGGTCACGACAGATAGATCGAACGGGAACCTGGCCCGACCATGTTGGTCCGTTTGTCCTCCTCACGTCGCATTGGGGCGGTGGCCAGTGGATCTGGCGGCAACTGCACGAGGCCGGCATCCCGGCGCATTTCCTCGCCCGTCGCGTGCAAGCGGAGGATCTCGGTGGCGGACGCCTGGCCATGTGGTTCGCTCGCGTCCGCGAATTCGGCATCGTTCGCCAGGGTGGCTGCAAGGTCATCTTCACCGGCGGCAGCAGTGCCAGGATCCTTGAAGCCTTCCAGCACCGGCACAGCGTTGTCGGCATGCTCGACCTGCCGGCGACGACCAGCCAGGCCGTCCTGCGTCGGCCATTGCTCGATGGCGAGGTGGTCATTCCGTATGGCCTGTTGCGCGTGGCTGCCGCTGCAGGCGTCGAGGTGCTCATGTTCAGTTGTTCGTTTGATCCGGATACAGGCCGACGCCGATTGCAGATCATCGAAATGCCGACTGCGGCAGATGTGCAGGCGATCGCCAGCGCCTACGTGGAACAACTTGATCGCTGCCTGCGCAGTGAATCGGCGTATTGGCAGGTGTGGAGTTCGGCCCCGCTGATGTTTGTGCGTCCCGGGAGCGACTGCGCTGCCGCGGCTGCGGCGGTGGAATGAGCATGTTGGGCCACGTGATCGGCGATGCCTCGATGCGTGGTGGATCCGCTGCAGCGTGGGCGACGTGCCGCCGATTCGGCGCGGCACGCGCGGGCGTTGCATAATGGCTGCCGATTTCAGCTGCCCTGAGCGAGGTTCGATGTGACTGCGATCAAGCGAGTCGGTGTCATCGGTGGTGTGCGCATTCCGTTTTGCCGCAACAACACCACGTATGCCGACATCGGCAATTTCGGCATGTCGGTGAAGACACTCGGTTCTCTGGTCGAACGCTATGGCCTGCATGGCGTCGAGCTTGGCGAGGTGGCTTTCGGTGCGGTCATCAAGCATGCCTCTGAATGGAACCTCGCACGCGAGGCGACCTTGTCCTCGGGACTGGCACCGACCACGCCGGGCATCACCACGGCACGCGCCTGCGGCACCGGCCTCGACAACGCCATCATCATTGCCAACAAGATTGCCAGCGGCCAGATCGAAGCCGGCATTGCCGGCGGCAGCGATACCACCAGCGATGTGCCGATCGTCTACGGGCGCGCCTTGCAGCAGCGCCTGCTCGCCGTCAATCGCGCGAAGAAACCGTTCGACAAGCTGAAGACCGCGCTCAAGGGTTTCTCCCTTGGCGAGTTGGCACCCTCGTTCCCCGGCGTCGCCGAACCGCGCACCGGCAAGTCGATGGGTGATCATTGCGAGCTGATGGCGCGTGAATGGAACATCTCGCGGGAGGATCAGGACAGGCTGGCCTGGGAGAGCCACCAGAAGGCCGCCGCGGCCTATGAACGCGGATTCTTCAAGGATCTGGTGGTGCCGTTCCGTGGCCTTGATCGCGACAACATCCTGCGCCCCGACACCACCCTGGAAAAACTCGCTGCGCTGAAACCCGCCTTCGACAAGAGCTCCGGACACGGCACCCTCACCGCCGGCAACTCGACGCCGCTCAGTGATGGCGCATCGGCCGTGCTGCTTGGCTCGGAAGCCTGGGCCAGGCAGCGTGGCCTGTCGGTGCAGGCCTGGATCACCCATGCCGAGGTGGCCGCGGTGGATTTCGTGCATGGCGAAGGCTTGCTCATGGCACCGACGATCGCCGTTCCGCGCATGCTCGATGCGGCGGGCATCACCCTGCAGGATTTCGACTACTACGAAATCCACGAAGCCTTCGCCGCACAGGTGTTGTGCACGCTGCGCGCCTGGGAATCCGAAGACTACTGCAGGAATCGTCTGGGTCGCGACAAGGCGCTTGGTGCCATCGATCCGGCCAAGCTCAATGTCAACGGATCGAGTCTTGCGCTTGGCCATCCGTTTGCGGCAACCGGTGCGCGCATCGTTGCCACCCTGGCCAAATTGCTCGAACAGAAGGGCACCGGCCGCGGCCTGATCTCGATCTGCACCGCCGGCGGCATGGGTGTGACGGCCATACTCGAACGCTGAAACCCAATGCATGATGGCGAGGGGTCGCCGTCGCGTGGAAACGATCAAGGCGCATCCAATCGGGGAGGGTAAGCATGGAATCAAACAAGCATGCGCTGATCTTGACCGGCGAACTGCTGGCCGGGTTCGAAGCCGCCGCCGTCTGGAAGGCGGTCGCCGAGCATTTCCGCATCGAGTCGGCGCGCCTGGACAGCGAGGTGCTGGCGCGGGTGCCGATGACCCTCAAGGAATCCGACGACCTCGCCGATCTCGAGCGCCGCGCGGCGGCCCTGCTTGCCATGGGGGCGCAGTGCGAAGTGCATCCTTCCAGCGGCGGCAGCTACTTTGTCCTCCTTGAAAATGTGCCACGCGGCCCGCTGCCACGCAGCTACATTGATCAGCGCATTCGCAGCGGGGCCTGGCCGGCCGGTCTCAAGGCGGCGCCGCCCGGCAGTTCCGAATGGCGCGTGCTGCCGCCGCTCGCCGCCGGCGTGCCACCGGCACCGCTTGCCGCCGCAGCGATCCCGGCCGCGGCCGAGTCCGATACGGTTGCGGCGAAAATCGCCCGCGTTGCCGACGGCATCGCCAGTCGCAAGGAAGCCGTGTTGCCCTTGCCGGCCGGCGAGGCCATCCATGCCGGCTTCTGGCGTCGCTGTGCGGCGAATCTGATCGACAACCTGATCCTGGCCATTCCGACCACGATCATCCTGATGATTCCCATCCTCGGCTTCTTCGTCTACATCGGCGGCCGCTGGGCGTATTTCGCACTGATGGAAAGTTCGCCCGCGCAGGCGACCCTCGGCAAGCGCGCAATGGGCATCATCGCCACCGACGGCAAGGGCCAGCGACTGAATCTCGGCCAGGCCAGCGGACGCTACTTTGCCGGTGCCATCTCCTGCATCACCTTGTATATCGGCTATGCGCTGGCGGGCTGGACCACGCGCAAGCAGGCCCTGCACGACCTCATTGCGGATACCTGCGTGGTTTTCGAGACGGTGCGCCCGGGCCAGCCCCTGCCGACGGTGCGCCCGCGCATGCCATGGTATGGCTGGGCCGCAAACTGCCTGCTTCTGGCCGTGTTCCCGATTGCCATTCTTGCCGCCATCGCCCTGCCGGCCTACCAGCAATACACCGTGCGGGCCAAGGTGGCGACGGCCATGCTCGATGCCGATGCGGCCAAGCTTGCGGTCGCCGAAGCGGTCGCCGCGCAGGACGGTTGCCAGGCGCAATTCACCGCATCGACCAATCCGCTCGTCGCCTCGATCCGCATCAGCGGCGAGGCTCCGGACTGCGTGGTGACCCTGTTGTTCGCCGCGGATTCCGGTACGCCCGGCATGATCCGTGGCCAGGCCGTTGAATGGCAGTATTCCGATGCGGCAGTCTGGACCTGCAGCTCGGCAATCGAGTCGAAATACCTGCCGACCTCCTGCCGCTGATGAGAGCCGCAGGCCGAAGGCGTGCATCTGCCCCGCCTGCCGGCGATACTTGATCCGCAATCGGGCCGCTTGCCGGCACTGGCCCGCAACCACCACTGAAAACGAACGGGAATGGAAACAATGCAACCCATCAAGCACGCCCTGGTTCTGACCGGTGAAATCCTGCCTGGTTTCGATGCCGCGACGGTCTGGCCGGCTCTGGCCGCCTACTTCCGCATGGAGCCCGAGCGCCTCAAGGCCGAGTTGCTGGCCCGCGCGCCCATCTCTATCAAGGAAAGCGACGATCTCGGCAAATTGCAGAAATTACAGGATGGGGCATCGGCCATCGGCGCCGTGACCGACCTGCAGGCCGTCAGCGGCGACAACCTGTTCGTGCTGGTCGATGGCGTGCCACGCGGTCCGGTGCCGCATGCCTATGTCGAGAACCGCGTGCGCAGCGGCGCCTGGCCATCGAGCATCAGCATTGCCGTGGTCGGCAGCTCCGACTGGAAGCCGTTCATCGTGCCGAGCTCGCCGGCTACCGACATGGACCAGCAGGCCACGGTTGCATTCAGCACGGTTCGCGCCGAAGCCATGGCGCCAAGCGCCGGAAGTGCGCCAAGGCCGGCGGCACCGGCGGCCGTCGACATGCGCATGGCCGCTGCGGCGCCTGCTGCCGTGGCATTCACGCCATCCGCCGCCGCCGGCAACCTGTTGCCCGAAGGCGACATCGTGCATGCGGGCTTCTGGCGTCGTTTCGCCGCCTACTCGCTGGATTCGCTGATCCTGATGATTCCGTTCCTGCTGGTGTTTGGTCTGCTGTTTTACTTGAGCTTCCAGGCCGCGATGTCGGGCGAGTCGCCGGGTGGCATGATCTTCCTGTTTTATTTCCTTGCTTATGTGGGTGCGATCGTCGGCTCGTGGCTGTTTTTCGCCAAGTTCGAGAGCGGCGTCAACCAGGCCACGCCGGGCAAGCGCATCATGGGCCTGAAGGTCACCAATGCCAGCGGCGAGCGCATCACCTTCGGTCGCGCGACCGGCCGCTTCTTCGGCAAGATCGTCACCGGCATCATTCCCTTCGGCATTGGCTGGATGATGGCCGGCTTCACCGGCCGCAAGCAGGCCCTGCACGACATGATGGCCAGCACCTGCGTGGTGTTCCGCGAGGTGAACCCCGGCCAGCCGCTGCCAACCGTACGACCGAAGATGCCGTGGTACGGCTGGGTGCTCAACGGCCTGCCGATCCTCGGCATGATCGTCATGATCGCCGGCTACAGCTACATGATCAGCATGTTCATGGGGCGCATGGGCAGCATGGATATCCCCGATTCCTCGATGTCCGGGCTTCCGGACATGTCCAGCAGCAGCCCGGACCTGTCCAGTCCAAGCAGCAGCTCGGGCGTCGACGAGGGCGACAAGGAGACCATCCGCACCGGCTTGACCGCCGTGTACATGGTCGCCAGCGCCACGCAAAGCGAAGTGGCGGCAATTGCCGATGCCGCCGGCGATTGCCCGGCCGAGGAACGCCGCTCGGACAATGCCTGGATCGAATCGATCCAGCTCGGCGGCATTTCGCCCGCTTGCACGGTGACGATCCGCCTGTCCTCTTCCTCCGACATTCCGTTTGCCGCGCGCATCGAACGCATCGAGTGGACCTACACCGGCAACGGCAACTGGCGCTGCGAATCGAGCATGGCCTCTGACCTGTTGCCGTTTGCCTGCAACTGAGTCGACTGGCCGCGGTACGGGCATGGGGCATGGTGGCTGCGGACAAGCCTGCGCGAGCGCTTCGCGCAGGCTGCTTGTCGTCGCCGTGCAGGAAACTGCGTGATGATCCACGTTCGTGAAATCGACCACCTGGTCCTGCGCATTGTCGATGTCGCGGCCATGCTGCATTTCTATTGCGACGTGCTCGGCTGCCCGGTCGAGCTGCAAGACGACAGCATTGGCCTGATCCAGTTGCGCGCCGGACAGGGCCTGATCGATCTCGTGCCGGTGACCGGAAAGCTGGGCCGCGAAGGCGGTGGCGCACCCGATCCGCGCGCACGCAACCTCGATCACTTCTGCCTGCGTATCGAACCGTTCGACGAGGCCGATATCCGTCGGCATCTGGCGGCATTCGGCATCGAGGCTGGAGACACGCAGTCGCGCAACGGTGCCGAGGGTGAAGGCCCGTCCATCTATGTCGAGGATCCCGAGGGCAATATTGTCGAATTGAAGGGTCCGCCAACCGCTTGAGCCTGCCCGGGGACCGGGACATGTTCGGCACGCCGGAGAAAACCGATGGAAACTATCAATCTGAGCCCTTCCGCAACTCCTGCGGAGGCCCATCGAAGCGCCTCGATCCACAACAGCATGGTGACCACGGCACTCGAACTGCCCGGCTATCGGGTCGTGCGCAGCCTCGGCGTGGTGCGTGGCCTGACCGTGCGCTCGCGCTCGATCGTCGGCAATTTCATCGGCGGCCTGCATTCGCTGTTCGGCGGCAACATCACGGTGTACACGACACTGTGCGAGCAGACCCGCGCCGAAACCTATCAGTTGATGATCCGCCAGGCACGCATGCTTGGCGCGAACGCGATCATCGGCATGCGCTATGACGCCACGGAAATCATGCCCGGCCTGGCCGAGGTGCTCTGCTACGGCACCGCCGTGGTCGTCGAGCCCGCCTGAGCGCACGCTTCGCCGCGTGCGCGGAGCTGTGGCCTGCGTCGCGCAATGGGCAAGGCCGGCCTGCGATGATCCAGCACCTCCGGGTCAAGGGTGCGCCATCATGTCGAGGATCTTGCGAATCAGCTTGCTGGCACTGACGCTGTTGCTTGCCGCAGCGCAAGTGCGTGCCGCAATCAACATCGACCTGTCCTACGTCAACCTGCAATCGGCCGAGTACCAGCGCTTCAAGCTCTGGGTCGATCAGGCCGTGGCCGGCAATCCGGGTTATGCCTTCTCGGCCACCGATGCAGTGACCATGTACCGGCTGACCGGGCAGGTGGCTTATGCCAATCTCGCCATCGCCATGGTCGAGACCCAGGTGGCCGCTGCCGAAGCCGCAATGGCGCTTGGCCAACGTCCCGAGGTGGCCGGCGACTCCTACCTCGAAGTCGGGCCGATGATTGGCGACCTCGCCCTGACCCTCGACTGGTGTTCGACATTGATACCGCCGGCGCAACGCAATCGCTGGGCGGCCTATGCCGAACAGGCGGTGTGGAATGTCTGGCATCCCGCCGATGCCCAGTGGGGCGGCGTTGCCTGGCCGTGGTCCGGCTGGTCGATCACCGACCCGGCCAACAACTACTATTACAGTTTTCTGCAAGCGACCATGTACTGGGCGCTGGCCACCGGCAACAGCACCTGGATGCAGTTGCTGCAGAACGACAAGTTGCCGGCATTGAGCGCCTACCTGGCAACGCTGGAAGGAGGTGGCAGCGAGGAAGGCACGGCTTACGGCCTTTCGCATCGCAGCGTGTTCGCGCTGTACCGGGTCTGGCGCGACTCCACCGGCGTCAATCTGGCCAGCCTGAACGGCCATCTGGATGCGAGCATCCTCTGGTGGATCCATGCCACCGTGCCGACCCTCGACCGGGTTGCACCCATCGGCGACCAGGCGCGTGTCTCCGAGCCGGTCATCTACGACTACCACCGCACGCTCATGCTCGAAGCGCGGGCAATGTCGAGCAATGCCGTCGCCCGCGACGATGCCGCCTGGTGGCTGCACTCGATTTCCAACCAGACCATGGAAAGCGGTTTCAACTACCGGCACAACCTGCTGCCCAGCGGTGCTGGCGGCACGCCGCCCGCGGCGCTGACCTACCATGCCACCGGCACCGGCCAGCTGTTCTCGCGCAGCGGATGGGATACCGGCGCCATGTGGCTGCAGTTTTCCGCCGGCCCCTATGTGCAGAGCCACGCCCACCAGAACCAGGGTTCGTTCACCCTGTTCGAGGGCGATTGGCTGGCCGCTACCGAGAACATGTGGACGCACAGCGGCATCCAGCAAGGTACCGAGGTGCACAACCTGCTGCGCTTTGTCCACAACGGCACAACCGTGCCACAGCGCGAGGGCACCACCTCGAGCATGCTGGTGACTCCGGGCAGCGGTGGCGACGTGCATGTCGTCGCCAACCTGACCCCGGCGTACGACGGCAATGTGGCCGTGCAATCCTGGCAGCGCACCCTCGATTTCGCCCGGCGCACCCTGCGCGTGCACGACCAGTTCAGCCTCGGCAGCAATACCAGTGCCGTGTTCCAGATCAATGTGCCGGTGCAGCCGGTCATCGTCGGCCGCAACGCTGCCGCCGGCAACCTGCATATCCGCGTGCTCAGCCCGGCGAATGCAACCTTGAGCGCGCTCGACTGGCGCACGCAGTCGGTGCCGGGCGACGAAACCTATTACTCGGGCTGGCGTATCG